>JGI25322J35698_1002100_pt1 | contig 10556 bp, 8 predicted proteins | sample AutmiccBRH37_all_FD_35698 | JGI IMG/M metagenome (IMG submission 35698) | reverse complement strand
GCCAGGGGGAAAGCAGCAGCACGACGGCGGCGGCCAGGCGTGCTTTGTCGGCAAGCAGTCGCGGGATCGCCGCGAGCAGGGTGGCGCTCAGTGCGACTGCAAAGCTCAGCAACCAGACCCCGCCGAGCGGAGCCAGTCCGGCCAGCGGACCATCCAGCTGGCTGTAGCCGATGTACAGCCAGGGAAAGCCGGTGAGAATCCAGCCACGCAGCGCATCCAGCGCCAGCCAGAGTGCGGCGAAGGCCAGCGCATCGCCAAGTGCGGAATGGCGATTGCGCAGCAGGCGCACCCAGAGCCAGCCGAGCAGGGCGAAGAACAGCGCCAGGCCGGCGACGAAGCCGAGAGTGAGCAATCCGGCCAGCGCCGGCGAGGCCGCGCCGAAGTCATGGATGCTGACGTAGACCCAGCTGACCCCCGAGGCGAATAGCCCAAAGCCGTAGCACCAGCCGCGCTGCGCCGCCTGCTTCGCTGCGGTTTCGCGCAGGCCAAGGTACAGCAGCGCCACCGAGAGCAGCGCCAGCGGCCAGATGTCGAAAGGCGCCAGCGACAGCGTGGTCAGTGTGCCGGCGACCAGTGCCAGCAGGTTGCCCGGCCATCCGGGACGGGTGATCCAGTGCATGGAAGTTCCTTGCGCAGCGGTGCGGGGAGGGAGGCTAAGGGCGATGAAGTTGGCCGGCAAGCAGCTGGCGGACGAGCGTCCGCGCAGGGTCGGCTGCGCGGAACGGCTCGTGCCGGCTTACGCGCCCGCGGTGCGGCTCAGGCGCAGCATATGCACACGGCGACTGTCGGCGTTGAGCACACGCACGCGGAACCCGTCGATCTCGGTGACTTCGTTGCGCTTGGGCAGGTGCCCGAAGGTGCTCATCACCAGGCCGGCGACGGTATCGAATTCGTCGTCGGGGAAGGCGCTGCCGAAGTATTCGTTGAAGCTGTCGATCGGGGTGAGCGCCTTGACCAGGAAGTCGCCGCTGGGCAGCGGGCGGATGTAGCTGTCTTCCTCGACGTCATGCTCGTCCTCGATGTCGCCGACGATCTGCTCCAGCACGTCTTCGATGGTCACCAGGCCGGCCACGCCGCCGTACTCGTCGATGACGATGGCCATGTGGTTGTGGTTGGCGCGGAATTCGCGCAGCAGTACGTTGAGACGCTTGGACTCCGGCACGAAGGTGGCCGGGCGCAGCAGATCCTTGATGTCGAAACTGTGGTGTTCATCCTTGAGGATCAGCGGCAGCAGGTCTTTGGCCAGCAGCACGCCGATCACTTCATCGAGGCTTTCACCGACGACCGGATAACGCGAGTGTGCGGCACCGATGATGGCCGGCAGAAACTCGCGGGGGGATTGATCGGCCTTGATGCTGATCACCTGCGANCGNGGCACCATGATGTCGCGTACCTGCAGATCGGCGACCTGGATGGCACCTTCGACGATGGCCAGCGCCTCGCTGTCGAGCAGCTTGTTCTGATGGGCTTCGCGCAGGATTTCCAGCAGCTCCTGGCGATTCTTGGGCTCATGGGCAAAAGCCTGGGTGATTTTTTCCAGCCAGGTCTTCTGCCCGCTGATCGATCGATCTTCGCTCATGTCGTTGACTCAGGAGTCCTTGCAAGTGCCCATGACGGGCGATTCTTCGGCATAGGGGTCGGGATGACCCAGCTCGGCCAGCAGTTGACGCTCCAGCTCTTCCATCTCTTCNGCTTCGNCATCGTCGATNTGATCGTAGCCGAGNAGATGCAGACAGCCATGGATGACCAGATGCGCCCAGTGTGCNGCCAGTGCCTTGCCCTGTTCCGCGGCTTCGCGCTCGACCACCGGGACGCAGATGACCAGGTCGCCGAGCAGCGGGATGTCCAGCAGTTCGTCGGGAACGTCTGCCGGGAACGACAGCACGTTGGTCGCGTAGTCCTTCTGCCGCCAGGTGCGGTTCAGCTCGCGCCCTTCTTCCTCGTCCACCAGGCGAATGGTCAGCTCCGAGTCGCCGCTACGCTGGCGTAGCGCCAGTTCGCACCAGCGCTGCAGATCGGCGAGGGCCGGCGCAGCGCCCGTGCTGGCGCACTGCAGGTCGAGCTCAATCATCGCTGGCGTCCTGCGCGGCACGCTTGCTGGCCGGCGACTGGCGATCCTCGAAGGACTCGTAGGCCTCGACGATGCGCTGCACCAGCGGATGGCGAACGACGTCCTTTGGCTTGAAGTGGGTGAAGCTGATGCCGTTGACGTCCTTGAGCACCTCGATGACGTGCGCCAGACCGCTCTTGGTGCCGCGGGGCAGGTCGACCTGGGTGATGTCGCCGGTGATCACCGCGGTGGAGCCGAAGCCGATCCGCGTAAGGAACATCTTCATCTGTTCCTGGGTGGTGTTCTGGCTTTCATCGAGGATGATGAAGCTGTTGTTCAGCGTGCGGCCGCGCATGTAGGCCAGCGGGGCGATCTCGATCACCTGTTTCTCGATCAGCCGTGCCACATGCTCGAAGCCGAGCATCTCGTAGAGCGCGTCGTAGAGGGGGCGCAGGTAGGGGTCGATCTTCTGTGCCAGGTCGCCGGGCAGGAAGCCGAGCTTCTCGCCGGCTTCCACCGCCGGGCGTACAAGGAGGATGCGGCGCACCTGTTCGCGCTCCAGCGCGTCCACGGCACAGGCGACGGCGAGGTAGGTCTTGCCGGTACCGGCCGGACCGACGCCGAAGTTGATGTCGTTGTCGAGGATGGCTTTGACGTAGCGCTGCTGATTCGCACCGCGGGGGCGGATCATGCCCTTCTTGGTGCGCAGGGCGACGCCCTGGTGCGCATTCGGATTGGCCAGCTCCTCCATTCCGGATTCCTGCAGGTACAGATGCACCATGTCCGGAGAGAGCTCGGTGTTCTTGGTTTCCCGGTACAGCCGGCGCAGCAGCTGTTCGGCAGACTTGGCCGCGTCGGTTGGGCCGATCAGCTCGAACTGGTTGCCGCGGTTGCGGATNTCCAGTTCCAGGCGCTGTTCGATCAGGCGCAGATGCTCGTCGAATTGGCCGCAGAGATTGGCGAAGCGACGGGCTTCAAAGGGTTCGAGGGTGAAACGATGCGGTTCTATGGGTGCGTTCAAGGGCTTTTATATGTGGCCGTGGTCGGCGAAGTGGTGAGGGAAGAATAGCGCCGCGGGCGCAAAGCGGAAAGCGCAGTCGCGGCCCCGATGCAATCACATGGGGGCCGCATGCCCGGTTCTCAACCTAGCAAGGTGCCACGTAGCGAGTGCGGCAGCGCGTCGTCGATGTGCACGTCGACGAATTGGCCGATCAGTCGCGGGTTGTCGCAGCGGAAGTTGACGATGCGATTGTGCTCGGTACGGCCCTGCAGCATGCCAGGGTCCTTCTTCGAGTAGTCGCTGACGAGGATGCGCTGAGTGGTACCTACCATCCGTCGGCTGTTCTCGAAGCCCTGCTGATTGATGCGCTGCTGGAGGATCGCCAGGCGCTGCTTTTTCACCTCGTCCGGGGTGTCGTCGGCCAGATCCGCGGCCGGGGTGCCGGGGCGCGAGCTATAGACGAAGGAGTAGGAAAAGTCGAAGCCGACATCTTCGATCAGCTTCATGGTCTGCTCGAAGTCCTTGTCGGTCTCGCCGGGGAAGCCGACGATGAAGTCCGAGCTGATCAGGATGTCCGGCACTGCGGCCTTGAGCCGGCGGATGCGCGACTTGTACTCCAGGGCGGTGTGGTTGCGCTTCATCGCCGCGAGGATGCGGTCGGACCCGGCCTGCACCGGCAGATGCAGATATTTCACCAGCTGCGGGATGTCCGCATGGGCCTGGATGATCGCGTCGGAGAACTCCAGTGGATGGCTGGTGGTGTAGCGGATACGGCCGATGCCTTCTACNGCGGCGACGGCGTGCAGCAGGTCGGCGAAGTCATGCCCGTCGTAGCGATAGCCATTGACGTTCTGCCCCAGCAGGGTGACTTCCTTCACGCCGTTTTCGGCCAGGTGGACGACTTCCGCCAGCACGTCGGCCAGCGGGCGGCTGACTTCTTCGCCGCGGGTGTAGGGCACCACNCAGAAGGTGCAGTACTTGCTGCAGCCTTCCATGACNGAAACGAAGGCACTGGGGCCGTCGACGCGCGGCTCTGGCAGGCGGTCGAACTTCTCGATCTCGGGGAACGAAATGTCCACCTGCGGTTTCTTGGTGGTGCGCGCGGCGTCGATCATTTCCGGNAGACGATGCAGGGTCTGCGGCCCGAAGACCACGTCGACGTACGGGGCGCGGTCGCGAATGGCCGCGCCTTCCTGGCTGGCCACGCAGCCGCCGACGCCGATCACCAGTTGCGGATTGTCCAGCTTCAGTTCGCGCCAGCGACCCAGTTGCGAGAAGACCTTTTCCTGGGCCTTTTCGCGGATCGAGCAGGTATTGAGAAGAATCACGTCGGCTTCTGCCGGGTTCTCGGTGATCTCCATTGCCTGGTGTTCGCCCAGCAGGTCCACCATGCGCGAGCTGTCGTACTCGTTCATCTGGCAGCCATGGGTTTCGATGAAAAGCTTGCGGGTCATGTTACGGGCCGGCGTTGTGCAAAAAATGACCGGCGATTATATGCCCACGACCGAGCAGGGGAAAGCGCGGGTGGATGCCGTGGGGTTTCTCGATTGTTCAGGGGATCTGCGGCGCGTCGGCGGCCTGCAGTTGCATCAGGTAGTCGCGGAAGATCTGCCCGAGGACCTGGGTGGCAATTTCCAGCTCGTCGCGACGCATCTGTCCGGAAACTCGGTCGGCGGTATCCAGCGCATCGTCTTCGCCATTCACGGCAGCCATCTTCAGCACGATGTAGGCCTGGACGTTGTTGGCCTTGACCCCTTCACCGCGGAAGAACATCACGCCGAGCCGGTGTTGCGCGGCTGCATGACCGCGCAGTGAGGCCTGCTCGAACCAGTACAGCGCCTTGGCCAGGTCGCGTGGCGCACGCTTGCCGTCGTAGTGAAACTCGCCCAGCTCGTAGGCGGCTTGCACATCGCCTTCGCTGGCGGCCTGCTGGCAGTTGCGCAGTGCTTCGGGGAGTTCTTCGGGAAGGGTGTCGAGCGCGCAGCGCGCGGTCGCCGGGATCAGCAGGGTATTCCCGCCGGCCAGGGCCGTGAGAGGCGAGAGAAGCAGCAGACAGCCCAAAGACAGGATGCGGCCGGTGCGGATCATGAAAATCTGGCGCCTCGAGGAGCAGGGCGGTAATGAAAGGCTGGAACGAGCCAGCCGTCACATTATGGATAAGCTGCAGCCTGCTTACAAAGCCTTTAACCGCCTGTCATCGGCTTTTTACGCGACTGCCGGACTGTCCTCGCGTGTGCTGCCCGGCAGGCGCACCAGCAGAATGGCCAGCAGCGGGCTGGCGATGGCCAACAGCAGCGGTCTCAGGTCGCCGAGCGGATGGACGATCGACACGCCGTTCGGCAGCGGTGCCGCGCCCAGCAGAAGCGCGCCAGCCGCCAGGCCGGCAAGGGTCGGCAGGCTTGCCGGCCATTGCAGCGCGCCGGCGTAGACCACCAGCAGCGCACTGGTCAGCATCAGGCCGAAGGCGTAGGGCTCGCTCCAGCCCAGCTGTCGCGCCAGTTCGAAGAACACGCACAGCCCCAACACCACGCGACCCCAGTTCGGTCGACTCCACACCCAGCGCCGCGCCAGGGTCAGCGCAGCTACCGCGATCAGCGGCAAACCGAGCAGCAGGCTGGCGCGCTCCAGCCACTGGTACGCCTCCTCCAGATCCATGCCAAGCAGGCTCGCGGCGGCGCACGCAGCGCTGGCGGCCGTCAGGATGAAGCCAAGCAGTGCGCTGAACAGCGCTGGCTGGTCCGCCTCGCCGTAACGGCGCCGGGCGCGGCCGATCAGCAGTGCGCTGGTGCCGGCAGTCAGGGCGAGCAGGATGCTCTGCAGCAATTCCATCGTCGGGTTCACTTGAGCTTGGCGAAGGCGCGCTCGGCGGCGTCCAGAGTGATTGCGAGCTCGGTGTCGCCATGGGCGATGGACGTGAAACCGGCCTCGAACGCGCTCGGTGCCAGGTAGACGCCGCCTTCGAGCATCAGATGGAAGAAGCGCTTGAAGCGGTCGGCATCGCTGGCCATGACATCGGCGAAGGTCACGATGTCATCGGCGCCGCTGAAATACAGACCGAACATGCCACCGACCTGGGTGGTGACGAAGGGGATGCCAGCGGCATCGGCGCGGTCCTGCAGGCCTTGCAGCATACGGCTGGTGTAGGCGCTCAGTTCGTCATGGAAGCCGGGGCGGCTGATCAGGCCCAGCGTGGTCAGGCCCGCGGCCATCGCCAGTGGATTGCCCGACAGGGTGCCGGCCTGGTAGACCGGGCCGAGCGGGGCGATGTGCTGCATGATGGCGCGCTTGCCGCCAAAGCAGCCGACCGGCATGCCGCCGCCGATGATCTTGCCGAAGGTCGACAGGTCCGGCGTCACGCCGTAGTAGGCCTGGGCGCCGCCGAGGGCGACGCGGAAACCGGTCATCACTTCGTCGAAGATCAGCACCACGCCATACGCGTCACACAGGGTGCGCAGGCCTTCGAGGAAGCCCGGTGCCGGAGGAACGCAGTTCATGTTGCCGGCGACCGGCTCGACGATGATGCAGGCGACCTGCTCGCCCTTTTCCTTCAGCGTGGCTTCGACTTCTGCTAGGTCGTTGTAGGCCAGGGTCAGGGTGTGCTTGGCGAAATCCGCCGGCACCCCGGCCGAGCTCGGCACGCCCTGGGTCAGGGCGCCGGAGCCGGCTTTGACCAGCAGGCTGTCGGAGTGACCGTGATAGCAACCTTCGAACTTGATGATGTCGTCGCGGCCGGTGTAGCCACGGGCCAGGCGGATTGCGCTCATGGTCGCTTCGGTGCCGGAGCTGACCATGCGCACCATCTCCATGGATGGCACCAGGCGGCAGACCAGTTCGGCCATCTCGGTTTCCATGGCGGTCGGCGCGCCGTAGGACAGCCCGTGTTCGAGCTGGCGGCGCACGGCATCGAGCACCTCAGGGTGGCTGTGGCCGAGAATCATCGGGCCCCAGGAGCCGACGTAGTCGACGTAGCGCTTGTCATCTTCGTCGATCACATAGGCGCCGGCGGCGTGCTTGAGAAACAGCGGGGTGCCGCCGACGCTGCGAAAGGCGCGCACGGGGGAATTGACGCCGCCAGGGATGTGGGTCTGGGCGCTGGCAAAAAGGGTTTCGGAACGGGACATGCGGGCCTCGCAGAACAGGGGCTGACCGCCATGTGGCGGGTCAGCCGTGGCGGAATCAGGGGGTATTGAACAACTGGCTGAACGCTCTGGCGCGGCGCTCGACCTCGGCCGGGCTGTCAGCGGCGAACAGCGCGTGCACCACGGCGATCATCTGCACGCCCTCGGCGATCAGGCTTGGTGCCGTTTCCGGCGTGATGCCGCCAATGGCAACAATCGGCAGGCCAATGCGGGCGCGGGCTTCGCGCAGCAGCTCGGGACCGGCCGAGGGTGCGCCCGGCTTTGTCTGCGACTGGAAGAAGCGGCCGAAGGCGACATAGCTGGCGCCCTCACGCGCGGCCTGCTCGGCCAGCGGCAGCTGCGCATGGCAGGTGGCGCCGATGATTGCCTGGCGGCCGAGCAGGGCACGGGCGGCGGCCAGCGAGCCATCTTCCTGGCCTAAGTGCAGGCCGACACCCAGTCGCGCCGCCAGCTCGGCGTCGTCGTTGATGATCAGTTGCGCGCCATGGCGGGCGCAGAGTTCCTGCAACGCATCGGCCTCACGCAAGCGACGGGCCTCGTCACTGGATTTGTCGCGGTACTGCAGCAGGCGGGCGCCACCTTTCAACGCGGCTTCGACATACGGCAGCAAACGGCCCTCGGCGAGCAACTTGCTGTCGGTGATGGCGTACAGGCCGCGCAGGCGGGTCGAATCCTTCATGCGCTGCTCTCCAGTCAGACCAGGTCCAGTGGCAGGCGCCGCGGGACGAATTGCCCGTGGCCGGGCGCCTCGGCATCGCGCAGGGTGCGCCAGGTGTAGTCGAGCGCCGAACGGACGGCACTGGTCAGCTCCTCGCCCAGCGCCAGACGGCCGGCCAGGGCGCTGGCCAGTGTGCAGCCGGAACCGTGATAGCTGCCGGGCAGGCGCGCGCAGGTGAAATCGTGGCGGCTACCATCGCGGCAGTAAAGACGGTTATGCACTTCGCTTTCATCGCCGTGGCCGCCGGTGATCAGCAGGTGGCGGATGTGCGGCAGCAGGCGTTCGGCACATTCGTCGGCGCTGCCCTCGGGCAGCTCGGCGAGGATGCGGGCTTCCGGCAGGTTCGGTGTGGCGATGGTCGACACCGGGAACAACCGCTCGCGCATGGCGAAGCCGACATCATCCTTGCCCAGCGCGCCGCCGCCACCGGCGCGCAGTACCGGATCGCAGACCAGCGGCACGCCGGGCAGCCTGGCCATGATCTCGAGAACGGTCTCGACCATTTCCACCGAGCCGAGCATGCCGAGCTTGACTGCCGCGATCGGCATATCGGCGATCACTGCGTTGGCCTGGGCGAGCACCCATTCGCGGTCGAGGACGCGGAAGTCGGTGACGTTGACAGTGTCCTGCACGGTCAGTGCGGTGACCGTCGGTGCGGCGTGACAGGCTTGCGCCAGGAGGGCTTCGATGTCCGCCTGCAGGCCGGCGCCGCCACTGGGATCATGGCCGGACAGACAGAGGACGACGGGTCTTGAAGTAGGGTTTTTCATGGCGTGCGAGCTTATCACCAAACAGCGCTGGCGGGACGCGGCAGTTGTGCGTTTAACCGCCGCTGCGGCGCTCGCCGGCCATCGGACGATCGATCCCTCAGGCATTCGCCTTTTCCGGCTGCAACCATCGCTGTGGTAGATTGCTGGCACTTTGGTTTTCGGACCGGGTGGCGGGGTTCGCGGGGCGTGAATCCGTTTTCGTCGCCTGGCCTGCACGAGGCATCATGCGGTACGTCTTCCTGCTTATCCTGGCCCTCTTGCCGGCCCTGGCCGCTGCCGTCGAACTGGACGAACACACCCGTCACCTGCCACTCGGGCAGCACATGCGGGTGTTCGAGGATCCATTTGGCGACGCGCAGATCGACGAGGTCGCCTCGCCCGCGTTCGAAAGTCACTTCCTGCCTCACCGGACCGCGGTGTTCAACGCCGGCTATTCGCGCTCCGCGCATTGGGTGCGCGTCGATCTGCATTACCGTCCGCAAACCGTGCAAGGCGCGCGACGCTGGTTGCTGGAGGTGGCCTATCCGCCGCTCGACAGCCTGCAGCTGTACCTGCCGGACGGCAAAGGCGGTTACCGCCTGGCGCGCGACACCGGCGACACCCGCCCCTGGGCCAGCCGCGAGATCGGCCAGGGCAACTACCTGTTCGAAGTGCAGTTGCCGACTGATCGGCCCCAGCGCCTGTACCTGCGCGTGCAAAGCGAGGGTTCGATCCAGGTGCCCCTGAGTCTCTGGTCGCATCACGCCTATCTTGAGGCGCAACCCGGGCGGCTCTATGTGCTGGGCATGATCTACGGCGTACTGCTGGCGATGCTGGTCTACAACCTGTTCATCTATATCAGCATCCGCGATCCCAGCTATCTCTACTACATCCTCTACATCGCCGCGTTCGGCCTCTACCAGGTCTCGGTGAACGGCGCCGGTGTGCAGTTCCTCTGGCCGGATCGTCCCTGGTGGGCCAATGCCGCGACGCCGCTGCTGATCGGGGCCACCGGGCTGTTCGGCTGCCTGTTTACCCGCAGCTTCCTGCGCACCGCCGAGCACAGCCGCTGGGTGGATTGGCTGCTGCGGCTGATCATTGTCTTCTCGGTGCTGGTGATGGCGCTCGCAATGGCCGCCGATTACGGAGTGGCCCTGCGCCTGGCCACCGCGCTGGCGCTGCTGTTCACCCTGGCNGTGTTTGCCGCCGGCATCCTGGCCTGGCTGCGTGGCATGCGCGTGGCGCGCTACTTCATCATCGCCTGGAGCGCGCTGCTGGTCGGCGGGCAGATCAACACGCTGATGGTGCTCGGGCACCTGCCGCACAACTTCCTGACCATGTACGCCAGCCAGCTTGGCGCCGCGCTGGAAGTAGTGCTGCTGTCNATGGCGCTGGCCGATCGCATCAACGCGCTGAAGGACGAACGGGCGAANATCCTGGAAAACGCCCGCGCCGAGCTGGAACAGCTGAACAGCGAGCTGGCCGAGAGCAACCGGCTCAAGGACGAGTTTCTCTCCAATATCAGCCACGAACTGCGCACGCCGATGATGGGCGTCATGGGTGCCCTGGAGCTGTTGCCCAGCTCGGATACGGCGGAAGAGCTGCAGCAATACCAGCACATCGCCACCGGCTCGGCGCGCGACATGATGCGCCTGGTCAACAACATCCTGGTGCTCAGCGAACTGCGCGCCGGCAAGCTGCGCCTGCAGGATCAGCGTTTCAGTCTGCGGGAAACTGCGGCACGGCTGCAGCAGCAGTTCGACCCGCGGGCGCAGGACAAGGGCCTGGCCTTCGATCTCGAGTTCGACGAGAAACTGCCCGACCGCGTGTACGGCGATGGCGAGAAGCTGGAACAGAGCATCTGTCATCTGCTCGACAACGCCGTCAAGTTCACTTCCCG
>JGI25322J35698_1002080_pt1 | contig 10626 bp, 8 predicted proteins | sample AutmiccBRH37_all_FD_35698 | JGI IMG/M metagenome (IMG submission 35698) | reverse complement strand
GCAACCGAGGATCTGAGCGCGCATGCGCAGCAGGATCACCTGTTCAACACGCTCTTGGAGGGCGTGCGCCGTCCGGCGGCCACCATCGGCGCGTTGCTCGATGTTCTGCAATCGGCTGATGATTTGCCGCCCGAGACCCGCGCGACATTCCGCAAGGGGATCGAAGAAGAGGTGGCGCGGCTCTTTGATTGCGTGCGCGACATGGGGGTGCAGCATGCCGGTGTCAAATCCCGACGTTGGCCGATGTCGCCGGTTGCCGCAGCGCATGTGTTCGACGGGCTGAGCGTTCAGGCGCGGGTGCCGCTGAACGTGTCGCGCAGCGAGGCGATGCTGAGTTGTGATGGCTTTGCCGTAACCACGCTCTTGGGCGGACTGCTTGGCCATCTGGCGGAGGAGGGCACCCGCGACGGATTCAGCCTGAGCGCCGAGCCGGAGGGGGCCGAGACGCGGCTGATTCTGAGGTGGCAGGGCGAGGCGGTGACGGATGGGCAATTGACCGGCTGGCTCAAGGAGCCGTTATCCACGGCCTATGGGGATTATTCCGCGCGCGACGCGCTGAGCGCGCATCAAACCGATCTCTGGGCTGAGGCGGGGGTTGGGGAGCATCGCATCGTGCTGCCCTTGGCCACAGCCGCGCCGCCGCTTGCGCCCGGCGATGCGCGGCCCGAGTTCTATGATTTCAATCTGCCCGAGGTTGCGGGCGGCGAATTGGCCAACCGTCCCCTGTCGGATCTGAGTTTCGTCGTATTCGACACCGAGACCACGGGCCTCTCGCCGCGTGGCGGTGATGAGATCGTGCAGATTGCGGGGCTGCGCATCGTCAACGGGCGTATTCTGCGCGGCGAGTGTTTCGACATGCTGGTCAATCCGGGCCGCGCGATTCCGCCGGCCTCGACCCGAGTGCATCATATCAGCGACGAGATGGTTCAGGGTGCCCCCGGTATTGTCGAGGCCGGGCGGCGGTTTCACGATTTCTGTCAGGGGGCGGTGCTGGTCGCGCATAACGCGCCGTTTGATCTGGCGTTTCTGCGGCTCAAGGAAAAGGTGATCGGGCGGCGGTTCGACAATCCGGTGCTGTGCACCGTGTTGATGTCGGCGGGGCTCTTTGATCACAGCGGGCAGCACACGCTCGATGCGCTCTGCGACCGGTTCGGGATCACCATCCCGCCTGAGGCGCGGCATACCGCTATGGGCGATACGGTCGCCACGGCGGAGGTTTTTGTGCGCATGCTGGGGCTCTTGCAGGCCAAGGGCGTCACCACGCTGGGCGGGGCGATTGCCGAAGAGGGGCGGATGACGAAAATCCGCAAGGCGCAGAACTATTAAGGCGCGCACTGGCGTTTTCGCCCGAGGCATTTTGCCCCCGGGGGCTTGGCAAGCCTGACCATCTGACCGATATGGGGCGCATGGGACACAAGATCGCAACATGTTCATATTGTGGGGCGCGCACCGTGCTGGTGCTGGACCGGGGGCGGCACGAATTGACCTGTGCCAATTGTGGGGCGCCGCTGCATGAAATGAAGGCGATGCCCCGGCGCGACAGCGAGGCCGTGCGCCCCAAGGCGCGCCCCATGACCTTGCCCCGACAGGACTATGGGCCAGAGAGACACAGCCCGACGAGACACAGCCCGACCCCGCCCCGCAAAGTCAAGCCGCGCAAGGGGTTCGGACGGCGCATGCTGGAAGAGATTTGGGACGGCATCGAGGATATCCTGGACTGATACGCGGAGTCNGGCCTGAAATCACACCGCAGTCACAGGTATATTACAAACTCTTTTTATTCTGAGAATCGGACCCATATCAGTCCCAGAGGCACCGATACGGAACATCGGTGTTTCCTATCACTGTCCCTCGTTCCGCGACTGGCGCCCAAGTTTTTACTTGGGCGCTTTTTTCTGCGCGCGATCCGTGTTTGAGTGCCGCCATGAGCGAGCAGTACAGCGATTCCCACCTGCGCGAGATCCTGACCCGCACCCGGCGGGTGGCCGTGATCGGCGTGTCGATGAACCCGGTGCGCCCAAGTTACTATGTGGCGCGGTATCTCAGCCTCAAGAAATACGAGGTGGTGCCGGTCAATCCGGGCCATGCCGGCGAAGTGCTGTTCGGTCAGACCGTCGTCGCAGGATTGCGCGATATTGCGGGCACGGTCGATATGATCGACATTTTCCGCCGCTCTGAACATGTGGGACCGATTGTCGAAGAGGCGCTCGAGGTCCTGCCGGGGTTGCGCACAGTCTGGATGCAGATTGGCGTCGAGAATGCCGAAGCGGCGGCCATGGCGCGGGCGGGCGGCGTCGATGTGGTGATGAACCGCTGCCCCAAGATCGAATATCAGCGGCTCTTTGGCGAGCTGCGGATGGGCGGGTTCAATACGGGTGTCATTTCCTCGAAGCTCTGAGCCCTGTCGCGCCTGTCGAAATTTGAGTATTTTTGGAACACTGAAAAGGCGGTGGATCAACCACCATAGACTGCGCCCCACCGTTCGATGAGCGCCTGTTGCAGCCGTTTGGACCGCGCGTTCCAGCCGCGTGCGCCGGGGGGGCTGTCATCCTGTGAGGGGTCGATCCGAGCGCGCAGACTGTCGCTGGCGGTCAAGATGGCAAAGGCCAGGTCCGCGCCGCCGGGCGTCGTGACATAGCCTGCGAGCGCGCTCACGAAATGCAGCGTGCCGGTCTTGGCCGCCACTTTGAGCGGGTGCTTGCTGTTGGGGCGGCCTTGGGCGTCGCGCAGATCGACCTGACGCAGCAACGGCCGCAGCAACCCCGCGCGATGCGCGCGTGCCAAAGCCTGCGCGAGCGCCGCCGCCGAGAGGCGGGACTGGTCGCTGAGGCCTGAGTGATCCTTGAGCGCCGCACCGGACATNCCNAGCGCGCTGGCGGCCCANGCGTTCATGTCGCGGGCCGATTGCCCGAGACCCACCACCGCGCCGCGCCGTTTGGCAGAGGCGGCAAGCCCGACCATTTCTGCGGTGAGATTGGTGGAGAATTTCAGCATGTCGCGCAGGATGGTGGACAAGGGCGCGCTGGCATGCGTAACAAGTGCGGTTCCGCCGGGCAGGCTGGCGATGGGCTTTGGCGCGCCAGTCTTGATCCCATGCGAGCGGGCGAAGGTGGCAAAGACCTCGCCTGCGTAAAGCTCGGGCTTGCGCACCGGCAGCCAGCGCGCGCCCCCGGTGCCAAGGGCCCCGAGCGCCACGGTCCAATCGTCATATGCCCCCGCGTCCTTGTAGGTGTAGACCGGCGTGTTGCGCTCTGCGATGCGCATGCGGGCCATGGTCACATCCGGGCGGTAGCGGTTCGAACGGGCATCCATGGTGATGGCATATTTGCCGCCCGCGCGTTTCCATTCGAAATGCACNCGGTTGAAATTGAGATTGAGTCCCGAGAGAGCGGGGTTGTAGCCCGCGTGCTCGGGTTGGCTGTCGTCGATGGCGCGCAGAAAAGGCACNGCCCCACCCCAGACCCGGAACTGACCGCGGATCTCGCGCAGGCCGGTTTTGGCGAGGCTGGATGCGAGGCTGGCCAAGGCATCGGTGTCCAAGGTCGGATCGCCGCCCCCGGCGAGAATCAGATCGCCGTTCAGCACCCCGCCCGAGATTGGTCCGGTGGCGATGATCCGCGTGGCAAATCGGTGATCGGGACCGAGCGCGTCGAGCGCGTAGAGCGCCGTGACCGCCTTGGTCACGCTGGCCGGGGGCAGGCCAGTCGTGCCCTCGCTCGCCTCAAGCACTTGGCCGGTGCGGGCATCGGCCACGGCATAGCCGACGCGTCCCGAGAGGTTGGCCTCAGAGATCAGCGCTTCGGCAGAGGGGGCGCTGCGTGTCGCCCCTTTGGCGGCGGTTTGCGCCGTCGTGCGCGGGCCGGTGCCGGGACGGGCCACGGGGCGCAACGAGACCGCTGGCGCGCCTGCCAGGGCACTGCCGGTGGAGAGCGCCGCAAGCGCTGTGCCGAGAAAGAAACGACGGGAAAGCCTCTGAGTCATGGCGCAGAGTAAATCGCAGGTGGCGTGCGGGTGCAATCGGGATTTGTGACGCAGAGGGTTAGGTTTGCGACGGGCCGACCCATGCGCCGCCTGCCCGCAACCGGGTGGATGAGATATCCATCATTGGCACGTTGAGAAAGCACCAGGCCGGGGCATTGGCATGGCCGAGGGCCTGACTGTCGCGGGCCGGGATGCGGGCGCGGGCATAGATGCGCGCCGCCGGAGAGAGCCGCGCCGATATGCGTTGACCGGGACGCGCCAGCACGCCCACCGGCACCGTGTCCAGGATCTCGCGCCAATCATGCCAGAGGTGAAACTGCGCCAGATTATCCGCCCCCATCAGCCAGACAAACCGAACACCGGGGCAGAGCGCGCGCAGCACCCGCAGGGTGGCGGCGGTATGGCGGGTGCCGGTCCGCGCCTCGATATCCGTGATCGCGATGCGCGGATGATCCACCAGCGCGCGGGCGGCCGNCATGCGCTGGTCAAGCGGGGCCGGGCCGGCGGTCTTGAGCGGATTGCCAGGGCTCACCAGCCACCAGAGCCGGTCCAGTCCAAAGCGTTTCAGCGCCTCGCGGCTGATATGCAGATGACCTGCGTGCGGCGGATCGAACGATCCGCCCAAAAGGCCGATCACCTGACCGGGGCGGGCATGGGGCAGGGCATATGTCATTGCCCTTTCATTGCCAGAGGCGCGGGCGGTGTAAAGCGAAAACAAAAGGTGCCACCCGGCCTTGGCCATGATCTCGCGGGGTGAGGGGCGCGCAGGCCATTGCCCCCGCACGCCCATACGGGTATCACGCGGGCTGAATTATCAGTCACCAAGCGGAACGGAGCGGCACATCATGGCAGCCTATCAATATGTCTATCACATGCAGGGCGTCTCCAAGGCCTATCCCGGCGGCAAGAAATGCTTTGAGAACATTCACCTCAACTTTTTGCCCGGGGTGAAAATCGGCGTCGTGGGCGTGAACGGCTCGGGGAAATCCACCCTGATGCGGATCATGGCCGGGATGGACAAGGATTTCACCGGCGAGGCCTGGGTCGCCGAGGGTGCGCGAGTGGGATACCTCCCGCAGGAACCGCATCTCGACGAGAGCCTCGATGTGCGCGGCAATGTGATGCTGGGCGTTGCCGCGAAAAAGGCCAAGCTCGACCGCTTTAACGAACTGGCGATGAACTACAGCGACGAGACCGCCGATGAGATGGCGCAGTTGCAGGACGAGATCGACAGCCAGAACCTCTGGGATCTCGACAGCCAGGTCGATATCTCTATGGAGGCGCTGCGCTGCCCGCCCGATGACGCCGCCGTCTCGACCCTCTCGGGGGGCGAGCGTCGCCGGGTGGCCCTGTGCCAACTGCTGCTCGAAGCGCCCGAGATGCTGCTGCTTGACGAGCCGACCAACCACCTCGACGCGGAAACGATTGCCTGGCTGCAACAACATCTGGTCGCCTATAAGGGCACGATCCTGATCGTCACACACGACCGCTATTTCCTCGACGAGATCACCAGCTGGATTCTGGAATTGGACCGGGGCCGGGGTCTCCCCTATGAAGGCAATTATTCGGCATGGCTCGAACAAAAGGCCAAGNGCCTGATGCAAGAGGCGCGCGAGGACAAATCCAAGCAAAAGACGCTGGAACGCGAATTGGAATGGATGCGCCAAGGTGCCAAGGCCCGACAGGCCAAGCAAAAGGCCCGGATCAACGCCTATAACGACCTTGCCGGTCAATCCGAGCGCGAGCGTATCAGNCGCGCGCAGATCGTCATCCCCAACGGTCAGCGTCTGGGCAACAAGGTGATNGAGGTCGAGGGGCTGAAAAAGCACATGGGCGACAAGCTCTTGATCGAAGATCTCACCTTCTCCCTGCCGCCCGGCGGCATCGTTGGCGTGATCGGTCCAAACGGGGCGGGAAAATCCACGCTCTTCAAGATGCTCACGGGCCAAGAACAGCCAGACTCAGGCACCATCGAGCTGGGCGACACGGTGCAGTTGTCCTATGTCGATCAGTCGCGCGATGATCTCAAGCCCGAGGATAACGTCTGGGAAGCGATCTCGGGCGGGGCCGAAGTGATCGTGTTGGGCGACGCCCAGATGAATTCCCGCGCCTATTGCGGGGCGTTCAATTTCAAGGGCGGCGATCAGCAGAAAAAGGTCTCGCTTCTGTCCGGGGGCGAGCGGAACCGGGTGCATATGGCGCGGCTTTTGAAAGAGGGTGGCAACGTGCTGCTTCTTGACGAACCGACCAACGACCTCGACGTGGAAACCCTGCGCGCGCTCGAAGATGCGCTGATGGATTTCGCGGGTTGTGCCGTGGTGATTTCGCACGATCGGTTTTTCCTAGACCGCATCTGCACGCATATCCTCGCCTTTGAGGGGGATGCGCATGTGGAATGGTTCGAAGGCGATTTCTCAGCCTATGAAGAGGACAAGAAACGGCGGTTGGGCCCGGATGCGCTGGAGCCGAAGCGGGTGAAGCATAAGAAGTTCGTGAGGTAGGAAATCTTTGAAATTCAATGACTTGCCACGATACGCAAAAGAGGCGTATCGGGCAGCCCGCCGAAGGGCAATCATTAAGAATATCCAAATAATATCTGAGGAGGAGTTCGTCGGACTCTGGATTCAGAACGACGGAACTTGCATAATAAGCGGATTGCACTTTTCAGAAGAGCAGGAAGATTATGCTCCGGAAACGGGGTATGCTCGGCTCAAATCTCGCCCATGGGAGCCGTCTCTAGACCAGATTACTGCTGGTCTCGGCTATTCGCTCGAAAATAGTCAGCTTGTGTGTAAATGCGTAAATATTGGCAAGTCGGGCTACAGTGAAAATACCTTTGAAAAATGGGTTCTCGCAACTGCAAGTAAGATGGAAATGAAACGCTCTGTTAAACGGTGACGACTCGTAGGGTGCGCATTTATTGCGCACCAATCCACCAAATCACCTCAACCGTCCGCGCATCGGTGCGCAATGAATGCGCACCCTACGGGGGTCGTCGCCCTGCACCGTCACAAAACCTTCACTTGAATTTTCCATTATTTCCGATATCCATGAATTATGGAAACAATTGCCCCCGCCCGTCTTGCAACCTTGGGTCATCCGCAGCGGCTGGCCATCTTCAGGCTGCTCATGCGCCGCTATCCGGACCGTGTCCCGGCGGGCGAATTGGCCACGGTGCTGGGCCTCAAGCCCTCGACCCTCTCCGCCTATCTCGCGGCCTTGATGCAGGCCGGGTTGGTGGTGCAAGAGCGGTCCGGCACATCGCTGCGATATTCCATCGCCATGACAGAGGTGCGACGCACCTTTGACTACCTGCTCAACGATTGTTGTCGCGGGCGCCCGGATATCTGCGCGCCCTTTCCCACCCTCAGAGGAGGCCCCGATATGGCCCATCGCAAATACACCGTGCTCTTCATCTGCGTTGGCAATTCTGCCCGCTCGATCTTTGCCGAAACCATCCTGCGTGACATGGCCGGGGATCGNTTCACCGTCCATTCCGCCGGAACGCGGCCCTATTCCGAGCTCAATCCCTTNGCTCTGGAGGTCTTGCGCGCCAAGGGCCATGATGTGAGCCCGCTGCGCGCCAAGAACGTGTCAGAGTTCACAGCCCCCGATGCGCCGGCGCTCGACTTTGTTTTTACCGTCTGCGACACGGCCGCCAACGAGGAGTGCCCGGCTTGGGAAGGTCAGCCGGTCAGCGCCCATTGGGGCATGCCCGATCCNGTCAAGGTCGANGGCACGGAGGCNCAGAAAAGCCTTGCGTTTCAACAGGCTTANGGCGCGCTCCGCAACCGGATCACCGCCTTTGCGGCGCTGCCCATCGACACATTGGATCGTGTCAGCCTGCAAGCGGCGGTTGATGACATCGCGCGGCAGGGCGCGGGGCAGGGCGCATGACGGTCTATGCCATCAACGGTCTTGGGCGGATCGGCAAGCTGATCCTCAAGCCGCTGATCGCGCGGGGGGCCAACATAGCCTGGATCAACGACGCGGTGGGCGATGCCGCCATGCACGCCCATCTGCTCGAATTCGATACGGTGCATGGGCGCTGGGACGCCGCTTTTGACCATGACGATGATGCGGTGATCATCGACGGCACGCGCCTGCCTTTTGTCGGCGCGCGCGACCTCGGCGACCTGCCCTTGGCAGGCGTTGATGTTGTGATCGACTGCACCGGTGTTTTCAAGACCGAGGCCAAGATCGCGCCTTACTTTGCGGCGGGCGTCAAGAAGGTCGTCGTGTCCGCCCCGGTCAAGGATGGCGATGCGGCCAATATTGTTTACGGCGTCAATCACGAGATTTATGAGCCTGCACGGCACCGCATCGTGACGGCGGCAAGCTGCACGACGAATTGCCTCGCCCCGGTGGTCAAGGTGTTGCATGAGAGCATTGGCATCAAACATGGCTCGATCACCACGATCCATGACGTGACCAACACTCAGACCATCGTGGATCGCCCTGCCAAGGACCTGCGCCGCGCGCGCTCGGCGCTCAATTCTCTGATCCCCACCACCACGGGCAGTGCCACGGCGATCACACTGATTTACCCCGAGTTGAAAGGCCGATTGAACGGCCACGCCGTGCGCGTGCCGCTGCTGAATGCGTCGATCACCGATTGCGTGTTCGAGATGGATCGAGAAACCAGCGTCGAGGAGGTGAACGCGCTGTTCAAATCCGCAGCCGATGGGGCGCTTGCGGGAATTCTGGGCTATGAAACCCGTCCCCTGGTTAGCGCCGATTACACCAATGACACCCGCTCTGGCATCGTCGATGCGCCCTCGACCATGGTGGTGAATGGCACGCAGGTAAAGGTTTATGTCTGGTATGACAACGAGATGGGCTATGCGCATCGCTTGGTCGATGTGGCCTGCATGGTCGGGGACAGCCTNTGACCACACGCCCCGAAGGCCTCAGCGCCTATATCGCNGTCACGGCGGCCTATTGGGCCTTTATGCTCAGCGATGGCGCGCTCCGGATGCTGGTGCTCTTGCATTTTCACACGCTGGGGTTCAGCCCGGTGCAATTGGCCTATCTCTTTGTTTTGTATGAGGTNGCGGGGATGGTGACGAACCTCTCGGCGGGCTGGATCGCGGCGCGGTTCGGGCTGACGGCGACGCTTTATGCGGGGCTTGGCCTGCAAGTGCTGGCGCTCATCGCGCTGGCGCAACTTGATCCACTGTGGAGCCTGCCGGTCTCGGTGGCCTTCGTGATGGCTGTGCAAGGCGCTTCGGGCGTGGCCAAGGATTTGGCCAAGATGTCGTCGAAATCCGCGGTCAAGCTGTTGGCGCCCAAGGAGGACGGCGGCCTCTTTCGCTGGGTGGCGGTGCTCACAGGGTCAAAGAACGCGGTCAAGGGGGTTGGGTTTCTGGTGGGGGCGGCGCTCTTGGCGGGGATCGGGTTCGTGGGCGCGGTCTGGGCCATGGCGGCGGCGCTTGCGGTGATCCTGATTGCCGTGGTCCTTGCCATGCCACCGGGCCTGCCACGCGGGCGCAAGGGCGCGAAATTCTCGGAAGTCTTTTCGAAATCGGCCAATGTGAACTGGCTGAGCGCGGCGCGCGTGTTCCTTTTTGGCGCACGAGATGTGTGGTTCGTGGTGGGCATTCCGATCTATTTCTACGGCGTCTTGTCGGACGGGTCCGAGGCGGGCAACCGCGCGGCGTTCTTTCTGATCGGCAGCTTCATGGCGGGCTGGATCATCCTCTATGGCGCGGTGCAGGCCTCGGCCCCCAAGATATTGCGCGCCAAATCGCGACCTGAGGCGGCCCTGATCGCGGCGGCGCGGAGCTGGGCGCTTGCCCTCTGCGCGGTGCCTGCGGTGCTGACCGCGCTGGCGCTGATGGCAGGGGGGGCGCAGACGTGGCTCACGGTGGCGCTGGTGGCGGGGTTGCTGGTCTTTGGCGCAATTTTTGCGGTCAATTCGGCGCTGCATTCCTATTTGATCCTTGCCTTTACCCGTGCCGAGCGGGTGACAATGGATGTGGGTTTCTATTACATGGCCAATGCCGCTGGGCGGCTCTTGGGCACGCTGCTCTCGGGGCTGACCTATCAGCTGGGTGGGCTTGCGCTGATGCTGGGGGTGGCGACAGGGATGGTCGCGCTGTCGGCTCTGGCGGCGGGACGACTGGGTCTACAGGAAAAGGCAGAGGCATGAGCGGTTTCGAGCGCTATCTGACGGTCTGGGTGGCCCTCGCCATGGCGGCGGGTGTCATCCTTGGGCTTGTGGCGCCTAGCCTCATCGCGGCGATTGCGGCGGCAGAGGTGGCGCGGGTCAATCTGGTGGTGGCGGTGTTGATCTGGGCCATGGTCTATCCGATGATGGTCGGCGTCGATCCCACGAGCCTGGGCCAAGTGGCGCGCCAACCTCGGGGGCTGGCGATTACGCTGGTGGTCAATTGGCTGATCAAGCCCTTCAGCATGGCGGCCTTGGCGGTGCTGTTCTTTGAGGGTGTCTTCGCCGATCTGATTGCCCCCGCCGACGCACAGCAATATATCGCCGGGCTGATCCTTTTGGGCGCTGCCCCCTGCACGGCGATGGTGTTTGTCTGGTCGCAACTGACCAAGGGCGACGAGAGCTATACGCTCTTGCAGGTGTCGGTCAACGATGTGGTGATGGTCTTTGCCTTTGCGCCGCTCGTGGCGTTTCTG
>JGI25322J35698_1002079_pt1 | contig 10628 bp, 10 predicted proteins | sample AutmiccBRH37_all_FD_35698 | JGI IMG/M metagenome (IMG submission 35698) | reverse complement strand
TAGAAAGGGCAGTGACTATGGTAGAGGGAAATACAATAAGTTCGCAATTATTCCCGGAAAGATTGGCTAAATTATCAATTGATTTTCCTCATAATTCGGAGGCGTGCAAACTTAGAAATTTTAGGAAGACGTTAGAGCATGACGCTATTCAAGCGTGCATTGAAACATGTGGAGAAAATATGACCCAGGTGGCTAAAGAGCTAGGTATTTCTCGTGCTACACTTTATCGTCAATTCAAAGGTTGAAAGTTAAAATAAACTACCACGTGAAGGAATCATAGAAAACATGGATTTTAGTTAAAGAAATCGTATTTGACACACGAGATTATTCTCTCACCTTCATTTTACCAACTAAAATTAGTAAGCCGATAACGACAAAACAGGGGTTTTGATGACGCTAAAAAGTAGAGAAATTCATAAACCCCTACCAAATACTCAAACACCCCTCAAACCCTTACAAATCCAGCATTCGCAAGCCTTCCACCCTACTCCCACTCAATCGTTCCAGGAGGTTTCGAGGTAATATCATAAACCACCCTGTTAACCCCCTGCACTTCGTTCACAATCCACGAAGAGATGTTATGGAGGAACTTCATACGGGAGCCTGGCCCAGTCTGCCGTCATGGCATCTTCGCTGGTGACTGCCCTCAAGATAATGGGGTACTCGTATGTACGACCATCTCCCATTACGCCGACACTTTTGATGGAAGGAAGTACTGCAAAGCTTTGCCATAATTCTCGATAGAGACCTGAGCTCCGGATTTCCTCTAAAATAACGGCATCCGCTTCCCGCAAAATATCTAGTTTTTCACGGGTTACTTCTCCAAGAATTCGAATTGCCAGACCTGGAATTCGAATAGCTAGACCCGTGAAAAAGACTTGGCGGTTTAGAAGTTTTCGAATATTGCGGTTTAGAAGTTATCGTTTACCAAACCAATTTTACTATTTCCAGATAACTACTTCAACCTCTAGCTAATGACCTTGCTACAAAAATTAGTTATAGTATACAAGTCTATAGTAATGTTACACAACAAACATTTGTCACATACAAAGATCTGTGGAAAGTCTGTTTCAATTGGCTTCTAGGGATCTTTGGTCTTGAGGCTCTTTAAACTTCATAGAATATACCATATTTACCAGCCATACTTATCGTTTTGTAAGTATTCTAAACTCGCAAAGAAAAAAAGAGCTAAACAAATAGCTCAAAAAACTTAGATAACTTATTGAACGGCAAACTTTAGAAAGTCTAAACTTCTTAGATGTTTCCAAGTTGTCTCGATGTGACTTTCTTTAAACGTTGTACGTTTACGATCATTCCAATCATAAACCGCTTTGATAACTTCAGAAGGACTATGCACTATATTTGGGTTTTCTTTCATTGTCCAGTGCACAGTTGCTAATAGTTCCATTCCATATGGAGACTCGAACCCCATTATGATCTCCGAAACATGTTGAAGACGTTCAATAGACTCAGTTTGATCTTTTAAAAATTCTGTAGCTTTGGTAGCAGCCTCTTGTAACAGATACACTTGTACATCCTTTTTACGGCTACCATCGCCGACACCCCTAATGTAATGACCCTCTAAAACTTGTAATACAAAATTAAGATTTTCTGCGTATGGACCATAAGCACCTTTTTCAAACTTAAGCTTGAGTGGCTCGCCAGCCTCCTGAAGGAAGTATGCAAGTTTTTGAACTTCCAATAAAGTCAGTCGATAGCCAGGAATTCCATATCTATCCATAAGCGAGATTAGTAAGGCCCTAGCCATTGTTAAGTGAGGCTTCTTAGTTGCTATTTTAATTTCCTCAGGTGCAGGGCTTCCTGAAGGAGCATATAAATAAACTTTAACGTCAGGAATACTCTTAAAAGCCACTTCAATTTTTGTGCGAACTACATTCCAATCTAATCCTCCATTACCACACCCGAGCGGAGGAATAGCAATGGAGTTTATCCCCAAGTCTTTAATTTCTTTAACTAAGGCAACTAAACCTGAATCGATATCTTCCATTCGGGAATTACCTTTCCAATGCCTCTTTGTAGGAAAGTTAATGATATATCTGGGGTTTACCAACAAACCACCGACTGACACTGTAAACATTTTGCCAGGTTTTACATTATTAGCTTTGCAAGCTTTGTTGTACTCAGTAAAGTTCTTAGGAAAGGCCTGTTTAAATTGTAAAGCAATACCCTTCCCCATAACCCCAACACAATTAACAGTATTAACCAAGGCCTCAACCTCGGCTGTTAAAAGATTACCCGTCTTTAGTTCGATCAGCTTTCTCACCTCCTTAGTAATACCATGTTGATCGAACATCAATTGGAATACTATATCCTGCATTTTCAATTATTGCTTTTACAGAACGAGCAATATTTGAATTGTAGACACCAATTACTTGAAAAAGATTCCAAGGGAAAAATTTGTGAACTAAAAATTCTGCCTGCCTACGTCGCTTACGATCTGGGTCTTGATCGGTGTCGTTCCAATATTGTGATTCCATTACGTCCCAATCTACTTCATCTAAATCTTGTAGATCATTATAATAATTTGAGTAAGCCATTATCCCATGCCCATCAGTAAAGACCCAAGGCCTTACTCCATCAACTGCTTCTATGTTTGAAACGAGATGTAATATCGATCTTTGACCATCATTATACCCTTGAACAAATCCTCTATTAATTGTGTAGAGCATAGGCGAACGGGGAGCAAAATAAAATGGAACATAGTCATGTAAAGTTCCGAAAGGTTGAACAGGTACTCGTTTATTACAACGACGATCCTGAATAGAATCATGAGCAATGTTAGTATAGGCTAGTCCATTTGTTTGCATAACAGAGTTGGCATTTAATCCTCCGTCACTTAGTATAGCTTTTAAATTGTCCATTGCGGTTATATGATATATGGGAGTCAACTTTGGAGCCAATATTAGTACCTCTTATTCTAAATTTTTATAAGTTACTAATACTACACTTGCCTTCTAAAAACCTCTTTCATAAGCTTAAATAAATATTAAAATTATTTTGTCCTAAATAGATGCAAATAAACCAGAGGACTTCAACTCATAGAACATCGAAGTCCCAATTCCGAACACTTGTTTGGTTTGCAACTATATTATACAAGATTTTTATCGATTTGTGTTAACTTTTTGCTCCTTACGAGAAAAAGTTTATGCTTCCCTAAGTGAAGCAACTTGAGTAATTCGAATATCGATAAAACTCTTCAATGTAACACAACCCCAGCGAGTTGCATTCGCAAATCCCTGGAACGCCTGATATCAGAGGCTTCCAGGGATTTCTTGTATCCAAGGGCATTTCCAACCCCTCCGAACATGACATAACCCCCGCCACCAGCCAATAAGGCACATAGCGAAAGGAGCGCAAAAATGGAATACGTCCAGCCAATTAGAGACAAAAAGGCCCTAGAAACTATGAAGAAGATCCTAAGATCAAGTAACCAAAGAGATTACTGTCTCTTCGTCCTCGGCATTAATTCGGGGCTACGCATAAGCGATCTTTTAACCCTTACGGTAGCTTCAGTTTGCGATGACAAAGGCAAGATCAAAGACCGCATAGTTATCAGGGAGAAGAAGACCAACAAGCTGAAAGACTTTCCCCTAGGAGAAACCTCGAAGAAGGCCTTGAAAGAGTATGTGGTTACCTTAAAACCTGGGCAAGCACTATTCGCCAGTCGAAAAGGATACAAGCCAATTACGAGGCAGCAAGCTTATAGGATTCTCAATGATGCTGCCAGAGCAATAGGTATCAAAGAGCAAATCGGGACTCATTCTCTTAGGAAGACCTTTGGCTACCACGCGTTCAAGGCCGGTGTAGATATTACACGGATCCAGAAGCTGCTTAACCATTCCTCTCCTAGTGTTACTTTAGCCTATATCGGGATTACGCAGGATGAATTGGACAATGTTTACATGAATCTTAATCTTTAGCCAATGCGTATTCGGATTCAAATATCAGTAGAAATAATATATTTTCAGCTGATTGGTTGTTGAATTGAACATGCTAGCCAACAGAGGGCAGGAGGAATACAAAAATGTACATCGTAGAAATGAAATATCGCCGTACTAATTGGCGGGAATAAATTTATGTGGCATTATATTGCAAGGGATAACGACCTGATAGCAATGCTTACCGCACTAGAAAAACGGTTCTGGCACAACGTTGAAACATTGACTCCCCCACCTATGGATGGGTCTGAGGCTTCTTCTGAATTACTTAGCCGACTGTATCCCAATGCAAATAATAAGACCCAAATTACCCGAGATGATGCTTTGCCCTTAATAACGCAATTCGAAGAAGCGCTCGATGCCGAAAAAACAGCATCAGAACGTAAAGACGAAGCGGCAAATAAGTTGAAAGCTTTAATGGGGGCGTATGAAATCTGTGTTGCCGGAGATCGAACAATCACCTGGAAAAACATTTCTTCGGAACGGCTTGACTCAAAGGTCCTAAAATTAGAGCGACCCGAGATTTATTCCAAGTACGTTTCCAGGAACTCGTATAGACGATTCAGTATTAAATAAAGGGGAGTGTTACTAATGTCCAATTTAAAGGCAAAGCTTTCCTCACAACTAAATAAGGTTGAAGTACAAAGCCTAAACGTCACCCAGGAGCCCTGTGCTATAGCGTCTATAGTCCCTGAAGACGAAACCACTGCCGTAGCTCATAATGCCCAGCTAATTCAAGTTGTTCCTGAATTCGCTCTGACCTTCAATGAAGCTAAGCAACGACATGCCTCGTTAAGAAGCTTCGTTAAAGAATTGATGATACCTGGACTAGATTATGGCCTAATCCCTGGCTGTCAAAAACCTTCACTCCTAAAGCCTGGCGCAGAGAAACTTTGTGATATTTATGGGTTCTCTAAACTAATTGCTGTGTCCAATCGAATGGAGGATTGGCAGGATGGATTCTTTAGCTATGAGGTAAAAGCTACTCTAATAAATAAGAGGACAGGCCTTGTGGAAGCAGAAGGTGTTGGCTGCTGCAACTCCAAGGAACGAAAGTACAAAAAACAGGACGGTTTTAGCATATCCAATACAATTCTCAAAATGGCCAAGAAACGAGCAATAGTGGATGCAGTCTTATCCGCCACTCGCTCATCTGGGATCTTCTCACAAGATATCGAGGACTTCAAAGAATATGAAGCTTCCCCTCCACTCCGTGCCCTTTCAGTTCAAGTAGATCAAATGGTTAGTAAAAAACAGCTAACAGATATCTTTACCCTGGTTAACAATAAGCAGATTCCGATCGAGAAAGCTAAGTCTTTAATGGTAGAGCGATATAAATTTGATGAAAGTAGAAAACTTACATCCTCTCAAGCGGATGATTTCTTAGCTTATCTTAGGAACCTTAGGCAGGCAAATTAAACAATGCTAAGTTTTAAGAAAGTGGCTCACATAAGTGGGCCACTTCTTCAATTTAAAGGAGGCAATCATGATGGAAAACGTAACTATAAATGGAGTTCTGTACAGGTACTGTGAGCAGTTTGACGTAAATCTTACACTGCAATACGAAAACGAGCGCTGGAGTGAATGGCACATTATCAGGGAATTCATGAGCAATGCCCTGGATGCAGTTGGTGGTCAGATAGACGACTTTAGCCTTACTGAGGAAGATGGGTTTATTCACATCCACGACCATGGGAACGGATACCCAATTAACTATGCTAAAAGAATTGGAGCAAGTTCCAAGAAGAATGAGGAGCAATCTATAGGCCAGTTTGGGGAAGGGACTAAAATGGCAATATTAACCTGCTTAAGAAAAGGAATTTCTGTTAGATTGGCTAGTCAAAACTGGCTCATTATTCCAACATCAATGCCCGTTGAAGATGACTTAGATGTGTTGTTTTTCGATATTTATCAGTCAGATCAAAGTATCCAGGGCTCTCTTGTCAGTATTGAGGCCATCCCAGAAATTAAAGTCATACTCAAGAACAAAGGGCAATATTTCCTTCAATTCAGCCCCCTATCCCCACTGTATGGTTCCATGAACCAAGGCATTTACCCAAGCCAGGGTAAGACAAAACTCTATAACAAGGGCGTTTATATCAAAGATATCGATGCTTTATACACATACGGGATCTCTATCAGTCAACTTAACCGCGACAGGGATCTAATCGATGAAGAAAAGTTAAGCCAAAGGATCAGCGACATCTTGAATAATGCGGATAACCCCTCAGTAATTCAAAGTTACTTCGAAGAAAGCAGTCGCATTGCAAACGGGGTGAGTTTAAGCAATTACAAAGAATTAAAATACTCTCTTTATCCTGACTTAGAGGTTAGGCAGACTTGGGTTAATACGTTCTACTCCCTATTTGGCAGCAAAGCCATAATCTCGACCAGTGATTTAGCTTCAAGGGAAGCTGAATGCTTAGGTCATACCCCTATTCGATTAGAATACTACGGGAGAACACTAGCAGATTTCATTGGAATCCCCAAAGATATACACGTGATCTCAGATGATTATGAGTTTACCTGGACAGATGATCTCAATGACCACGAGGAAAAACGGCTCTCGTTATTTAACCAAGTGACTGAACTTCTTGATCTGCAATATCCAGAAACTGTTAGGGTCTTTGACACCTATGCTAAAAGCGAGAACGTTGTTGGTCTCTATAATCATGATAAGGATGAGATCTATTTAAAGCGGGAGCGTTTAAGCGGCAACCTTGAAGAAGCCTTGGGAACCTTTATCCATGAACTCAACCATAAGTCTACAGGAGCAGACGATACCGACAGAAAGTTTGCGGATGGTCTTTCTTCCTTAACGACAAGACTTGTTCTTCGGCTCATTAAGACTGTAGGTATACCCACAACCCTTAAACTAACCGACAGGGGTTTTAAGCTGCCAAAAAGCTTCAGTTATCAGGCTGATAAGCTAATGAGCCATATCACTGCCATCGGAAATCAGATTATGATTCAGACCAACGGGCACATACTGAGCTCAAAACTAAGTGGGTTAAATTTAAAAGCCCATTGTTCTGAGAGACCAGTTACCTTCTATAAAGGAAACTTTTATATCAATATTCCAAACTCTATCAGACAGTTTCTTCCGGAAGAGGTTTCCTTTAATGTGACGATCAACGCAGAACAAATCTAATATGGAGGCCACACGTTATCGTGATGGCCTCCATTATATTTTAGAACCAATATATTAAAGGGGGAAATAAAAATGCTAGCAACTAAATTTGGATCCTTCACCAAAATGGATCAAGGAACTTCATTGAACGACGAACAAATTTACAGAGCAGCCCCAAGTGTATTTGCGGGGGGAAAACATTCTTCACGTTCAGAGAGATACACGTACATTCCCACAATTGAAGTCCTAAATGGTTTAAGGGCCGAAGGCTTCCTACCTTTCTCTGTCTGTCAGTCTAAAACTCGTATCGAGGGTAAGGCTGACTTCACGAAACACATGATCAGACTCAGGCGGCAGGATCAAATCTTAGCCCCAGAAGCTAATGAAATAGTTCTTTGTAATTCCCACGATGGAACGTCAAGCTATCAAATGCTCTGTGGCTTGTTTCGGTTCGTGTGTGCTAACGGTCTTTTAATTGGGAACACAGTGGAGGATATTAGGGTTCAGCACCGCGGAAATATAGTAGATAATGTGATCGATGCAGCCTATACCATTGTCGATCAGTTTCAAATTGCTAATGAAAGCATGGGAACAATGAAGGAGATCCAGCTATCACGTCCAGAAGAGGAAATATTTGCTCGGTCTGCCCTTGCACTAAAATATGGCGAAGAGTCACCAGTATCGCCAAGACAGATCCTACTGCCAAAGAGACTCGATGATGGCAAGAGTGATCTCTGGACGAAATTTAACGTGGTCCAGGAAAACCTGATGCGAGGTGGACAACGAGGCCATGCCTCCTCAGGGAAAAGGGTTACAACTCGGCCCGTCCAATCAATCGACAATAACATTAAGTTAAATAGGGCACTTTGGATACTAGCGGACGAGATGGCCCGGTTGAAGGCCTAAATTCCCTATTTAGAAAGGAGGTCACCCAAATTGAACCGCACAATCCCCATCTTAGTCATCGCCGACGAAACTGGCGAATTAAACCGACACTATGAAGATTGCCCTGTATGTAACGGACGCCACTCAGTTAAAGTATACGTAGCCAGCTTCAAGACCTGGTGTTATGAGGAAAGGACCTGCCAGTCCTGTTCCTTCTTCGATAAGACAATTCACCGTAAAAACTCTATAGCAAAAATGGAGGCATCACCTAAACGTGACAGCCTCCATTAATTTATTCCATCCTCAATTTGCTTGAGTGTTCGCTGATCATCCTACAAATGTTTAGCATCAATCTGAGCTCATCCGTATCTTTATTCTTCGCTACGGATATTAGTTCATTGATTAAACTGTTAGGTTCAACATGAACTTCTTCCTGAAGAAGGTAATCGACTGTGACCCCTAAGGAGTTAGCAATACTTACCACTGTTTCTAAGCTGGGATTCTTCTCTGTTCGCTCAACTTGACCTATGTATGACTCATTTACTCCTGCAGCCTCGGCAAGTTGTTCCTGAGTAAGTCTGAGTTTAGTCCTCTCTTCTCTAATTCGCTTACCTAAATACTCAAAAACCATCTTCACTGCCCCTTCCGTTTACCACTATATGGTATTTGCAGAGGGGCTTGAAGGTGCTATTTGTATTATTTATGTTGACTATTGGTATTATTAAATGTTAGTATTTTCCTGAACGCAAAATGAGGAGGAAAAAAATGAAAACTATTAGAATGAAGGGAAATTACTCAAATCTGTTCCTAACGCTAATTGCCATGTTGATCCTCGTAGGTTGCTCTAATTCATCTCCTACAAATAGTTCACCCATTGAAAAACAAACAGCTGAAGATGTAGTCAAAAACTATATTATTGCAAGTGCAAACGATGATGCAGATAAAATTTCTAAGACAATATTAAATCCTGACCTTTACGCAGAAAAACTTAAAGGATTAACTAAAAGTAGTAAACAACGAACGGTGGAATTTACAAGAAACGCTGCAAGAAATCAGGATGTACCAATAGGCAAATATGTAATCGTAGATTTTCTTGTTCAAGGTCAAGCTACTCCTAAACAGATATACCTAAAAAACACAGATCAAGGTTTTAAGGTAGATCTTGTACGTTATTGGGGTTTCTCACCTGTATCATTTGCTCAGTTTAAGGCTGAAAAATCTACCACTGGGGTAAAGTTTTATATTTGGGCAGAACTTGACGATTATTTTAATTATGAATTTAGCGGTAAAGACAATCAATATTATTCTATAAAGATATCAGACTCGGAAAATAAGCATACATCTCTACATGCTTATCTATCTAAGGATGACTTAAGATGCAATGAAGCATATGATGTTTTAAAAGATGGAAAGTCACATCAAATGGTAGTTAACCTTAAGTATCCGACCCAGAGAAAAAATAGTTCCGATGGTGTATTGGTAGACAAAGTACTTACAATAGGCGATTGGTTAGATGTTCCATCTTCTGAACGAGTTGATGGAAAATAATAAAGATTATTAGGCCAAGCATACTAAGAGCTCGTGAAAGCAAGCGAAAGTAACCAATGAGAAAAGACCCTTGCAATTGCAGGGGTCTTTTGAACTATTTAACAATATTTTATTCCTTGAAGGAGACGCGTACTACTATACAGCCTCCCATTTCCATTACTTATTTCACATCAGCACAGTAGCAGCACTGACTCCGAGTATCAAAAGCCGATAATCGCTTGTTATGGCCTGCACCAGTATCGATACCGATCCGATCCCGGCTAATAAATATTTCCCCCTTGCCTGTAAATGCGACAGTCGGGTTATGGCCAAATACGACTATCTTACTTGTTGCTCCAGATAGATCCGAAGCATTTAAGAAGTCGTGTCTAATCCATAGGAAATCCTGTTCTGTTTGGTCTTCAATTTTCCTCGTAGGGTTAACCCCCGCGTGTACAAAGAAGTACTTATCACTCTCAACATATAGGGGTAGGCCCGCGAAATATTCCATGTGACTCTTCATAACCGTTTTACTTTTGTACGAATCGAGAGTTCTCTGTCCACCATTGACTAGCCACTCTGTTTTTATATTGCTTAGAATAGTAAAACCTTGAACACCCTTGTCACCATTCCAAAGGGATTAAAAAATTAGCCGCATAGAGCGGTATATTTTAAAAGCGTATTTTAAATAGGTGACAAGACTTTGTTTGGGCATCTACGAGTGGTTGACTCTCATTCCACGCTCCTAGATGCTTATTCAACGTCAGTGCTTTAGACAAACCGACAAAGGTTCACATCCCACTTCCAGCCAGTCTAAGATTTCCTTATAAATTATCAAACTGGATAAGTTCGTGAATTGTGGCATTGGCATGCTCTCGCGAGAGGCCCATTTGCAACAACAATTGAATGTAGTTGTTAAGACTAGCTTGTTGATAAGGATGTGGATGCCCGTTGCAGAGGCTGAAATTGAGCAGAATGCCCACCATTCGACGCATCAACAGCTCAGCCTCCTGAATCCGATTAGTGGCCTGCAATAGTGTCGCCAAATTGTTAATATCGGTTGCAACGGCTGGATGGTTCTCTCCTAAGCTCTGTTCATCAATGGCCAGCGCCCGTCGCATCAACAG
>JGI25322J35698_1002065_pt1 | contig 10706 bp, 10 predicted proteins | sample AutmiccBRH37_all_FD_35698 | JGI IMG/M metagenome (IMG submission 35698) | reverse complement strand
TCCGGAGGCCCGCCTGCGGCGCATCGGGTACGCGCGACAGGACCCGGGCCGGGACCCCGGCGACGACGGCATGGTCGGGAACGTCGCGCGTGACGACGGCGCCGGCGCCGACCACCGCCCCCTCCCCGATCACGACTCCCGCGACGATGGTCGCATTGGAGCCGATGGACGCCCGGCGCTTGACCAGGGTCGGGACCAGGCACCAGTCCGCCGCCGTCTGCGGCTCTCCCGTCGTCGTGGTCGCACGTGGGAAGAGGTCGTTCGTGAACATGACGCCGTGCCCGACGAAGACCTCGTCCTCCAGCACCACGCCCTCGCAGACGAAGCTGTGGGAGGAGATCTTGCAGCGCGCGCCGACGGTGACGCCCTTCTGGATCTCGACGAATGGTCCGACGGCAGTATGATCGCCGATCGTACAGCCGTAGAGATTCGTCAGTGCCGGCTGGTGGATCCGCACTCCACATCCGAGGCGGACATCGTCGGTGATCGGCATGCTTGCTCCCGTCTTTCATGCCGACTTGCGTCGACCTGCGATTGACCGGGAAAACGCTATTGCCGAATCGCCGCCGCGTGACGCTGGCAGTGTGAACGACTGCGGCAGGCTTAAAGCGGATAAGTCCAACGGCCGAAGCAGGAACACACCGCTTCCCGCGACACCGTCCCTTGTTCATAAGCCGGCATCGGGCTGACTTTCGGTCGATGCCTAGATCGCGCGAGGCACCGATCTACGGAATTTGGTGAACTTGTGCGCTGCGCCGCCCGGTGTCCAACTCCGACGGAGACTGCGGGGGCGGGCGATGAAGATCATTATTGCGAACCGATTCTATTTCCCGGATGAGTCCGCCACGAGCCGGATGGTGACGAGCCTCGCGCGTTCGCTCGTTCGCCAGGGCGCACGCGTGCACATCGTCGCCAGCGACGCGCACCACGACAGCCCGCGGCGAGAACCCACCGAAGCCGTCCAGGACGGTGTCGCCGTGCATCGCGTCCGGTCGACCGCGCTGGGCCGCCACCGGATCTGGCGTCGCGCGCTCGACTACCTCACCTTTCATTTCGGCGCCGCCCGGCGCGTGCGGGCGCTCGCCGAGCCCGGCGACGTCGTCATCGTCTGTACCGATCCGCCACTATTGTCCGTTAGCCTCCTTGGAGCGCTCTGGCACAGGGACGCGGTGATGGTGAACTGGCTCCACGACCTGTTTCCCGAAGCGGCGATCCAGCTCGGCGTCCTGCGGCGCGGGATCGCAGCCAAGCTGCTGGTGCGGCTGCGCAACCTGTCGCTTCGCGCCGCCCGGACGAGCGTCGCGCCGATGCCGCGCATGGCGGAATTCCTGGCCCAAAGCGGCATTCCCGGCGACCGCCTCGAGGTGATCCGGCACTGGTCGGACGGGCGCGAGATTCATCCCGTCGCCCGCGAGACGAACGCGCTGCGCCGCGACTGGGGTCTCGAGGGCAAGTTCGTGGTGGGCTATTCGGGAAACTTCGGGCGCGTCCACGAGTTCGGCACGATCCTCGATGCGGCGGAACGCCTGCGCGCCGATCCCAGGATCACGTTCCTGTTCATTGGCAGCGGTCACCGCCGCGCCTGGTTCGAGAGCGAGGTGAGCCGCCGCGGCTTGTCCAACGTGATCATGAAGCCTTTGCAGCCGCGCGACCGTCTCGCGGAATCCCTCGGCGCCGCAGACGTGCATCTCATCTCGCTGCTTCCCGATCTCGAGACGTGCAGTGTCCCCAGCAAGCTCTACGGCATCCTGGCGGCGGGCCGCCCGGTCCTGTTCGTGGGAGACCGTGACGGCGAGGTCGCCACCGTCGTGCGCAACGGCGGGTGCGGCGCCTCGGTAGCCGTCGGCGACCCGGCCGCACTCGCCGAGCGGATCCTCGCACTGGCCGGGGACGAGACGGTGCGACGCACGATGGGCGACGCCGCCCGCCACCTCTTCGAGACCGACTATGTCGAGGCTGCAGGCGTCGCCAACTGGCACCGGCTTCTGCGCCGGTTGGGCGTGACGGAAGCTGCCGCAGCAAGCCGGGCGGAAGGTGCGGATGCGCGTGTGTAAGGGCGGGTCGGCGGGTCCGATGCAGCCGAGTGCCATGAGCAGCGTCGTCGCCAGCCAGCTCGGCGCGCGGATGCACTATGCCGTGCCGCGTTTCCTGGAGCGGAGCGGCAGGCTCGAACGGTTCTACACCGACATCTGTGCCGGCGACGCCGTCGCGGACGTCCTGCGCCTGTGCCCGAAGTCGCTCCGGCCGCTCCCGCTGCGCCGCCTGATCGCCCGGACCCCGCACGGTGTCTCCCGGGACAGGATCACGACCTTTCCGGGCTTCGGCCTTCATCATGCCCTACGCCGCCTCCGGGCGCGCACCGCCGAAGATGTGGCCGAAATCGCCCTCTGGGCCGGTGCTCGGCTGTCCGCACGCGTCGCGGCGCGCGGCTTCGGCCGCGCAGGAGTGGTCTTCGGATACAATGGCGAATGCCTCGAACTGCTCCGTGCAGCGAGGTCCGCCGGCCTGGTCACGGTGATGGAACAGACGGTCGCCGCGCGGGACCTGCTGGAGCGCCTCCTCGATCAGGAACTCTCCGCCTTTCCGAATTGGCAGGTCAGGCCGGCGACCAATCGCTTCACACGGGCCACGGCAGAGCGCGAGAAAGCGGAATGGCAGTCGGCCGACCTGATCCTGTGCGGTTCGGACTTCGTCCGCGAGAGCATCGCCGGAAGCGGAGGGCCGCATGACCGGTGTGTCGTCGTTCCCTATGGCGTGGATGCTCGCTTCGCCATGCCGGCCAGGGCGCCGCACGACGGACCGCTGCGCGTTCTCACGGTCGGCGAGGTCGGGCTGCGCAAGGGATCGCCCTACGTGCTCGCGGCGGCGCGGCGGCTGGGCCGTCGCGCAACGTTTCGGATGGTAGGGACCCTGGGTATTCTGCCGGCACAGCGGAATGCCCTTGCCGAGCATGTGGAACTCACCGGACCTGTTCCTCGCAGCGAAATGGCCGCGCACTTCGCCTGGGCCGACGTCATGCTGCTTCCATCTATCTGCGAGGGTTCGGCGACCGCCGTATACGAGGCGCTGGCCGCCCGGCTGCCCGTCATCTGCACGCCGAACACGGGCAGCGTCGTCCGCGACGGAATCGAGGGGTTCATCGTGCCCATCCGCGACCCAGAGGCGATCGCCGACGGCATCGACGCGCTCGCCGCCAATCCGCAGCGTCGACGGGACATGGGTGAGAACGCGGGGGCGCGTGCCGCCGCCTTCACGGTCGATGCCTATGGCGCACGCTTCATGGCCGCGCTCGACGCGGCGCCCGCCGGTGGACGCCGCCCCGCACCGGCGGAGACGCAGCGATCATGAAAGTCTGCCACGTGACGGGCGTGCTGTCGTCGAACGGCGGCGGGGTCGTGGAGGCCGTGGCCGGGCTTTCCGAGGCCCTGCAGCGCGGGCAGCGCTGCGAGACCCGGCTTATCGGTATCGAGGATAAGAGGGGCGGAACGCCGCGCCCGGTACCCGGAGTCCGCACCGATGTCCTTCCCGTACGCGGACCGACAGCGTTCAGCTACGCTCCCGCGATGGCGGCCGTCCTGGACGAGGCCGATCTGGTCCACCTCCACGGCTTGTGGCTCTACGCCTCGCTCGCGGCGACACGGTGGACCCGCCGCACCGGGCGCCCCCGGATCATCAGCCCGCATGGCATGCTGGACGCATGGGCGATGCGTCGCGCCTTCTGGAAGAAGCGGCTGGCGCTGTTCTGCTACGAGAGCGCGAACCTGCGCGGAGCGACTTGCCTGCACGCGCTCTCCCGCGGGGAACGGGACGCGATACGCGCTTTCGGCCTGACAAATCCCGTCTGCGTCATTCCGAACGGTGTGCATGTTCCCGCACCCTGGACCGGGGCGCCGCCCGCATGGCGCACCGCGCTCCCGACGGATGCCAAAGTCCTCCTCTATCTCGGACGTCTGCACCCGAAGAAGGGTCTGCTCGATCTCCTGCAGGCATTTGCGATGACCGAGCGGGATCATGCGAAGCACGACGGATGGTACGTGGCGATCGCCGGATGGGACCAGGAAGGGCATCGCGCCGAGCTGGAGAGTTGCGCCGGCGCCTTCGGGATCACGCACCGGGTCCGCTTCATCGGTCCGCAGTTCGGCGCCGACAAGGAAGCGACCCTGAACGCTGCCGATGCCTTCGTACTGCCCTCGATGAGCGAAGGCCTGCCGATCGCCGTACTGGAAGCCTGGGCGAGCGGGCTCCCGGCGCTGATCACGCCGCAGTGCAACCTCCCCGAAGGCGAGGCTGCGGGCGCCGCCATCCCCATCGTCGTGGGCCCCGAAGGCGTCGCCGCCGGGCTGCGCCGCCTGTTCACCCTGTCGGACGACGAACGCAGGCAGGTCGGGGCACGCGGCCGAACGCTCGTCGCGGACCGCTTCACATGGGACAGCGTCGCCGAGCGAATGGCGTCCGTCTACGCCTGGATGCTGGGCGAAGCGCCCGCCCCCTCGACCGTCGAAATGACCTGACGCGGTCCATCGGAGGCAAGTGTATGCACGCAAGTGGTCTCGACCCGGCGGAGCCGCTGGCAGTCCCGCCACATCCACCACTACGCGACAAGGCCCATCGCGCGCTTTGGCTCGGTGTATCGGCCCTCGTCTACCGCCTTGCGCTCACCCCCTTCCACGGCGTTCGATGCGTAATCGTCCGCCTTTTCGGAGCGACCATCGCTGAGGGTGCAATGCCCTATGCGACGGCACGGATCTGGGCTCGATGGAAGCTGGGATGCGAAGCGACAGCTGCTTGGCGGGTGGGGTCGGATGCGACAACGTGGCCAGCGTCTTCCATTGGAGGACTGCACTGTGAGCCAGCGCGCATCACTGTGCACTGCGACCCATGATTTTCGGGATGAGAGTTTTACGCTTTTCGCCAGGCCTATTGTTGTGGGGCGCAAAGGTTGGGCGGCGGCCGAGGCGTTCATCGATCCAGGCGTCGTACGCGGCGAAGGAGCGGCCGTCGGCGCGCGTACGGTACTGATGCAGTCGATGCCTCCCTGGCTCGTCGTCGTCGGCAATCCTGCCCGGTCAGGATCGAGGCGCGAGGCAAAGCTCGCAGGCCGCTTGCCGGCCGGAGGGACCGTATGAAGGCCACGACGGTCGGCCCAGTCGCAACGACTCGACTTGGCTTTGGCACCTCGCGACTTCACTATCTCGACAGCTCCGTCGACCGGCAGCGAATATTGGCTGCAGCCTACGAGGCCGGCATCCGTCATTTCGACACCGCGCCGGCATACGGCCACGGTCTAGCCGAGCGCGAAATTGGGAGATTTTTGCGCGGCCGGGACGACTGCGTCGTCGTCACGAAGCACGGCACTGCGGCAACGCCATGGATCGGCGGCTTGCCGGACTCTCTCCTGAAACCGGCGATTTTTGCGCGCTCGGTGGTCAGCAGAGCATTTCGGCGCGACTCAGCCGTGTTGATAACACCGTCCGGTTTGCGCGATGCCGTCGAGGCTTCGCTGCGCCGGTTGCGCCGCGATGTGATCGACATCCACCTCCTGCATGAGCCGGAGCGGGCGAATATCCGCGATTTCGACAGTATCGTTGCAACCTACGAGCGGTTGATTGCGGAGGGTAAGATTCGGGCGGCTGGCATCGCAGGCGCGTTTGAGACAGCGCTGCTACTTCTTGATCATGCGTGCGGCTTCGTCCTGCAGACCGACGAGAGCGAATGGACAGAGGGTCGTTCTCCCGACATTACCTACGGCGCGATCTCTCGTGGGCCGCAGACGCGCACCCAGGTGGCCATCGCGGCCGAGACCGCCAGGATCCGCCTCGATGCTGCGTTGGCGCGTCGGGCGCGCGGGGTGGTCCTCATTTCGACCACCAAAGAGCGTAATCTTCACGCACTTTTAAATTGAGTCGGCAATGTTGCGCCATCTGTCCGAGGCCGATGGGCCGGTATCAGTCGAGGCCGACGTCGCGATTGTCGGGGCGGGGATAGCTGGCCTGATCCTCGCCTCACGACTGGCAAGGAGCGGCATCAAGACGGTTGTTCTGGAGAGTGGTGAAGCTCGGCAAGATCGAGAAGTGCACCCTCTCAATGAGGTGGAAAGCACCGCTTCCCCTTACCACGGCGCAACGATCGGTCGTTCGCGCGGACTTGGCGGTACATCTACACGCTGGGGCGGCGCATTGCTGCCCTTTCCGTCCGACGATCTCGCTGAACGGCCCGAGCTCGGCCTTCCCGCATGGCCGGTAGGCTACTGCGAACTCATGCGATACCTGAGTGAAGTGGAAAGGCTCTTTGGGCTGGCTCCAGGTCCATACGAGGCCCGGCTTCCGCCCGATGTTGCCGCGCGCGCAGGATCCGCCCCCGCGTTCGTCGCGCGAGAGGCGAAATGGCCGGCGTTCAAGCGGCGGAATGTCGCCGCGCTGTTGCGCAAGGATATCGAGAGCAAAGCGCTCACCGTGTGGCTAGGGGCCACCGTTTGCGACTTCGCTCTTGCGACGGAAAGTGGCCGGGTTGCGGCGCTCACTGCGCGCGGAAACGGGCTCCATCCGCTTCGCGTGGCGGCTCGACGCTTTGTAATTGCGGCCGGGGCAATCGAATCGACCCGACTTCTTTTGCTTCTGGAGCGTGCCGGAGGGCATATGGATGGGCGCAGCCGACTTGGCCGCGCGTTCCAGGATCACCTCTCAGCACCGCTCGCGACGGTGGAGACGGACGATCCTCGCGCGCTCAATCGTCTTGCGGGCTTCCGCTTTGAGGGGAGCATGATGCGCAGCCTGCGCTTCGACTTCGCGCCCTCGGCACGGCGGGCTGCGGGGGCCCCTGCCGGGTTCGTTCACATCGCGCCGCACCCATTGCAGCCAACCGGGTTCCATGCCGTCCGAGAATTCGTCCGCTCAATCCAACGTGCCCGCCCCGATCCCTGGGCCGCGGCGAGAATACTCTCAGACGCGCCATACCTTGCAAAGCTGAGTGCCTGGCGCTACGGGCGGCGGCAGCTCTATTGGCCCCGTCCCAGTCTTTACGAAGTCCACTGCGTGGTCGAGCAAACGCCACACGAGAACAATTGCATTACTTTATCCGAGCGCCTCGATACCTTTGGACAGCCGCTCGCAAGGATCAACTGGCAGGTCAACGAAGCCGACGCCAACGCTTTTCGTGTCCTGAGTGGCGCATTCAATGCCTACTGGAACAAGGGCTTGTCCCCCTATGGCCGCCTTGTCTGGCGGGTCGCACCGCATGCGCTGGGCATCGCCGATCTTAGCGAGGCGGGCGACATCTACCATCCGGTCGGCACCACTACGATGGGACGCAATCCGGATGAAGGTGTAGTAGACGGGGATCTACGGGTTTTCGGGGTGCCGAACGTGTTCGTTGCGGCAACCAGCACCTTCCCTGCCGGGGGAACGTCCAACCCGACGATGATGCTTGCGATGTTCGTGCTGCGGCTTGCGGACCGCCTGAAAGCGGAGCGGGAGCCTTCTTGAACGCGAGGATCGTGGCTGCGCGGCCATCGATGTTGCCCGCCGTCCGCTTAGCGTTCCAGGACGGCGAGTAGCGCCTTCGCCAGGGATCTCTGCCCTGAATCGTTCAGATGAATGTCGTCACGGTAGTCGGCGACAGTGTAGTGTCGGGACAGGTCCAGCAGCGGGATGCCCAGGGGCGCCGGCAAGTCCTTCGTATTCTTGCACAACTGTCCGATCATGCGTTTGCAGTTCGGTCCTCGTCGGATGATACGCGAGGATGACCCTGCTCGCGTTCTGGCTGGCGCTCTGCAACAGCGAGCGGAGCGCGGGNACGGCACGACGCTCGCCGCCGGCGGCCGAAGCAGCCGCCCCGGGGCCGCCGCCGGAAGACGGCAGATAGCGCGGGAGGTAGCGTCTTGCCGCCTCCCAGAGCGCGGCCACCGGCGGTTCTTCCGGAAAGTCGATGCCGAGCGTCGCCGAAAAAGTCGGAATATCGTCCAGATCGTGGGAGCTGGCCACGACGATCACCGATTGCGCGCCGAACCAGCCGAACCGTTCCGTGTATTCCAACAGGTTCGGAGGCCCCCACGACCCGGCGGATACATTGCCGACGGCAACACCGAGATGCCGAGCAAGGATCGCCGTACCAAGTCGGGAGTCATCAGTTAACGAACCGCCGTTCACGACGCTGTCGCCCAGGACAAGTATCGGGAACCGGTCTGCTTCCGGCGAACGCATCGACCAACGATTGTAGCAAACATCATTTCCGAAGCGGCGGTAGCAACGGCTCGGCTTGAACAGGTACTCGATGTCTGGATCGCGGACCGTCAGCGGCGGGTCTCCGAGCCCCACTTGAAAGCGTGCGAACACCTCCGCTCCGACGAGTGCGAACACGGCGAAGGCGATCAGGACCAGGCTCTTCTTCAAGGGGTGCCTCTCGAGTGTCTCCACCGCGGGTGGCCCGACCGGGCTCCCGACGAGACGCCGGTCTCATTGTGCCTCCTGCTCAGGTACAGGGCGGGCACCAGGAATGCCGCGACATGCACCCATTCCGTCGGAAGATTGTTCGTGACGTGTGTGATCGTCAGCGCTGCAGGCACGAACGACAGCATGTAGAGGATCTGCATCATCGTGTTACCATTTCTTCCCGCCAAGTAAATACTTCGCATTATTAGGGATATAAGGTAAAATTTTATAAACCCGAAATACCAGAATGAGGCGAATGCGTCCGCCATTCCTGTGGACGTGCTCCCAACAGACCACAGGTAATTCCTATCAAAATAGGAATCGACGCCAACTTGCAGATAGAGAGAATTTTTTATATTATAGCCGACGATCTGGGCCGGAACATACCTGAATATGAAGGCGTTCCACAGAGACAGGCCATAGTCGAAGTTCATCTCCTCATTTATTTTATCTATCGCATGAACCATATTTCGTATCTCATGCCCGCCGTCCTGGAGCAGGATCTTCGCCTTTTGGCCCACGTCGATGCGTTGGACGGCAGCCCAATCGGGCTCCCGGCTGTAGTGCGTGGCGGCACGGTAATCTTCCGCTATCAGCAGCCCAACGAAAGCGATCACGAGGCCGACGGCCACCAATGGCCGCGGGACGGCGCGCCCCTTTCCGAACCACAGTGCAAGGGCGACGATAAAGCAGAACTCCGCCGCTTCGCTACGTCGGCCCGCAATAAAGATCCGTTCCGCATAAAAGGCTGCGTCGAAGAGTATAATCGCTATCGCGAGCAGGCTGGGACGCCGAACGCCGCACACCACGGCAATGGCGAAGCCATAGGTCAATAGTTTGGCGAAAAATAGGTACGCTACCGCCGTCCCGGTGAGTAGTCCGCGCAACCTTTCTTCATCCGATAGTTGGCCGAACTTGTAGAAAAAGAACGCGCCAGACAGCGATAATATCGCAGCCGCACGAAGAAGACTACGCTCATCGAACGTCCAGTTCATGATCGCAACGTAGCTATTGCTTCGATGCCACCCATACCAAGCTGCAAATATACATAGAGAAAGAAAAGCCAACGCTCTCTCGATCGATCCGTCCGGCATTCTGCCGTTCATGATCAGCGCCGGCATCTGCGGTAGAATAAACAGAGTCGTCAAGGCGGCCATGATAAAGGGAAACTCGAAGCACTTGCCCCGCCGCAGCAGGCCCTCCGCCACCAAGGCAAGGCAGAGGAGGCCGGCGATGCAGAGCAGGGCCCAGGCTCCCATCATTCGAGATCGCCTTTGCGCCGGCGGACCGCGTCGTCGACCGCGCCACCCGCCGCCGGACGCTGCCTCAGGTGGGCTCGACGACCGAAGACGTCCGGTCGGGGCTGTATTGTAGTAGTCATGCTCCTCGCTCGACCGCTCAGGCTCTCGCCACCGGCGCGAAACGGCGCGCAGGAGTGGGCGCTCTAGCGCCTTGGCGTATTCGTGAGGCGTTGCGCCTCGCCACATGCCCTTGGCGAACAACGATCGGAAGCGCTCGGGGGCACTGTGCCGGTGCGGGCCGCCGGAAAATACCTGCCAATCCGACCTACGGCTTTAGACTCATGGGCGGCAAGCTGACCGAGCAGCCTTCCGCCGGGTCGCCAGATTTCCGAAATGAAGGTTGCGGGCCCTGCTCTCGCACGGCGCCATGCGGCGCGGCGGGCGGCATGCGACAATCGCGTCGGTCTGTGCTCGAGTGTCGATCGGAAGCATCCGCAAGCCTGCACACCGAATTGCTCGAGCGGAGCTTCCGCGTGGGCTTGATCGGCCTGCAGGCGAGCGGCGTCGAAGACCCGAGGTCCGGCCCGACGATCAGCGACCAGCCCATTTATCCTTCCAGGCTGCGAGCGCAGCGCCCGCCCAATGGCGGGGCGCATACCAGGCGATCTTGAAATATTCCTTCACGATCTGCCGACCCTCGACACCTTGAAGCAGGCGCGATAACGGCATGTCGCGCTCAGCTGGCGCCGTCATCCAGTGGATGGCGGGCGCCAGGAGTGTAAAGCAGTAGAAGGCGCGCAGCGTGTGGAACCAGCTTGTCACCAGCACCGCCCGGCGCACGCCGTGCAATTCGAGAATGGGCTTGGCGCGCAACGCGTTCTCCCAGGTCGTGCGCGAAACGCATTCGACCGTGATCGCCGATGGGGGCACGCCATCGGCGACAAGGAGGTCCTCGATATAGCGGCAGTCGCCCTCGCCGGATACGAGGACGAACGGCGCGATCCCGTCGGCATAGAGCGAAGCGGCTCGCGCCGCGCGG
>JGI25322J35698_1002057_pt1 | contig 10765 bp, 10 predicted proteins | sample AutmiccBRH37_all_FD_35698 | JGI IMG/M metagenome (IMG submission 35698) | reverse complement strand
GACCTCACGGGCTATTTCCTGCGCCGGCACGTCTTCGCGCCCGCCGATCGCGACCTGCCGCAGGCGCGCCTGCGCCTCGCCGACATGTACGCCCGGCGCGTGCACCGCGCGGAAACGGCCGACACCCCGGACCCCGACGGTCCCGGGGCACAGACACCGGAACCCGAAGGGTCCCCATGAGCGACGCCGACGCCGGCGAGATCCGGCCCGTCAACTTCACCGACGCGCTCGGCGAGCGCTACCTCGCCTACGCCCTGTCGACGATCATGTCGCGCTCGCTGCCCGACGTGCGCGACGGGCTGAAGCCGGTGCACCGGCGGCTGATCTTCGCCATGCGCGAACTCGGCCTCGACCCGGCGGCCGCCTACAAGAAGTGCGCGCGCGTCGTCGGCGACGTCATGGGTAAGTACCATCCGCACGGCGACGCCTCGATCTACGAGGCGATGGTCCGCCTGGCGCAGGAGTTCGCCGTCCGCTGGCCGCTGGTCGAGGGCCACGGCAATTTCGGCAACATCGACGGCGATAACGCCGCGGCCATGCGCTACACCGAGGCGCGCATGACCGCCGTCGCCGAGGCGATGCTGGAGGGCATCGACGAGGACACGGTCGACTTCCGTGCGACATACGACGGCGAAGGCCGCGAGCCGGTCGTCCTGCCCGGCGCCTTCCCCAACCTGCTGGCCAACGGCTCCCAGGGCATCGCCGTCGGCATGGCGACCAACATCCCGCCGCACAACGTGGCGGAGATCTGCGACGCCCTCGTCCACCTGATCCGCCATCCGGCCGCCACCACGGCGAAGCTGATCGGCATCGTCCGCGGCCCCGACTTCCCGACCGGAGGCATCCTGGTCGAGGACGCCGCCACCATCGCCCAGGCCTACGAGACCGGCCGCGGCGCGCTGCGCGTGCGCGCCCGCTGGACCACCGAGGATCTGGGCCGCGGCACCTGGCAGGTCGTCGTCACCGAGATCCCGTATCAGGTGCCCAAGGCGCGCCTGATCGAGCGCCTCGCCGAGCTGATCGAGAACCGCAAGGCGCTGCTGCTCGGCGACGTGCGCGACGAGTCCACCGACGAGATCCGCCTCGTCCTGGTGCCGCGCGCCCGCACGGTCGAGCCGGACGCGCTGATGGAATCGCTGTTCCGCCAGACCGACCTCGAGACTCGCTTCAACATGAACATGAACGTGCTGGACGCCGACGGCGTCCCGCGCGTCATGCCGCTGCGCGACATGCTGGCCGCCTTCCTCGCGCACCGCCAGGAGGTGCTGCAGCGGCGCAGCCGCTTCCGCCTGGAGAAAATCGCCCACCGGCTGGAGGTGCTGGCCGGCTACCTCATCGCCTACCTCAACATCGACGAGGTGATCCGCATCATCCGCTTCGAGGACGAGCCCAAGGCGGTGATGATCGCGACGTTCGGCCTCACCGACGTCCAGGCCGAGGCGATCCTCAACATGCGCCTGCGCGCCCTGCGCAAGCTGGAGGAGATCGAGATCCGGCGCGAGCACGACGCGCTCTCCGCCGAACAGGCCGAGCTGAACGACCTGCTCGCCGACGAGGCGAAGCAGTGGCTGGCCATCGAAGGCCAGCTGAAGTCGCTGCGCGAGACGTTCGGCCCGAAGACAAAGCTCGGCCGGCGGCGCACCGAGATCGCCGGCGCCCCCGCCGCCGTCGAGATATCGCTGGAGTCGGTCATCGAGCGCGAGCCGGTCACGGTCCTGCTGTCGGACAAGGGCTGGATCCGCGCGATGAAGGGCCACCTCGCCCCCGACGCCGAGGTCAAATACAAGGAAGGCGACAGCGAGCGCTTCCGCCTGCACGCCCAGACGACGGACAAGCTGCTGGTCGTCTCGGCCGGCGGCCGCGTCTTCACCATCGGCGCCGACAAGCTGCCCGGCGGCCGCGGCATGGGCGAGCCGCTGCGCCTGATGGCCGACCTCGCCAACGACGACGAGGTGGTGACACTGCGCCTGCACCGCCCCGGCGGGAAGCTGATCCTCGCCTCCTCCGACGGCCGCGGCTTCCAGGTGGCGGAGAACGACATCGTCGCGCAGACCCGCGCCGGCAAGCAGGTGATGAACCTAGCCCCGGGAGCGAAGCTGAAGATCTGTACGCCCGTCGTCGGCGACCTCGTCGCCGTCATGGGCGAGAACCGCCGCCTGCTCGTCTTCCCGCTCGACGAACTGCCGGAGATGACCCGCGGCCGCGGCGTCACCCTGCAGAAGTACCGCACCGGCAGCCTCGACGACCTCGCCAGCATCACCGCCGCGGAGGGCCTGACCTGGCAGTCCGGCGACCGCCAGCGCCGTGAAACCGACCTCACCCGCTGGCTCGGCCGCCGCGCCGGCGCCGGCCACATGCCCCCGCACGGCTTTCCGAAGAGCAAACCGTTCGGGTGATGCGGCAACGCGCCGCTCCCCCACACCACCGTCTTTGCGAACCGAAGATGAAGCAACCCCAGGCAAGCGCGCCGGCCCTGGGTTGCTTCGTCGCTACGCTCCTCGCAAAGACGGAATGAGGGTGATCGTGATGCCCGCGTCCCACGCGCCGTCTTCGCGCAGCCGCTACCACCGCCCGCATCTCAAATCCTGGGCTCGAACTCCAAATCCAGTTCCGACGCGGGCACGCCCCCCTGGAGGCCCCAGTTCTCGGGTGGCACTTCGACCCGGGTGAACCGGTCCGAGCGTGTCGGCCGTCCGACAGGGCAATCCCTCTTCCGCGACGCCGCCCGCTCCGTGTTGCCACCGCCGCTTCCGTCGCCAAGCGTCCCAGTCGACATCTTCCGTTTCGAGGACGGTCAGCGCCCGACCGTCGAGGATGGCATCCAGAAAGACCACCAGATGCAGCGCCGGCGATCGCGCACTCGGAACGATGAGGCTCTCGAACCCGAGGAACTGCGCCGCTGCCGCGATGGCCTGCGTCGGCCCATAGTCGAAGCTCGAATAGCGGGACGGTTCGACGCCGAGCGGTGCCAGCGACGCGACGTCCGGGAAGCGCAGGGACCGCTCCATTCGCGCGCCGATCCTGTGCACCTGATGCTGCACCTGGCTGGGCCAGACGGGTTCCAACCACAGCCGGTAGCCGATCTCCGTCAGCGCGCCATCCCGTTCGAGGCTGGTGTAGAGGACCTCGAACTCGCCGGCGGGGCTCCATCGGCCTTCCGCCGTCGAACCGCGGAGTGGATCGCGGTCGCGGGCCGCGACCCTCCAGACATCGCCCGCGAAGGCCTCGGGCTCCATGGCTTCGAGGGCATCGAGGACGACCCGATCATGGCGCCGGCTCGCCATGCTCAGGTGTAGGTGCCGTCGGAGAGACTCTCGATCACGTTCAGGACGCGGTCGGTGTGGCCGTCATGGATGAGGTCGATCGCGCGTGCGCCGTCCATCAGCGGATGCTTCGCATAGAGCCAGATCCGGGTCTCTTCCGGCGTATAGAAGTCGGCGAGCCGATCGACGACATATTTCAGGTCGGAGATGACGAGTTGCGTCTTCGGATGGGGCGACGCCTTGCCCGAGACCCAGCGAGAGACGGTCGCCTGGGAAACCTCCGTAATGTTGGCGAGATCCGTCCCTTTGAGCCCGCCACGCGTGCGGAGGTCGTCGACGATCCTGGCGACTGCACCGCTCATGGTCGTACCTCACGAAACCGAGAGACTGCGTTTTCATTTCACATTGTAGGGTTCGTGAAAGGCAAACGCAAGAACCGTCAGACCTCGATCTCGAACCCCAGGTCCAGTTCCGACGCCGGCACGCCACCCTGGAGGCCCCAATTCTCCGGCGGCACCTCGATCAGCACCGTCTTCACCTCCGTCTCCGGCACACCGAGGGCGGCGAGGTTGCGGACCAGCGCCGCGTAGAGCCGGCGCTTCGCGTCCAGCGAGCGGCCGGCGAACAGCGTCACCTCGATCCGGGTGAACCGGTCGGAACGCGTCGGGCGAATGATGCGGCGGTCGGCGCCGTGGATGTCGAGGACGACGTCGCGGTCGCCCTCCGGGATCTTCAGGCCTTCCACCAGGGCCGCCTGCACGGCCTCCAGAACCTCCTGCCCGCGGGCCGCGGCCCAGGTGCCCGTCGAAATGCGCGTGCTCGGCATGGTCGTCCTCCCTCGATGATTTCCATGAGGGTATGCGAGGCTGCATGAATTAGGATAACTAAACGTTCTAATATGTCGCTTCACGCGGACTAATGGATGGGAAGCGGCATGATCCGCAACATCGACGTGGCGGTCGCCCGCGCCTTCCTCGCCGTGGTCGAGACCGGCAGCGTCACCCTGGCCGCGCGCCAGCTCAACCTCACCCAGGGCGCGATCAGCCAGCAGATCCGCCGGCTGGAGGAGCTTTCGACGGCCCGGCTCTTCCACCGCGACGGCCGCGGCATCGCGCCGACGCCCGAGGGCCAGCGGCTCGTGCCGGCGGCCAAGCAGTTCCTGGCGGCCAACGACCAGCTGCTGGCGTCGCTGTCCCAGCCGGTGTTCGAGGGTGAGGTGCGGTTCGGTGCGCCCTACGACATCATGGGCAGCTATGCGCCGCCCATCCTGCGCCGCTTCAGCACGGCGTTCCCGAGCATCCGCGTCAGGCTGGTCTGCCTGGACACGCTGCTGCTCCTGGCGGAACTGCGGGCGGGCGAGATCGACGTGGCGCTGACCACCGAGATCGGCTGCGGCCGCGGCGGCGACACGCTGCGCAGCGACCGGCTGGTCTGGACGGGGGCGCGCGGCGGCACCGCCCATGCCAAGGACCCGCTGCCGGTGTCGCTGGGGGCGGAGACCTGCGTGTTCCGGCCGGTCGCCGTCGCGGCGCTGAAGAAGGCGCGCCGCGACTGGCAGGCCGTCTGCGAGGTCAGCAACATGGAGCCGGTACGCGCCACGCTGGAGGCCGACCTCGCCGTGGCACCGCTGCTGAGCCGGTCGGTCCCCGAGGGCCTCGACATCGTCACGGCGGACGGGGACTCTCCCGGGCGCCTGCCGAAGCTGCCGATGTTCTGCATCAACCTCTACGAGGCCGATACGCCGAGTCCGATCGCGCGGGAATTCGCGGCCTGCGTCCGCCGCAGCGTGGCGGCGGATTGAACCCGATTGCCGCTCAGTCCGCAGCCGGCGGCTCGACGCTCACCACCGTCAGCGCATGCTCGCGCCCGTCCGGCGCCCGCCAGCGGATCGCGTGACCGGGGGCAAGTCCGATCAGTGCGGTGCCGATCGGCGTCAGGATTGAGATGCGGTTGGCCGTGATGTCGGCCTGGGGCGGGAAGACCAGCGTCACCCTGCGCTCCTGTCCCGTATCGGAGCGATAGACCACCGTCGAGCCCATCCGCACCACCTCGGCCGGCACCGCCCCGTCGGCGACCACGTCCGCCCGGTCCATCTCCGCCGCCAGTTCCTCGGCGACCGCCGGGAACCGCTCCTCCGCTCCGGCGGCCAGTTCGGTCAGCCGCTGATGATCGGTCTCGCTGACGACGACCCGGGGCTTATTGCTGCCCGCGTTCCTGTGTTCGTTGTTTCTGAGTTCGGTCATGGCAACCCCGCGTTCCTCTACCCACGGCGACACGGCGCCCGCAGCGTTGCGGCGCGCATGTCGCCCGTTGTCGTTACTCGTGAATGCGCCGGATTGGAGGTGCTGCATCAAGCAGCCGCACGCCCCCGGAACGCGGGGCGCACGGGCCGCGTCCCAGGGGCTAGGATTCCGCGATCGGGTGGATCCGGAAGATCGGGGCGCGTGACGTGCTCATCCGGCTCTATCTGGCGGCGGACCCCGCCATGTCAAGCCGCGCACCGGTAGGATGGCGGCTGCAGTACGGATCGCGACCGCCGCCCCTTCGGCGATGGTCCCCGCCTCGGCGGCGGCCCGAGGACACCCCGCCCAGCCGAGCGCGGATCGGGAGCGGCGCGTGGTACCGGGCGCGGAACGATGGCGTAGCGTTTTGCCACGACACGGCCGGATGCAGATCCGATGGCAACGACTTGCGTCGCATTTGCACCAATATTATACATATGTTTACGCCTCTCCACATGCAGAGGCGCTTTCCTCATATCAAAGCACCACCACCCGCCGCGCCAGACATTTGGCCGGTCGAATTCCGCCGTGCCGTCGCAAGGATAGACGATGCCGCCCAGCCTGCCCCCGACGAGCCTCGGTGATCTGAGCGAAGTCCGGTTCGGCTGGCTGGGCCGGCATCCGCTGTTTCTGGGCGCACTCGCCTGCGTGCTGCCGGCCCTGCTATTCTTCGTCTCGCTCAAGATCGACGACCGACGGAAGACGCTGAACACGGCGGCGGCACGGATCGAAAACGTCGCGGCGCCGCTCGCCGCGAACGTCGACATCATCCTGGAGTCTCTCGACCGCGGGCTCATCGCCGCCCGGGAGAGCGTCATCGAGGACATCGCGAGAGGCGACGACAATCCGGAGGCCGTCTTCCGCGCCCTCCGTACGGCACGCAAACATACGGCCCTGCCCGTCAACTATGCGATGGTCACGTCCGCCGGCACTCTGTACGCCACCTCGCGATTCCTGTTGAAGGACCCGGTCGACGTATCGGACCGTCACTATTATCGAGTTCATACAGCCGCCACCGCCGATAGCCTCCATGTCGGCCATGCTGTCCGCAGCCGCATCGCGACGGCGGGCACTGGAGCGATCGTCCCGGTGAGCCGCGGCGTCTGGTCGGATACCGGCGCCTTTATGGGCGTGATCGTCGCGACGCTGGATTCCGCTTACCTCGCAAGAACGTTCGCCGGCTTGAGCATCTCCGATACCGTCTTCGTGATTCTTCAGGCCGGTGACGGCCGCGCCATATCGGTGATCAGTTCGCCGGACGCATTGGATGCCGAAGCCATGCCGGATCTTCCCGGCCTGGACGATCCGGCCGGGGAGGAGGCGCCCTGGTGGGATGCCGACGACCTGCTCACGACACGGGCGGAGGTCCCGGGTGAGAGTGCGTACATCCTGGCGGGAATGAGCAGGGCCGATGCACTCGCCCGCTGGCACCGCCGCGTGTCCGGGACGGGCGGGCTGTTGGGCGTCTTCGCCCTGATCGTGATGACGGGTGCATTTGCCGCCGACCGATCCCGCACGCGGCGCGAACGTTTCCGGCGCGAAGCCCAGGTCATGCTCAACGTGGCGTTCGCGAGCATGGACGCCGCCGTCGTCGTGACGGACCCGGACGGCCGCGTGGTCCTGTACAACGCTACTGCCGCCGGCCTCGCGCGCGAGCAGACCACCTCGCAGATGCTGTTTGACCGGTTTCCCTGGATCAGTCAGACCGGATGCGAGGACCTTTTCGTGACGGCGAAGGAGACCGGCCAACCGGTGCGCCACGAGGTCAAGCTCCTGTCCGACGACCGTTGGCTGGCGATGCTGATCCACCCGTTCAACGGCGGAATGCTGCTCTACGTGCGGGACGTCACGCATGCCAAGCACCTGTCGGAACAGTTGACGCGAGCACAGAAGATGGAGGCCGTCGGCCAGCTGACCGGCGGCGTCGCGCACGACTTCAACAATCTGCTCACCGTGATCCTCGGCAATGCGGAACTGCTGTCCGAGGAACTCGAGCATATGCCGGCACAGCACGAACTCGCGGCCATGATCGTGCAGGCCGGAGAGCGCGGCGCCGATCTCACGCGCCATCTCCTGGCATTTTCCCGCCGACAGGCGCTGACGGTCGAGACGACCGATCTCGGCGATCTGGTCGCGCGCATCCGCGGCCTGCTCGAACGGGCACTGGGCGGACATATCGACGTGAAGATCGCCGCCGCGCCCGACATCTGGCAGGCCATTGTCGATCCCTCCCAGTTCGAGAGCGCGTTGCTCAACCTGGCAATCAATGCCCGTGACGCCATGCCGGACGGCGGCCGGCTGACGATCGAACTCGGCAAGGTCCATCTCGACGAAACCTATGCCGGCTGGAACGACGAGGTGACGCCCGGTGACTATGTGCTGGTCGCCGTATCGGATACCGGTAGCGGCATGCTGCCCGAGGTCGCCGCCCGGGCATTCGACCCGTTCTTCACGACCAAGGCGGTCGGCAAGGGTACGGGCCTGGGTCTCAGCATGGTTTACGGCTTCATCAAGCAGTCGAAGGGCCATGTGAAGATCTATTCGGAGCTCGGGCAGGGAACGACGGTGAAGCTGTACCTGCCCCGGGCCCTCGGCCGCGGGGTCGAGGCGGTCGCACCGCCGCCCGGCGCGGCCTTTGCCGGCGGCAGCGAGCGCATCCTCCTGGTGGAGGACGATCCGCTCGTCCGCGCCCACGCGGCGGCACAACTCGGGTCGCTCGGCTACGCCGTGGTGACGGCGGAAGACGGACCGAAAGCACTGTCGCTGATCGTCGGCGGGGAGGTCTTCGACCTGCTCTTCACCGACGTCGTCATGCCGGGCGGCATGAGCGGCCGCAGGCTGGCGGATGAAGCGCAGAAAATCATCCCGGCGCTCCCGGTCCTCTATACCTCCGGCTACACCGAAAATGCGATCGTCCACCACGGCCATCTCGATACCGGCGTCGATCTGCTCAACAAGCCGTATCGCCAGGCGGATCTCGCAAGGAAGGTTCGCGAGGTTCTAGATAAACGAGTGCACTTCAGCTGAATCCTCCCACCTGGAAGCTCATTCGGACCTGCGATAGATGGCGAGAATATTGTTGGTCGACGATGACGCGCTCGTGCGGCGCAGCATCGTTCTACAACTGACGCGGGCGGGACACACGGTCGTCGTCGCGATCGACGGTCGGGATGCATTGACCGCCTCCCCTTTCGACGAGCTGGACCTCGTCATCACCGACATCTTCATGCCGGTGATGGAAGGGCTCGAACTCGTCGGGCGGCTTCGCGCGGAGGCGCCGCACCTGCCCGTCATCGTGATGACGGGAGGGCCGACGCGGTCGCACGCCGTGACGACGGCGGAACTGGGCGATCAGTATCTCGGCTTCGCGTCCAAGCTCGGCGCCACGCGAACGATCCGGAAGCCGTTCACGCCGACGGCGCTGCTCGCCCTGGTGCAGGAATGTCTCGCCGACAGGCCGGAGATGGCTTAGGGCCCGCCTTCGCCCGCGAAGGACGTTGCCCGGCGCAGCGCCGCGCGCGCCAGCAGCCGCGTCGAGTCCAGGGTCGGCAGCGGCGAATTGCCGTCGTGCATGACCAGCGGGATCTCGGTGCAGCCGAGGACCACGGCATCGCAGCCGGCCTGCTTCATCCGCGCGAAGACGGCCTGGAAACGGACCACCGCCTCGGACCGGAACAGACCGCGGACCAGCTCGTCCATGATGGTGCGGTCGATCGCATCGCGCTCGGCGTCGGTCGGCCGCACAGCCGCGATGCCGCGCGCGGCGAGTTTCTCCGGATAGACCGCACTGTCGACCAGCCAGCGCGTGCCGGTGACGCCGACGCGCCGGAAGCCGCGCAACGCCGCTTCGTCGGCCACCACGGCGGCGATGTGCAGCCAGGGCAGCGGCGAGCGTGCCGCCACATGGTCGAAGGCCTGGTGGATCGTGTTGTCCGGGCAGATCAGGAAGTCGGCACCGGCGCGCGCCAGCTTCCGCGCGGAGGAGAGCATCAGGTCGCCGACGCCGGCGAGATCGCCGCGCTCCAGGCACGCCACATAGTCGGCGAGCGAGTGGGTGTGCATCGACACCTCGGGGTGGGCATGTCCGCCACCCTGCCCGCCCATGGCAGCCGCCCCCTCGCTGCAGATCGTCCGATAGCACAGCGCCGCCCCTTCGGCGGAGCAGCCGACGATACCGATATGCTGCGTCATGTGCGTTCCTCCTCGCGGCGAGCGTCACCGGGGCCAACCCGGAAAGCGATTGTGGCACCGCCGGTCTGCCGCTAGAAAACTGCGAGCCATTCGCAAGACAGCCGCGCCCGCCACTGCTGCGCCTACTGCCCGCCCACCACTCCGGTACCGACGTGCGCCGAGACGGCGAGAGACTAGCGCTGTTCGCGGCGCACCGGCACGAACTCGTGGCCTTCGCGACCGGGATCGTCGGCGACCGCTTCCACGCCGAGGACGTGGTGCAGGAGGCGTGGCTGCATTTCGACGCCGCGGCGGCGGAGACGCGGGTCGAGGCGCCGCTCGGCTATCTCTTCCGCATCGTGCGCAACCTCGCCATCGACCGCCTGCGCCGGACCCGGCGCGAACGTGCCCGCTTCGCGCCGGGCGATCCTGCGGGACCGGCCGGAGCGGTCGCCGCCGATGCCCCATCGCCCGAGACGGAAGCGATCGACCGCGACGCGCTGGCCGCCCTGGAGGCGGCCCTGGCCGAGCTGCCCGCGCGCACGCGCATGGCGCTGGAGATGCACCGCTTCGGCGGCTGCCGGCTGAAGGAGATCGCGGACCGGCTGGGCGTATCCGTCACGACCGCCCATACGCTGGTCGCCGAGGGCATCGCCCATTGCCGCAGGCGTCTGAAACGGCCATGAGACGCAAGAAGGAGCCGAAAATCGCCGGAGTCCGAACGTCTCCTGGACACGGAGCGAAACCCGGAGTGGCATCGCATGCCGGTTGAGCCGAACGACCAGGACGACGGTGCCGCCCGTGTGGGGGCCGACGCGGCGGCCGATGCGGCGGCCGCATGGCTGATCGCCCTGCAGGAGGCGCCGGACGATGATGATGTCCAGGCGCACGAGGCGCTGCTGGAGCGGTTCCGCCACTGGCTGGCGGCGGATCCGGCGCACGCCGCGGCCTGGGCCGAGATCGGCCGGTTCGACGCCCTCTATGCCCGCACGATGCCGCGGCACCCCGCGGCATGGCGCGAGCGGAGCGCCGAGGCCCCAGCCCCGCCCC
>JGI25322J35698_1002053_pt1 | contig 10786 bp, 8 predicted proteins | sample AutmiccBRH37_all_FD_35698 | JGI IMG/M metagenome (IMG submission 35698) | reverse complement strand
GAAAGTATGTGACGTAAGTTATACGTTCTGAATTAGTGCGCAAAAAACCCGCCCATGACTATACAGTCAAGGACGGGTTCGAAAAATTCAAATACCCGCGGTGCCACCTTGCTTTGCGGAAAAATCCGCACGCTTATAGAATACTAACATATTCCTGGCAACTGACGTATGCCTTCTCGTCGCGAAATACTCGGCCGAAGCCTTTGATCGCGCCCTCCGTGGTCCATTTAACAATCTGCGTTCTGCCGGGTTCACACCAACTCCGGCTCTCTGAAAGTGCACGAACTGTTTTTATCTCCACATCAACGGTTTTTGTAGCTATTAAATTATGATTTATAATACGCGTATTTATAGTGTTTGTCAACTATTATAAAATATTTTATAATGTAGTAAGTAATAAGTAAATACCCATGAAAAATAACAATGCGTAAATTATCTTTTCAAAGAGTTGCTGCTTTAATCGTGTAAATACCCATTGTCCTAAATAAATTCCCATTATAGCAAAGGGCAAAGTCCATAAAGTTGATATCCAAACGCCCTTGGAAATGCTATACATTGAGAATTGGAGTAAAAGACTGATCGGCAAAACAAACACGAAATAGGCTAAAGCAGTACCACGAAGAGTAGATTTATCAACCTTTGCCCCGGCAAAATATATCAGCAAGGGTGGCCCAGGCATACCTAAGCTTGTAGTAAGCAACCCAGCTAAGGCCCCTGTTATTAACTCATTGGTGTTGGTTTGTTTCACATTAATTTTAACTATTAATAAAGCGATTGAGGCTAGGATTAGTATACTTACTAAAATCTTTAATGGTCGGACATCCAGAAAGATAAAAAGTAACATTCCTGGGAAAATTCCAATTAAACTACCCTTAATTAATCGTATCAGGCTCTCTTTATTGACCTCACTACGTAGTTTATATGTCATAATGACAGATATTACAAGAGAAAGTATGATATTTAACTGAATTGCATCATGTGGTTCAAAAAGTAAAAGTAGAAACGGCGTTGCCATTATTGAAAATCCGAAACCGGTTCCTGCTTGCAGGGTTGATGCAACTAATACTAGTACCATTAGACCAAAAACGCTGCTCATTCTAAATTCCTTTCAATCAACACTTAAACCTCTTATACATTTTATCATATAATTAAAAATTTTCCTCTATTTGCGATGGCTATTCCCAGGTCTTCCACTGTTAACTGTCTTAACAAAGGCGCCAGGCTAATCAAATACTATAAACGCCAATCAATCTTGCCTTCCCAGATTTTTAAAGTCTCTTTCGTGTACCGTATATGTCTCTCATACTTATCTATAGCTCTATTCTCCACTATAGTTCCTCTCTTTACTTGTTATGTACAGAAGCTGGCAACGTTTGAAGCATTACCAGCTTATACGGCTTAAACCTAAAGGTCATATTCAACGTTGTAAGATTTAAGCAACTTCTTTTCCGATCGATGTAACACCCGATTTTATAGGTACTACATAGATCATTACAATTACAAAAATGGCAGCTACAATGAGGAAGAGGTTTAATCCGATCAACCCTTTCTGGAAGAGCCAGCTAAATTGGGTTAATGCTATAAAGCCCAGTAAAAACATGGCTGCCGTAGAGACAAGCCCTAAAATCTTTCTGCCGGATGACTGATCAAATTTAATTTTCCACTGTCCGGCATTGTCCACCATTGAAACTACCACCATCAATAAGATATTAAAGGTCATACCGATAAACACAGGATGAATATTAAAGAAAAAGTTGACTGGATCCCAACCACCTAGGGCATACCATGATAATCCAGAAATAAATCCTCCGAACAGAGCAGCTATTGCTCCACGACGTGTAGCCAGAGGCCAAGCCAAAGCCACAACAACTGGAGCGAACGTCGATCCGTTCCGTAACGTCCATGCTAAAATATTCCACCAGGAAGCGTTTTCGCTACGCATTAGACCTAATAAAATCATTTCTAAGGTTAGCGCAACCAATGCATACTTTGTGTAAAGAACTTTGCGTTCATCACTTAAGGACGGGTTAATGGCACCCATTACGTCACGCCCAAGGCTTGTCGCACCGGAGAATTGGCAAGGCGCACCCCACCCCAACGCTGCAGCCCAAATTCCAAGGAAGAACACGCCTACCAATGGAGCTGGTAATACTTGAGCCAGATATTGCGGTATGGCAATCATGCCACGAGCTCCGCCTGGCACAACTGCAGCAGCTGACAAACCAAACAATACACCGAACGCAATGAAGAAAATATTTGCTCCAAANGCCATTAATAAGCCTTTTCTACCTTCCTCAGGAGTACGACAGGATAAGGCCATCTGAAATGCTGCTTGGGCTACAAACACATTGATCAAAAATGTAGCAAACCAAGCAATGATCACTTGCAAACCTACATTTGTTGGGGAAAACATGGCAGGTTTGGCGGTTGCTAATAGGGCTAACCCGTCGAAACCAGGTTCTATAAAGAAGGCAATACCCCCAACGATAAACATTGCTGCAAACGCAAAACTATTTGCTGTTTGAGTAAGAACAATTGACCACATCCCACCTGCTTGAAGAAAAATCAGNAACGTTATCCCTGTAATCGCAATGGAAAAGGGAAGCGATAAAGGGGTAAATACNTGAAGAGCAGAAGCAAAAGCAAGGGCGGTTGCTATTGACCACATGGGAAAGGTAAAGGCCGTAATCGCACCGCTNANNCCCAGTGCCAGTCGCCCGAATTTATCCCCTATTAATCCAGAAACAGTCACCATTTTNAGTCTACGNAGATTGGCAATTAATAACAGAGCAATGATTAAGACATGAACCATTTCAGCCGCGCCATACCAAGCGGCTGAAATACCCACTTTATATGACAATTCTAAAACAACAATAAATGAAGAACCCGAAAACAAGCCCGTAATACATACGAAAACCATCCAAGGTTTAAAGCTGCGGCCTCCAACCCAAAAACTATCCCCACCCTCACCAGATTCGGCTTTCTTTTTGGCATATCTGCTTAGTACAATAAGGACAGCCGTATAGGTTAACCACAATCCTACAATCCATGCTCCGAATGAATTCATCAGTGCGCCTCCTTCACCTTAATAATACGTAATAAATCTCCTTGGGAATTATTCCGCGGTGGATGGGATTTGAAATGTCCCCGCTTGTCAAGACACAATTTTGAAATTTTAAGATAAACTGCCTTTCTCGCAATCGGGTATTCTATTCTCGTTAGGTGAGAGCCTTCACCTCCTTTCATTTTTACCTCTATCCTTCACATTCACCGAAAAACATGGCATTAGTAAACTCTTCCGTAAAATCACTTCGATCCGAAAGCTCAATATATTTAATATTTTTAACTACGGAATTCACAATCTCTTCGGTATCTGCACGCAATAGATTAATTTGTGCCCCGACATGTGCTGTATTACCTGCATATTCTACTTTGCTCAGAGATATAGTGGCCGGGATTAGACCCACTACTTGAGCATTCTTTTTATTAAGTACATTGCCAAAGGAACCTGCTAAGTTAAACAGCTCAACATCTTCCATCTTTATGCCCATTTCCTTGATCATAATTCGAATTCCGGCCAGTATGGCACCTTTAGCTAACTGGACTTGGCGAATATCCCTTTGTGTGAGACTTACCTTTTGAAATTCACTATTTTCAACTATGACAAATTCGTCACCATCGTCATTTTCTCGCAAACTTTCCGCCAAAGTATCCCCCACGATCGGGATTGCTTCCTTACGGGTTAATAGACGTCCGCTACAATCGATAATTCCAATACTTAGCAGCTCGGCAATGACATCCACTAAACCCGACCCGCATAAGCCCAATGCTGGAACCTGTCCGATAACATGATAGTGCAACTTCCCGTCTTCCAGCCAAACCCGATCGATTGCTCCCGTTTCCGCACGCATGCCGCAGCAAATGTTGGCACCTTCAAAAGCTGGTCCTGCCGCAGCTGAACACGCATATAAAGAGCCTTGAGCCGCTAAGACAATTTCGGCATTGGTTCCAACATCAATCAAGACGCATGGAGCATCATACTTATAAGCACCCGTAGCCAGTACTCCTGCCACAATATCTGCTCCTACATACCCTGCCACATGGGGTAAAAAGACTGTTTGGCCTCTGTCATTGATTTTGATACCTAAATCTGTGGAATCAAAACTAAGTCCTGTATAGAGAGTTCCCACGAAGGGCGGTGCGGCAATATACTTGGCAGGAAGTCCAAGCAACAAGTGCTGCATAGTTGTATTTCCAACCACACTAAGCAAATAAATATCCGCCCTATTTATTCCTGCTTTTGATATTACTTCATCGATTAAGGTATTAACTTGATCGATAATTAAGTTTTGTAATTTTTCCAAGTTACCGCCCGTTAGAGAAAAGTCGATACGAGAAATCACATCGGCTCCATAGGTTCTCTGTGGGTTGAACGCTGATGCAGCTGTGATTTCTTGTCCATCAAATAGATCATGCAAACTGCATATTACCGTTGTGGTTCCAATGTCTATCGCACAACCATACCCTACGGTTGTTGTGTCTCCTGCTTCGACTGAAATCACTTTTCCTCTGTAAGTCACGACAGTAATTTCAAAGTCGTTTTCCCTCATTAATTCCGGTAGTTTCCTCAACAAGGTTAAGTCTAATTCTTGTTGAGGATCAGGTAACAGCTCTGCCACTCTATCCCAATCAGCCCGTTGATCTGTCATAGTTGGTGGGGGGACTTTAAGAAAGTGCTTAATAATCGTTGGTTGAATTTCTATGGCACTTTTGGGCCGTGATAACAAGGCTTTAATTAGCTTACCTGCTGATTGACCGGGCACTTCAATAACCATATCTTGTACAATAAGCGTTTGACAAGCTAATCTCCAGCCTTGGTCCAACTTAGCATCGATAATCTTTTCCTTTTCAACGATTGTCGGGATTCCCGAATAATCATGGCAAAGGATTAAACATTTCCCACAGGTTCCACGCCGTCCGCAAGGGGTGGGCTCAATGTCAACCCTCGCTAAGTCCGCTGCTTCAACCACACTGGTACCTGCTGGAACAAAAACTTCTAAGTTTTGAGGTAGAAATTTAATTTTGAAACTTTGCACTTAGCACCTCCAATGGGTTATTAGGTTCCGCAGGTAAACATGCTACTTTGAATCGAGATACCTGGTTCAACAATTATCTTGGAGTTTGATTCTATATCCTCAAACAAGCTAGCCAACCAATCTATTGAGCCCTCAACCTCTTCATAGTTCAAGCCAAAAAACTTACTAATCTTTTGGACATAAACCTTGTCCGCAGGATAGCTGGCCATATCATTATTGATCAGAATAAACGTTTCATAGTTCTTAATCATTTCTTTGGTAGCCCAATAAGCTGTTTCATGATCAAACAACTCCAAGCAACGTTGATATTCTTTCCATCCATCGCTCCCAAAGCCAATCCACCCCGAGCTGAGAAAATAACTTGTCGTTCTATTAAGCTGGCATTTACCGAAATGACGAAGACCAAGTAAAACGGCTATGCAATCCTCACTATTGGGGATGATAATTTTACTCCGGCTGGACTTTACTCCCGCAACACCATTGCCACACAAACCGTAACCTAAATAGATGCAGTCTAGATCTCCTTGTTCCTCAAGGAGATCTATCCGCTTTTGCAGTTCAACTTTTAGTTGATCAGGGGTACGATGCAATTCCTGAGGTAAAAAGATACAGTCCTCTAGGGGTATTTTTAAACCCCTAAGGAATTCTTCTTTAAAAACTTCACAGGCAATAATTTTTCCTTTTTGCACTTTACCCCCACTCCTGCTCTATAAGAAATTAAGAAATATATAATTTATAGGCTTACTACGCCAATCGAGCAAGGTCTCTAAACTAATCTTGTGGTTCAGAGTACAGTCGATATTCTGCCAAGTAGTTCATAGACCACTCATCTCGTCCTAAGAGAAGATCAGAGGTTTTAACCGTTCGCCGCATTCCCTCTGCCGTCGGATCCATAATTATACAGGTTAGGCCGGCCCTTAAGGCCATAGCAAGCATCGTTTTAGTAATACTATTTCGATCTGGTAAACCAAATGAAACATTGCTAATTCCCAAAATAATATTAGTACCTAGTTCCTCCACGATCCTTTCAATGGTTTTCAGGGTAATAGCGGCAGCATTATGATCTGAACTCACCGTCATAGTCAAGCAATCGATTATTATATTGGATCGTTCAATTCCTAGCTTTTCTGCACGTTCAACAATTTTCAGGGCGATCGCTAATCTTTTTTCAGGATCATTGGGAATACCAGTGTCATCCATGAGTAAGCCAACAACCGCTGCTCCATATTCCTTAATCAGAGGCAGCACACTCTCAAGAGATTTTTCCTCACCCGTTACTGAGTTAACCAAGGCTTTCCCTTCATATACTTTTAGCGCTGCTGCCAAAGCAACCGGATTAGCCGAATCTATACACAGAGGTACATTAACGGTTTCAGACACTATTTTGATGACTTCCGGTAACATAGCAACCTCATCAATGCCTGCAACTCCTACATTTACGTCTAACATATCTGCGCCCTGCTCGACCTGAGCGATTGCCTCGCTTCTTACATAATCATAGTCTTTAGCCAAAAGCGCCTGACCAAATTTCTTTTTCCCTGTGGGATTGATCCGTTCACCAATAATAACTGCAGGCAAATCCCTACCGATGGTGACTATTGTTTTCTTGCTGCGAACCTCGGTATGAAACATTATTTTTCCTCCTTTAAGCTACGCCAATCAATTTCTTAGCTGCATCAACTGCTGCTGTAGCATCTTTACCGAACCCGTCACCGCCAATTTGCAGGACCCACTCTTCAGTTACTGGTGCTCCACCCACCATAATCTTAACTTGATCACGCAGACCGGCATCTATAATCGCTTTAATGGTCGTCTCTACACTAGGCAAAGTCGACGTTATTAGGCTCGACATCGCTATAATATTGGGTTGATATTCTTTGATTGCCTCGACAAACTTCTCCGGGTCAACATTAACCCCTAAGTTTATTACTTCAAACCCTGCACCCTCAAACATCATAGCAACAAGGTTTTTGCCGATATCATGAAGGTCATCCTTAACTGTCCCCAGTACAATTTTACCTAATGGCACTGCCTTTGCTGCAGCCAAAATAGGCTTTAATATATCTAGTCCTGCATGAGTACATCGAGCAGAAATAAGTACTTCCGGTACGTAAATCTTATTTAACTTAAATTTCTCGCCAATAACCGCCATGCCAGCGATTAATCCCTCACTTAAAATCACCTGTGGATCGATTCCTTCGTCTAAAGCTTGTTGGCAAAACTCTTTAGTTTTTGCAGGCTTGTAAGTAATAATTGAATTTTTAATATCTTCTAATACGGACATCATGCTTCCCCCTCATTCAAAATATCTCTTAGTTGTGTGTACTTGATGTGAAAAACTAACAACCATCACTCGACTGCAAAGGGTGAGAACTCCTAATACAGAGACTATTTCCCTTCGGCAATCTTTGCTGCACTGTAACTTTTTGCAGTATTTATCATAACGCGAACATTTTCATCCGGTGTCCCATAATCAAGACCTACTGCATCAATGGAGAGCAATTCGTAAGGACCACCAGTGTCGATGAGACGTTTGACATCTTGCTCAATTTCTTCAGCTGTACATTGGAGCATACGGACAGGGCAAATCCTAGCATTTATAAAGACAGTAGGCATCAGTTCTCTCACCCGACGCAGGTCAGTCAAAGGCCCCACTTCAATAAATTGCATATTTTTGATTTTACTGTAGCCTTCTATTACATTATCAACAGATCCGCAATGGTGAATACCAAAAGGTTGTAACGCATTGGCAAGCTTCATTTCATATGGCAAAATAAATTCCTCATAGGATTCATTAGAGATTTGCGCTGTAGTACAATTCGGAGTAATATACATTTCTGGTGGAGCCATAGGGGTAACGGATGATGCTAATGTACCAGTACGGCTTTTAACATAATTGGCTAATGGAATAATTGTTTCCAAGCAAAGATTCATTACCTTGTGTGCCACATCTGGATTCTCATAAAAATCCATGTACAGTTCATCACCACGCAGTTTTAAGGCCAAGTTCTGAATGCCACATGTATTAATATTTCCTGTAACCCGCCCGTATTTTTTCTCTAAATAATCCATTTGTCTGATGATTTCAGTCATGGGATGAGTGTTCAGTATATCGGGTACAACGAGATTATTTATTGTTTCTTCAGACATGTTAGCCGGAATAGCCCACGGCAAAGCATCATCGAAGAACGTGGTTTCACAACCGAACAATTCAGGTACCAAAGCCATACCGTAATCGACAAAAGGATTTGGTTGGGGATCAGGGTTTCCTAGCCCTAGATCTCCAAAGCGCTCATGTAGTAACTTCTGTTGCTTCATTGCGACCTCAATGCGGTAGTCAGGGTCATAGTAGTACTGTTTACCGTAAGAAATACCATAATTCTTATGCCACCAGTTGGGATAAAAACCGACGCTAACCCGAATGTGCTGCATATCTGTGGTCATGTTAATAAGCTCCCTTCTTTACATCAGATCAGATTTTCTTGAGTTTAGCATTATAGGAAAAGGTTGAGGACCTGTTCCTGATTTATATGCAAAACTTATGCCAATCCCGATATGTTTGATAAGAGTAACTTTTCTGATAATTTTAATTATAAAACAAGGATGAATGGAATATTTCTGTTCCATTCATCCTTGTTTTATTTCAAATGACATTAGGGATTAGGCAAAAAGCTCATTTTCTGCAATTGGAACACATTTGTTCCAATTGGAACTTCGCAGTGCCACTATTATAGCAGCTCATATTGTTTTCCTTTCCGCAACACAGTAGTATGAGTTATCCCTAGGAGTAAAGCTATTTTTCTACTGCTTTTCTCAGTTCCTAGTGCTTTTCGCAACAATTCCTTTTCCATCAACTGAACGCCCTCGTTTAATGGGATAATTCCTCTAACGGTTACTTCAACCTCAGCCTTTCCATTATTCCCTACATTCAAATTTTCTGGTAAGTGGTTAACCTCTATTGAATCACCTTGACTTAGAATGACCGCTCTTTCTATAACATTTTCCAATTCACGAATATTTCCTGGCCAATCATAACTCTCAAATATTTTATAAACTTGTTGAGTAATTTTTTTTTGTTTGTTGTATTTAGAACAATACTTGCTCAAAAAATATTCACTTAAAGGTAAAATATCCTCTTTACGCTCGCGCAAAGGAGGAATTTTAATTTGTACAACATTCAAACGATAGAATAAATCCTCGCGAAAGGTTTTTTTCTTGACCATTTCCTCCAGATTACGATTAGTAGCTGCGATAATGCGTACATCAAGGTTAATAGGCTTTATGCCACCAATACGACAAATAACCTTTTCCTGAATAACTCTTAAAAGCTTAACTTGTAAATTCAAAGGAAGTTCTCCGATCTCATCAAGGAAGATATTCCCACCATTGGCCGCTTCCATTAAGCCTATTTTCCCCTCTTTACTAGCTCCAGTAAAGGCACCTTTTTCATAACCAAAAAGTTCAGATTCTATGAGATTTTCCGGTATTGCTCCACAGTTAATTGCGATAAACGGACCATTCTCCTTTCCGCTTAGCCTGTGAATCCGTTTAGCAGCTACTTCCTTACCCACCCCTGATTCTCCGGTAATCAGAACTGTCGATTCAACTTGCGATACACGTACCATTAGCTCTAGAACAGGCTCCATCGCAGGACTCTTGGTTATTAAATCTTCTTTTAATAACTTTCCTCTTAACTCTACTAACTCGACTGAACAACGTAATCTCTCTTCCTTCGCTTGTTCTACTTGAAACTTAAGACGTTGCAATTCTGTCATATCCCTCATATTAAATATGACCTGTATTACCTTTCCATCCGGAGCAAAACGAGGATTACCGGTAATAATGATCTCCTGTCCATCGACCTTCGTGTAACCTTCGGTGAGAGTTTTCTTCTGCTGGATGATTTTAATAGTCATTTCATCCAAATAACCAGCAACTTCAGATTCAATATCACTTAATATACAATTCTGGCTATAATCTGTCAGGTTAAAAAGCTGCAAAGCACTCTTATTAACCCTTAGAACTACTCTTTCAGGATTAACAACCAGCATTCCGTCATAGGAACACTCGATGATATTATCCAACTCAACTTTTAATTCCCTGACCCTCGATAATTCTAGAGTTAAGTTATCCATTTCCGATAAATCTTGCAATACGACAACCGTACCTGTTATGTTGCCATTTACAAATATAGGCGTCGCATTCCCTATTACCCGCTTGTTGTTAACCTCCAATCTAAAGCCAAACCGTGCTTGACCGTCAGCAATAACTTCCTTCCATATCCACTGAGGTAGAAGTCCTTCATAGCACTGCTCAGTTGCTTCCTGACTACTAAGCCCTAAGAGAATCTCTGCTCCTTTATTAAAAAGGTATACAGAACCCGTTTTATCGAAAGCAATAATTGCATGACTAACTGACTGCAACACAACTCTAAGTTCATTTCTAGTTTCTTCCCAAGCCAAGTTAACCTTTTTAATTAGCTCTACTCGGGACAGAATTCCCGTTAATTTCATATTTTGATCCAAAACAAGCATGCGTTCCATATCCTGAGTGCAAGTGTTTGCTATTTCCTCAAAGTCAGAATTTTCTTCCACTGTTGCTGGCGGATCATCCATGAATTCCTCTACTTTTGCTGTTGGGGAATAGCCAGATAAAAAACATCCCAATACCTTAGAAATCGTAATAATCCC
>JGI25322J35698_1002051_pt1 | contig 10788 bp, 12 predicted proteins | sample AutmiccBRH37_all_FD_35698 | JGI IMG/M metagenome (IMG submission 35698) | reverse complement strand
CTGTCCCACCCCGGCAAATCATCGCTCGACGGTTTCCACAGCACAAAATCCATCGGGTTGCGCTTATACGGTGCTACCTCGACCCGCGCGCCTGCGATCATGTCATCGACCGACCGCCCCGACAGTTTGCCATAGTGCTCGCGCCAGCTATCCACAGCAAAGAGCACATGGCCTTCCGCCTCATAGGCATGGCCCTTGGCGATCAGCCCTTCGATCATCGCCACCATCTGCGGGATATATTGCGTCGCGCGCGGCATCGCCTTTTGGTGGTCCGGATCATTTCGAATGGAGGGTTCCAGCGCCCCCAAGGCCGCCATATCGTCCAGAAACCATTGCGTCGTTTCCGCTGTGATCTCGGAAATCGAACGCCCGCTCTCGGCGGCGCGGGCGTTGATCTTGTCGTCCACATCGGTGAAGTTGCGCACATAGGTCACGTGCTCCGGCCCGTAGACATGGCGCAGCAAACGATAGAGCACGTCGAACACCACGACGGGGCGCGCATTGCCAAGATGCGCCCGGTCGTAGACCGTGGGCCCACAGACATACATCCGCACGTTATCTTTATCGAGAGGCTCGAAAACCTCTTTCCGCCGGGTCTTGGTGTTGTGCAGTTTCATCGTGGTCATTTTGTCCTCGCGCGCGGTCCCGCGGCGGGCTTAGCAACTTCGTGATCACTTGGAAACACAAGACCGGCCCGCCTGAGAAAACTCAGGTGATATTGCAGCAGATAATGCAAGGTGCGGTGCTCATCATGCTGTCCTAGCCCCCGCCGCAGCACCCGTCAAGCACGACGATAGGGGGCGCATTTGCGACACGGGTCGGAAATGGGACAGACAGCAGATGCAGAATCAGATGGTCTGGGTGTGTTCTGAAGGAGAGCCTCATGCACCCACGCAGCAAGATCGCACTTGTTGTCCGCACCATCGGTGCGGAACGGGGCAGAGCGGCGCGCGGGCGCCCTGTGTTCATCTGAGATAAGCACAGCCAACGCGTTCTTCTTTAACAGGAATTCTGAGATATGACCGAAACAATCACGCGCCGCGCAGGTGGCCGCGCGGCCCGCCGTGAGGCCCGCTCCAACCCCCTCGCCGCTAATCTGCGCCCCGTCCATCCGGGACAAGAGGGCGGCACCTATTGTCCCCTGAGCCAAGCGCAGATGGGCCGCATTCATCACGCCGTTCTGAACGCGCTCGAACAGATCGGCCTCGCCGATGCGCCGCCGTCTGGGGTGGCCTATTTGACGGGTGCGGGGGCTATTCTCGGGTCGGATGGACGCATTCGGTTCCCGAGGGCGCTGATTGAGGACACGATTGCACGCGCAAACCGGTCGATGACGCTGTTTGGTCGCGATCCCAAACATGACATGCTCTTGCAAGGCAATCGGGTGCATTATGGCACGGCGGGCGCGGCGGTGCATCTGGTTGATGTGCATAATCGCACATATCGCGAGTGCACAGTGCAGGACCTGCACGATGCCGCCCACATCGCTGATCAGCTCGACAACATCCATTTCGTGCAGCGTCCCATGGTGTGCCGAGATATTGTCGACAACCGCGAGATGGATCTGAACACGCTCTATGCCTGCTGTGCGGGGACCACGAAACACGTAGGTGTGTCCTTTACTGAGCCGGGTTTTGTGGCCGATGCAATGCAGATGCTTCACCTCATTGCGGGCGGTGAAGACAAATGGCGCGAGCGACCTTTTGTCAGCAATTCCAATTGCTTCGTCGTTCCACCGATGAAGTTCGCCACCGAGTCTTGCCTTGTGATGGAGGAATGTATTCGCGGCGGAATGCCCGTTCTACTGCTCTCGGCAGGCCAGGCTGGGGCCACCGCACCCGCCCCCATAGCTGGAGCCATCGTGCAGGCGACGGCGGAATGTCTGGCCGGACTGGTCTATGTCAACGCGATCAAACCGGGCTTTCCGGCGATCTTTGGCACCTGGCCATTTGTCAGTGATCTGCGCACCGGAGCCATGTCGGGCGGATCGGGTGAGCAGGCGCTTTTGACCGCTGGCTGTGCGCAAATGCACAAGTATTATGGGTTGCCGGGGGGGGCGGCGGGGGGGATTGCGGATGCGAAACTGCCGGATATGCAGGCTGGTTGGGAGCAGGCGACGTCCAATGTCATGGCGGGGCTTTCGGGGCTCAACATGGTCTATGAGGCGGCGGGAATGCATGCCTCTCTGTTGGGATTTTGCCTTGAATCACTGATACTTGGCGACGATCTCATTGGTCAGGCCCTCAGGTGCACGCGAGGGATTGAGGTGGATGAGGACACGCTGAGCCTTGAGGTGATCCGCGCCACCTGTATTGGCGGTCCCGGTCATTTTCTTGGGGCAGAACAAACACTTAGCAGGATGCAGACGGATTATCTCTATCCCTGCCTCGCCAACCGATCCTCGCCCAAGGAATGGGATGAGTTGGGGAAACCTGATTTGATCGCAAAAGCCACTGAAAAGAAAGAGAAAATTCTGTCAGAGCGCGCGTCGGCGCGGTTTGATCCAGTGACAGACGCGGAGATCAGGGAGCGGTTCAAAATTCACCTTCCTGCGTGAGCTTTGCACCATAACCGTCGGATTAAAAATACTTAAAAGTAAATCTCAAACTTCCCGCATCTACCCGCGCCTGCTTGGCGCGGGTAGATTGAGCCGTTTGAGGCTGACCGTACGGATGTGCGGTCCCACCGTACGTTCATGCGATGCTCAGACTTGTGCGAAAATGCAGCGCCGCGTTCAGAAGAAAATATCCGCCAATGCGTCGCTCGAGTCTTGCGGTGCGGTGGCGGGTGGCACTGGAAAATCTGATTTGCCCGAGAAAACACGGTCATGGCCCCGGCGCTCGGATCCCATCGTATAGATCGCATAGAGTTGATCCAAGCGACCCTGCTCTGAGGCAAGAACATCATATTTGGTCTGCCCGCAGTTGGCGGGTGAAATCAGACCATGAAGATCCGAGATGAAGGAGGCTAGATCGGAGTCGGCCCTCTCGAAAGCAGACAGGGCCTTGTGGCTGGCGAGCAGAGCGGTCTTGAGGGCATAGCCCTCTATGACACAGGCCGCCTTGACCCCACAGACCGCCTGATCGGTGCCCTGCAACCGTTCTGTGAGGTCACACGCGATGGCGATTGTGCGCGACATCGTGTCGGCGGCGCGCAGGACATCGGGCATNGGTGTCGCNGCAAGTGCCGTGGTCGTCGCGTCGATCTGATCAAAGATCTCGTTGGANGTTCTCGTCAACGACAGAACCTGACGCGAGAGTTCCTGCAAGGCACAGGCCTCGGAGCCGATGTTGCAGCAGACGATGAATGTATTGAGCCCGAGCAATCGGATTTGATGATCCAGCAGCCCCATATCAGCGGCGAGACCCTGAATCGCCTCGATATGGTCTTGGGTCATCCGGGTGATCCGCAGGAGCGTGTCCAGATTGACCTGTGACGACGTCAGAGCCGCAGACAGGCTATCGGCGCAGGCAATCATCGCCGAAACGCGCTTTCTCTGGGTGTCGTTCGGATCAAGATAGACCTGTTCCGCAGCGGAGAGAACCTGTTCGGCCCGGAGGTGTATGGCCGTCAGCCGTTGGAGCACCGACTGGACATCGCCCGTGATGTCATCACGGCTTTCTTCAGCCTGACAGACGGCGAGATATGTGAGAGCGTCGGAGGCGTCCTGACGCTCTTGCGCCAGCGCGGCGCCGAGAGCGGCGCGCGCGATGACATTGATATGTTCCAGACGTTGCCGGACGGAGTCCCCTCTCTGAAGTTCGCCGACGATGGCGGAAACCTCGGCGAATATGTCCCGCATTCCGGTTTCGATCACGGCGTTTCCGGCGGCCAATTCGTGATGGTCGCGTTGAGTCTTGCTGACTTGCTCTTCCAGACCGCGAAGGGCCGGACCGACCGTTTCCGTCATGTCTCGCGACAGGTTGAGAGACCCAAGATCAAGATCCGTCATATCGTGCTCGATGATTTCAAGGCGGTCCTGAAGCGATTTGAGCTGTTCGTNGGCGGTTGACGCAATGCGGGCCAATTCGATGGAGAATTCGTCGATCTTTGGCTCTCGCGTGGTCAGCGAATTGCCCAAGATACGCGAAATGGGCGCAGAGGTGGACATGGTGCGGGTCACCACGGGGATAGGCCGTTGGGCCATGATCTTGCACAGGAAATCCAGTCCGGACATGCGCGGCAGTTCCATATCCAGCAGCATGACATCAGGCAGACCCGATTGCATTTTCGAGACCGCGATGAAGGCATCCGCCGCCGTGGCGAAGAGTTTCAATGTCGGATCGGTTTCCACGATGCGCATGAGCATGGCACGCGCCGAGGCGGAATCGTCCATGATCAAGACGGAAATCTGAGGTTTGCAGGCAACATCCAGCATCACGCGGTCTACTCTTTTTGATAAACAGCCGTTGTGAGCTGTTTGAGATTGGGCTGTTTCACGGTCATGGATTCCGAATGGCCGACCACCAGATACCCTTTGGGCGCGAGGTGGCGTGCGAGGCGCGCGATCACCCTGGCCTGATCCTCGGGCTCGAAATAGATGAAGACGTTGCTCAGGAATATGATGTCGACGTCCTGATCCACGGGGTAGCTGTCATCTATCAGGTTGAGATGCGTGAAATTTGTCTTGCCCCGGAGAGNTGGCACGATCCGTGCTATCCCGCGCATGTCCTCTGTCTGACCCTGCATGGTGTAGCGCGTGCGCAGGGCTTCGGGGACCGGTGCCAGGGCCTGCGTGGTATAGATCGCGCGGCGGGCGGCCGCGACCATCCGGTTGGAGATATCGGTGCCGAGAATGGCGTATTGAAAGNCCGTGCCCTTGCGCGCGGCCTCTTCGAGCAGCATCGCCGCCGTATAGGCCTCGGAGCNATCCGAACAGGCGGCGCTCCAGACCTTGAGGTCGACGGTCTTGTCGAGGCGTTGCTTGCGGTCGATGATATCGGGGAGCATATCCGTGACAAGACAGCGGAAATGGGCCGGTTCCCGGAAGAAATCGGTCTTGTTGGTGGTGATCAGGTCGATGACATCGCTGCGTTCCGCGCCAAATCCACCATCCTCGAAGAGATGGCGGAAATACTCCTCGAGCGAGGTGAACCCGAGCGTCTGCACGCGGCGGCGCAGACGGCTCTCGATCATCACCTTTTTGCCGGAGGGGAGTTTGATCCCGGTTTCGCGGGAAATCACCTCTGCGAAGTGGTCGTGGTGGGATCTGGCGCGGGACAGGCTCATGTCAGGGCAAGCTCTTGTGGGGTCTCGATGGGGCGTTCGGTTGCAAACGCGGGGGATTTGCGCCGGACGCCTTCGGCAAAGAGCTTTTCGAGATTGAGAATGCAGACGAAATCGCCGTTGCGGCGGCCGATGCCGGTGAGCACACTTTCATCCCAGGTGGTGATGCCGGCGTCGGCGGGGGATTTTATCCCCCCCCTCGTCCAGGTCCGTCACCTCGATCACCCGTTCGGTTTTCAGACCGACGGTTGAGCTGTGCTGGCCGTTGAGCAGGCTCAGGATGAGAATGCGCGTCTCGGAGGTGTCCTTGGTCGGGCCTCGGGACAAAAGCTCTGAGAGGTCGGTGACGGCGATGCTCTCGCCTCTGACATCAATCAGACCCAGAAGTTCCGCCGGGCTGTTGGGCAGCGCGGCGATGGGTTGGGTGTCGAGGATCTGCTGGACCCGGTTCACGGGTACAGCAAAGAGTGAGCCACTCGATTGGAAGGTGACGACTTGGGTGTTTTCGTTCATCGGTCAGCCCTCACGCCGCGTCGCGGGATGAAAAACCATGGTCGAGATCGTCCTTTTCGGCACCAAGGTTGAAGGCGAAGCCAGCGGAGTTCCGTCCGGCTTTGCCCGAGGAGGATTTGACCGAGCGAACAGTTGCGCGGGCTGGGGCGGACCGTTCCTGTGTCTGAACACCGGCTTTGGCGGACAGGACAAAGTAGGACACCGCTTCCTGCAACTGCTCGGATTGGCTTGAGAGTTCCTCGGCGGCAGACGTGTTCTCTTGGGTTACCTTGTCGAGTTGCTGGATCGCCAGATTGACCTGATTGGCCCCGGCAGAAAGCTCCTGCGAGGCCGCAGAAATTTCGCTGACAAGAGAGGATGTGCGTTCGATATCCGGCACGAGACCTTGCAGCATGGCCCCTGCGTTCACCGCTGACCGGACCGTGGTGGCAGAGAGGGCAGAGATTTCTGTCGCCGCTGTCTGGCTGCGTTCGGCCAGTTTACGCACCTCTGCGGCGACAACCGCAAAGCCGCGTCCGTGTTCTCCGGCGCGCGTAGCCTCGACTGCGGCGTTCAACGCAAGCAGGTCGGTCTGGCGCGCAATCTCTTGCACGACCATGATCCGGTTGGTATCGGTGCGGCAGCGGTGATCACGCTCTCCATCGCGCGGCGGGTGACAAAGGCCGCTGATCTGGCTCATGGACTCTCGCAAGGGGATCTGCGTCAGACGCTCGACGTGACGGGGCGCGATGAGGTTTCGACCTTGCAGGCCTCGATCAACGACATGGTCCTGCGCCTGCGCGATATCGTGGCCGATGTGACAAACTCGGTACGCAACGTGTCTTCGGGCGCGACCCAACTGGCGGAAACCTCGGAGGACCTGGCGCGCGGCGCGTCCGATCAGGCGGCCGCCACAGAAGAGGCCTCTTCTGCCGTGGAACAAATGACCGCGAATATCACGCAGAGTGCCGAGAGTTCGCAGACGACCGAAGGCATTGCGATCAAATCCGCCGAGGATGCACGCGCCAGCGGCCGCGCCGTGGCCGATGCGGTCAGCGCGATGCAGACGATTGCGGACCGTATCATGATCGTTCAGGAAATCGCGCGGCAAACCGATTCCTTGGCGCTCAACGCCGCCGTCGAGGCCGCACGCGCCGGGGAACATGGCCGGGGATTTGCCGTGGTGGCCGCCGAGGTGCGCAAGCTGGCCGAGCGCAGCCAGACCGCCGCCGCCGAGATATCCGCGCTATCCGCGACAACGGTGAGCACGGCGGTCGGCGCCAGAGCGATGCTGGCAGAGCTGGTGCCCAATATCGAGCGCACCTCGGGGCTGGTCACGGAAATCAGCGATGCCTAGCGCGAGCTCTCGACCGGATCGTCGCAAATTGCGCTCTTGATTCAACAGCTTGACCGTGTGACCCAGACCAACAACGCCGCCTCTGAGGAATGGTCGAGCAGCGCGACCCAGCTTGCCAGCCTCGCCGAGGAGCTGACGGTTGCGGTTGGGTTCTTTAAGGTGTCGGATCAGCCCGCCGCAACGGCACCGCGCGAGACCCGGAGTGTCGCGCCCAGTTCGGTCATCCCGCTCAAGCGTGGGACGTCCCCGGCGCGGGCGACAAAGCCTGTCGGTGCTCAAGCGGGGAGCGGGTTTGAGTTTGATCTGGGTGGTGTGGGCGACGCGTTGGACGCTCGCTTTACACGCAAGGAACGCGCCTGAGCGAGCGGTCGGGGCAGGTTGGGAAACCCACCTGCCCCGAGGTATTGGTTCAGTCGTTCCACGCCTTGTCGATGCCGTTGATCTGGACGCGGGTCGGCAGACCCAGCCGGTCCAGAACCGTAAGGAAGGGTTTGGGGTCCAGTTCTTCGACATTGCGCATGGTGCCGGTATCCCAGTCGCCCTGCGCGATCAGGATGGCGGCGGCGACGGGCGGCACGCCAGCGGTGTAGGAAATCCCCTGGCTGCCAACCTCGTCAAAGGCTTGCTTGTGGTCGGCGACGTTGTAGACAAAGACCTCGACCGGCGCGCCGTCCTTGGTGCCTTTGACCAGATCGCCGATACAGGTCTTGCCGGTATAATCCGGGGCCAAGGATGCGGGATCGGGGAGCACCGCCTTGACGACTTTGAGCGGCACGACCTCCAGCCCCTCGGCGGTTGTGACGGGATGTTCCGACAGCAGGCCAAGGTTTTGCAGCACGGTGAAGACGTTGATGTAATGCTCGCCAAAGCCCATCCAGAACCGCACATCGGCGTTGGGGTAATTGGCGGCCAGCGAATGCACCTCGTCATGCCCCGAGAGGTAGGCGCGGCAGGTGCCGACAACGGGCAAATCCCAATCGCGCCCCACCTCGAACATCTTGTTCTCTTGCCAGGCACCGTTCTGCCAGGAATAGACGGTGCCGGTGAACTCGCGGAAATTGATCTCGGGGTCGAAATTGGTCGCGAAGTAGCGCCCATGCGAGCCGGCGTTGATATCCACGATGTCGATGGAGGTGACCGTGTCCATATAGTCATCGGCAGCCAACCGCGCGAAGGCATTGACCACGCCGGGATCAAATCCGATGCCGAGAATGGCAGTCACGTCGTTCTGTGCGCAGAGATCGCGCTTTTTCCATTCGTAGTTGGCATACCACGGCGGCGTTTCGCAGATCTTGGCCGGGTCTTCGTGAATGGCCGTGTCGATATAGGCGGCCCCTGTTTCGATACAGGCGTCGAGCACGGACATGTTCACGAAAGGCGAGCCGACGTTGATCACGATCTCAGCCCCGGTCTCGCGGATGAGGTCTGCCACGGCAGCGCTGTCCATGGCGTCAATTTCATGACTGGCGAAGGTGCCGGGCTGTTTCATCGCTGATTTTGCGTGAACCGAGGCGATGATCGCGTCGCATTTGGCGAGCGTGCGCGAGGCGATGTGCAGATCGCCCAACATATCGTTATTCTGAGCGCATTTATGGGCGGTGACCTGAGCCACGCCACCGGCACCGATGATAAGCACGTTACGTTTCACTTCTGCTGTCTCCTTTTGTTGCAGGACAGGGGAAGGAGGGCGATCAGCCCCAGGAAAGAGAGAGGGTGGTCCTCATGAGAGCGAGGCGGCATAGTCCTCGAAGGTGAAGTTGCGAATCAGATCGACGGTCCCATCGGGGCGCCGGATGGCGATGGCGGGCATGTTGACNCCATTGAACCAGTTTTTCTTGACCATCGTGTAACCGGCGGTATCGGCGATGGAGATACGGTCNCCGATGGACAGCGGTGCCGCAAAACGCGCTTCGCCGAAAATATCGCCCGCAAGGCAGGATTTGCCGCAGATTTCATAGGCATGTGATCCCTCCTGCGGCAGCTTGGCGCTCTCGCGGTAGATCAGCAGGTCGAGCATATGCGCCTCGGTGCTGGAATCGACGATGGCGAGATCCTTACCGTTGTCGAGCAGATCGAGCACCGTNACCTCGAGCGTNGTCGATTGGGTGATCGCCGCCTCGCCCGGCTCGAGATAGACCTGCACGCCGAAGCGCTCGGCAAAGCCCTTGAGCCGCGCGGCAAGCTTTTCGAGCGGATAGTCGTCGCCGGTGAAATGGATACCGCCGCCGAGCGAGACCCATTGCAGCCGCTCGAGCACCGGCGCGAATTCCGCCTCGATGCGGGCAAGCTGCTGGTCGAAGAGGTCGAAATCGCTGTTCTCGCAATTGTAATGGATCATCACCCCGGAAATCCGGTCGATCACGCCCAAGATCTTGTCCACGTCCCATTCGCCCAAGCGCGAAAAAGGCCGCGCCGGATCGGCGAGATCGAAACTCGACGTTGAAAAGCGCGGGTTGAGGCGCAGGCCGCGCTCGATCNCGGCAGACTGGGTGTCATAGCGTGTCAACTGGCCCACGGTGTTGAAGATGATCTTGTCGGCGTAGGACACNGCCTCGTCGATCTCGGCATCGGACCATGCCACGGAATAGGCATGGGTTTCCTTGCCGAACTTTTCGCGCCCCAGCCGCAATTCAAAGAGCGACGATGAGGTGCTGCCATCCATATAGGGCTGCATCGTTGGAAAGGCCGACCANGTNGCAAAACACTTNAGCGCCAAAAGCGCCTTGGCCCCCGAGAGCGCGCGCAGGCGCTCGATCTTGTGCATGTTCTGCAAGAGGCGCTGTTCGTCGATCAGATAATAGGGTGTCGGGATCATCTGGCCCCCCTTTTGCTGTCACAGGGTCATGCGGTGTCGCGCAGCGCATACCCCCCCGGGTCACGCGATGCAATGGCAGAGCGGCCCAATGCGCCGGGCAAGACCGCCGAACGGATTGACACAAAACGGGAACATGTGTAGAACAAAACCAAATGACCCCTGAGAGGATCCGGCCCATGCTGACCAAAAAACAACTCGATTTGCTGGAGTTTATTCAGAAGCGTGTGCAGCGGGACGGGGTTCCACCCAGTTTTGACGAGATGAAAGAGGCGCTTGATCTGCGGTCGAAATCCGGCATTCACCGCCTGATCACGGCGCTGGAGGAACGCGGGTTCATCCGACGTCTGGCGCACCGTGCGCGTGCGTTGGAAATTGTGCGNCTGCCCGAGAGCCTNGGGGGCGAGGCGCGCCACAGCTTTACCCCCCGCGTGATCGACGGCGANCGCCCGNATGGCCCGCGCCCGGCCAATTCCCAGCCGGTCGAGGTGGCGCATGCCTTTGAGGTGCCTCTGATGGGACGCATCGCCGCTGGTGTGCCGATCGAGGCGATTGCCCATGTGCAACACAATGTGTCGGTNCCCNGCACCATGATCCGGGGCGCGGCCAATCACTATGCGCTCGAGGTGCGCGGCGATTCGATGATCGAGGCCGGGATCAACGATGGCGATGTGGTGATCATCCGCGAAACCTCGGTGGCGGATAATGGCGATATCGTCGTGGCCTTGATCGAGGATCAGGAGGCGACGCTGAAACGCTTTTATCGTCGGGGCAATGCCATCGCGCTCGAGGCGGCAAATCCCGCCTATGAAACCCGCCTCTTTCCCGAAGATCAGGTGCAGGTTCAGGGGCGGTTGGTCGGGTTGATCCGCAGCTATTGAGAATTCCAGAGCCTCTGTCC
>JGI25322J35698_1002049_pt1 | contig 10804 bp, 13 predicted proteins | sample AutmiccBRH37_all_FD_35698 | JGI IMG/M metagenome (IMG submission 35698) | reverse complement strand
AGGGGGCGTTTGCGGGAGGGGGCGGAATCCTACGCTAAGGATTTGGGCCAGCGATATTCCCCGGTTAGATTGATGTGTTCCCATCCCAACGGCGAGACGTGGGCGAGTAGATCAGGCGCGATATGGGTACCGCTGGCGGCCCGGGTATTGACGACCTCGCCGAGCTTCATGGTGTTCCAGAATATGATGATGGCGGCGAGCAGGTTCATTCCGGCGATGCGATAGTGCTGGCCTTCGCCGGATCGATCCCGGATTTCACCTCGGCGGTGGAAGCTGATGGCGCGCTTTAGGGCGTGGTGGGCCTCACCCTTGTTGAGGCCGATCTGAGCCTGGCGCTGGAGGCCGGCATCAAGAATCCAGTCGATCATGAACAGGGTTCGCTCGATGCGGCCCACCTCTCGCAATGCGAGGGCCAGCTCATTCTGGCGCGGGTAAGAGGCGAGCTTGCGAAGAATCTGGCTGGGGGCGACGATCCCCGCTGCGATCGTCGCCATGATGCGCAGGATGTCGGGCCAGTTGCGCTCGATGAGCGGTTCATTGATCTTACCTCCGACCAGCGCTCGCACATTGGCCGGCGTCGCGTTGGGCGTGAAGGCATAGAGTCTTTTCTGAGGGAGATCGCGGATACGGGGGGCGAACCTGTAGCCGAGCAAGGCGCAGGCGGCGAACACATGATCGGTGAAGCCGCCCGTGTCGGCAAAATGCTGGCGAACGCGGCGGCCCGCGTCATTCATGAGCAGCCCGTCCAGGATATAGGGAGCCTCGCTGACCGTTGCCGGGATCACCTGGGTTGCGAACGGCGCATATTGATCGGACACATGGCTGTATCCCTTGAGGCCCGGGACGTTGCCATATTTCGCGTTGATCAGATTCATCGCCTCGCCCTGCTCGGTAGCAAGGAAGAACTGCCCGTCGCTGGATGCCGATTGCCCTTGTCCCCAGAAGGCGGCCATGGGCAGGGCGGCGTGGGCCTCCACGATCATGGCGAGCGCCCGATCATAGGCGCTGCCTTCGACATGCCAGCGCGCGATCCGCAGCAATTCCCAGAAGCTGTGCGTGTTGGTCGCCGCCGCCATCTTGCGCAAACCGAGATTGACGCCTTCCGCCAGCAACACGTTCATCAGGCCGATCCGGTCGCTGCAGGGCGCGCCGGTGCGCAGATGCGTGAACGCCTCGGAAAATCCGGTTCGCTCATCGACTTCCAGCAACAGATCGGTGATCCTCGCGGGCGGGAGCTGTTGATAGAGATCGAGCACGAGATCCTCGGCCCCTTCGGGCGTGTCGGCCCTCAGCTTGTCGATGTGCAGCTTGCCGTTCTCGATGATGCCGCCTGGGATCGTGCCGGTTCGCGCCGCGCGGCCAAACTCCTTCAGCCGTGTATCCAGTCGAGCCCTGCGCTCGGCCAGCCATTCGCCGGGTCGCAGCGGCACGGCGAGCCGCGCGGTCTGCTCTATCGCCTGTGGCGGGACCAGAAGCTGCTTGAGGTCGCCATAGCGGCGCGATCCCGCCAACCATATGTCACCGGACCGGAAGGCGTCGCGGATGTGGAACAGCACCGCGATTTCCCAAAGCCGGTGGTCGCCGCTGGGCTCAGCGCGAAGATGACGATGCCATTTCGAGTTGGGACGTAGAAAATCCACCGGCGGATCGACCTTGATCCCGTTACGCAGCATCGCAACGGCCGCCAGAAGAGGCGTGGCGATCGGCGCCGCCTGCATGTCGAGCAGGCGCAGCATCCTGGGCGCGTAGAGGCGGAAACGGTGATAGCCGTCCAGCACACGGCTGAGCGGGTCGGCCGCGAGCACGTTGGTCAGCGCGGAGGCCGTGGCGACAAGGGTTCTGAACCGTTCCCAGCCAGGCCCGGTGGCGATTATCCCGTCCAGGGCCGTGCCATCGTCCTGCGCTCCAAGCAAAGCACCACCGATTTCGGCAAAGGACTTCAGCGTGTCCCGAACGGCCGCCTTTTCGTCGGCGATCCTGGTGTTGCAAAGGCGTTCGGAGGCCCGATAGAGACGGCCTACGATGCGATCGTGGGTCTCCACGATGACATCGGCCAGCGATGACCGCCATTCCAGGGTGCAGACAGCGAGGATCGCAAGCCGCCTGTCTTCGGGCAGATCACGCATGCCGTCGGCGTAATAGCGCTCGCCCTGCCGGCGAAGCCGGGTCACACGATGCGCCGGCACGCCGTCCAGCAAATCCGCCGGAAGATCGAACCTTTGAAGATATTCCAGTCGATCCATCAGCCGGTTAGCGGCTGCTGAATTTGCGCCAACCTCGAACTGTCGCAGCCATACGAAGCGCGTGACGCGACCATCCACCGTATCCTCCAACAGGTGAGCCAAATTCTCGCTCAGGGTTGGCGTGATGCGATGGGCGATAAGATCCTCGATCCGGCGCTCGGCCTCAACCAGCGCATCGGCGCAAAGGCGCTCGATCGTCGAGGAGCCGGGAAGGATCGTGCGGGTGCGGCGACACTCCGCAACGAAGCGACGGGCAAGATCCTCATTCGATGTCGCCGCCTCGGCTTCCCGAGCGATCCATTCGCGCAAATCCCGTGCGCCCCGCCCCGAAAAGGAGCGATAGCCGTAGATTCGGCGAAGGTCCGCCAGATGCTCGTGCCGGGTCTCCTCGCGCGCGGCATAGAGGAGTAGATCGTCGCTGGTCAGGCCGAGCTGGGCCGCGATGAAATCCGATACCTGCGCCGGGATCAACTCGCCAGGAGCGAGCACCCGGCCCGGGTAGCGCAGGACGCACAGTTGCAGCGCGAAGCCAAAACGATTGTGGGCGCGCCGGCGCTGGCGGATATGCCCGAGATCCTCATCGCTGAGGGTATAGTGCCGCAGCAGCTCACCTTGATCGACCGGCAAGTGAAGCAGCGCCTCGCGCTGTCGATCGGTCAGGGTCACGCGACGCGGCATACATGCTCCTTATTCTTTCCGAGCTACGGTTTGAGATAGCTTGATTGAGATGCTGGTTAAGATACACAATAGCCCAATCTTATGTGCTCATGTTCGTCACCGCCTCAAACCTTCGTTTGTGATCCATGCTGATCGGCTACGCCCGNGTGTCCAAAGCCGACGGCTCGCAGTCGCTCGACCTGCAGCACGATGCCCTTCGCGCTGCCGGTGTCGAGCCAGGCAATATCTATGATGATCGTGCATCCGGTAGCCGTGATGATCGCCCCGGTCTTGCCGCCTGCCTGAAATCGTTGCGCGACGGCGATGTCCTCATCGTTTGGAAGCTCGACCGGCTCGGCCGAACGCTCACCCACCTGGTCAGCACGGTGCAGAATCTGTCGGATCGCGGTATCGGTCTGCGGGTGCTCACCGGCAAGGGCGCGCAGATCGACACCACGACGCCATCGGGCCGGATGGTGTTCGGCATTTTTGCCACACTGGCGGAGTTTGAGCGGGATATGATCCGCGAGCGCACCATGGCTGGCCTGGCCGCTGCCCGCGCGCGGGGACGCAAGGGTGGCCGCAAGTTCGCCCTCTCCAAGGCCCAGGTGCGGCTCGCTCAGGCTGCTATGGCCCAACGCGACACGTCCGTTTCCGACCTCTGCAAGGAACTCGGGATCGAGCGCGTCACTCTCTACCGCTATGTCGGTCCCAACGGGGAACTCCGGGATTACGGTCAGCGCGTGCTTGCTGCCAAAACGCGATGATGATGACGGGAGCCCCGATCAAACTTACCCAAGCGGACGCCGCAGACGTTGCAGACCTGTTACAACCGTTGCAGCGACTATTTCCTGTTGCAGGACGGGGCCGCGCCCACGCTGGACGATGCTCGCGAGCTTTTCTCCGATGTGCCGCCCGAAAAGAGCGCCCACAATCAAGCTGTCCTGGGATGGAAGGGGCCTGGCGGCCTATATGCAATCGCGGCCATCCTCCGCGATTATCCGCGTGATGGCACATGGTATCTCGGCTTCATGATCGTAGATGCCGCACAGCGTGGTCGTGGCGTCGGACGCTCAATTTACTCGACGGTCGAAAGCTGGGCCGCTGCGAGAGGTGCCACAGAGATTCGGTTGGCCGTGCTGGAAGCGAATGAAGCGGCAGAGCGATTTTGGCGTTCTCTCGGCTTCATTGAGTATCGGCGCGTTGGGCCAGACACCTTCAAAATGCGTAGCCATCGCCGGATAGAACTGAGCCGTCGCCTTTCTGGCGCGACCGTAGAAGGCAGCAACAAGTAAGATCTCGCGCCGGCTATCTGGGCGAGCTTGGCGTAGGATTCCGCCCCCTCCCGCAAACGCCCCCTTGCAGGACCAGCTCGCGCTCATGGAGCAACTGGCCCACCGCGCGCGCCATCTGGGGTTCGCGCTGGATCCGCTCGATGTAGAGATCCTTGGTGTGCTGGTTCGCCCCGTTATAGGCATCCACCGCCTTGCGGAGCGCCTCCGGGGTCGCCTTCCAGTCGCTGTTATGGTCGCCATAGCCATGGGCGCCCGCATCGCGCTTCCCGGCTATGGTCCTGAACTTCTCCGCCACCTTCTCACGGTCCTGCGCCTGCTGGCGCTCCTGTGCCTGCTCGCGGGTGCGCTCGGCGACAAGCCGCTCCTGACGCTGCGCCTCGGCTGCATCGCGCCGATCGCGATCGACCGCGCCGCTCAAGGTGGCCGCGAACGCATGCAGCCTGCCCGATATCCGCTGCCCTGCATCGCGCAGCCACTCGGTCCCCCGCTCTATATACTGGCGCAGGCCCCGCTGCTCGATGACGCCGGCGTTGTGCTGACCCACCATCGTTACTGGCTCATAGGCCCGCCCCTCCCGCATGGCCTGATGCTCGGCACGGCGCTCCATCGCCGTCGCGCTCGGCCCCATATGCACGGTCGCCTCCTGCTCGATTCCGCGCCGCTGGTGGCTGCGATGGTCCACCCGCTCCGGGACGTTCGCCCGTTCCAGCGCCGCATTCTGCATCTCGGCCCACCGGCCACGCCAGCGCTCGACCTCCCCGCTCGTCTTCTGGTCCAGTTCGCGGGTCTTCGCGCCCAGCCCTTCCGGGCCGATCCGCCGCGTCGTCGTCAGCAGATGGGCGTGATGGTTGCGATGGTCGCCCTCGCGACCTGGTGCGTGGATCGCCACGTCCACCGCCACCCCATGCCGCTCGCTGATCTCCCGTGCGAGGCCCAGCGCAAGCTCGCGCCGCGCCTCGGCCGACAACTCGGCGGGCAGCGCGATTTCATATTCGCGGGCGACGGTCGAGTTCTTGCGCGTCTCTGCCTGCTCGGCGGCGTTCCAGAGCACGGCCCGGTCACTGGCCCACGCCGGGGCATCGGCGGGCACGACAAGGGCGTTATGTTCGACGCCCTGCTTGCGGGTGTAATCGTGGACGAGGCCGGTGCGCTCGTCCGTGATTTCGACACCCGCACGATAGGCTGCCGCTGCCGTCGCGCTGCGACCGACGGAACGGCCTATCGTCTTCACCGCAAGATGGAAACTTGCCATCGCCGCGCCCTCGCTAGCCATGCGGAAGCATGGCGCGGGCGACAGCCCGCTGGGGTTCAGGGGTATCCCCTGACGCACGCAAACGCAAGTTTGCATAAGTGCGCCCTTCCTCTCTTTCGCTCGGTCGGGTCCGGTGCTATCAGTATCGCACAGCGAAAGGATTGACCATGGCTGCTCCAACGCCAGAGGCTATCGAAACCGCCCGTCGCAAGGTCCAGCAGGCCAAGGCCCGGTTGCAGGCATTGGAAGCCCGCGCCGCCACCCTGAACCGCAAGGCCGATGCCCGCCGCAAGATCATCCTCGGCGGTCTGCTCCTCGATGCCGCCATGAAAGACCCCGCATGGGAATCCCACCTCAATGACCTGATGAGCAGGATCAGCCGCGATCAGGACCGGAAGGCGTTCGAGGGCTGGACCTTCAAGGGTGCCCCCGCCGATGCCTGATCCCTTCGACCCTGCCGAGTTTGATGCTCCCCCTCCCTCCGATCCCGGCGCAGACTATCGCACCCTGCTCGACGCCATGCGCAAGGCTGGGGCCGAAGGGGTCGCCCAGCAGGTCGCCGCACTGGCTCAGAAGATCGAGCAGGACGCCCACCAGCGCGCCGAATGGACCGCACAGGCAGGCGTGGGGGTCAATGCCCTCCACCGGGCCGCTGGGGAGCTTCAGCGGGTCAGTGCAGGGGTCTGGTGGGATCGCCTGAAGGAATGGATCACCGCCGCCCTCATCGGGCTGGGACTGATCTTCGCCGCGGCCCTCGCCTATCGCTGGGCGCAGGAACCCAAGATCGAGCGCCAGCTATACGGATGCACCGCCAAATGGGACGCCAAAGCCCAGACGTGCAAAGGAAAGTGGGTGCCCCTCTACGAGCAGCAGCCCTGATTTAGCGCGATAATTGATATTCGCGGACAAGGATCGATGCAGGGACATGCCATGCCCGTTCAATTTTGCGGATCATGTGGAGGGTCAGCCCCCGCTTGCGGGCCAGAACCTCGGTCGCGCGCGATTGCCCGATCAGGGACGCCAGATCGGCGCGGGTGCGCCCTTCCGCCTCCATGGCCGCTTCAATCGCTTCCACCGGGTCCAGCTTGTCGACCGGCCACCGCTTCCGCTCATATTCATCGACCAGGGTTGCCAGCACATCGAGACGATCCTCGTCCGCGCTGCCCGCTTCCGCGTTCCAGAGAACGCGGATTTCATCGACCGCCGCTCGATGGTCGTCATCGTTCCTGATAGGTCTGATATCCATTTGCCTGTCCTTCAAAACTGATCGACGGTCGCGGCGTCGATGCGGTCATATTCAGCATGTGTTCCAATAAACTTTATGAAAGCGATCCCTCGCCGGAAATGGAACGCAACAATCATTCTATGATCTCCGCCCGCCACTTCAAATCTAACCCGTTCCGCCGTCACCGTTTTTGCTTTTGAAAAATCGGCCATGACTTCGATTGTCGAAGACCAGTCCGCATTTTCTGCAACCTCTAGCCAATGTGTCAGTGACGCACGGGTCAGGGGATGCGTCGTGAAATAGGCTACGATGTTTTTGCGAGCGATGATCCTCATGGGCAGGCTATGCCATTTCCCAATATGGGAAACAACCCCTTAATTCCCATATTGGGAAGCTGTAGAAACTGGCATCAGCCCGGTTTCCCTTTTGGTGCCCGTTAGGGCACGCCAAGCCCTTGGATCGCACAGACCTACCCCCAACCGCTCCCCTGCGCTCTACGGGCCGGAAATCGCCTCCTGCACCCCCTGATAGCCAATTGGGACCTTGTAGCATTGCGCAACGTGGAAGGGGTGCGGATTCCTATTCGCCATTTTAAAGTGTGCCGCGACTAGCGGCACTCGTCATTCCCGCCGCAGGCGGCCTGATTAGCGAGTTACCCACCCCTCGCCGTCGCCAGCTTTTGGATAGCGCTATGGCGAGGCATGGATAACTCGCAGACCCCTTTCAGGGGTAATCATAAGATCATAGAAGGAGAGAGAAAAAAATGCTCTCTAATCAGTTGGTTGCTGAGGGGGGTAGTCCCACCAGCTATGGGACTACCCCGTCCCACTAGCTATGGGACTGGTTTGACAAATTTTATCAAACCGTTGACAATAGATGTCCGCAAAAATAGACAGTGACTGTCAGCCAGTGGATAATTTTTGTTCACCGGTGAGACGGGGTAGTCCCATCGTGACCTGAAACTGGACACGGTTGAGCATAGGTAGATCATGACCGCAAAAGAGAAGGGCCTAGCTCTCGCCACCGCACCGGGAGGGACATGGGTGCAAACTGAGCGAGCAACCCATGAAAAATGGGCCAAGTTAATTGGCTCACACCCAAAGGCAGCCGCTCTCATGCACGTCATCGTCGGCAATATGGGGCGTCACAATGCACTTGTGGCCAGTGTGCCCAACTTACAGCGGATGATGGGTTGCTCTCGTAATACTGTCCTCCGGGCAATTAGCGTCCTTAGAGAACAGAACTGGATCGAAGTTCGACAGCTAGGCGGTGTCGGCACAACAAACGCCTACATCGTCAATGACCGAGTAGCATGGACTGGCAAGCGTGATGGCATCCGCTACAGCCTATTCTCAGCGGCTGTCCTTGTATCCGACGATGAGCAACCGGACAGAGCCGAGATAGGCACTCAGCCCCCCCTTGAGCGCGTCCCTTCGCTCTATCCCGGCGAACGTCAACTTCCTGCTGGTCCCGGCTTGCCTCCACCATCCCAGGGATTTTTTGCAGGCATGGAACCTGATCTGCCTGCTACCGAACAACCAGAACCCGATCCAGCGATGCGCGAAGAACTCTCCGAACTTGTAAGCGGTCTAGGCGACAAGCTCCGCGCACCCGCTTCTGACGATGCAACCGATATATAGCTAGTATACAGGCCAACTTAACAGCGAGTGACACTATGGGTATCACCCTAAGAGAAGCGTCGGAAAAGGTCGGTGTCACCCGCCAAACGCTCATGAAAGCAATCAAGACAGGACGTGTTTCCGGCCAAAAGTCAGATAATGGCGAGTGGCGTATTGAGCCTGTCGAACTGTTCCGCGTATGGCCCCCTGTAAATGAGGTGCAGCAACCTTTACAGCCCGATATAACAGGTAGTGACACCCCCGGTTTACAGTCTGAAAACAGGCTGTTGCGTGAGCAGGTTGCGGAACTGCGTGAAGAACGGAACGCTTGGCGAGAACAGGCGCAACGGCTTGCCCTGACCGATCAGCGCGCTGCCCCTCAACCTACTCCACAGCGCGGTTTCTGGTCGCGCCTGTTCAGCCGCCAGGGCGACAGCCCTAGCGGCGAGGAATAAACCATGGATTCTCCAACCGGCCCTTTATGGTCCCAAAAGCAGGCCATTGCCTATGAGGTCGCGCTGGAGGCCATCAACGATGTGATCGCGGGATATAGTGAACAGATCGCGCTAGAGCATACCCATCTCGCGCCGAACACAGCCCGGATTACTTGGCTGGAAATGCGAACCGATCAGGCCGTTTCAGTCCACCACTCGCTCAACGTGTGCGATGACGGCAACGTGCAGCAGGTAATTTCAGAATTTAGTGCCATCATCCGCGCAAGGGATGAAGGGCGCTGATCCTAATGGAACCCGTCGCAAAACGCCTGATTCCCGTTGGAGCGCCATGGCACCGGTGGCATAGATGGCCGTGCTGCTGGATAGGGAAAGCTCGTGCTTCGAAATGCTGTCATAAACATTGCGGTATTGGCTTTGACGGTTCCAGCGTGCGCGAACGCGCAGAATGGCGACGCGCAGGTGCTTGCCGACAATATGCCTGCAATGGAGCTTCAGACCGACGCGACCATCAGTTCGGCCTACAAGGCCTATCTCGACTGTTACGCGCGGACGATAGAGTCAGGGCCAGGATCGAACTTGACCGACGATGGTGAAGCTCGGGAGACGTTGCAGCGTGCAGCGGGGCACTGCGCAGCCTCCAAACAGACCGGCACCGAGCTGGCGGCTTCCCATCTCACTTCTAGCAAGCCTGAAATGTCTGAAGGGCAGCGCAATGACCTTCTGACGCGCTATCGTCGGCAGCAGGGGGTTTTTGCATTGATCAACCGCTACCGAGAGCGAGGGCGATCCCATTTGCTCCAAGCGTATTTCGAACGCATCGGGCGTGCCGAACGTGAAAACAGGACATTTGTGATGCTGTCTGCTGAATAGGGCAGTCCTGCATCCGCCTTCGGAAACAGCCTGATTGTCGGCAAACGCTGATTTTTAAGACAGTCTTGATACGCCGTTTGGGACATGCGCTAATGCGTCAACAATTTGCTTGGTTGGCATCGAGGGCAGGGAAGGCGAGGCCGACAATGATTTGGGGTATGTATCTGCCGCGCGGGGGCGGTCCTTATGGGCCAGATGGCGATTATGAAGGGCCTGTCGATATTTATGGCGATGGCTGGCTTCACAGACTTATCAAATATGGCTGCGAAGAACTATCCGATGAGCAACGCGCGTTTTATGGCGATGGGCGCCGTTATGCATTCTGCGCCATAAAGAAGTTTCACAAAGAGAATGGATATAGAGGTCCATCGCCAGACGATCGGATTGTCCAACCAATAGAAAAACACGAACCTCCGCTCTTTTTTCAGTTGAAGCGAGGGTATAGAGAACTCTCATCCATTATAAGCTTGCCGGGGAGAATTTGGGCGGTCGATGAATCCGTTAAGCAGATAATTGAGCGGTTAGAACCGAGCCTTCACAGTTTCTATCCCGTTGAGATTCGGATGCGGCGAGGCAAGGTTTATCCTGTTCAATATTATGTCCTCGTTGTTGGGAAATATTTAGAGAGTTTCTCGCCTGAAGAAAGCGATCCCTATTCGTTCAAACCGCAAGAGGCGAACGGAGTGAGGTGGTACATACTTCATGGTTACAAGGCAGAGGTAACGGGATTGGCGTTTCGCAAAGCCATGCACGCCAACGTACATCTATGGCGCGAGCGCGGTCTGGAAGAATGGCTGATCTGTCTTTCAGGCGAACTCGAATCTGCTCTCAGAGAGGCAAAACTCAAGCTACCCAAATATTATCGCATGATAGAAGTTTGATCGAAAACCGTCTCAACGGCAGAGGACGGCAGACTCTACTTTTCTGTCGGCAATCACATGAATCCGCGCATGGCTGACCGGCACACTCACGACCGCGCCGCCGCCGCGATCTGGCTGCACGAAAAACCCTGCCGGATTGAGAATATGCACGAAAACCCCGATTTCAGGGTTTTTCGTCATCCTCATCGGCTCATGCCACGATCACGTTGCAGGGGGCGTTTGCGGGAGGGGGCGGAATCCTACGCTAAGGATTTGGGCCAGCGATATTCCCCGGTTAGATTGATGTGTTCCCATCCCAACGGCGAGA
>JGI25322J35698_1002044_pt1 | contig 10832 bp, 5 predicted proteins | sample AutmiccBRH37_all_FD_35698 | JGI IMG/M metagenome (IMG submission 35698) | reverse complement strand
GAACAGGCAACCGATTCTGGAAGCCTTTCCGCCATGGAGCAAGCCATGCAAGATCTCGATCCCGTCGAAACCCAGGAATGGCTGGACGCCCTCGAGTCCGTTCTCGACCGCGAAGGTGAAGACCGCGCCCACTATCTGATGACTCGGATGGGGGAACTGGCCACCCGCAGCGGTACACCGCTGCCTTACGGCATTACTACGCCGTACCGCAACACCATCCCCGTCACCCGTGAAGCCAAGATGCCCGGCGACCTGTTCATGGAGCGACGTATCCGCTCCCTGGTCCGCTGGAACGCGCTGGCAATGGTGATGCGCGCGAACATGAAGGACCCGGACCTGGGTGGACACATTTCCACCTTCGCCTCCAGCGCCACGCTGTATGACATCGGCTTCAACTACTTCTTCCAGGCGCCAACGGAAGAACACGGCGGCGACCTGATCTACTATCAGGGCCATGCCTCCCCCGGCATCTACGCCCGCGCCTTCCTCGAAGGCCGCCTGAGCGAAGACCAGATGCTGAACTTCCGCCAGGAAGTCGATGGCCACGGGCTGTCGAGCTATCCGCACCCGCATCTGATGCCGGACTTCTGGCAATTCCCGACCGTGTCCATGGGCCTCGGCCCGATCACTGCGATCTACCAGGCACGCTTCATGAAGTACCTGGAAAACCGCGGCTTTATTCCGAAAGGAAAGCAGCGCGTCTGGTGCTTCATCGGTGACGGCGAGTGCGACGAGCCGGAAACCCTCGGCGCCATTTCCCTGGCCGGTCGTGAAAATCTCGACAACCTGGTGTTCGTCATCAACTGCAACCTGCAGCGTCTGGACGGCCCGGTACGCGGCAACAGCAAGATCATCCAGGAGCTGGAAGGCGTATTCAAAGGCGCCAACTGGAACGTCAACAAGGTCGTCTGGGGCCGCCTGTGGGACCCACTGTTCGCCGCCGACGAAGACGGCCGCATGCAGCGCCGCATGGATGAAGCCATCGACGGCGAATACCAGAACTACAAGGCCAAAGACGGCGCCTATGTGCGCAAGCATTTCTTCGGTGCTGACCCTGAGCTGCTCAAGCGTGTCGAGAGCATGTCCGACGAGGAAGTCTGGAAGCTCAACCGCGGCGGCCACGATCCGTACAAGGTCTATGCGGCCTACCACCAGGCGGTCAACCACAAGGGCCAGCCGACAGTCATCCTGGCCAAGACCATCAAGGGCTACGGCACCGGTGCCGGTGAGGCGAAAAACATCGCCCACAACACCAAGAAAGTCGATATCGACAGCCTGAAGAAATTCCGCGACCGCTTCGACATCCCGGTCAACGATTCGCAGCTCGAAGAACTGCCGTTCTACCGCCCGGCCGAAGACAGCGCCGAGATGCGCTACCTGCGCAAGTGCCGCGAGAAACTCGGTGGTTCGCTGCCGCAGCGCCGGCCGAAGAGCTTCAGCATTCCGACGCCGCCGCTGGACACCCTCAAAGCCGTGCTCGACGGTTCCGGTGATCGCGAGATTTCCACCACCATGGCGTTCGGTCGGATCCTGTCGCAGCTGGTGAAGGACAAGGATCTGGGCAAGCGTATCGTGCCGATCCTCGCCGACGAGGCGCGCACCTTCGGCATGGAAGGCATGTTCCGTCAGCTGGGTATCTATTCCCCGGTGGGGCAGCTTTATGAGCCGGTCGACCGCGACCAGGTGATGTATTACCGCGAAGAGAAGGATGGTCAAATCCTGCAGGAAGGCTTGAACGAAGCGGGTGCGTTCTCCTCGTTCATCGCGGCGGGTACCGCCTACAGCAACTACAACCAGCCGATGCTGCCGGTCTACATCTTCTATTCGATGTTTGGCTTCCAGCGGATCGGCGACCTGGCCTGGGCGGCCGGCGATGCCCAGACCCGTGGTTTCCTGCTCGGTGGCACCTCCGGACGCACCACCCTGAACGGCGAAGGCCTGCAGCACGAGGACGGGCATAGCCACATCCTCGCCAGCACCATCCCCAACTGCCGCAGCTATGACCCCACCTACGGCTATGAGCTGGCGGTAATCATGCATCACGGCATGCACGAAATGATGGAGCTGCAGAAGAGCGTCTACTACTACATCACCGTGATGAACGAGAACTACCAGCAGCCGGCCATGCCGCAGGGTGTCGAGGACGGCATCATCAAGGGCATGTACCTGCTCGAGGAAGCCAGGGGCGACTTCAAGCACCGCGTACAGCTGCTGGGTTCCGGCACCATCCTGCGTGAAGTGCGTGCTGCGGTGGACATCCTCGCCAAGATGGGCGTCGGCGCCGACGTATGGAGCGTCACCAGCTTCAACGAGCTGCGCCGCGATGGCCTGGCGGTCGACCGCTGGAACCGTCTGCACCCGACCGAGGAGCCGCGCAAGAGCTATGTCGAGCAGTGTCTGGAAGGCCGCGAAGGCCCGGTAGTGGCCTCGACCGACTACATGAAGCTGTTCGCCGATCAGATNCGTCAGTGGGTTCCGTCGCGCGAATACCAGGTGCTCGGCACTGACGGCTTCGGCCGCAGCGACTCGCGCGCCAAGCTGCGTGACTTCTTCGAAGTCGACCGCCGCTGGGTTGCCGTCGCGGCACTGCAGGCACTCGCCGATCGCGGCGCCATCGAACGCACCGTGGTGGCCAATGCCATCACCGAGTTCGGTATCGACCCCGAGAAGCGCAATCCGCTGGATTGCTGATGCTGCGTGCGCACAGGAGAACCTATTGTGAGTGAAACCATACGCGTACCCGACATCGGCAGCGGTGAGGGTGAAGTAATCGAGTTGTTCGTCAAGGTCGGCGACCGTATCGAAGCGGACCAGAGCATCCTGACGCTGGAGTCCGACAAGGCCAGCATGGAAATCCCGGCACCCAAGGCTGGCGTCGTGAAGGCCTTGAAGGTCAAGCTCGGCGACCGCCTGAAAGAAGGTGACGAGCTACTTGAGCTGGAAAGCGAAGAAGGAACTGACAGCGAAGCGCCGGCGCAAGCCGCGGCCGAGCCTGCCGCTGCCAGCACTGGCGGCCCGACTGATGAAGCCGAAGCACCTACGCCTCCGGGAGATGACAATCCTTCGGCCTCCGCCGAGGAAGGCGAGTCGCAGGAAATCAAGGTTCCGGACATCGGCTCCTCCGGCAAGGCCAGCGTGATCGAGATTTCAGTGAAGGCCGGCGATACCATCGCCGCCGAGCAACCGCTGATCACTCTCGAGTCCGACAAGGCCAGCATGGAGATCCCCTCTCCAGCCGCTGGCGTAGTCGAGAGCATTTCGGTCAAGGTGGGCGACGAAGTCGGTACCGGCGATCTGATCCTGATCCTCAAGGGTACCGCCTCGAGCAAGCCGGCAGCGGCCAGTGCTCCGGCCAGCCAGGCACAAAGCCCGGCCAAGGAGAAACTGACCGAGCAGGCCGCAGAAGCACCGGCCGAAACTGCAGGCGAGTCCGTGGAGGAGGTTCGTATTCCGGACATCGGCTCCAGCGGCAGCGCCAAGGTCATCGAAGTCATGATCAAGGCTGGCGACAGCGTCGAGGCGGACCAGTCGCTGATCACCTTGGAATCCGACAAGGCCAGCATGGAAATTCCGGCGCCCAAGGCGGGCGTGGTGGAGTCGCTGTCGATCAAGGTGGGTGACGATGCCAAGACCGGCGACCTGATCCTGACCCTCAAGGTCCAGGGCTCGGCGCCAGCGAAAAAGGCCGAGAGCAGGCCGCAGGAGGCCGTTTCCCAGCAGCAGGCCGTCGCACCGAACAAGCAGGGCGTACCGGATGCCAAGGCCGCGGCGACGCCGGCTCCGGCCGTCAGCGGCCCGAGCAAGGCCGGCACCAAGGTTCACGCCGGGCCGGCGGTTCGCATGACCGCTCGCGAGTACGGCGTCGACCTGGCCGATGTTCCGGCCACCGGTCCCAAGGGCCGGATTCTCAAGGAGGATGTCCAGGCCTACGTCAAAAACATGCTGCACAAGGCCAAGCAGGCTCCGGCAGAAGGTGCCTCGGGCGGTGCCGGCATTCCGCCGATCCCGGCCGTGGACTTCAGCAAGTTCGGCGAAGTCGAAGAAGTCGCGATGTCGCGCCTGATGCAGATCGGCGCAGCCAACCTGCACCGCAGCTGGCTNAACGTACCGCACGTGACCCAGTTCGAATCGGCCGACATCACCGAACTGGAGGCCTTCCGCGTCTCCCAGAAGGCTGCCGCCGAGAAGGCCGGCGTCAAGCTCACCGTGCTGCCGNTGTTGCTCAAGGCGTGTGCGCACCTGCTCAAGGAGCTGCCGGACTTCAACAGCTCGCTGGCGCCAAGCGGCAAGGCACTGATCCGCAAGAAGTACGTGCACATCGGCTTCGCCGTGGATACGCCGGATGGCCTGATGGTCCCGGTGATCAAGAACGTGGATCAGAAGAGCTTGCTGCAGTTGGCTGGCGAAGCGGCCGAGCTGGCAGAGAAAGCGCGCAGCAAGAAGCTTTCGCCTGACGCCATGCAGGGTGCCTGCTTCACCATTTCCAGCCTTGGCCACATTGGCGGCACCGGCTTCACGCCGATCGTCAACGCGCCGGAAGTGGCGATTCTCGGGGTATCCAAGGCGACGATGCAGCCAGTCTGGGACGGCAAGGCATTCGAGCCGCGCCTGATGTTGCCGCTCTCGCTGTCCTACGATCACCGTGTGATCAACGGGGCTGCTGCCGCACGCTTCACCAAACGGCTGTCGGAGCTGCTGGCGGATATCCGCACCCTGCTGCTGTAACGGCTGAGCCAAACGAAAAACGCCGCATCCTCTGAAGAAGATGCGGCGTTTTCTATTGTGCAGGGATCACGCGCACCAACTGCTGCGTCAACCCTTCTGCAGATTACGAATCAGAAAAGACAGTGCCTTGGCCAGCTCTTCGGCACCCTGGGGGTCGCGCAGAATGACCAGCAAGGGCAGGCCGTCGATGGGGCTGCTGATCGAACAACTGAACCCTTGCGCAGGACACTGATATTGCAGGTAGGGATCAAGCCCGAATACCGACAGACTGCGGTTACGCACGGCAACACCGCCGCTGCTGCTGCGGACTTCCTCGCGTATGCGCAACTCGCCAGGAGTGGCCACGCTCAGCTCGTAGAGAAAGTCCTGCGGATTGGCCTGGCCAACCTGATAACCCGCTCGCAATGCGTAGGTATCGAGCAATCCGTTACTATGCGCGAGCAGCGCTTCGCGATCGCTGCTGGTGAGATAAAGCTTTTTCAATTCAGTGAGATAGCGAGCCGACTCATCCGAGCCGAACTCCACCACTTCACTCGCGATCAGAGGTGTTCCGATCACGCAGAGAACCGAGACCATCACTAACTTTGCAAGCCGACTTGTCAGTCCCTGTCGCATGATGCACCCTTGCCGAAATTAATATTATTTAGCCATCGTCCTTCGCTGGAACGGCGCCTGGAGCACAGGCCAGCCCGACTCCGTGGAGCATACTGGAAGCCAACCGCTCGATGAAAATACATACCGATGCCGCCAGCCGTCTGGCGACCGAGGTTGTGACGCAGTTGCCAGTGCCTTCACGGCTCGGCATGCTGCGTTTCGAGCGCTTGAACGAGTCCAGCTGGACACTGCTGTTTCTCGATCCCGCGTGCGAGCGTTATCTCGGTGTTTCCGCCGGCGACCTTTGCTCCCTGGTCGACGCCCCCTACGCCAGCCTGATGGAGCCCAGCGTCCGTCACCAGCTACACGAAGAGATTCAGCAACAGCTGACAGGCCGCAGCCACTATTCAGTCAGCTATCGACTGCACACGCCTGACGGCGTGCAGGACATCACCGAACTCGGCGAAGTTTGCCAGCAGTATGGTCGCGAGCTGCTCAGGGGCTATCTGATGCCCGGACGCCAGCCTGAATCGGATCAGGATCTCAGGGCGCAGAACGCCCGACTGCGCACGGCGCTGCAGCAACATCAGCAAGCCCAGGACGAACACATCGAGCACATGCTGCGCTCGCGCACCCAGCAGAGCCTGATCGTCAGACTGGCTCGGCATCGCTACGGCTCCGCCAATCCGGAACTGGAAGCGGCACAGCTGATCACCCAGGCCGCCTGCGAAGTCTACGAGCTGAACCGCGCGACAATCTGGCATCTGGACGGCACGCGCCTGGAGCCAGTGTCGTGCTACCGACTCGACAGCGACCATTACGAAACGCCCTCAGCCCTGGAACTCGCACCCTTTCCCCGCTACTTGCAGGCGCTGCAGAGCGGTCGCGCCGTCGATGCGCAGGACGTGTCCCAGGATCACCGCACCTGCGAACTTGACCAGCTTATCTATCGCCCGCAGGGCGTTCGCTCGATCCTGGACGCCAGCATTCGAGTCGGTGGGGAGGTAATCGGCGTTCTCAGCCTGCAACACACAGGCAAACCGCGCGCATGGCAGGCCGACGAGATCGCCTTCGCCGGCGAACTGGCCGATCAGTATGCGCAGGTGCTGGCCAATCAGCAGCGGCTCAGCGCAACCCATATGCTCGGCCTGTTCCAGCGCGCCGTGGAACAGAGCGCCAGTGCCTTCATCCTGGTCGACCGAGAAGGCCGGGTGGAATATGTGAATCCGGCATTCACCGTCATCAGCCAGTTTTCCTCAGCCGAGGTACGCGGTCAGCGTCTGGCCGATCTGAAGGCTCTGGAAAACCTCGGCGAGCTGCTGTTCGACACCTCTTCGGTACTTGCCCACAGCAACAGCTGGCAGGGCGAGTTCCGCTCCCGACGCAAGAACCTCGAGCCGTACTGGGGTCAGCTTTCCATCTCCAAGGTCTTCAATGAAGAAGGCGCGCTGACCCACTACATCGGCATCTACGAGGACATCACCCGCAGCAAACTGGCGCATCAGCATATCGAGCGTCTGGCCTATACCGACAACCTGACCAACCTGGGCAATCGCCCGTACTTCATTCGCAGCATCGAGGAGCGTTTTGCCGCCGGGGCCGAGCCCAGGCTCTGCCTGTTGCTGGTGGACATCGACAACTTCAAGCGCATCAACGACAGCCTCGGCCACCAGACCGGCGACAAGCTGCTCACCAGCCTTGCCCGGCGACTGCGCAACGGACTCAGCCAGCAGGCCGTACTGGCACGCTTTGCCAGCAACGAGTTCGCCCTGCTGTTCGATGACAAGGGACTGGACGAAGGCGTCCGCCTGGCAGACCAGGTGCTGCGCATCCTCGATAAGCCGCTATTCGTCGACAAGCAGCTGATCAGCGTCAGCGGGTCCCTGGGGCTGGCGTGCTCGCCCCAGCACGGGCGTGACCCGGAAACGCTGATGAAGCATGCCGGGCAAGCGCTGCACAAGGCCAAGGCGAACGGCAAGAACCAGGTGCAGATATTCACCGAAGCCCTGCATGCCGAAGCCAACTACAAGCTGTTCGTCGAGAACAACCTGCGCCGTGCGCTGCTGCAGAACGAGTTGGAAGTGTTCTACCAGCCCAAGCTATGCCTGCATACCGGCCGGCTGCAGGGGCTGGAAGCGCTGCTGCGCTGGAACCATCCGGAAAAGGGCATGATCCGCCCGGATCAGTTCATCAGCGTCGCGGAAGAAACCGGGCTGATCATCCCGATCGGCAAGTGGGTCGCGCGGGAAGCTTGCCGGATGGGCGTCACCCTTTCCGCGCTAGGCCTTGGCACGCCCCAGATCGCAATCAACCTTTCACCCAAGCAGTTCTCGGATCCGGATCTGCTTGGCACGATCGCCGCAATTCTGCTCGAAGAGCAACTTCCCGCCGCGCAGCTGGAGCTGGAGCTGACAGAAAGCCTCCTGCTCGAAGCCACCGAGGAAACCCGACAGCAGCTGATCGGCCTCAAGGCGCTCGGCCTGACGCTGGCCATGGATGACTTCGGCACGGGGTATTCCTCGCTGAGCTACCTGAAGAAATTCCCCATCGACGTGATCAAGATCGATCGCAGCTTTATCAAGGACATCCCGGGCAACCAGGACGACGTGGAGATCACCTCGGCAGTGATCGCCATGGCCCGCAAGCTGCACCTGAAGGTCGTCGCTGAAGGAATCGAAACACCGGAGCAGCTGAAATTCCTGCGTCGTCATCGCTGTGATATCGGTCAGGGCTACCTGTTCGACAAGCCGATCCCCGGCAACATCCTGACCGAGGCTCTGCGCCGCTACCCCCGTTGGTGCTGAGTGCCAGCCGTTTGCGCAGAACTCTGCGACGCGTGGTAGCCGTGGCGCTTTCACTGGCTCCCGGGCTTTTGTAGCCTAGCTTGTCAGCCACCTTCCCCGCTCGAGGCTCGCATGTCGCTACGCTCGCAGATTCTGATCAACAAACAGGCACTGCCCACCGCCGAGCAGGCCTTGCCCGGCCGCTCGACACCCATACCGGTCCCCCCCGACCACTACGTCAACGGCAACCCGCTGCAGCCACCCTTTCCAGCAGGGCTTTGCCAGGCGGTGTTTGGCATGGGCTGCTTCTGGGGAGCGGAACGCCGGTTCTGGGAGCAGCCGGGAGTGTGGACAACGGCTGTCGGCTATGCCGGAGGCCTGACCCCGAACCCGACGTACGATGAAGTCTGTTCCGGGCTTACCGGGCATACGGAGGCGGTACTGGTGGTCTTCGATCCTCAGCAGATCGACTACGGCACGCTGCTACGCGTTTTTTGGGAGGCGCACAACCCGACCCAGGGGATGCGGCAGGGTAATGATGTCGGCAGCCAGTACCGTTCGGCGATCTACTGCATGGATGCACAGCAGCGCCGCGAGGCAGAGGCAAGCCGTGAACGTTTCCAGCGACAACTAAGCGCAGCGGGCTTTCCGGCCATCACCACCGAGGTAGACGATGCACCGCCGTTCTACTACGCAGAGGCCTATCACCAGCAGTATCTGGCAAAGAATCCTGGGGGATATTGCGGGCTTGGTGGGACCGGTGTGTGCCTGCCGAATTGATGCCGGGGGCAGTCGGGCTAAGCCTAAGCGGTCGCAAGGCCGCCTGAATGGCTGACTGCTGGCATAAGAACTAAGCAGAAAAGAAAAACCCCGCCGAAGCGGGGCTCTGCAGACTGAATCCTGACATCCATGATCGCGCGCCATCCTGGCGCCGCTCCCTGTGTGGTCCGTTTTATTGATTTGCGCTTTCCATGCGCCACGTCCTTAAGCAGTAGATTACCGTCAGACCTTGTGAGCCTGTAGTAGCCATTGTGCATCACGCCTTGTAAGCCTTTTCCTACATCGCGTCATCCTTGATGCAGTGCTGTAAGTCCAGGCTTACATGGTGCGGTTTTTATGACCTGAAGGGCGGCTTAATCGTTCCGCGTCATGGCCAAATAATTTCATATTGCCTTTAGATTAAGCCGCAGCTTCTCAGAATTGAGCAGCGTCGAGCAGGTACAGCGACTCGCTTCCGGCCTTGACCGAAGCGCTCAGCGAATGAATTCGCGGCAACAGGCGAGCAAAGTAGAAACGCGCGGTTCCCAGCTTGGTCTGGTAGAAGTCGCCTTCATCCTGTTTGGCGAATGCCGCCGCCGCCATGCGTGCCCACATGTACGCATAAGCGGTGTAGCCGAACACGTGCAGGTACTCCACCGAGGCGGCGCCGATTTCGTTCGGATTCACCTTGGCCTGATCGATAACCCAGGCGGTCAGCTCATCCAGATTGTCCATGGCAGCCTTGAGGGGCTCGGCGAACTCCGCCAGCTCCGGACCGGCATCAGCGATGAATGCGCGAATTTCATCGACGAAGGCCTGATACATGGTGCCACCACTGCCGACGATCTTGCGCCCAACCAGGTCCAGCGCTTGAATGCCGTTGGTGCCCTCGTAGATCTGAGTAATGCGGCAGTCACGCACCAGCTGCTCCTGGCCCCACTCGCGGATGAAGCCATGGCCGCCGAAAATCTGCTGGCCATGTACCGTGGTTTCCAGCCCCATGTCAGTGAGGAAAGCCTTGGCCACCGGTGTCAGCAGCGCCACCTGCGCCTCGGCTCGCAGTCGCGCCTCGTCGTCGTCACTGAACTTGGCGATATCGAGCTGCAGCGCGACATAACTGGAGAACGCGCGACCACCCTCGTTCAACGCCTTCATGGTCAGCAGCATGCGGCGCACATCCGGATGCACGATGATCGGATCGGCTGCCTTGTCCTGCGCAATCGGTCCGGTCGGTGCGCGGCTCTGGATACGCTCGCGGGCATACTCGATGGCGCTCTGATAGGAGCGCTCGCCAGTCGACAGGCCCTGAATACCGACGCCCAGACGCTCGTAGTTCATCATGGTGAACATCGCTGCGAGGCCCTTGTTCGGCTCGCCGACCATCCAGCCGATGGCACCGTCGAAGTTCATCACGCAGGTGGCCGACGCCTGGATACCCATCTTGTGCTCGATCGAACCACAGGACAGCGAGTTGCGCTCACCCAGGGTGCCGTCGTCGTTGACCATGACCTTCGGCACCAGGAACAACGAGATGCCGCGGGAGCCAGCTGGCGCATCCGGCAGCTTGGCCAGCACCAGGTGGATGATATTCTCGGTCAGGTCGTGCTCACCGCCAGTGATGAAGATTTTGGTACCGCTGACCTTGTAGGAACCATCGGCCTGAGGCTCGGCCTTGGTGCGGATGATGCCCAGGTCGGTACCGGCATGAGGTTCGGTCAGACACATGGAGCCGGACCAGACACCGGCATACATGTTCGGCAGGTACTTCTGCTTGAGCTCCTCGCTGGCGTGGGCGTAGATCGACAGGCAGGCGCCGGACGTCAGCATCGGATAGAGGCCGAAGGCCAGGCTGGCGGAGTTCATCATCTCCTCAACCTGAGCCGAGATGACCTTGGGCATACCCATCCCGCCGAACGCCGGATCGCCACCGACACCGACCCAGCCGCCTTCGGCGTATAGCTGATAAGCCTC
>JGI25322J35698_1002022_pt1 | contig 10926 bp, 11 predicted proteins | sample AutmiccBRH37_all_FD_35698 | JGI IMG/M metagenome (IMG submission 35698) | reverse complement strand
GTGATGAGACTGCGTCAGCACCAGAATCATACACGAAATCAGCCGGTTAAGGCGCGCCCGTCACTGCACGATCTCACCGCTCGTGAATAATCCAGGTTAGGCCCTCGACACTGATCAGGCTGACACCATGGTCGCGAAGGTCGTACCCGTGACACTGGGCGAGGACGCTGACGAGTAGCAATTCGGCCGCACCTTCGACGAACAACGCTCTGCGGGCGAAGAACAATTCGGCGCGAGTAACATCGAGATAGCGAGCAAGCTTTTCGCGCTTGCCCTTGCCGAACGTGATCGACCGTGGGTGGAAGGCCATCGCCTTGCCGGATTCATCGACAAGGCACACAATCGAATCGAGGTCAGCGATGCTAGCGAAGTTCGGCGAATGGCTGGTTACGAAGACCTGCACCGGCTTCTCGCCTGGCCCACCTTTGTCAATTGCCGATAGATAGCGAAGCAGCACAGCCTGAAGCTGCGGGTGCAGATGAGCTTCAGGCTCCTCGACGATTAGGCCGCGGAACGCAGCGTCCGCATTTTTGGCGAGTTCGCTCAGTACAACGGCCATGAAGATTAGATTGTTGTAACCGAGGCCGTTACGTTCAATCTCAAAAGTGTCGACCACGAGCGAAAGCCGTGCCGCAAGCTTGCCGAAATCAGTGCCTGCTAACCCGACATCGACTATCTGGGCGAGCTTCGCGCCAAGCATCGACTGATGCCGGCCAGAGATGGCTGTGTGCGTGTCCTGGATCGGCTTGTGGGCCTTAAGCTCTTTGTCGAGTTCCTTGAGCGCCGCTGCGATCGCGTCTTTGCCGGCATCATCTGACAGGAGATGGAGCAGACGAGAGAGCTGGCTATTTCGGCTGGGTCGCAAGCCTTGCTCGGCGTCGCGGAGCGGCTGCAAATAAACGCTACGCAAGTTCTCAAGCATCAACGACGTCATTGAGATCTCGTCGAAATCTCCACACCACCGGCGCGGCTTTAGCCGCCCTGCCTTGTCGGCATCGCCATATGTCACACCCATCACCGCCTCGGTTTTGCCATCACCCCTTTCCCGAAGAGCGTGCATGAAATCAGCCTCATCATCGAGACTAAGGCTTCTAAATATATACTCGAACCGGATTTCACCGCCCGAAACGCCCTCCGCCGGCCGATGAATATCGTCGCAGGTAAAACGGGGATAGGGATCGTCGGTGCCGGCGAGCAATGCGCGCAGCGCATCAACGACCGCTGTCTTGCCGATATTGTTGGGTCCCACAATCACGTTCAGGCCCGGCCGGAACAGCAGCGTCGCATCGGCGATTCGCCGAAAATTCTTTATCGTTAATTGGGCAAGGTACACTTCACTCACCAATCTCTTCTATAGACAATACATTCGACCGTTCACTTGAACAATCCAACACGCCACAATCACTAGTACTTACTATGCGCGCTGCGTGCATTTGCGACAAGAAAAATGTGAACGTTCAGTATGTCGCAATCGTTTTTCCATGTGCTTGAGATCCTAGGCGTCTTTCTGAAATTGTCGGACACTCCCGAAATTTGCCCGCCAATGTTAGCGGCAGGGCGAAATCGGACGCCAGTCTCGCGGGTTCCCCTCGTCGTCACCATGCGACCATACATTGATCATGACGATCACCTCAGGCCTCGATCTCGCTACCGTGATGGCGGATCATACCCTATCCGATCCGACGAGCTTGGGGCCAATCGCTGTGACCGATTTCGACTACCGGACCTTCTCAGACCCGGCCATCGTCACCGAATACGAACATCTGCTCCGCCGTGCCCGGCTCACCGGCGATGCCCTGCAACGCCACTATGGCAAAGGGCGGGCGCCGATCGAAACGAAGTACGTTGCGGCGGACATCTTCAACGCCCGCGTCTCGAAGCCGGGGAATCGCTACCTGATCGAGATCAACAATTCGGTCCCCCTGTTCCTGCTGATCCTGTTCGGCCGGCTGCTATCCGACGAAGCCGTTCTTCCAGGGCTCGACGCCTCGGGCGAGCTCGCGAGCAACTACGAACTGCCCGCCATCATCGATCCGATGGACTTCACGCGGCGAGCGTCCTGGAAGGTGGCCCTGAACGAGGCGCGTGGATACGCCGCCGGCACATTGGCCGATGTGTGCGGGACATTCGTCCTCCTCCACGAGTTCGGCCATGTGGTGTGCGGCCACCTGGAAGCAGTCGAAAAGCTGGAGGGGGAAGCCGGCATCAGTGAGTTGACATCGCACAACCTTCTGCCGAAAAAGTTCTACGACCGCCGACAAGCCTGGGAGGCAGACGCCGATCTGGTTGCGGCGGGGTTGATGATGAACTTCTTTCGGGAGCTGCTCGCGGTCACGCAAACGAACGAACGCGTCGCCGCCATATTCGGCACCGGCCCCGGCACGATCGAGCGGATCCTCGCGATCAGTTCCGTTTCGATGTTCGCCTTCTTCGCCTACCTCAAGGGCACGAGCGACAAGCTCCACTTCATGAGCTCGCACCCGCATCCGATCGTCCGGGCGCACTACATGCGGCAGATGATCGTCGCGCACGCGCGCCAGCATTGGGATCTCGATCTGGCCCTGCTGAACGATGAGGCCGACGCGCATCTCGACGGCTTTCTGCGCGCGATGAGAGAGATCGAGATCTTCGGCGAACAGCAATCGACGCACGAGTATCTGCGCACGATCAATCGCCACTATGACAGGGTGGAGCGGCTACGCCTGCGATACCACACCGCTGCCGCGCCATGGTCCTGGGTGGAATGGGGCACGCCATAGACGGGCTGCTCCAGCGGGCGCGCGACTAGGCGACTTTCGATGAGCCTTCGAAGACGATGTCGACCGTATAGAGCGCGCGCTGCGTGCGCGTCTGCGCTTCGTAGAACGCGGCCAAGTGCCTGAGTGCGGCGACATCGAGCCCGATGTCGTCGCGATTGTAGCGGTTGATCGCAGCAGGGCACGGCGCCGGAACTGCGGCGACGATGAAGCGATGGCGCGTGGGTTGGCTGCGTTCGATCATATGGGCCAGGCTGCCATCGAGGCGCCGGCCGGGTAAGTGAATGATGGCGGCCTCTTGATCGATGCAGGTGGGGATGAGGCCCCAGCTCCGCCCGGCATGCTGCAGGGCGAAGGCGTAGCGCGCCGGCCTGTTCAACCTGAACTCCAGCCGGAACCATTGCCTGAGCGGTAGCGTGAATTCTGGCTCCGGAAGGTCGGGCTCCTCGAACTCCACAAGGCCCGCCCCGTTCGACGCCATCCGGAAGAGCGCCGCGCGTCCCGACACGCCTTCGGCATCGACAAGCCGCGCGAACGTGCTGACGGCGGCCTCCTGCAGGGCCTCATCCAACGCGGATGGCTGTGCGCTGATCAGTTCCTGGATGCGGATCTGATCCTCTTCGCCGAGCGCTTCCGCGATCAGGCGGGAGAAGGTCGCAAGGTGCTTCGACGGGAGCATGTTCGGCTTCCGGGTGCCGTCTTTGCCGTGCCCCCAATACTCCATCGCGCTTCGCTTCACGCCGAACTTGTCCGCGAGCTCGTCCAAGTTCCGGAACCTCCCATGATCGCAGAGCAGGCGGAGCTTGCGGGTAATCCCTGGAACATCGACCGGCGCCATCGCCACCCCTTTCGCAAATGCCAGGGAGGATCTGGCATTTGCCGGTCAGGCGCTAGGCGCTCGCGCGCATAAGCAGGAAGGGGAGTCCGGGCCATCGTGGCCGGACATCCCAAGCGCGAGCGCCCCCATGTCGCGAGACAATCGTCCTCCGATCCGCAAACAGCCGAAGCTGTCGCTGCCCCTGATGCAGTTCGTGCTGCTGGGGCTCTCGATAGCGTCCGGCCTGATGCTCGCGATGGCCTTGCCCAATCTGCTGAGCGGTGATGGGACCTGGCTCACCGCCAAATCCCTCCTGATCGCCACGGCCGCAACGATTGTCTCCTACGCGACCGGTCGGCTCGCGATCGAGCGCGGCGCGCCGTTGGCCGCCATTGGCTATACGAGCGCCGGTATCCTCGCGGTGGGCTCGATCATCTTCGTCGGCGCCGGACAGTTCACGGCTACCTATGCCGGATTGGTGTTTCGCGATGCTGCAGAGCTTGAACTCCAGGCCCATGGCAGCGACGTCGCCGCGCATGTCGCGGGCCGCGTGCATGCTGCAGCAAAAGCGGGCCGGGCCGGCGCCGTCGTCGGCGCGATCGTCTCCGACCTGACGGAAAAGCGTGATTGCGAGGTCCGCGTCTCCTGCCTTTCTGGCTATGGCGAAGGCGGGCGCGGTCCGGTCGCGCGGACGCTCGCGGAGAAGCTCGGCAAAGCCCAAGCCATCGCACTCGAAGTGGATCGCGGAGCGGCTGCCCGCGAGGCCGCGACCACCGATCTGAACAAGCTGATCGGCCATTATCAGGACACGCTTGGCAGCAATGAGGACATCTGGCGCCGCCGGAGCCAGCTCCAGGAGATCGACGCACAGATCCGCCAGAAGGTCGCGGATCTCGACGAGGCGGCGCCGGTCTCTCTGCTCGCCGCGTATGCCGAAGACCTCGCGGCCGGCGCCGCGCTGCCCGAACAACCCGAAGCCAATCGCCGCCTGAACACGATACTACGCGCGCATGCCCGCAGTCTCGCCGCCGCGCTGGAATCGACCGACGCCGCGGCGCGTCCCTACCCGCCTTTCCCGCGCCGGACCGGCGTCATGGAGACGTTCGCCTATCTCGGTCACTTCGCGCCGATCGCGGCGATCACGGCCGTGGTCGAGCTCGTCTTCCCCCTGACCCTGTGGGTCTACACGCTGCTTTCACTGCTGTGGGAGAGCTATCGCCGGGAGCCGCCGACCCCGCCCGCGCCCCGCCGGATCGATCAGTTCTGCGGCCTGCTGGACGATCCCGAAGACATGCGCCGGGTTTCTGAGCAGCCGCGACCTGCGCTGCGGGCACCGGATCGGCCGCTGATCGGGCGCGCGCCCCATCAGGGTCGCGGCCGGCGCGGGCGCCGGTGAGCGGAGATTCAGCCATGAAGATCCGCGTTCGCCCCAAGTCCCGCCCGATCAACCGGCTCACGCTGGCTGCGATCGGGTGCGGCGCCGTGGCTTTCGTCTCCTGGCCGGAGGATGGCGATCCGCTTCAGGGCCTCTTTGCTGCGGTCTATGCTGCAGCGAGCGGGGTCCTGGCGCTCAGCGTCGGCTACGAGCTCGTGCAGGATTTTCGGCGGCGGCGGGACGTGGCGATCGCCGCCATCGTGACCGACGACCACGGGACGGCGCGCGAGGCCACGAGCGAAGAAATCGCGGAACGCGGCATGTTCGATCCGATGAGCGGTGCGCTCATCGGTATCGACAAGGACGGGCAGCCGGTCTTCGCCCCGCGCAACATGCCCTTCTGTCTCTGCGAGTCTCCTCCGGGCGGCGGCAAGACCGCGAGCCTCGTGATCGGCGAGATCCTGCACAAGGCTCACTGCGGCTATTCCCTGGTCATTCCGGACGCGAAGCTCGATCTGGCGCCGCGCCTCGCGAAGCCGCTGCGCGAGAGGGGGTTCGAGGTCTGGGCGGTCAATCCGACGGGAAAGTTTCTGGATCTGTGCGGCGATACGCCGATCAATCCCTATCAGGCGCTGATCGACGCCGTGCACGGGCAAGGCGAGCAACGGAAGAACGCCGTGAAGCTCGCCAGCGATTACGCGGATCTCCACTACCCGGAGAACGGCAAGGAGCTGAACCCGTATTTCCGGCGGGGATCGAAGCGGATCATCGTCGTGGTCGTGCTGCTTCTGGCGATCACCGATCCCGGCCGCTGCACGCCGACGCACGTCTACGCGGTCCTGGCCGACCCTGCAGCGCTGACGAAGACGCTGAAGAAGATCGCAAGCCTGGAAACCGAAATCCGGAACGATCCTCTCGTGCGCTTCCTGAAGAAGGAGGCCAAGACGCTCCTCCACCGCGAGAAGGAGATCGCGGAGAACTTCGCCAGCTTCCTAGAGGGCGCAACGCAGCGCCTGATGGATTTCAACGAGGCGGGCCATCTCAGCGAGTACGGCAAAAGCACGCCGCACCGCGTCTCCGAGCTCCGCGAGCGGCAGATCATCATGTTCATCATGGCGCCGCTCAGCCATGGCCGCGCGCTCGCGGATTACCTGTCCTTCCTCAATCACAACGTCATCGCGGCCTGTAAGGAGAAGCCTGAAGGGCGCCCGGTGCACATCGTCGGGGAAGAGGCACTCAACTATGAGTTCAAGGATATCGTCTCGACGATGGAGACGCTGCGCGAGCTGGGGATGAGCGCGAGCTTCTACATTCAATCCTACGCCGGCCTCGTCAAACGCTACGGGCGCGAGGCGGCTCAGGCGATCGAGTCCTACTGCGGCGTGCGCATCTATGCCGGGCTCAACGCGATCGACCGCGCGAAATACGTCTCCGAACAACTCTCCGAATACACGATCCGCAAGCAGGACTACTCGCTAAAGGCCGACGTCCAGGATGTCGGTATCTCAAGCCGGGAGCTCGGCCGCCGGCTCATGATGCCGGATGAGATCCTCTCGATGCCGCGCAACGAGGCCTGGGTCTTCGTCAGCGGCATGCGGCCTATGCGCCTTCGCCTGGTCCATTACGGCCAAGTCGCGCCGTGGCGCGATTGGGTCGGCGCGAGCCCGATCACGGGTGAGCTCCTGTACGAAGACCCGATCTTCTCGATCACCTACCCGGAGAAACCGCGATGAGTGAGCGACCCTTCGTCGACGTGCACCGGCGCGTCGTGCGGCGCGAGGCGCCGCAGCGTCAGCGCCAATTCGTCGGCCCTATCAGGCTCACAAAGCTGATCTGGGTGCCGATCGTCGCTGCAGCGGCGATCTGGACCTGGGCGAACGGCACGCCGCATCTGCGCTTCCAGTATGAGTACACCGGGCCGCACGACAATCCGCACTATCTGCGCTGCGACTATGTCGGTTGGCACAGGACAACCATAAGGCCCGTCGACGGCGTCTGCCCGCTGATCATCTTCTTCAAAGGGTGGGAGCGCTAAGCGATGGCCAAACGTCCGGAAAGATCGCTGCCGCCAAGGCGCGAAGCGAAGCTTCAGCGAGCGTTTCGTCAGGCGACCCCCGAAGCCTTCAGCCAGGTCGCCGGCAGGATCGCCTCGACCGAACACATCGCCGCCATCGAACGACGGGCGGCGGAGATTAAGGCCAAGGCGCGAGACCACCACGGCAAGTATGTGGAGAGCTGGACGGCCCGCGAGGGGATCGCGCTGGCCCAGCGCAATGGATGGCTCTACGGCCCTCAAGAGGGTGGTCAGCCGGCTGCGATCAACATCATGCGCGATGCGCGGCGGAACGTGCAGGCCCGGCTGATGGCCCGGCTGACAAAGATCAACGAGATCAAGACGCGCATGTCCAACGCGCACATCCGCACCATGCAGCCGCACCTGCGCAGCGATCAGCCGGATCCGGACGCCCTCCGGCAGCGAATGAGGATCAAGCAATGATCATGGACCTGATCGAGAAGCTCCCTGGCCCCGCAATCGGGATGCTGGTCGCCGGCGGTGTCTGGTTCGGCTTCAACTACGCGGTCCTCGCCGAGCGGGCGATGGCGCGTGATGCGAGAGAAAACGCTATCCCGGCCTGTATGGCGGCGCTCGACGCGCATCAGGAGACGAGGCGTCTTCCCAATCTCGATCTCGGTGCCGTCACCGGCCTCCCCCTCATCGGCGAAATGCTGGATGCGGGGATGAAGCTCGCGCAGCCGCGCCTGATGAGTCGGGCGGAGCGCGAAGCCAAGTGCGCCTGCGCGAGCGCTGCGCAGCACCGGGCGGGTCGATTCGACTATGCGCTGCATACGGCGTCGTTTCGCTTGGTCGATCCTGATGCGGCAGCAGGCCTGCGCACGGCGACGATCGAATACGCGATTTCCGGCGCTTGCGGCGCCATACCGATGGGAGGAAGCCGATGAATGCGGTGGCCGAAGCCTTCTATGATGACGGCACCTATAAGGTGACCGCCGGTATCATCGCCACGCCGACGCGGATTTACCCGATCTCGAACACGACGGTGCGGCTGCGGCGCGACCCTCTGTGGGCCGGCGGCTCGCTGAGCGTCTTTGCCGCGTCGGCGCTCGCCATCTACGGCGATCTTCTTTCGGGGGCGGAAATCGTGATCGGCTGCGCGGTGGCGGCCTCGTCCCTGTGCCTGGGGCGGCGCTATGCGGTGTTGCAGATCGACGCTGTCGGGCACCCGAAGGCGATCATCTTCGACAAGGCGGCCAAGATCCGACGGCTCTATCAGGCGATACGATCGGCGCGATTCTTAGATATTCGCGCAATCCATATAAGTCATGACGAATATACGGAGGTTTCCTAAGTTCAACGCGGCAAATAATACTTGTATGTCTAGGAATTTCATCCTAGTATGTTCCTGTTATGTTCTTGGCGCGCGAGGGTCGGAACATGAGTGAATATAACAAAGGAGAAAGGAAAAAGCCATTGACGGGTAGCGGCAAACAGGATGAGATTTCGGAGAAGAAGGAAGCGTCCGCAAGAGCGCCGCGCCCGGACCCTCGCCTGTCGGCTTTTGTCCGGCTCCTGGCGCGCAATGCCGCTGAGAAAGATTTTGCTCATGCGGCCCGGATTCAGAGCAGGACGCGCATATTTGAAAAGAAGGAATAGCCATGACCCGTGTTGCCATTTATGCCCGCTACTCAAGCGACAACCAAAAAGAGGCCTCGATCGAGGATCAGGTAAGGCTTTGCCGTGAACGCGCTGAGCGTGAAGGCTGGACCGTCGCGAACGTCTACACCGACCATGCGATCTCCGGCTCCTCGCTCGTGCAGCGGCCGGGCATCCAGATGCTTATGCAGGATGCTCAGAGTGGGAAATATGATCTCCTGCTCGCCGAGGCTCTCGACCGCCTGTCGCGCGATCAGGAGAACATCGCGGGCGTGTACAAGCGGCTGCAGTTTGCCGGCGTGACGATGCACACCCTCTCGGAAGGCGAGATCACGACCCTGCATATCGGCCTGAAAGGGACGATGAACGCGATCTTCCTGAAGGATCTGGCGGACAAGACGCGCCGCGGCCTACGCGGCCGCGTCGAGAAGGGCAAGTCCGGCGGCGGGCTCACTTACGGCTACGACGTCGTGAAGCGGATCAACGAAGACGGTGACTATGCGCGCGGGGAACGCGCCATCAACCCCGAACAGGCAAAGATCGTTCGCCGCATCTTCGAGGAGTATGTCGCCGGCCATTCCCCCCGTGCGATCACGCACCGGCTGAACAAGGAAGGCATCCCCGGCCCTGCGGGCAAACAGTGGGGGCCGAGCACGATCTACGGCAACCGCCAGCGCGGAACCGGGATCCTCAACAACGAGCTCTATATCGGACAGTTGGTATGGAACAAGCTTCGCTACGTGAAGGATCCGGAGACCGGCAAGCGCGTGTCTCGCGAGAACCCCGCCAGCGAATGGGTGAGGCAATCCGTTCCGGAGCTGCAGATCATCGACATGCCGCTATGGGAGGCGGCAAAGCGCCTCCAGGGTGAGATGGTCGAGCGCGGCCCGGCGCTCTGGCAGAAGAACCGGCCGCGGAACCTGTTTTCCCACCTGATAAAGTGCGGTTGCTGCGGCGGCGGCTACTCGATGGCCGGCAAGGACCGGCTGAGCTGCTCGACATCGCGAAACAAGGGCACCTGCAACAACAAGCTCTCCATGCGCCGCGACGAGCTGGAACAGGCCGTGCTGCGGGCGCTGCAGACGCATCTGATGGATGAACAGCTCTGCGAGGAGTTCTGCCACGAATACACCAAGCGCATGAACGAACTGCACCGGGAGCACAACGCTTCCCTGGCGGTGTATCGTAAGGAGCTGGCGAAGCTGGAGCGCGAGCGCGAGCAGATCGTGAGATCGATCTGTGACGGTGTGCCGGGCGAGCTGGTGCGTGATCGAGCGGTCTACGTCCAAAGCCGCAAGGAAGAGCTCCTTGGCCTGCTCGATCAGACCGAAGAGGTCCGCATCCTGTTCCATCCGAACATCGCGAACCGCTACCACAAGGAGATCCGGAATCTGATCGCGTCGCTGAGCAGCGACGAGAGCCGCGTGGAAGCGGCGAACATACTGCGCTCGTTGATCGAGTGCATCGTCCTGAGTCCGACCGATACAGGCGATCGCCTGGTGGTCGACCTCAGAGGCGATCTGGCAGGGATCCTGTCGGTCGCCACAAAGCACGAAAGGTCGCTCATTACGAGCGACCTTTCGAAACTTCAACCTGTGCAGAAGGCGGTGGTTGCGGGGGCAGGATTTGAACCTGCGACCTTCAGGTTATGAGCCTGACGAGCTACCGGGCTGCTCCACCCCGCGGGTGTGTTGTTCGTTGAGGTGTGATGGTGTGAGGAGGACTGTTGCGTGCTTTGCCGGCCTGGCAGCGACCTACTCTCCCGCGCCTTGAGACGAAGTACCATCGGCGCTGAGGGTTTTCACGTCCGAGTTCGGGATGGGATCGGGTGTTTGCCCCTCGCCATGACCACCAGGCCGGCGAAGCACGCAACATTTGGAACATGACGGATGAGGTATCGTCTTCGCGAGACGCGCCTTGGCGGTTGCCCTTTCGGGACCTTGCCGCTGCGCGGGACGCGGTCGTCTTTTCAAGCCTATCGAGCGATTAGGACCGGTTAGCTCCACACATTGCTGCGCTTCCACACCCGGCCTATCGACGTGGTGGTCTTCCACGGCTCTCGAGCGAGACCTGGTTTTGAGGTGGGTTTCCCGCTTAGATGCTTTCAGCGGTTATCCCGTCCGCACATAGCTACCCGGCGATGCCGCTGGCGCGACAACCGGTACACCAGAGGTGCGTCCATCCCGGTCCTCTCGTACTAGGGACAGATCCTCTCAAGTCTCGAACACCCACGGCAGATAGGGACCGAACTGTCTCACGACGTTCTAAACCCAGCTCACGTACCACTTTAATCGGCGAACAGCCG
>JGI25322J35698_1002021_pt1 | contig 10932 bp, 14 predicted proteins | sample AutmiccBRH37_all_FD_35698 | JGI IMG/M metagenome (IMG submission 35698) | reverse complement strand
TCGCTGTAGCACTCGTCGGCGGCAATGACGAAGTCGTACTGGTCGGCCAGCGCGATCAGCTTTTTCAGCGTCTCCAGCGGCACCAGCGCACCGGTCGGGTTGCCCGGTGAACANAGGAAGAGAATCTGGCAGCGCTGCCAGNCATCCGCCGGCACGGCATCGAAGTCCGGGTTGAAGCCGTTCTGCTCGAGGCATGGCAGGTAATGAGGCGTGGCGCCGGCGAGCAGGGCTGCGCCTTCGTAGATCTGATAGAACGGATTCGGGCTGACCACCAGACCGTCCGCTGAGCGATCCACCACGGCCTGGGTGAAGGCGAACAGTGCCTCGCGCGTACCGTTGACCGGCAACACGTGCTGCGCCGGGTCCAGTGCATCTGCGGCGAGGCCGAAGCGCCGCTCGCACCAGCGCGCGATGGCTTCGCGCAGCGCCGGAATGCCGAGTGTGGTCGGATAGACCGCCAGCTGATCAAGGTTGTCCGCCAGTGCCTGGGCAACGAAGTCCGGCGAGCGATGCTTCGGCTCGCCAATCGACAGCGCGATGGCACGCTTGTCGGCAGGCGGCTGTGCGCCAGCGAGCAGGCCACGCAGCTTCTCGAAGGGGTATGGGTGCAGCAGATTCAGGGCGTTATTCATGGATGCAGTTCTTTCAGGATGAGCGCGGCGAACGCCCCGCATTCGTGAGATCAGTCGTCGCGTGCGCCACCGTAGTAGGCGCAACCGCGCAATGTCTGGCCGTCCAGACGGAGCTCTGCGCTCAGGTGGCTGACAGTGCCGTTGGCACTGTCGACACAGCGCTGCGGTGCAACCCACAGGTCAAGGCGCTGCTGGTTGGCCTCGCTGGTGAAGCTGAGCTGGCCACCGGGAAGCTGCTCTTCCAGATAAGGCAGGGCGATCGGTGATTGCCCCGGCCGAACGAGCAGCATGCCGCGGGTGGTCACGGTCAGCATCCAGCCTGGTTCATGACCGCTGGCGCGCAGGATCAGCTGCTTGAAGTTCTCCTCGCCACAGCCGTGGCCTTCGCGCTGCAGGCGATAGATGCGGGTCAACGCGAGTTGGCCAGTACCGTCCGGTTCGGCCTGACTGAGGGTGCCGCGCAGGTCGGCGAACAGTGCATCCTGATCATCGACTAGCAGCACCTGCGCGTCGTCCTGCAACCCGGTGTCCTGGCTCAGCAGTTTCAACGTCCGTTGCCCCTGGCAGCTCTGCAACTGAAGCTGGCCGTCGACATGTCGAACTTCACCTTGCAGGCGTTCGGTTGCTGCCTTGGCCGGAGGGCGCTCGTCGAAGAATGACTGGCAACCGGCCAGGGACAGGAGCAGTGCAATCAGCAGGGGGCGTGAAGAGGTCATCGGAAAACTCGAAGCAGGTGGGAGGCGGCGGTCGCGAAGGCCCGCCGCGATGACTCAGTTGCCTTTGACGGTCTTGCCGCCGACACGGCCTTCTTCGAGCATGATCTGGTATTCCTTGCCGTCCGTCTCGACCTGATGCAGGCGGACCAGCAGGTAGTCCCAGTCCTTGGCGAACCAGAGGATGGTTTCACGCTTGCTCTGCGTTGGGTCGCGCACGCGCTCGACCTTGATGGCATCGACCTGGCCGGCTTTGGTGCTGACCTTGTCTTCGCCCAGTACGCGGAAATCGTAGGTTTCGATCTCGTCGCCATCGACCACCTGATAGCTCATGCTCTGCTTGCCGGCCGCGACTTCCTGCTGCAGCGCCAGCTGGTAGGTGGATTTGTCCAGCAAGCCGCGATGCAGCGGAAGCTTGACCGGATCACCCCGGTCACTGCCTTCGACCTGCTTGTTGTCCCAGTCGAAGCGGTGCTCGACACGCTTGCCCTTGCCCAGGCCGCTGCGCTTGAGGCGATAGGTCTGTGGCAGGAAGGTATCGCCTTCGGTGCGGAACGTGCTGCGCTCGTTGAGACTGGCGACCAGCATGGAGGCCTCGAAATCGAGCCTCCAGTTGCCATCGTCCAGCTGCTCGAGGCTGCGCTGAGCTGTGCCACTGACCGGAACCTGCTTCCAGTCGGCGGTGTAGCTAGCGGAGAAGGGCTTGAGCTCCAGGGCTTGGACCGGCAGGGTCAGCACGGCGAGAGCGAGCAGCAAAGCGCGACGCATGGTATCTCCTAGATTCTGATCTGATAGCCGGAGGCCGGCAGGTTGACGTCGTCCAGCATCGCGCCTTGTTCGGCGAGGCGCAAGCGCCCTTCGGCGAACCAGCGCATGGCCAGCGGGTAGATCTGGTGCTCNGCCGAATGCACGCGCNGCGTCAGCTGCTCGATGTTTTCACCAGGCTCCACCGCCAGCGCCGCCTGGATAGCGACCGGGCCGCCGTCCAGCTCCTCGGTGACAAAATGCACGCTGCAACCGTGTTCGCTGTCGCCCGCTTCCAGTGCTCTGCGATGGGTATCGAGGCCCTTGTNCTTGGGCAGTAGCGAAGGATGGATGTTCAGCAGGCGGCCCTGGTAGTGGCGGACGAAGCCTGGCGTGAGAATGCGCATGAACCCGGCGAGGATCACCAGATCCGGCGCATGTTCGTCGATTACTNCCATCAGTGCGGCGTCGAACGACTCACGGCCATCGAAGGCCTTGTGATCGAGCACTGCTGTGGGGATGTCGGCGTCTTGCGCCCGCGTCAGGCCGAATGCATCGGCCCGGTTGGAAATCACGGCGCGGATACGCGCCGGATTGTCTTCGGCCTGGCTGTCGATCAGCGCCTGCAGATTGCTGCCGGACCCTGAAATCAGCACCACCACATTGCAGCTTGCGGTCATCAGTGCTGTTTCAGGTTGTTCAGCTGGACTCGTTCGGCATCTTGCGCCGCGGTGGCGATCGTACCGATCACCCAGGGCGATTCGCCGGATGCGCGCAGATTGGCCAGAGCCGGCTCAACCTGATCCTGGGCGACGCAGATGACCATGCCGACGCCACAGTTGAGCACGCGGTGCATTTCGTGTTCGTCGACGTTGCCTTTTTCCTGCAGGAAGTCGAACACTGCCGGGCGCTGCCAGCTGGCGACGTCGATGATCGCCTGGGCGTTGTCAGGCAGTACCCGTGGGATGTTGTCGAGCAGGCCGCCGCCGGTGATGTGGGCCATGGCCTTGACCGCACCGGTGTCCTTGATCAGCTTGAGCAGCGGCTTGACGTAGATGCGCGTCGGCGCCATCAGCAGGTCGGCCAGCGGCTTGCCGTCCAGCTGGGTGTTCTCGATGTCGGTGGCGGACACTTCGAGGATCTTGCGAATCAGTGAGTAGCCGTTGGAGTGCGGACCCGAGGAAGGCAGGGCGATCAGCGCGTCGCCCGCGGCGACTTTCGAGCCGTCGATGATCTCGCTCTTTTCCACTACGCCGACGCAGAAGCCGGCCAGGTCGTAGTCTTCACCCTCGTACATGCCAGGCATCTCGGCGGTTTCGCCGCCGACCAGCGAACAGCCGGCCAGTTCGCAGCCGGCGCCGATGCCGGTCACCACGGTGGCGGCCACGTCGACGTTGAGCTTGCCNGTGGCGTAGTAGTCGAGGAAGAACANCGGCTCGGCACCACAGACCACCAGGTCGTTNACGCACATGGCGACCAGNTCCTGGCCGATGCTGTCGTGCTTGTTCAGGTTCAGTGCCAGGCGCAGCTTGGTGCCGACGCCGTCGGTGCCGGAGACCAGCACCGGCTGCTTGTAGCCTGCCGGGATTTCGCACAGGGCGCCGAAGCCGCCCAGGCCGCCCATTACCTCAGGTCGTGCGGTGCGCTTGGCCACGCCTTTGATGCGTTCGACCAGCGCTTCGCCTGCATCGATATCGACGCCAGCGTCCTTGTAGCTGAGGGAGGGTTGCTTGCTCATAGAATCCGGACCTGTGAAAGGAGTGCGGGTGTCGACCGGTCAGGTGCTGCATCCACGCCAGGGCTAACTGTTTCCGGCTACTGGTGTTGTCACCAGAGTGGCCGGTTGACGCCGGGGCTGAATCCACCTGCGTCGCGTTTGCCTGGGTACTGAATGTCGGGCTCGTACAAGCGCCGGAACCGGTCTGCGGAAAGCGCGCGATTTTATCAGGCTTGCCGCGCAGCGGCCATCCCGGCAGCTGCGATGGCGCGGGCGGGCCGCATTTTGAGTCGGGCATCTGTGAGGTAGGCGGTTGCCGGCTCTGGGCCGGCTGTTTAAGGTGTAGCGTCCTGTTTCCTCTACTTCCTGCCCCGGGGTCCGGCGGCCTGCGAGAATCAATCATGCGCCTTGTCTACCGCTTACTCATTCTGTGCCTTGCGCTGGGGGCGTCATTGCCCGGTCAGGCCGAACAGCTCAAGGGTCTGTATCAGGTGCGTGAGCCTGTTTCCGGCGAGCAGAGCGAGGAGCGCGCAGCTGCGTTGCAGCGGGCTTTCGATACCTTGCTGTTGCGTCTGACCGGCGATGCGCAGGCAAGCAAGCGCGAGGCCGTCGCTGAGCTGCGCAAGGACCCGCAGCAACTGATCAGCAAGTATGGTTACGAGCACGACCATATCGTCGTCGACTTCGATCCAGGCACCACGGAGCGCAGCCTGCGTAGTGCCGGCTTGTCGCTGTGGGGTGCGAACCGGCCGACGCTTCTGGTCTGGTGGCTGAACGAGCGGGTCGAGGGCACCCANTTGCTTGGCGACGATCAGCGCAGCGCTGCGCCAGTGCGTGCCGCCGCNCAGCACCGTGGCCTGCCGTTGCGCCTGCCGCTGGCGGATCTGTCCGAACAGCTGCTGGCAACNCCGGANGCNTTNGGCGCGAACAGCCGGGAGACGCTGGGCGAGGCGTCCGAGCGCTACGATGCCGACGTACNGCTGGCGGTCCATGCGCGAGAAGCCGATTCCCGCTGGCAGGNGCAGTGGANCGTCTGGCTCGACGACGAGCAGCGCGACGGCAAGGCTGAGGCGGAAACCCTCGAGGGACTGGCGGANGCGGTAATGCTGTCCGTCAGTGAGTACCTGGCGCCACGCTATGTGGTTGCGCCAGGCGCCGCGTCGGACATCACCCTGGAGATCNTNGGGGCCGATGTCGCGAGATTCGCGGAGCTGGATCGCTTGCTCGAACCCTTTGGTGGCAACCTGCTGCGGGTGGAAAGTGATCGTTTGGTCTATCGCGTCAACGCCAGTCCGGAGCAGTTGCGCGCTCAGCTGGCACTGGCGCGTTTGCAGGAAGTCGCCGAAGACGAGGCGCCACTGGATGCACGGCAGCCGATGGATGAGGGCGGTGTGGTTGGCGAGCCCGACAATGCGCCTGCGTCGCCCGAGAGCGGCACGGTGATGCGTTACCGCTGGTGATGACGCAATTCCTATATCGGCGACTGTCCTGCACGGAAGGCATAGAGTGACCATGAACGATTCGAACCGCTGGCTCTGGCTGGCAGGCGTGCTCTTGTGCGCCTGGCTGGTATATCTGCTGACGCCGATCCTCACCCCTTTTCTCATCGGCATCCTGCTGGCCTATCTCGGAGATCCGCTGGTCGATCGCCTGGAGCGCTGGGGGCTTTCGCGTACCTGGGGGGTGATCGTCGTATTCGCCCTGTTCAGTCTGCTGATGTTGCTGATGTTGCTGGTGTTGCTGCCTATGCTCGGCAAGCAGCTGGTGAAGCTCTACCAGCTGGCGCCGCTGGCGCTGGACTGGTTGCAGCATCAGGCGTTGCCCTGGGTGCAGGCGCAGTTCGGGCTGGAAGACAATTTCTGGCGTCTCGATCAGCTGAAGGCCGCATTCGCTGCACACCTGGGCAGCACCACTGACGTCCTCGGCGTGGTGTTGAGCCGAGCCACCGCGTCGGGGCTGGCCCTGCTGGCATGGATCGGCAACCTGCTGCTCATACCGGTGGTGAGCTTCTATCTGATGCGCGACTGGGATTTGATCATGCTCAAGCTGCGCAGCCTGCTGCCGCGCCGCGGTGAGGGCATGGTGGTGCGTCTGATGAGCGAGTGCCATGAGGTGATCGGCGCATTCCTCCGCGGCCAGTTGCTGGTCATGCTGGCATTGGCAATCATCTATGCGTCCGGCCTCATGCTGGTCGGGCTCGAACTGGGGCTGTTGATAGGCGTTCTTGCCGGCCTCGCCAGCATCGTGCCCTATATGGGCTTCGTCGTCGGCATCGGTGCGGCGGTGGTCGCTGTGCTCTTTCAGTTCGGGCTGGCACCTTACCCGCTGCTGGGCGTGGCGGCGGTATTCACGGTAGGGCAGATGCTTGAGGGGATGCTGCTGACGCCGTTACTGGTCGGCGACCGCATTGGGCTGCATCCGGTGCGGTGATTTTTGCGGTGCTCGCCGGTGGTCAGCTGTTCGGTTTTACCGGTGTGCTGCTGGCACTGCCGGTGGCGGCGGTGATCATGGTTCTGCTGCGCCATGTGCACGATCTCTATAAACTCTCGGACCTTTACGCCGAGCCCGCCGGTGCACCGGCCGAACCACCCAGCCAGCCATGAAACCCATCCAGCTCCCCCTGGGCGTCCGTCTGCGCGACGACGCCACCTTCGCCAACTTCTACCCTGGCGCCAATGCAGCCGCACTCGGCTATGTCGAGCGGCTGTGTTCGCCTGCTGCGGGCTGGTCCGATGAGTTGATCTATCTCTGGGGGCAGGCCGGTGTCGGTCGTAGTCATCTGCTGCAAGCTGCCTGCCTGCGGGTGGAGGAGCGCGGAGAGTTGGCTGTCTATCTGCCGTTGGCGGAAGTGGCCGAATATGGTCCGGCCTTGCTCGACAACCTCGAGCAGAGCGAGCTGGTCTGCCTGGACGATCTCGATGCGGTGGCCGGGGACGCGGTATGGGAGGAGGCGTTGTTCCATCTGTTCAACCGCCTGCGTGACGCCGGCCGACGGTTATTGCTGGCGGCGGACGCCTCGCCGCGCGAGTTGTCGATCGCGCTGCCCGACCTCAAATCTCGTTTGAGTCTGGCGCTGGTTTTCCAGCTGCAACAGCTGTCCGACGAGGACAAGCTACGCGCCCTGCAGCTGCGAGCCTCGCGTCGTGGGCTGAATCTGCCGGATGACGTTGGTCGCTTCATCCTGACCCGAGGCTCACGCAGCATGAACGCGCTGTTCGAGTTGCTCGATCAGCTGGATCAGGCCTCGCTGCAGGCGCAGCGCAAACTGACCATCCCTTTCCTCAAGGAAACGCTCGGCTGGTAGCTTGTGGCCTGCTTGGTAAGTTCCGCTGGTCAATTTCGGCGCCCATGGCCCCGATACTGCGTTGCTGTTCCTTACCATAGCCCCGCTATGGCTCGTCGCAGCGCCTTGTCTCGCAGCCACGTTCATCCGAACTTGCCTCAACCAACTCACCGCACGGCGAAAACATGAAGCAGTTTTCGCCGTGATCAGCTGCCCTCACGCCTCGCCCGCGGCCTTGCGTTCGTACTGATAGCTCCAGCGGGTGTAGAGCAGCGCCGCGATGAACAATGTCAGGCTCAGTCCGGTCTCCATCAGGCCGTAGATCATCCGCGCCGGGTCGATCGCCGCGAGCACGCCCTGAATGAAGTACAGGTTGACGATAAAGCAGAGCCAGGCGTGCGCCCTCGGGCTGCCAGCGATCATCCCTGGTGCAACCAGCAATAGTGGAATGAGCTGGATGCTGACGACAACCCAGGTTCTGGCTCCGTGCAGGTCGGCAAAGGCCAGGTTCCAGACGACCAGTAGCACTGCGAGGCCGATGAAGCTGGCAAGGCTTATCGCTCGGCTGGATTTGACCCGCGGGGTCAGCCACTCCAGTGATGGCAGCGGTTTACGCTTCTTAGCCAAGGGACATCTCCAGCCGCTGTGCCGTGTGTGCCAGGCGCTGCCCGAGGGCGCGACAGAGGGCGATTTCGTGTTCGTCGAGCAAACGCTTGCCGTCCGCACCGGCATGGTGACTAGGGCCGTAAGGCGTGCCACCACCGCGGGTTTCCAGCAGCGCGTTCTCGCTGTAAGGCAGGCCGAGCACCAGCATTCCGTGGTGCAGCAGCGGCAGCAGCATCGACAGCAGCGTGCTTTCCTGTCCGCCGTGCAAGCTGGAGGTCGAGGTGAACACGCCGGCTGGCTTGCCGACCAACTCGCCGGTCAGCCACAGGCCGCTGGTGCCGTCGAGGAAGTATTTCAGGGGGGCCGCCATATTGCCGAAGCGAGTGGGGCTACCTAGCGCAAGGCCGGCGCAATTCTTCAGGTCTTCGAGGGTCGCATACAGTGCACCGGCGTCGGGAATGGTGGGCGCGACCGCTTCGCACTCGGTGGACACGGCAGGTACGGTGCGCAGACGCGCTTCCAGCCCGGCCATTTCCACGCCGCGAGCAATTTGTCTGGCCATTTCGGCTGTAGCGCCGTGGCGGCTGTAGTACAGCACCAGAATGTAGGGCGTGCTCACGGCAAGATCTCCAGCACTTTTTCCGGCGGGCGGCCGATGATCGCCTTGTTGCCCGCGACCAGGATCGGGCGTTCGATCAGGCGAGGGTGCTCGATCATGGCGTCGATCAGTTCTGCTTCGCTGAGTTCAGGATTGGCCAGGTCGAGGCTTTTGTACTCTTCTTCGCCTGTACGCAGCAGTTGCCGGGCGGTGAGCCCCAGCTTGTCCAGCAGAGCACAGAGTGGGCTGCGGTGGGGGGCGTTTCCAGGTAGCGCACGATTTCGGGCGTCAGACCGCGGGCTTCAAGCAGCTCCAGGGCGCCGCGCGATTTGGAGCAGCGAGGGTTGTGATACAGCGTGAGTTCGGTCATTTGTGGTTGCGTCTCGCCGGATGAGGTGGCCATTCTAACCCCCAACGTGGCGCTCACCGAAATGTGCAGCGCGGGTGATCCGGGCAGGCTTTCGGTCTGATCTGGGTCTTTTGACGATGAGCACTGTCGAGCCAACGGCTCCAGGCAGCTGTAACAAGGAGAAGGGATGCATCAGCGCATCGACAATGCCCTCGAGTTCGGTCGCTTCCTGGTTCGGCGCTTTTTGTCCGATCAAGGTCCGCATAGCGCGGCGGCCTTGACCTACACCACCCTGTTCGCCGTGGTGCCGATGATGACCGTCACGTTCGCCATGCTGTCGGCGATTCCCGCTTTCAAAGGTGTTGGCGAGCAGATCCAGTTCTACATATTCAACAATTTCATCCCGTCCACCGGCGCGACCATCCAGGAATATCTGCTCGCGTTCACCAGCCAGGCGCGGCAACTCACCTGGTTCGGGGTCGGGTTTCTCATGGCTACCGCGTTGATGATGCTGCTGACCATCGAGAAGGCCTTCAATACCATTTGGCGCGTACGACAGCCACGACGGGGGGTGTCCAGTTTTCTGCTGTATTGGGCGATTCTCAGCCTCGGGCCGCTGCTGCTCGGCGCAGGGTTTGCCACCAGTACCTACATCGCCTCGCTTTCGCTGATCTCGGGGCCGTACGCGCTCATTGGCGTCGGCACGCTGATCAAGGTCATGCCATTGCTGCTCAGCGTGGCGGCCTTCACTCTGATCTACGCCGCGGTGCCCAATACCCGTGTCCCGTTACGGCATGCGTTGGTGGGCGGTGTATTCACCGCAGTGTTGTTCGAGGCGGCCAAGCAACTGTTCGGCCTGTACGTCAGCTATTTCCCGAGCTATCAGCTGATCTACGGCGCTTTCGCGGCTGTCCCGCTGTTTCTGTTATGGGTCTATCTGTCCTGGATGATCGTGCTGTTCGGCGCCGAGCTGGTCTGCGGCCTGTCGTCGTCGCAGCAATGGCGCCGTCGGCCGCTGCCACGCCTGCTGGTCATGCTGATGCTGCTGCGCAACCTGCACCAGCGTCAGCAGGAGGGGCGGGAGCTGCGCCTGCGTGATCTGCACAGGGCCGGTCTGCGTCTTCCCGAGGATGAGTGGGACGACATACTCGGCTTCTTCGAACAGGAACAGCTGGTCTGTCGGACGGGTTCCGGGGGCTGGGTGCTTTGTCGAGATCTGAATCACTACAGTCTGGATAAACTATTGCGCTGCAACCCGTGGCCACTGTCAGCACGCGTAACGTTGCCCGAGCAGCTGAACGAACCCTGGTATCCGACTTTGCGCCAGTCACTGGAGCTACTGCAGCAGGAACAGGCAAGCCTGTTCAGTGGCAGCCTGGCCGACTGGTTGCAATCGGGCGGTGACAAAAATCGTCAGTAAGGGAGTGTTTACGTGGAGGCGCTGCGCTCGGTGGCAGGTTGTTCGAGCGATCAGATGCGTACGTACAGGCCATGACGGCGTTTTCGAGGTGATGGCACGCTTCTGGCTATGGCTCGGAGTAGTTGAGGGGAAGACGTAATGGACGGCAAGCGCAGCACCATTCTGTATTTGCACCAGAGGGCGCCAGACGCGGCGCTCGAGGCATTGAACCGCCTTACGGGTCTTCGCTTTAGGCAATGGCCGGAATCGCTGGTCGTCAGGGATGATGCTCCAACCGACGCGCCGCACGCCGCTTTGGCAAGCAAGCAGTTGGAGCCGAAAAAGGTCAGCGGCTGAATCAGGCCTGGACGGCTTTCATTTCGGCAGCTACGGGCTCGACCGGGTGAGCGAACAGCTCTTCGACGGTGATTGCAGCTACCGTGGCGGCAGGACGCAGGTGAATCTGCAACTCCTCGATCTTGTTTCGGACCGGTAGCCGCGCGACGCCGGACAGCAGGATCTTGCCTGCGCCATCGGTGCGTCCGTGATCAATGATCGCTTCTCGCTGCTGCTGTCCATCGCGATATTTGGCGACGAGAGACACCATGAGCCCTGCGTGTCCCTGCAGCTGCAACCAGCTGGCGACATTGAATTCAGCTACGCGCCCGTCATAGGTAGTGAGGGCGATGGCGGCTTGCTCGACGATGCGTGAGGGTACGGTGCCGATCAGTTTGTCGTGGAGTTGGGACATGGCTTCGCTACTGGCATACGGTGGTGGGTGCGGAATTATAGGCAGTGCAGGTCCGACAAAACTGTGCACTTGAGCGCCGCCGCGCGTGATCGGACTCGCATAACGGCGAAAAGCGCGACGGTTACTTGGCGCCGCCACGG
>JGI25322J35698_1002012_pt1 | contig 10965 bp, 5 predicted proteins | sample AutmiccBRH37_all_FD_35698 | JGI IMG/M metagenome (IMG submission 35698) | reverse complement strand
GCATTTCCTCTTTCAACCAGCCTTGCTCTTTAGCCTTTTTAAGAATCTCACTCTCCGTCAAGCCCGTATTTCCCCACTGACCAAATCGGTTGAGATACATTGCCCGCAATAGCGACCCCAAATTCATCTTCTCCAGCGGCTTAAAGCTGTTTCCATAGTCACCAAACAATCCCGCTTGCCCGAGGGCCGCAATCTCTGATGCACCGTTAACTCCCTCAAGATCCGTAAAATTATAAGGTTTTGGCCCTTTTTCCAGGGGCAGGCCCTGGTAATCAAGCAGTTCTCCGCTTTTTGCATCTAATATATTGGAAATCGAAATACTACGGTCTTGACTAACTGGAAGATAAACCAAGCGCAAATCCCCTGGCATTCCATTGGAATAGATTCGAACATAGTTCAGAGTCAGAGGACGTGCCTTCAGAAATGATTCTACAGCCTGTTCTTTACTAAGAATTCCAGAAACACTTGACAATTCATGTTCTGACCAGTTGAGTTCATAACTCGTGACCTTACCAGCGACAGGATCTACATTGACAATCATGCCATTATCCGGGAAATCTACCCCATTGACAACTCTGTGGTAAGAGTAAGCCTGTATATTCCATGGCTCCGGACTTATTTTATCCATTTGGTTATTGATTTCAGTGTTTAACACGACTTGACTAAACCGATCGGGCTGTACTTTTTTTAGAAACTCTTCAGCTAGATTCTGAGCTGCTAAGCGGTCAAGTTTTGCCTCAGTCTTCCCGCTCGGTTGATTAGAGATATCAAAACCATACAACTCACCAGTTGTGGCACTGACCCTAGCACTTAGGTATTGAGGTGTGCCATCCCCTTTGTCGGATCCCATGCTGTTCCAGTTAAAGCTCCAAATACGCTTGTCTGCACTACGCCAGTCAGTACCTAGATTTGCGCTACGTAGGGTTAGGTTAGCAGGTATCTCAATCCAGCGCTGTACTGCAGCTATGGCCTCATCCCGTTTAAGCAGCTTAGCAGTGCGTTCCACTTCTAGTTGTTCCTGAGGGGTTAAAACTTGAGCTCCATCTGAGATTGAGCCTGCCCTTTCCTCCTTGGCGTTCCCCATTCCTCCAGTTCCGAATGAATCAGTCATTAGCCAATCTCCCTGATTGAGCTGAAGGGGTTCACCTGTAAAGGCATCGATTGCCCCTCCATTTTGCCCTCTCAATTGGTAGACAAGCTTAGCAACCTGCTTTTGTCCCGCAACTAACGGTCTATAAGAAGACGGTACCCAGTATTCTAATTTAAAAAAAGGTGCCTTAATGAAAGCTTGCTGTGCCTGGGTGGAGTTGATCACGCCCTTACCCTCAGGTGCCTTCACTTCATTCCAGTTGAGATTATAGGAAGTGATGTGCCCATCGGTACTGGACACCTGCACATTGGCCCCATTGCTTAGAAAGGGCACCCCATCAATAAGGCGCTGGTATTGTAAATTATAATTGACAGGACTGTAGTCCAAGGGCATAATCTCTGAATCACTAGGAATAAGTCTTAAGTCCTCGCTAAGCTTGCCCAATAAACGCTTCAGTAAATTATTACTAATTTCTCTGGCAGCCAATTTAGTAATTGGCGGAATTGACGGGCTATTGCCCACTTGAGTGTCATTTTTCCAATAGTTCATACTTATAATATTTCCGTTTATGGCACTAACTTCTGCAGCGAACTCTCCTGGTCGTTCCGCCGTTCCATTCCAACGCAGGGCCCATACTTGGCGATCATCGTAAGTGTTGTATGTAGAGTTAAAGTCGGTATACTCAATGGGCACATCGAAGTTTGATTTAACAATCAGAATAGCCTCTTCGAGGGTGACTTGAGGTATCGCCAAAGTCTCCATAGGTTTTAATAACCTACTTTCTACAGGTTGTGGTAACCCACTTACTCCGGCTATAGCGACGGGAGCAGAAATCATGGGAGCTAGTAAAAAAGCAACAACGATCACGGCAAAGCTAGAATGCCAATTCTTCTTCATAATATTATCTACCTTCCTCTCTTCTATCTTTTTTTCATTAAGTACGCTGCACCTCTTAAAATCTACCCATATCACGCTCCCAACCTGGTTTTATAATTTTTTGCTTGTCTCTTGGCTCATGGATTGTTAATTCACTTTCCATTCCATTCCACCATTCTATTCTATTTCCTACTTAGCTATAGACGCATAATAACTGTGTTTACTGACAAGGAAATTACCGACATCTTTCTACATATTTCGCACTGTTATCTATTTGCAATAGATAACAGCCCTTTAAGTGAACTCGTGCGACTTATGCAGAACATCGAGTCTTCGGTGACGAAAGCTTCCGTTGACGATAGTCTCCAGTGGAGAGTATCGCCGAAGCCGCGATCCCTAAAGAAATGGCTTACCAGCGTAGGATAGAGTATCGCCGAAGCGCACGGCCCTTAACGAATACGATCGCGCTGAGGATTGGTTTCACCGAGCCGCCTATTCTCAAAAGGTACACTTCGCAGCGAAGGGAGAGTCTATCCCCACCGAAGCAGAGTACTGGGAACTAGTCTCACTTGAAGTGGGTCTGACGATTGGAAAAATCTTCTTTTTAAAAATAGGCAATCTGCATTACTTAAAGCAGATTGCCTATACATGTTTTACACAGTAGTCACAGGAGTCGAGCCCTGGTAATAATCTTCTCGCCGTATTTCTCTTTCACTAAATCAAGAACTTTAGTGAGATTTTCACGTTCCTGTTGGGACTCTTCAAACAAAGATAATTGGTTTTCAATCTGATCAGTCAGGTTATGCAGGGTCACGCCAATTAACCTGAGGGGTTGTTTAAGCGATACCTCTCTTAAAAGGCTGCAGGCTTCTTGATAAATCACGTCTTCAAGATCCGTAGCCCGCGGTAAGGTACGAGAACGAGTTAAGGTACGAAAATCGTCGTATCTGACTTTCAAGGTGATCGTTTTACCTCTGAGATTCTCTTTACGCAAGCTCCGACCAACATCAACGGCCAAGTCTAGCAAAGTCGTCTCCAACACCTCGATATCGGCAATATCTGCAGCAAACGTAGTCTCTCGACCGATGGATTTAACCACCCTGTCGCTTTCCACGGGTCGATCGTCAATCCCTTTGGCCAAGTGATAAAGTTGACTTCCCGAAGTTCCAAACAGCCTGGTTAAGTTTCCCAACTCCAAGCGACGCAAATCCCTTACTGTTTTGACATTATAAGAGTGCAATTGCTCCGCAGTCTTTTCTCCGACTCCCCAGATCCGTTCCACTGGCAGTGGGTCAAGAAACTCTTGAATCCTATCTGGTCGAACAACCACGAAACCATCAGGTTTTTTCAAGTCTGAGGCCAGCTTTGCCAAAAACTTATTACAGGCTAAGCCAACTGAAGCTGTTAAGTTTAGTTCCTGCTGGATACGCTGTTTAATAGTTAAAGCAATTGTATCGGCAGGACCAAATAAGCTTGTAGAACCTGTAACGTCCAAAAAGGCTTCATCCAGAGATAGCGGTTCCACCATAGGAGTATACGTCAAGAATATTTGTCGAATTTGCAAGGATACTTCTCGATATTTTTCTCCGTTTACTGGTAAAAAAACGGCAAACGGACAGCGTCGGGCAGCCTCTGCCAGAGGCATTGCTGAGTGTATTCCAAATTTGCGCGCTTCATAAGATGCAGCAGAAACCACACCCCGACTGTTAAGTCTGCCTCCCACCACAACAGGTTTACCCAGTAAGCAATGATCATCGCGCTGCTCGACAGAGGCATAGAACGCATCCATATCTACATGTACTATTTTGCGGTAGTTCGCCCAAACGTCCATTTTTCCCTCAACCCTAGGTGTTTATGATTCTTCCGATTCTTTCATCGGGCAAGAATTCGTTAAATCTATATCGGCAGTTATTTGCTTCCAAGCAGCTTCTTTAATATTAACATTTTCGAGGATGAGAATAAGGTCCGCTCTGCCAAAATAAGCAGGTGCTCCCTGGGGGTCCAAGGTCATGAGAACAATTGGCATTCCTTTAAAGACAGGTAGCAATCCTTTGATAACCATAGAGGCATTAAACGAATTTTGGAATACCGTGGGCTGGACGGAAACAACGGCAATACTTTTTCCTTGTTCTGTTACAATAGCGCTTTCAAAGTTAGTGTTCAAGAAATTCATCTCCTATTTCTAGTCGTTAACTCGTTTTAGTTGAAGCTAAAATCCCTCCACCGCAGCAGATCATGAACTCTCACTTTGAGAAGTGGGAGTTTTTAATATGGATAAAAATCCTCTTGGATTTAGAATTCGACAAGCACTTCCAAAACCCTGCAAACAAAGACCTGCGCAAGGCGCGAGTACTCCGGTATTTAACCTCTGAAATAATTAACTCCGCCAGTAAAAATCGGTTGATACTTATCCCCTGGGACATTTTTGGCTATATCTAGACCAGACCTTTCAGAATGGGCCATTTTACCTAAAATACGTCCATCAGGGCTGGTAATTCCTTCGATCGCTTCGTAAGCACCATTGGGCGTATAAATAACATCATTGCTCGGTTGACCGTCGAGATCGACATATTGAGTAGCAATCTGCCCCTTAGCAATCAACGATTGAATCACAGCTTGATTTGCCACGAACCGTCCTTCTCCGTGTGAGATGGGTACGGTATGAATGTCCCCCAGTTTCACCCCGCTAAACCAAGGGGATAAGACGGAAACGACTTTGGTTTCGACCATACAGGAAACGTGACGTCCGATTTTGTTATACGTGAGGGTGGGAGAATCCTCCGTTAAATCAATAATTTCACCGTTGGGAACGAGACCGAGTTTAATTAACGCTTGAAATCCATTACAAATTCCGAGCATCAACCCATCCCGTTGCTGCATAAGTTCCGCCACCGCTTCGTTAATCCTGGGGTTCCGGAACATGGTAGCAATGAATTTACCCGAACCGTCTGGTTCATCCCCGGCACTGAAGCCTCCTGGAAGCATGACGATTTGAGCCTGTTTTATCTTCTTAACCATCTCTTGGATAGATTCTTCTACATCTGTAGCCGTCAGGTTTCTAATCACCAAAGTTTCAACCAGCCCGCCGGCTTTCTCAAAGGCTTTCGCCGAATCGTATTCACAATTAGTACCTGGAAAAACTGGAATAAAGATTCTTGGTTTAGCCACTTTAGTGGACGGTGCCTGAGTATTCCTCAAGTTGTAGCTCACTTTTTGTGGTTCAGCAACCTTTTCCGTTTCAGTCGGAAAGACTTTTTCCAGGGGCTTTTTCCAAGCCTGTAAAGCATCATCCAGCTCTACTTCGACGCCATTAACTGAAATAACCGGTTTTTCCTGGGTAACTCCCAGCAGCTGATATACTACATCGCCGAATTCCTCTGCTAAATCGACCGTTTCAGCTATTTCCAAGACTATTGAACCATAATCAACCGAAAATAGACTATTAATGTCTATCGGACTATTAAAGGTCATCCCGATCCGATTGCCAAACGACATTTTACTCAGAGCTGCTGCCAATCCTCCCATCCTTACGGTATAGGATGCTAGGACGCAACCGGAATGGATTAACTCGTTAATTTTAGTATAGTTTTTGCTTAGCTGTTCAAAATTTGGAACTTCATGGTCATCCCGAATGGCTTTGACTAAGACAACCTGACTGCTGGACTTTTTAAACTCCTGGGAAACAACCTTATCCGCCTCGATCAGATTGACTGCAAAGGCAACCAAGGTCGGAGGGACGTGCAGATCCATGAATGTTCCAGACATGCTGTCTTTCCCACCTATCGCTGGAATGCCCAGTTTTTTCTGAGCATAAAAAGCCCCTAACAAAGCACTAAAGGGTTTTCCCCATTTTTGTGGGTCAGTTCCTAATCGTTCGAAATACTCCTGTAGGGTAAGTCTAACCTGGCGATAATCCCCACCTAGGGCCACTGTCTTAGTTACCGCATCAACAACGGCATATAAGGCACCATGAAATGGACTCCACGTGGCTAATTGCGGATTATAGCCATAGGTCATCATGGTCGCCGTATTCGTTTCTCCTGATAAAACCGGGAGCTTTGCCACCATACCTTCAGCTGGAGTGACCTGATATTTACCACCTAGGGGCATCAGAACGGAAGACATTCCGATCGTACTGTCAAACCTCTCCACTAACCCCTTTTGGCTACAGACGTTTAAGTCAGCTAGATTAGCCAGCCAAGCCTCTTTTAATAAGGGGCTTTCGCTCGTTTTGTTTTCTAGATTTTCTTCAGCTATTTTTTGTTCCACTGCTTCTGGCAGCTTACTAAAGTAGTCTCGACCAGTCTCAGGCAGAGTGACCTCGACTTTCATCGTCTGCTTAACCCCATTGGTATTGAGAAACTCTCGGCTGAGATCAACAATTGTCTGCCCTCGCCAAGACATTGTCAGTCTAGGATTGGCACTAACCCTAGCCACTAACGTTGCTTCCAAGTTTTCCTCATCAGCATATTTGGCGAAAGTCTCAAAATCATGAGCACGAATAACAACTGCCATGCGCTCCTGAGATTCAGAGATCGCAAGTTCTGTTCCATCAAGACCTTCGTATTTTTTGGGAACTGCATCTAAGTTTATTTCTAAGCCATCCGTTAATTCTCCGATAGCAACTGATACCCCGCCTGCACCAAAATCGTTGCAGCGTTTGATCAGTGTACTTACGTTTGGATTACGGAAAAGTCTTTGAATTTTCCGTTCTGTGGGTGGATTTCCTTTTTGTACTTCCGCACCACAGGTTAGTAGAGACTCTGTGGTGTGCTCTTTAGAAGATCCAGTTGCACCACCACACCCGTCCCTACCCGTTCTCCCGCCGACAAGTACCACAATATCTCCCGGTTCAGGGACTTCGCGTACAACGTTTTTGCGAGGAGCTGCCGCGATCACTGCTCCAATTTCCATGCGTTTGGCTACAAAGCCTTCATCATAGACTTCCGTTACTTGCCCTGTAGCCAGGCCAATTTGATTTCCATAGGAACTATAACCAAAGGCTGCACCCCTTGTGATCTTTCTCTGAGGTAATTTTCCGGGTAGAGTATCCTCTAACTTGGCCCTTGGATCACCACTTCCTGTCACACGCATGGCTTGGTAAACATAGGTACGACCTGACAAGGGATCTCGAATGGCACCCCCTAAACAGGTGGCCGCCCCACCGAAGGGTTCGATTTCCGTAGGATGGTTATGGGTCTCATTTTTAAACATCACTAGCCATTCTTCAGTTTGGCCGTTAATCTCTACATTCACAACAATACTACAGGCATTAATCTCATCGGATTCATCGAGGTCGGGTAATTGACCTCTCTTCTTCAACTCTTTCATCGCCAAGACGCCTATGTCCATGAGGCTGACATCTCTATTTGATGTGTTTTCTCCATAGACATAACCCCGTGATGTGAGATATTCCTGATAAGCCGTGTTCAGTGGCTCAGCAAAATCCCCCTCTGAAAAAGAAACCTCTTCAATCTTGGTATTAAACGTCGTATGCCGACAGTGATCCGACCAATAAGTGTCAATCACTCGGATCTCTGTGATCGTCGGATTTCGTTTTTCGGTATCCCGAAAATAGCCCTGACAAAATGCTAAATCCTCATAGCTCATCGCTAAACCGGCTTTTTGAAAGAACGATCTTAATTCAGTAGGCGTCTTCTCTGAAAAGCCAGCAATAATTTCAACATCTGCTGGAATCACAGGTTCAAAGTCTAAACTCTCAGGTTTTTCTAGAGCGGCTTCCCGTGATTCAACAGGGTTAATGCAATAATCCTTAATTTTCTGGAAATCTTGTTCGGATAATTGACCCATTAAAACGATAAGCTTTGCCAAAGCAATAATAGGCCGCTCTTTCTGAGTTAGGATTTGGACACACTGGGCAGCAGAATCTGCCCGCTGATCATACTGACCGGGCAGATATTCTATAGCAAAAACTCGGTCTTGAGGGGGAACTTCGAAATTTTCGTCATACACCAAATCTAGGGGAGGCTCGGCAAAAATAATCGGGCGGGACTTGGCATACTCCTCTTCCGTAATTCCTGAAATATCATAGCGGTTAATCACTCTTAAGCCTTGCAACCCTGTGATTCCTAAATTTTCTATTAGGTCGCTGTAGATACCCTGGGCTTCAATATCATACCCCGGCTTTTTTTCCACGTAAATTCGTTTTACAGCTTGTGATCCCATATCAGCCTCCATAAGTTACTTATTCCCATGCTTATCTGCATTCTGAAAGTTACCAATAACCCTTCGCGTCCTTAAAATATGTATAAGGCCATAGCACTTTGTCTATGGCCTTGTCGCGCATTTTAATAGTTACTAAGAATTCTTTTATTATGCATAATACCATGATTTTGATCGAAATTAAAGAGTAGTAATAAAAGAATGCTGATTTATAGAGTGCCAAATTTGACAGCACTTTACTCTTTGCCATATAGCATAACCGCTTAACCTATGCCAAGCAAGAAGCTAAAATTGGCGGGAAGGCATCAATCACCCTCTGATCATACTCTCCCATCAAGCAAATCTGAAGCCAATTTCGCTTGAGCAGATAGGAGCTTCGATAGCTTAGATAATAGCCCTCCTTTTCCAGTCTCTTTCCCACCACCTCAGAACTGAGATGTCTTGTAAGTTCAAAGGTTATAACATTAGGGGCCGCATATTCCTCCGCTGCTACTACTTTTATACCAAGTGCGCTTAAACGACCCCTTAATAGCGCTACCAACTTTGCATTAATGGAATAGTCCCTAGTACTACAGCGTGAATTAAAATTATAGACAAAACGGATTTCATGTGCTACATTTAGTAGTGAGGACTCGGTGGGTTATAATAACACATAAAAGGGATAACTCTGTCCTCAAAACTGAAAGGATTAGTTGTCATGAAACCAAAAAACGTTCTTTATTTTATCGATGATAGACCCTTGGTAGAAGAAATACTTGAGATAATAACCTCGCTAAAAATTGAACTTGTCAGTCGCACAGAGCTGGAAGCGCTCTGGAACCATCTCGTAGAATCATATCATTATCTGGGTTATAAAAAAACGATTGGACCACGAGTAAAGTACCTTGTGTAGTTTAATGAACGCCCTATTGCTGCCATCAGTTATAACCAGGCTTCATATAGGCTTGGGGTGAGGGATACATTTATCGACTGGAACCCAGAAGAACGCAAACGATATTTACCCCATGTTTTAAACAATAATCGCTTTCTTATTTTACCGTGGGTGCACGTTAAAAATCTGGCTTCACATATAATAGCTCTATCCATCAAACATCTAAAACATGATTGGCCGATCCTATACGAGATAGAACCCTATCTATTAGAAACCTTTGTAGATCGTGACCTTTACAAGGGAACTTGCTATAGGGCTTCAAACTGGCGCTATGTCGGAGAAACCAGCGGGTATGGAAAAATTGGAGTCACCTATCAGTATCATGGAAACCAAAAAGGAGTGTTTTTATACCCGCTGAAGAAGAATTTCAAACAACTAATGGGTTGTACAGGAAAGCCCCTCCGGGTCCTCAAAAATAACAAACATCTGGAGAGGATTACTATGCAACTGCAAAAAAACACGTGGCATGAAGGAATCATGGAAGAGGCCAATGTACGGGGCCTTGTAGATAAGTTACCAGAAATGCTGATCAATTTCATGGATCGTTTTCAAAGTTGTTTTCAACGTTCCGAACAAACCTTCAATATCAATGTGTATATTAAGGGATTGTTGAGCAATCTGAAAAGGAAGTCGGTAGAACCCATCGCTTTAGAATATATGGATGGTCCAAGAGGTCCTCGTAATTTGCAGTTTTTCATGAAGAATTCCAAATGGAATGATGAAGAAGCTTCGAAAATTTATCAAGAGGGTCAATCTGAGCGCCTTTCAGAAGATGAAGGTATGATTACCATCGATGAAAGCGGCTTTGTTAAAAAAGGTAAGAATTCTGTCGGCGTGGCACGTCAATATTGTGGTAGCGTAGGAAAAGTTGAAAACAGTCAGGTGGGTGTTTTCGTTGGCTATTCAGGTTCTAAGGGATATGGTTTGGTTTCAGCACAGCTTTTTATGCCCGAAAAATGGTTTGGAGAAGATTATAAACAGCTCCGGAAAGAGTGTGTTGTGCCCGATGATCTAACCTTCCAGACCAAACCACAAATTGCTCTCGATATGATTCGTAAAATCAAGGAATCCGGTCTATTTAAGGCAAAATGGATTGGCATGGACTGTCTTTATGGAAACAGTAAGGAATTTCTTGAAGGTATCTCGGATAACTATCGGTATTTCGCTGACATTCATCACGACGCGCTGGTTTGGCGCGTCGAACCAACCTTTGAAGTGCCTGATTATAAAGGAAGGGGTCCACGCCCTACGAAAATGGCAGCAACAACTCCCGCAGAACATGTTTCCAAGATCGCTGGAGATGATACGATACCCTGGATAAAAATGCATCTTGGGGAAGGATCAAAAGGACCGATTTATTCGGATATTAAATGTCTTCGAATTTATAGGGCCTTTGCAAAGGAGACGGGTGAAGTCCCTATAAAATCATGCTGGTTATTTATTCGTCGTTCTGAAGATGGGGTGGTTAGGTATTCTGTCAGTAACGCACCTGTTGACACTCCGACCTCTGAACTGTGCAAAGCATCGTTGATGCNCTGGCCTATTGAGCAGTGTTTCAATGAAGCCAAAGACGAANTAGGCATGGATCATTATGAATTCCGTTCTTGGACTGCCTGGCATCGCCATATGCTTTTGGTATCGATCGCGAGTTCATTTCTACTTGAAATAAGACTGCAAGTGATTGATAAAAAAAAAGCCCGNTCTTAACTCATCCCATGGCTCTATTGCTGGTTGTTGCAGCCCTGTCAGGCGACGAAAAAATAATACAAAAGGCCTTAAGAATTGTAGACTATCATCTTCGTCGTAATTTCTGTGCGTATAAGTCCCATAGCTTAAAGAAATCAAATAAGAGCCTTATCGGTTAAAGATAATTCACGCTGTAGTG
>JGI25322J35698_1001994_pt1 | contig 11058 bp, 9 predicted proteins | sample AutmiccBRH37_all_FD_35698 | JGI IMG/M metagenome (IMG submission 35698) | reverse complement strand
GCCGGCTGGTATCCGATCACCCCCTCCACTTCGGTGGTCGAGGCCTTTGAAAAATACGCTCACATGTTCCGCACGGAAAAAGATACCGGCAGGCGCAAGGTNGCTATCCTCCAGGCGGAAGACGAGCTGGCNGCGCTCGGCATCGTTATCGGCGCCTCATGGAACGGCGCCAGGGCCTTCACCGCCACCTCCGGCCCCGGTATNTCGCTGATGAGCGAATTCTTTGGCTTAGCCTATTTCGCCGAGATCCCGGCGGTGGTCGTCAATGTGCAGCGGACCGGGCCAAGCACCGGCATGCCCACCAGGACCCAGCAGGCCGACCTGATCTCCTGTGCCTACGCCTCCCACGGCGATACCAGGCACGTCCTGCTTTTTCCCTGCGACCCCAGGGAATGCTTCGAGATGACCGCCGACGCCTTCGACCTCGCCGAAAGGCTGCAGACCCCGGTGATCGTCATGAGCGACCTTGATCTGGGCATGAACGACCATGTCAGCCCTCCCCTGCACTGGGACGACGGTCGCCGATATGATCGCGGCAAGGTACTGAGCGCAGAAGATCTCGACAACCTCCAGGAAAAATGGGGCCGCTACCTGGATGTCGACGGCGACGGCATCTGCTCTCGCACCTATCCCGGCACCCATCCGACCAAGGGCGCGTATTTCACCCGCGGCACCTCCCATAACGAGTACTCGGCCTATACCGAGGAGAGCCCGGTGTACCAGGCGAATATGGAACGGCTCCTGGTCAAATGGCAGACCGCCCGCACCCTGGTGCCGCCCCCGCACTGCAAGATCAGGGATCCTGAAAGCCGGATCGGTGCAGTCTTTTTCGGCACGACCACCCATGCCGCTTATGAAGCGATCAGCAGGTTTTTCAGGCAGGGAGAGCGGAAGATTAATTCTCTGCGAGTGCGGGCTTTTCCTTTCCAGGACGAGGTAGCCGAATTCATCCATAACCATGAGACGGTTTTCGTCATCGAACAGAACCGCGACGGCCAGCTGCGCACGTTGTTGATCAACGAGTGCGATATCCCGCCGCAAAAACTGCAATCGATTCTCAATTTTGACGGCCTGCCCATCACCGCCGATTTCATCACGGCAAAAATGCAGGCATGTTTCGACCGCCAGGGCTCATCACGACCCGCAGACATAGAGGGAGGTAACGCATGAGCATCGACCGACCGGTTTTCCGACACCCGCAAGCAGCTCAAAATTCAGCAGGGTACNCCCGCCGGGATTACGAAGGGGCAATATCCACCCTCTGCGCCGGCTGCGGCCACGATTCGGCCACCAACGCCATCATCCAGGCCTGTTTTGAGCTCTCAATCGAGCCGCACCGGGTCGCCAAGATGTCGGGCATCGGCTGCTCGTCCAAGACCCCGGCCTATCTGCTCGGCAGGTCGCACGGCTTCAACTCGGTGCACGGACGGATGCCCTCGGTTGCCACCGGGGCCAACATGGCCAACCGGGAGCTGCTCTATATCGGCATTTCCGGCGACGGCGATACCGCCTCGATCGGCATGGGCCAGTTCGCCCACGCCCTGCGCCGCAATTTAAATCTCAACTATATCTGCATGAACAACGGCTGCTACGGCCTCACCAAGGGTCAGGACTCGGCCACCGCCGATCGCGGCTCGGTCGGCAAAAAAGGCGTGGCCAACCCCTATTCGTCCATCGACCTCTGCGAGCTGGCCATCGAACTGGGCGCGAGTTACGTGGCCCGCGGCTTCTCCGGCGACAAGCAGCAGCTGGTGCCGCTCATCAAGGGGGCTTTCGCTCACAGCGGTCTGGCCTTCATCGACGTCATCTCGCCCTGCGTGACCTTCAACAATACCGCGACCTCGACCAAGAGCTACGAGTACGTCAGGGAACATATCGAAGCGACCAACACCTTCGATTTCATCCCGCTCCAGCAGGAAATCCTCGCTCATTATCCGGAAGGGACCAGCCAGGAAGTGGTCATGCACGACGGCAGCATCATTCATCTGCACAAGGCCGAGGCCGGCCGGGATATCACCAGCAGACGCCGCGCNGTCGACACTCTCGAGGAGGANAAAGCCAGGGGCCGGCTGCTTACCGGGCTGCTCTACGTCAATCCGGATATCATGGAAACCCATGATATCATCAACTCGACCCTCAGGCCCCTCAACAGCCTTACCGAAGCGGATCTCTGTCCGGGCAATACAGCCCTGCAGCAGATCAACGCAGGATTCAGGTAGGAAGCCGAGGTTCACCGTGCAGAAACTTTTCAAGCAGATCCTGACGTCCCGGGTATATGAAGCGGCAATAGAGACACCTCTCGACGAGGCCGCCGCCCTGTCGGCAAAACTCTGCAACCGGATCCTCCTGAAGCGGGAGGATCAGCAACCCGTTTTCTCCTTCAAGTTGCGCGGTGCCTATAACAAACTTGCCCACCTCTCCCCGGCGGAACGAAAACTGGGGGTGATTACCGCATCCGCCGGCAACCATGCCCAGGGAGTGGCTTTTGCCGCAGCCAAGCTGGGCATTCCCGCCCTGATCGTCATGCCGGTTACCACTCCGAAGATCAAGGTCGAGGCGGTGCGCGGCTTCGGCGTCGAGGTCGTTCTGTCCGGCAATAACTATTCCGAGGCGGCCGTCCACGCCGAGTTTCTGGGAGAGAAGACCAGAATGGTTCATGTCCATCCCTTCGACGATGAACTGGTCATTGCCGGCCAGGGGACCATTGCCGACGAACTGCTGCGCCAGAATCCCGGCCGGCTGGACGCGATTTTCGTTCCGGTCGGCGGAGGCGGACTGATCGCCGGGATTGCCGCCTACATCAAGATCCTCCGGCCGGAAATCAAGATAATCGGTGTTGAACCCCTAGACAGCGATGCAATGTTCCAGTCGCTTGCCGCCGGCAGACGGCTCACCCTCGACGCGGTCGGCATCTTCGCCGACGGCGTGGCGGTCCGCCAGGTGGGAAAATTGACCTTCGATCTCTGCCGAAAATATGTGGACCGGATCATCCGCGTGACAACCGACGAACTCTGCAGCGGCATCAAGGCAGTCTACCAATCGACCCGTGCCATCGTCGAGCCGGCTGGCGGTCTGGCGATGACCGGTCTGTTGAAATATATCGAGGAAACGGGCTGCCGCGGCGAGACCCTGATCGCGGTCAACTCCGGGGCCAACATGAATTTCGAGCGGCTCAGGTATGTAACGGAACGAACCCTGATCGGAGAAAAGCAGGAGGCGCTCTTTGCCGTCACCATCCCGGAAAAACCGGGGAGCCTCAAGGCCTTCTGCCGCGACCTGGTCGGCAACCGCAATATCACCGAATTCAACTACCGGCTGAGGACGCGGGAGAAAGCGCATATCTTTGTCGGCATCTCGATCCGTAATGAAAGTGAGCGGCAGAGCTTCAGCCGCATCCTCACCGAAGCCGGGTACGAAAATATCGACATCACCGACAACGACCTGGCTAAAACCCATATCCGCCATATGGTCGGCGGCCAGTCGACGGCGGTGGCAAGCGAGCGGCTCTTTCGCTTCTGGTTCCCGGAGACACCCGGCGCACTCACCCGTTTCCTCGAAGCCACCAGGGGCAGACACAACATCTCTCTCTTCCATTACCGGTCGCAGGGCGGCGATTTCGGCCGGGTGCTTATCGGCCTCGAATGTGAACCGGGATCGGATGAAGATCTTGAAGAGAGGCTGGACGCCCTTGGCTACCGCTACAAGGAAGAGACGGACAATCCGGCCTACAAGCTCTTTCTGTAAAGAACGGCAACGTCTTGAAGCTCACGCCTCAACCCCGCCGCCCCCCACCCTTCACTTCCGCAGAAACCAGGGCGTCCGCCCGCCGGTGAGAATCTCCACCCCGTCCCGGGTGACCAGGAGGGTATGCTCGAATTGGGCACTTCTCGCCAGATCGGCGGTAACCGCCGTCCATTTGTCCGGCCAGATGAGGCATTCCGCCACCCCCTCACTGATCATCGGTTCGATGGTAAAGGTCATCCCTTCTTCAATCTTTGCGGTATTATCCGGTTCGTAAAAATGCGCGATATAGGGTGACATGTGAAAGCTCTCACCGATGCCGTGCCCGGTGAACTCCCGGACAATGCTGAAACCGTTCTCCCGGGCGTGATTCTCGATCACCAGCCCTATCTGGTTGAAAAGACGCCCCGGCCGGACCACATCGATAGCCTGTATCAAACATTCCCAGGCTACCTCGACCAATTTTTGCGCCCCGGCATCGACCTTGCCGACAAAAACCGTCTCGGAACAGTCGCCGTGCATCCCGTNGGCAAAAACCGTGACGTCGCAATTGACGATATCCCCCTCAACCAGCCACCGGCTGTCGGGTATGCCATGCACCACCACCTCGTCTACCGAAGTGCAGATGGATTTGGGAAAGCCCATGTAATTCAAAGGGCTCGGATATGCCCCGAGGGCGATTATACGCTCGTGGGCGATCAGGTCAAGTTCATCGGTGGAAATCCCCGGTCGCACCTCGGCAAGCACCGTATCCAGCNCCTCCCGGGCAAACCGCCCGGCCTTACGCATCCGTGCGATCTGATCGTCGGTCTCTTTAACGCAGGAGAGTTTATAAGGGCCGGGCACCCCTGAGCCGGCGTATTCCGGCCGGGCAATCTGTACCGGAACCGCTCTTGACGGACTGACGATTCCCGCGGAAACAGGCGGTTTTTTCATTTTCTTCCTCTCCATCCCAAGAGGGGGGCTGGCCTCCCCCGCTCATCGGTCAGATGTTTCTTGTATTTGCGCTGTTGCACCAGCAGGAATCACTTGGAATCTGGATAATTCAAGGTCGCGCATCATTTGTCAAACATTATATGAATGACCTCGAACCGGGTCCAAGAGAGAAGAGGGCAAAAATGCTGCGGCAAAGGGAGAGAAGCGCATGTGTCCGGCCGGAAAAGCAGGCTAGCCCGCAGGAGAGGAAGGGCGGCAAACGTCCCTTTTCCCAAGAAAAGGCCTACCGTGCCGCTTCCATGGAAGGCTTTCATTCGATGAAACGTTTTACGCTGAAAATGGCTCCGCCCACCCCTTATCCTGCCATCGATTTTACGGAAGATCGGTCATCAAAATAGGTGGATGCCCACCGGGCGGCCTGAAGACGATTGGAAACCTCTATCTTTTTATATATGTTATACAGATGCGCCTTGACGGTATTGGCACTGATATAGAGTTCTTTCGAGATCTCTTTATTTGACATCCCACCGGCCATAAGCTTCAGGACAGATTCTTCGCGGGAGCTGAGTATATCCTGATTATTGACGACCTTGTTCTTACCGGGAGCGGTCATCCATGTCATCAGGACGGCCCTTGGAACCCATATTTCTTCATTGAGGATGGCGGTAAAACCTTTCCTGAACGTTTCGAGAGTATCATCGATGTAAAACAATCCCCTGATTCTTCCGAGATACGGAGAAGCCCCCAGCTGCTCCTCCTCACCCTTCACCATATTGATGACGATAAAGTATGCCTGCAGGGAGGACAATGCCGATTCGTTTTTTTCCGGACCGCCCTGCAGCACCTTTCCCGCCACAAAGTCGTACCAGTCGCACACAACGATTACATCATTGCCATTTATCTGTTCATTCTGGAGATCCTCGACAAAAACACAGGTCCTTTTACAGCGCTCGACAATATAGGATTGCATCAATCCGTTGATTATTCCTGACGGGACCGTGATATGCACTAAGGGATACTTAATAGCCATGCTTCACCTCTTGTGGTTATAGTTTCCCGTTTTATAAAGCACAGATGCAAATCGAACTACTTTTCATCTTTGCAGTATTGGGGTGATAAAATTTCTATATAAAAACAATAGTTAGGGCCGGATTGATGTTGTTTCGGCAATACAGCCGTGATTTTCCTGACACACTTTAATCTCGTCAATATACGCTGTTCTCATAATTTTTTCACGTTTTTTATATTTAACTAAATAAATATTTTATCTCCTCCATAAGGATTAAATTCACACTCACCCACACAATTTTATGAGGTAACAAAAAACACCTTCCAAACACTCACATACATTTTCCTGTCTCATCCTGCGTTATCTTCATTGGTTTAAACGGAAGGATGATGCGCTCTTTTTCCCCCAGCCGCCGGTCGCAACCGGGATTAGGCTGCATCCATTGTTTTTCCACATCCTTTTGTCCGAATGGCGCTCGGGACCTTCCTCCCCCAAGTACACAGGAAGCCGCACTCCTTCATCGCTTCGATCCCGCGCAAGGGAACGACAAGATTCAGTCCTTTCGTTTCTCTTTAAAAAGTCCTATACTGAAGCCTATAGCAATAGGATAAAATAAAAGAACTTGAACAACACCGAGATCACCCGTTCGGTTACTCTGCTGCATGCGATGACACACCCGACAGCAATACATCATGCCCCTTATTAAACGATCCGACCTGCAAGGCTTGCTCGAACGAAGCTCACCAGGACTTGACGCACAGGTCTTTCTCTTTTTCGGCGAACGATTTCTCTGTAAGGAGGCCGCCGATCTGCTGCAGGAAAAGCTCCTTGCGGATGGGCCTGGCGCCGTACATGCAATCGATGGCGACCGGGAGGACCCCAGCCGAACACTCGCCAGGCTGACGAGTTTCAGCCTGCTTCCCGGCCGTCAGATCTACCGGGTTTCGGACAGCCTGATCTTTCACAGCAAAACCGTAGTGTCGGAGATATTCGCCAAGGCAGTCCAGGCTTTTCAGGCGGGCCGCCCGGGACCTGCCGGAAAATACCTGCAGAGCATGCTCCAGGCGGTTGACATGAAGATCGAGGGACCGACCACCTTCACGGAAATCCCGCCGACGGAATGGCGGAAGGTATTCGATTTCGACAAGCCCGGCGACAGTCTCGACTGGGCCGACAAACTTGTCTCCGCGGCCGGGGACACCTCTCCGGGGATCGGCGCCAATTTTGGCGAGCGGTTTATCGAAGCATTGGCTAAGGGATTTCCTGCCGGCAACATTCTGCTTTTGACCGCGGAAACGGTGGACAAACGCCAGCGCCTGTTTACTTCTCTGAAAAAAAACGGCATCGTGGTCGATTGTTCTGTGGCAACCGGATCCGGTGCCGCTGCCCAGACCGAGCAGAAAGAAATTCTCCGGGAGATGATGCAGAAAACTCTCGCGGAATTTCAGAAAAAAATTGACCCGCAAGCGGTGGATATTTTCTTTGAACGGGTAGGATTTCATCCGGTTGCAGTTGTGGTCGAAACGGAAAAACTGGCTCATTATGTCGGCGACAGTCCGACTATCACCAGTGCCGACATCGAGGTAATGGTGGCCCGGAATCGTGAAGACGCGCTCTATGAGTTGACCGACGCCCTCAGCAAACGCCAGACAGCAAGAACCCTCACCCTTGTCTCTCGTCTTCTGGAACAGGGGATTCATGAACTTGCAATCCTGGCGACAATGCGTAATTTTTTGCGAAAGCAGCTCATCTACCGTTCGCTCCAGAAGAGGTCTTTCCCGGCCTGGCGAAGCGGCATGAACCCCAGGGATTTTCAAAACAATTACCTCCCCGCCCTGAAGGCGGAAGGTGAATGGCCCGAACTGCTTCAAGGCCATCCCTATGCACTTTTCATGAGTTTCACCAAGGCCTCCGAATACTCCTGCTCCGGCCTGAAAAGGTGGCTGACCCTGTTGCTGGCCGCAGAATTTCGCCTGAAGGGATCGCCGCTCCCCCCCCGTCTGGTCCTTGAAGAGCTTTTCCTGGCAATGCTCAGAGGTTCTCCGAAGATTCTCGGTGGGAGAGGGCACTTGATATATTGAAACTGCGGTGTTTGATATTACTGTAAATGGAGTAAGATTGACCCATCTTGATTAAATACACGTCCCACAACTGAAAACATGACCATGGCAGACCACAAGACCCACAGGCAGGAAACTGTAATTACTAAAGATGCCATTGAGACAAAAGAACCTTCTCTCTACAAGGTACTCTTGCACAATGACGACTACACCACTATGGAATTCGTCATCGCCATACTCGAAACCGTTTTTCATAAATCGACCCCTGACGCCACAAAAATAATGCTTAATGTCCATAACGAGGGAGTTGGGGTAGCCGGTGTTTATACCAGGGAAATCTGTGAAACAAAAATCTCAATCGTCCATCAACTGGCAAAAAAGAATGAATTCCCATTACGCTGTTCAATGGAAACGGCATAAAAAAGGTGGAAGATTCCTTTCACATAACTGAATCCGGATAATTATGCTGAGCAAGACACTGGAAAAAGCACTGATACTGGCCATTAGAGAAGCAAAAAACCACAATCACGAGTATGTGACCGTCGAACATATGCTCTACGGCCTTTTGCATGACGAGCTTACTAACTATATCATCGATCAGTGCGGGGGATCGACGCAGATTCTCAAAGAGCGTCTGGAAAAGTTTTTCCTCCGCGAAATCCCGACACTTTCGGCTACCGGTGCGACGGAACCGGCCCAGACCATAGCGTTTAACCGCGTGCTGCAGCGAGCTGTCGCCCACGTGCAGAGTTGCGGCAAGAATCAGGTCGACAGTGGCGATGTACTGGTATCGATCCTCTCCGAGGAAGAATCCCATGCGGTCTTTTTCCTCACTTCTGTCGGTATCAGTAAAATGGAGGTAATGAATTTTATCTCCCATGAGCTTCCCGCCGATGGTCTGCAAAAAGAGCCGTTCACTTCTCCGCTGGAAAGTCCCGAGCCGCAAAAGGGCGGCAAGGATGCCAAAGCTCTGGAGGAGTTTACCGTCAATCTGGCCCATTATGCCGCTGAGGGAAAAATCGATCCGCTCATCGGCCGCGACGAAGAACTGAACAGAATCATGCAGGTCCTCTGCCGCCGCAAGAAAAACAACCCGCTGCTCGTCGGCGAGCCTGGGGTCGGCAAGACTGCTATGGCCGAGGGTCTCGCCTTGCGTATCCACGAAGACAAAGAAGCCAGGGCAAAAGGCGAAAAGCCGAGGGTGCCGGATCTGCTGCGCGACGTCGAGATCCACCTGCTTGACATGGGAACACTGGTTGCCGGCACAAAATATCGCGGCGACTTTGAAAAAAGGTTGAAGAGCGTGGTGTCGGCCATCGAGAAAAAAGAAAACGCCATCCTGTTCATCGACGAAATGCATACGATTGTCGGGGCCGGCGCCACCAGCGGCGGCTCCATGGACGCTTCCAATCTGCTGAAACCCGCTCTTCAGGCCGGTATCCTGCGCTGCATCGGCTCAACGACTTATGAAGAGTACAAGAACCAGATTGAAAAAGACCGGGCGCTTTCGCGGCGCTTCCAGAAGATCGATATCGAGGAACCGACCGTCGCCGACACCCACCTCATCCTCAAGGGACTACAGCACAAATACGAGGATCACCATAAGGTGAAATATTCGCACAACTCCTTGAAAGCAATGGCCGAACTGTCGGCTAAGTTTATCAACGAGCGATTCCTGCCCGACAAGGCCATCGACGTGATGGATGAGGTCGGCTCGTTTTTCCGGCTTGAAGGCAGGCAAGGCTCGGTTGTCAAAGTGGGCGACATTGAAAAGGTGGTTTCCCGGATCGCAAGAATCCCGGCCAAATCCAGTTCCACTTCCGAACTGCAGGATATAAAAGACCTGGAAGGTAAGTTCCAGGGAGTGATCTTTGGCCAGGATGAGGCCATCAGTGCCGTTACGAGAGCCGTCAAACGCTCACGCGCGGGTCTTGGCAACCCCGATTCACCGACCGGAAGTTTCCTCTTTGCCGGGCCGACCGGAGTGGGCAAGACCGAAGTGGCCAGGCAGCTTGCCGCCATTCTCAATGTTCACTTCGAGCGCTTCGACATGAGTGAATACATGGAAAAACATGCCGTTGCGAGACTTATCGGTTCGCCACCGGGGTATGTCGGTTTCGATCAGGGAGGCCTCCTCACCGAGGCGATTCGCAAACATCCCTACTCGGTACTGCTGCTCGACGAGATCGAAAAAGCGCATCCCGATATTTTCTCCATTCTCCTGCAGGTNATGGATCATTCAACCCTCACCGACAATTCCGGACGGAAGGCGGATTTCCGCAATGTTATCATCATCATGACGACCAACGCCGGAGCGCGGGAACTGGCCGGCAGGTCGATCGGTTTCGTCAGCAGCAAGAAAGGCAAAGATCAGACCGCGATCAATAAACTCTTTGCCCCCGAGTTCCGCAACAGGCTGGATGCCATTGTCTCGTTCAGCCCGCTGGATCATGACGCCACCCTTCGGGTCGTCGATAAGCTCATCAGGGAACTTGAATCTCAACTGGCGGAAAAACGTGTCACTATCAAGCTCAGCGAAACCGCTCGCAAATATCTCGCCGAAAAGGGTTATGACCCGGATTATGGTGCAAGACCGCTGAGAAGGTTGATCATGAAGGAAATCGGCGACAACCTTACTGAAGAAATTCTCTTTGGCAAACTCGCCAGAGGGGGCCAGGCACAGATCGACGTGCATGAGAGCGAACTCGTCTTCAACTACGCGAACTAAAAAATTATCACTCCCGACACCACAAAACGACTTTGCCCGGTCGTTCTGTGGTGTTGTCTTTTCTCCTCCCGTTCCGCGGTTTACGAAACTGCTCAATTGTTGTATATACTTACGCCAGTATCGTACTGATCGTAACACCTTCCCCCGACAGGGCCTTTTTCATGGTGACAACTTATACCCAAAGGGCATAAGTTTCGTACGAGCAGGCAAGCTGCTCAACTCAGCTTTAACAAGGAGACCCGGCAATGAGCGACTGTATCTTTTGCAAGATCGTAGCAGGTGAAATCCCCGCCAGAAAAATGTACGAAGACGATGAAGTCCTGGCCTTCTGGGATATTGCCCCCCAGGCCCCGGTGCATTTTCTCGTCATTCCCAAAAAACATATTGCCGCTCCCGTCGATGTCCTGGAGGAAGACGACAAGGTCATCGGCAAGCTCATCCGCATTGGCGCCGGACTGGCCGCGGAAAACGGCGTCGCCGACGGCTTTCGGGTAATCTTCAATAACGGCAGAAAGGCCGGACAGGAAGTATTTCACATTCACCTGCATATCCTTGGCGGCAGAGAGAAGCCCTGGCGCATGTAA
>JGI25322J35698_1001988_pt1 | contig 11078 bp, 10 predicted proteins | sample AutmiccBRH37_all_FD_35698 | JGI IMG/M metagenome (IMG submission 35698) | reverse complement strand
GGTTTCCTTGATCTGGCGGGCGCCTGGGATCCCTCGTTGGCGCTGGTGATGGTCGGTGCCATCGCTACGGCGCTGGTGCCTTTCACCTGGGCGAGGAAACACGAGCGCTCTTTGCTCGATGCGCCGATGCAGCTGCCAACCAAGCGCGAGCTGGATGGCAGGCTGATCGGTGGCAGTCTGCTGTTCGGTGTGGGCTGGGGAATCGCTGGCATCTGTCCGGGCCCGGCCATCGCCATGCTGCTCGGCGGGCACTGGCAGGTCGTGCTTTTCGTTCTCGCCATGCTTGGCGGAATGCTGTTGTTCTCCGCGCTGGAACGCCGGCGCGCTTGCTGACCGGGAGGTCTTTATGAAAGTCAACGTTGGAACCATTGATCGGGCACTGCGCATCGTTGTCGGCTTGGTGCTTATCGGTCTGAGCCTGGGCGGCGTGATCGGTGCCTGGGGCTGGATCGGTCTGTTGCCGCTGGCGACTGGCATCTTCCGTTTCTGCCCAGCGTATACGCTGCTCGGTATCAAGACTTGCAAGGCGTGCGATTCCAAGTCCTGAGAGTCTGCGAAGCTCCACAGCAAAAAGGCCGACATCGATGTCGGCCTTTTTNTGTCNGCGCGCTGCGNTCCGGCTATTCGAAACTGGGCAGGCTCGGCTTCACAACGGGCTTGTTCGCGCNGACCCAGGCGTCGAACCCGCCGGCGATCGACTGGACATGCAGGTAGCCCATGTCCTGCAGCGCTGCTGCGGACAGTGCGGCGCGACCGCTGGTCTTGCAATAGAGCACGATGTTCATGTCGCGCGCGGCGAGTTCCGGTGTGCCGCTGAGCTTGAACTCCAGCAGCCCCCGCGGAATGTTGAGGGCGCCGGCGATATGGCCCTCACGAAACTCATCCGCCTCGCGCACGTCGATCAGCACGTCCGCTGCCTGGATCGCGGCGTCGGCATNCGCGACTGCGACTTCCTGTACGTGGGCCCGGGCCAGTTCGACGAGGTCATGTGCGTTCTTCATCCTGCGTTCTCCTTGATGTTGCCAAAACATTCACGCTGCCGTTCACGGGCATGGTGGGTGGTGTCCGGGTCCAGTGCGAGCAGCGCTTCGTACTGGCTGATGAAAACCTGACCGCCCAAATGAGCGAGGAAATCAGTGTTCCGTAATCGGTCCATGACCGGCCCCTTGACCTCGGAAAGATGGAGCTGGATGCCTGCGGTGTGCAGGCGGGCCGTGATGGCCTCAAGACTCTCCAGAGCGCTGGCGTCGATCAGGTTCACGCCTGGGCACATCAGCACCAGGTGCTCGGCCTGCGGATAGCGCCCGATCAGCTCGGCGACGCGGTCTTCGAGGAAGCGCGCATTGGGGAAATACAGGCTCTCGTCGACGCGCACCGAGAGCACCCTCGGGCTCTGTATTACGGCGAAGCGCTCGATGTTGCGGAAATGCTCGCTACCCGGCAGCTGGCCGACCACGGCAATATGCGGCTGGCTGGTGCGCCAGAGAAACAGCAACAGCGATAGGCCGACACCGAGCAGGATGCCGCTCTCCACGCCGATCAGCAGCACACCGAGCATGGTGGCAGCCATGGCCGCGGCGTCCTGTCGGGAGTAGCGCCAGGTGCGACGCAGGGCGGAGAGGTCCACCAGGCTGAGCACAGCGACAATGATCGTCGCGGCCAGTACCGCGTGTGGCAGATTGCGGAACAGTGGCGTGAACAGCAGCACGGTGAGGCCGATGCCCACTGCGGTCAGCGCACCAGCCAGCGGCGTCTGTGCGCCAGCATCGAAGTTGACCACCGAGCGGGCGAAGCCGCCGGTTACCGGAAAGCCACCACTGAGTCCTGCGGCGACATTGGCGCCGCCAAGCGCGACCAGTTCCTGGTTAGGCTCGATGCGTTCGCGGCGCTTGGCCGCCAGGGTCTGCGCCACGGAAACCGACTCGACGAAGCCGACCAGGCTGATCAGCACCGCCGCAGGCAACAGTTGCAGTGCTAGCGTCATATCCAGCGTCGGCAGCCTCATGCTGGGTAGGCCGCCAGGCACCGCACCGACTACCCGCACGCCGGCATCGGCGAGCTGAAAGACGCTGACCGCCGCTATCGCCAGCAGCAAGGCGGCGACCGGCCCGATCTTGCTCAGCGTGCCGGCGATATGCGGACTCATACCCAAACGCTGCAGCCAAGTGGAGAGGCGGCTGCGCACCAGGTAGAGAAATAGCAGGCTCGTCGTGCCGACGATGAACGTCGGGAGATGCATTTGCGACAATGCTCCGAGCAGGCCCCAAACCAGCTCCACGGCGTTTTCACCTCCGGTTGAGATGCCGAGGATATGCTTGAGCTGGCCGAGAGCGATGAGGATGCCCGAAGCGCTGATGAAGCCGGAAATCACCGGATGGCTGAGGAAATTCGCCAGAAAGCCCAGGCGCAGCATGGCCATGAGCAGCAGCACCGCGCCGGAGAGCAGCGCCAGCAGCATGGCCGCGCCTGCATATTCCGCGCTACCCGGGGCGAACAACGGTCCCAAGGCGGCCGCAGTCATCAGCGATACCACTGCCACCGGGCCGACTGCCAGGGTGCGACTGGTGCCGAACAGGGTATAGGCGATCAGCGGCAGCATGCTGGCGTACAGGCCGGTCACTGGCGGCAGGCCGGCGAGCATGGCGTAGGCGAGGCTCTGTGGGATCAGCATCAGCGTTACGATCAGCGCGGCCAGGCTGTCCTTGGCCGCGGCCGCGCGATCATAGTGCCTGACCCACTCCAATATGGGCATGTAGCGGGCCAAGCGCTGCTTCATCCCTTCTTCTCCTGGGTGAAGTCGCAAGCGTCGGGTGCCTCGGCCGGGCGCGGTTCGAAGTCCAGATGCTTCGGCTCGGCCAGCCATTCATGGCCCTTGAGCATCATCTCGAAGTAGATCGACGGCATCCATTGGGTCTTCAGCTTCCAGGCCAGGCGGCGCGGCACTTTCGGGTCGAGCGGGAACGTCGGCAGCAGCTTTCCGCCATAGCCGAACTCGGCGAGGATCACCTTGCCGTGCTCGACGGTCAGCGGGCAGGAGCCGTAACCATCGTAGATCGCCCGCGGGCCGCTGCCCTTGAGCACACTCAGCACGTTTTCGGCGACCACCGGTGCCTGTTTGCGCACCGCTGCTGCGGTCTTGGCGTTGGGCGCGGAACACACATCGCCGAGGCTGAAGACGTTGCCGAAGCGCGGATGTCGCAGCGTCTCGTGCTCGGCCTCGAACCAGCCGTCGGCGTTGGCCAGGGCGCTGTGGCGAATGAAGTCCGGTGCGTGCTGCGGTGGCACCATGTGCAGCAGATCGAACTCACGCTCCACCGTGGTACTTTGCCCGGCGCTGTCGGTCACCTTGAACCAGGCCTTGCGCGCCGGTCCGTCGACAGCCACCAGATTGTGGTTGAAGTTCAGCCGCGCGCCGTAGCGCTCGACGTACTGCATCAGCGCGGGCACGAAGTCTGCGACGCCGAACAGGACCGCGCCAGCCGAACAGAAGTCGACCTCGATATCCTTCAGCACGCCTTGCTGGCGCCAGTGATCGCAGGACAGGTACATCGCCTTCTGCGGTGCGCCGGCGCACTTGATCGGCATGGGTGGCTGGGTGAATAGCGCCTTGCCGCCGCGCAGGTTCTGCACCAGTTGCCAGGTGTAGGGCGCCAGTTCGAAGGCGTAATTCGAGGTCACGCCGAACTTGCCGAGGCTGTCGCGGGCGCCTTCGATGGCGTCCCAGTCGAGGCTCAGGCCCGGGCAGACCACCAGCGCCCGATAGCCGATGCGGCTGCCGTCTTCGAGCACCACTTGCTGGTGCTCCGGCTCGAAGGCTTCGGCAGCCGCGCGGATCCATTGCGCCTTGGACGGAATGCAGCGACTCATTGCGCGCTCGGTGGCGGCGCGGTCGAACACGCCGGCGCCTACCAGCGTCCAGCCGGGCTGATAGTAGTGCTGTTCACGGGGTTCGATGATTGCGACGCGCAGTTCGGGGTCGCGCTTGAGCAAACTGGCTGTCACGGCGCAGCCGGCCGCGCCGCCGCCAATCACCAGGACGTCGTAGCGCGGCGTGACGGCGAATTTCGAAGCGCCCGGCAGCGGCAGATCGGTTGTCGACTGCCAGTAACCCTGCATGCGTGGCAGCAGGCCGCTGAGGTCGTAACTGGCTTGCTGGGCTGTCTGCAGCAACACCTGCGGGTCGAGGTGATGGGCCTCGGCCAGTGCCCAGAGCGAGGCCGAGCGTGTCCCGGTGCGACAGAACGCCAGTGCTGGCCCCTTGATCCGCGCCAGTAGCGCTCGGAAGGCCGCGACGTCGGCATCAGTGATCTGCCCGGATACGACCGGTAGATGGTGATACTCGAGGCCGGACGCCTCGGCGGCGGTGCGCATGACCTCGCTGGACGGCTGGCCTTCGCCCTCGTTGTCCGGGCGGTTGTTGATGACGCAGCGAAATCCGCTGCCGGCCAGCAGCGCCATGTCCGCCGGTTGCAACTGGGCAGCGACGGAGATGAAAGGGGTCAGTCGTTTTATTGTTTGCATGTCGACGTCCTCCACGCTTGGGGCTACAGCACGTCCAGGGGGATCTTCAGGTAGCGCGTGCCGTTGCTTTCCGGCTCGGGCAGCTCGCCGCCGCGCATGTTGATCTGCACAGAGGGCAGGATCAGCGTCGGCATGCCCAGCGTGGCATCCCGTGCCGTGCGCATGGCGACGAACTGGTCCTCGCTGATGCCNGCGTGCACGTGCACGTTGTNTTCGCGTTCGGCGGCGATGGTCGTTTCATNGAGGAACTCTTCACGGCCGGGCGCCTTGTAGTCGTGGCACATGAATACCCGTGTGTCGCCCGGCAGGGCGAACAGCTTCTGGATCGACTGGTACAGCGTGCGCGCGTCGCCGCCCGGGAAATCGCAACGGGCAGTGCCGTAATCGGGCATGAACAGCGTGTCGCCGACGAACGCCGCATCACCGATGACATAGGTCATGCAGGCCGGGGTGTGGCCCGGGGTATGGATGGCGCGCGCCTGGATGTTGCCGACCTGGAAGGTATCGCCATCGTGGAACAGGTGGTCGAACTGGCGGCCATCGGTCGCAAAGCCGGTACCGGCGTTGAACAGCTTGCCGAAGGTGTCCTGCACCACGGTGATGCGATCACCGATCGCCAGCTGACCACCTAGTTGCTGCCTGAGGTACGGCGCGGCGCTCAGATGGTCGGCGTGCACGTGGGTTTCCAGCAGCCACTGCACCTTGAGGTCCTGCTCGCATACATAGTCGACCAGACGCTGGGCGGTAGCATGGGAGGTACGGCCGGATGCCGGATCGTAGTCCAGCACCGAATCGATCACCGCGCATTGGCGTGTCTGCGGATCGCTGACCACGTAGCTGTAGGTGAAAGTCGCGGGATCGAAGAAGGGTTCGATATGGGCATTCATGGGCGCGCTCCTCTCCAAGATTAATACCGGTGGGGGTATGTATGTGGAGTGATGTTAGCCCTGATTTAGGTTATATGCTTAGACTTAATAGTTATTAGTTGGTGGCGGGACATTCGCCGCGACCCGCTATGGAAGGGGCGCAGCGGCTGTCGGGTCAGCGACTGGGCGGATTGGCAGCGTCACTGACGATATGGCCATCGACCAGCTGTATGGTCCGCCCGCAATCGGCCGCAAGGCGTGGATCATGGGTCACCACCAGTATTGCGCAGCCGAACTGGGCATTGATGCGATGAAATAGCTCGAACACGCTTTGCGCGGTGCGGGTATCGAGGTTGCCGGTCGGCTCGTCGGCCAGCAACAGAGGCGGGCGGGTCACCAGCGCCCGGGCGATGGCAACTCGTTGCTGCTGGCCGCCGGAGATCTGCGTCGGCTTCTTGTCGGCGAACTGCGCCAGTCCGACTTCGTCGAGCAGGCCGCGAGCCAGGTCGATATCCGCGTGTGACGGCTTGCCGTGGCGAATCATCAGCGGCATCAGCACGTTCTCCAGCACGCTGAATGCCGAAATCAGGTGGTGAAACTGGAACACGAAACCGATTGCCTGGTTGCGCAGGTGCGTGCGCGCTTCGTCGTCGCTGTCGCGTGTCGCCTGGCCGAGCACGTACAGTTCGCCGGAGCTGGGCGTATCGAGCAGGCCGATCAGGTTCAGCAGCGTGCTCTTACCTGAGCCGGACGGGCCGATCAGCGCGGCCAGCTCACCGCGGTTCAGGCGCAGGTCGATACCGTGCAACACCTCGGTTTCCAGTGGTGTGCCTATGTTGAAGGCCTTGCGTACCTGTTCCAGGCGCAGGACCTCATTGGCCGGGCTGGCTGGCAGGGTTTCAGACATATCGAATCGCCACCGCAGGGTCGTAGCGCGCCGCACGCCGCGCCGGCATCGCCGCCGCCAGCACGCCGGTGATTGTCGCTACCAGCATGGCCAGCGGCACCAGGGTCGGATCGACCGGAATGGTGAACAGCCGCGGGCCAAACAGATTGAAAACCTGCACCAGGCCCCAGCCGACGCCTCCGCCGCAGGCCGAACCGAGCAGCCCGAGCAGCCCGCCCTGCAGCAGGAACACGCGCAGGATCTGCCCGCGCGGGCTGCCCATGGCGCGCAGGATGCCGATCTCGCGGGTGCGCTGGACGACGCTCACGGCGAGCACGCTGGCGATGCCAAAGGCCACGGAGATACCGACGAATACACGGATCATCTCCGTGGTCATGCTCTGCGAGGCGAGCGCGTTGAGCAGTTGCCCATTGGTTTTCATCCAGCTTTCGGCGCGCAGCCCGGTGAGGCGCGCGAGGCGCTCGGCGACCTGATCGGCCTCGAAGATCTCGGCGACCGTGGTATCGATCACCGTGACGCCGCCGGGCAGGTCGAGCAGTGTCTGCGCCTGTTTCAGGTCCAGGTACACGTAGCGCGCATCCAGCTCGCGCACGCCCAGCTCGAAGATGCCGGCGATATCGACGACCGCCTCGCGGCCTTCGCCGGCGTCCAAACGCAGCTTGTCGCCGATGCCCAGGCCGAGGTCGCGTGCCAGTTCCTTGCCGATNACCGCGTGGCCGGCGCCCACGGTGAACTGCCCGGCGATCAGGTCGTCTGCCAGCGGGATGATGCGCTGATAGCGCGGCGGGTCGATGCCGAGCANCGCCACCGAGGCGCGGGCCACGCCGCGTCGGGCGATGGCCGGGCCGCTGATCACCGGCGACACCGCGAGGATCTGTGCGTCCTGGTCGAGCACGTCGCGTACGTCCTGCCAGTTGATGATCGAGCGCAGGCGCTGNGCCCGCGGGCTCTCCAGCACCAGCGNCCAGCTGNGGTCATCGGCGGGCAGAATGCGGTTGACCTCGTCCGGCGGCAGGATGCGGATATGCGCCTGGGTGCCCAGGGTGCGCTCGACCACATTGGCCTGCAGGCCGGTGATCAGCGCCGTGATGAACACGATCACCGCCGAGCCGACGGCGATACCGAACATGATCAGCAACGTCTGCATGCGGTTGTCCAGCAAGAAGCGNAGGGCGATCTTCCATTCGGTCCACAGCGAGTCGGCCAGGCGCATGCAGTCAGTCCTGAATGCCGGTTGGANTCGNTTGCTCANGCACGCGTACGCGCTGGCCTTCCTCNGCGTCGCCGATCAACACCAGATCACCTGCCGCCAGCCCTTCACTGACTTCGCTCAGCGCGGTGCCGAGCATNCCCAGACGCACGCNGACCCGCTCCACCACGCCNTCATTGACGCGCAATACCTGGGCACGTGTTCCGTCGCGGGCGCGCAGCGCATCGTTGGGCAATACCAGGGCTTGCTCGCGTCGGCCGGTCTCGATGTTCACCGAGACGGTCATGCCCTGACGCAGGAAGTCGGCTGGCTCCAGCAGGTCGAGATGGACATCGATGGTCCCACGGGCGGTATCGACGCNCGGCGCGATGAAGCTGACGCGTGCCGGCAGCACTCGATCCGGGTAGGCATCGGNGATGATCCTGGCGGCNTGGCCCAGTTCGATCGGGGCCAGNTTCTTTTCGTCCAGAGGCAGCAGGATTTCGCTACTGCCGGAGCGGGCGATCGTNAGNAGGGTGCGGCCGGGCTGTACCAGGTCGCCGGGTTCGACTTCGCGCGTCTGCACGATGCCGTCGACCTGGGCGTGGATNCGGGCTTTCGCCAGGTTCGCGCGCGCCGCTTCCAGGCGCTGACGCAGGACCTGTTCCTCGCTGCCGCCTTCGCCCACGGCCGCGGCNGCGAANCGGGCGCGNTCGCGGACCACACGGGCAGTCAGCGTTGCGCGGCGAGCCTGCTCAAGNGCCTCGGAGGCCAGGAGCTTGCGTTCGAACAGTGTCTCCCGGCGCTGGAGTTCGCGATCGGCCTGTTCGAGGTTGTTCTGTGCCTCGCGCAGGGTGGCCTGTGCCTGGGGGCGGCTGGAATCAATCAGCTGCTGCAGGGCCGCTTCCGCCTCGCGCAGGCGGGCGCGCTGCTCGTCGTCGCGCAGCTCCAGCAACAGATCGCCAGCCTTTACCGCATCGCCCTCGCGCACATGGCGCACGGCGACAACGCCGGTGATTTCGCTGCCGACCTGCGCCAGCGACTGGCTGTCCACCTCGCCGCTGGCGACCACGCGTTGCACCAGTGGGCGTGTTTCCAGGCGATAGCCGGGCAGTTCCGGCCCTTGAAGCTGGCGCCAGATCATCCAGCCGGCCAGCAGCAGGACCGGGATGATCAGCAAAAGCGCGCGACGAATGGTTTTTGCAGCGGGCACGACGGACCACTCCTTAATGCGGCCCCTCCGGGCCATCGAACCCGCCAAGCTTACGGTCATACCCATGGGGGTACAACGCGGGCGTTGCGCGCAGGTCGGGCGATGGTCTGCGGCTATCGTGACCATAGGCTCTGGAGCAGGGCGTGGCGGAGTACACTGGCCGCCCGCATCGAGGATTCTGAAATCATGGCGTCCACCGTTCAAAGCCCGGCGGCCACTCTGCGCGCTGCCTGGCTCGCACAGGCGCAAGCCAACCCCTGGATCACCTTCGGTCTTGCGGCAACTGCAGTGGCGGTGCTGTTACTGCTAGTGGCGGGTACCGCCAACGCTTTGCAGAGCAGCGAGGCGGGCAACGTTCGCTACGCGCTGTTGGGCGGCAGCGCCGGTTTCGTAGCGACGGCGGTCGGCGCGTTTCTGGCGATCGGCCTGTGTGACATTTCTACCCGCACCCAGGACAGCATGCTTGGCTTTGCCGCCGGCATGATGCTCGCTGCGAGCGCTTTCTCCCTGATCCTTCCGGGGCTGGAAGCGGGGCGTGAATTGTTCGGTAACGGCCCGGCTGCGGCGCTGACGGTGGTGGTCGGCCTGGGTCTTGGCGTGTTGCTCATGCTTGGTCTGGATTACTTCACGCCGCACGAGCATGAAAGCACTGGCCCCTGTGGTCCCGAGTGCGAACGCCTGAACAGGGTCTGGCTGTTTGTGCTCGCCATTGCGCTGCACAACATTCCCGAAGGCATGGCCATCGGTGTGAGCTTCGCCAATGGCGACCTGAGCGTCGGCCTGCCGCTGACCACGGCGATCTCCATTCAGGACATTCCCGAGGGCCTGGCCGTCGCGCTGGCGTTGCGCACCACCGGGTTGTCGGCGCTGGGTTCGGTGCTGGTCGCCGCGGCATCCGGGCTGATGGAGCCGATCGGCGCGCTGGTGGGTATCGGCATGTCCAGCGGCTTCGCCATCGCCTATCCCATCAGCCTCGGCCTGGCCGCGGGGGCAATGATCTTCGTGGTATCCCACGAGGTGATCCCGGAAACCCACCGCAACGGCCATCAGACGCCCGCCACGCTGGGCCTCATGGTGGGCTTCGCGGTGATGATGTTCCTCGATACCGCGCTGGGCTGACGCGTCAGGGCTTGTCCGCCTCGGTCTGCATGATCAGCTCGACGCGGCGGTTGCTGGCGCGACCCTGTTCGTCGCCGTTGTCGGCGAGCGGTCGCGTGTCGGCGTAGCCGGTTGCGCTCAGCCGCGTCGATTCGATGCCGGCCAGCTGCAGGTAGCGCACCACGCTGCTGGCGCGGCTGGCGGAAAGCTCCCAGTTGGACGGGAAGCGCTCGGTCTGGATGGGCAGATTGTCGGTATGGCCCTCGACGATTATCCGATGACCGCCTGCGGCGAGGGTCGGGACCAATCGGTCGATCACATCCAGCCCGGCGTCTTCCAGCTCCGCCCGCCCTGAGCCGAACAGAATTTCGCTGCTGATTCGAAAGCTGATGCTGCCATCGTTGACGATGACCTCGATGTCGTCGCCCAGCGCCAGATCGGGCTTCGCTTCGCTCGTGTCGTCCTGCTGCGTATCAGCCGCCGGCGCCGGTAGCGGCACGATCGATGGTATGGGTGAAGCGCTTGGCTGCAGTGCTACCAGCTGATCGCCAGCCGCCTGCTGCGTGGCTTCTACCATCGCTGGCTCGCTCTGCTGGCCTTCGCCCTTGCCGGCCAGCGCCAGCATGATCACCAGCATCACCAGCAGCAGGGTGAGCATGTCCAGGTAGGTGATCAGCCAGGCTTCCTGCTCTTCCTCTCGCTGCGGCTCTATATGCCAGCGGGAGAAGCGGCTGCCCGGCGATGCCTGGCCGTTCACGTGCGTTCGTCCTGCGGCGCGCTGCGCGGTGCGGCGGGGCTGCCGTCGCGAATTTCGTCGTCGTGGTGGGCGATGAACGACTTGAGCGTTTCGCGCATGTAGGCCGGGCTGCGGCGATTGCACATCATGGAGATGCCCTGCATCACCAGATTCATCAGCGCCACGCGTTGCTCGGTACGCCGTTCGAGCTTCACGGCCACTGGTTTGAGGATCAGGTTGGCCAGCAGCACGCCGTAGAAGGTCGTCATCAGCGCGACCGCGAGGCTGCGGCCGATCAGGTCCATATTGCCGCTACCGAGCATGAACATCAGGTTGATCAGTCCGACCAGCGTGCCGATCATGCCGAACGCCGGCGCATAGTTGGACATCGCCCGGAACAGCTGTGCCTCGGCATTCTCCCGGGCGCGCAGTCGTGCGATGCGCCATTGCAGAAGTTCCAGGATGTCTTCTTCCGGGGTGTTGTCGATCACCAGCTGCACGCCGGTGCGCAGAAAGGGATTGCTGACCTGCTCGACCGCTTTTTCCAC
>JGI25322J35698_1001977_pt1 | contig 11162 bp, 4 predicted proteins | sample AutmiccBRH37_all_FD_35698 | JGI IMG/M metagenome (IMG submission 35698) | reverse complement strand
ACACGCGAGTCAGAGCGGCAGTCAGAGTGGTCTTGCCATGGTCGACGTGACCAATGGTGCCGACGTTGACGTGCGGTTTGTTACGTTCGAACTTTTCCTTAGCCACGACAGTAAACCTCTTACTTAAAGGGCTGAATCAACCTTGTTTTTTGACGAGCGTCTCGACGATATTCGCCGGCGCCTCAGCGTATTTGGAGAATTCCATGGAGTAGCTCGCGCGACCCTGAGACATGGAACGAACGTCGGTTGCATAACCGAACATTTCCCCAAGCGGAACCTCGGCACGGATAACCTTGCCGGAGACCGAGTCTTCCATACCCTGGATCAGACCACGACGACGGTTCAGGTCACCCATTACATCGCCCATGTAGTCTTCAGGGGTCACTACTTCAACCTTCATGATCGGCTCAAGCACTTTACCGCCGCCCTTACCGGCCAGCTGCTTGGTCGCCATGGAAGCTGCAACCTTGAACGCCATCTCGTTAGAGTCGACGTCATGGTAGGAACCATCGAACACGGTAGCCTTCAGGCCGATCAGCGGATAGCCGGCGACAACGCCGTTCTTCATCTGCTCTTCGATACCCTTCTGGATCGCCGGGATGTATTCCTTCGGAACCACACCACCTACCACTTCGTTGGTGAACACCAAGCCTTCAGTGATATTGCCCTTTTCATCCACATCTGGAGTGGAGAAACGGATCCAGCAATGACCGAACTGGCCGCGACCACCGGACTGACGAACGAACTTACCTTCGATCTCGACATTGTCCTTGGTGATAGTTTCGCGGTAAGACACCTGCGGCTTGCCGATGTTGGCTTCGACGTTGAACTCGCGACGCATACGATCGACAAGGATGTCGAGGTGAAGCTCACCCATGCCCGAGATGATGGTCTGACCGGTTTCTTCGTCGGTCTGAACACGGAACGATGGATCTTCCTGAGCCAGCTTGCCCAGCGCGATACCCATCTTCTCCTGGTCAGCCTTGGTCTTCGGCTCAACGGCTACCGAAATTACCGGCTCAGGGAAGTCCATGCGCTCGAGAATGATCGGCTTGTCGATCGAGCAGAGCGTGTCACCAGTGGTGACATCTTTCATGCCGATCAGAGCAGCAATATCACCCGCGCGACACTCCTTGATCTCTTCACGCTGGTTGGCGTGCATCTGCACCATCCGACCCACGCGCTCCTTCTTGCCCTTGACCGAGTTCATCACCGAGTCACCGGAAGAGAGAACGCCGGAGTAGACGCGAGCGAAGGTCAAGGTACCGACGAAGGGGTCGGTAGCGATCTTGAACGCCAGAGCGGAGAAAGGCTCTTCATCGTTGGCGTAACGCTCATCGGTCAGCTCTTCGTTATCCGGGTTCACGCCCTGGATTGCGGGAATTTCAGTCGGCGCAGGCAGGAAGTCGATAACGGCGTCGAGAACCAGAGGCACGCCCTTGTTCTTGAACGAGGAGCCACAGACCGCAGGAACGATTTCACAAGCAATGGTGCGCTGACGCAGACCAGCCTTGATCTCTTCGACGGTCAACTCACCACCTTCGAGATACTTGTTCATCAGCTCTTCATTGGCCTCGGCCGCAGCCTCGATCATGTTCGAGCGATACTCTTCGGCGAGATCCATCAGCTCTGCCGGAATTTCTTCCTCACGGTAGCTGGTGCCCTTGTCCTCATCGTTCCAGTAGATGGCCTTCATCTTGATCAGATCGATCTGACCTTCGAAGTTCTCTTCGGAACCAATTGCGAGCTGAACCGGCACCGGAGTGTGACCCAGGCGCTGCTTGATCTGGCCGACGACACGCAGGAAGTTGGCACCCTGACGGTCCATCTTGTTCACGTAAACGATACGCGGCACACCGTACTTGTTGGCCTGACGCCATACGGTTTCGGACTGCGGCTCAACGCCGGAGGTACCACAGAACACAACCACAGCACCATCGAGAACGCGGAGCGAGCGCTCCACCTCGATGGTGAAGTCAACGTGACCGGGGGTATCGATGACGTTGACGCGGTACTTGTCGTACTGACCGCGCGAACCCTGCCAGAAGGTCGTTACAGCCGCAGAGGTAATGGTAATACCACGCTCCTGCTCCTGAACCATCCAGTCGGTAGTCGCTGCGCCGTCGTGCACTTCACCCATCTTATGGCTGAGGCCGGTATAGAACAGAATCCGCTCCGTGGTGGTGGTCTTGCCCGCGTCTACGTGGGCACAGATACCGATGTTACGGTAGCGGTTGATAGGGGTAGTACGGGCCACAATAAGGTCCTCGTAAAAGTTGCGCTTGATTTAGAAGCGGTAGTGCGAGAAGGCCTTGTTGGCTTCAGCCATACGGTGGACATCTTCGCGCTTCTTGACTGCAGCGCCTTTACCTTCAAAAGCATCCATCAACTCGCCAGCAAGGCGCAGCGCCATGGATTTCTCGCCACGCTTACGCGCGGCATCTACCAGCCAGCGCATGGCCAGCGCATTGCGACGGGAAGGACGAACTTCGACCGGAACCTGATAGGTAGCACCGCCAACACGGCGGGACTTGACTTCGACCAGCGGAGCGATGGCATCGAGTGCTTTTTCGAAGATTTCCAGGGGATCGCTGTTCTTGCGCTCCTTCACCTTGTCCAAGGCACCATAAACGATACGCTCGGCAACGGCTTTCTTGCCGCTTTCCATCACGTGGTTCATGAACTTGGCCAGGATCAGACTTCCGTATTTCGGATCGTCAAGGATCTCGCGCTTGGCTGCTACACGACGTCTTGGCATTGATAAGCCCTCAAACGGTCTTCAGGTTAGCTCGGAACGGTAACGCGCAGGCTACGTCCGACCTTACTCTTATCGACTCAAATAAATAGAAAATGCTGCTTACTTCGGACGCTTGGCGCCGTACTTGGAACGACCCTGCTTACGGTCTTTCACGCCGGAAGTATCCAGCGAGCCGCGCACGGTGTGGTAACGCACACCCGGAAGGTCTTTTACACGACCGCCACGGATCAGCACNACGCTGTGCTCTTGCAGGTTGTGACCTTCACCGCCGATGTACGAGGCGACTTCATAGCCATTGGTCAGACGAACACGGCACACTTTACGCAGTGCGGAGTTCGGTTTCTTCGGCGTGGTGGTGTACACACGAGTGCACACGCCACGACGTTGCGGGCAGTTTTGCAGCGCAGGGACGTCGCTTTTCTCGACGACCCGCTTACGCGGCTGACGTACCAGCTGGTTGATAGTTGCCATCTACTAGCTCCACTGTTGTCTTTCGACACAAACGAAAAATGGCAGGGCACGNAGCCCCGCCAAATTAGGGGTACGAGAGTCTAAAGAGCTTCTCGCCCACCGTCAAGGCAGGCCCCGGCTTGTNACCGAGGCCAAGCACTTTAGTTACCGCTGGAGTTCAACGCCTCNGTCAGAGCTGCTTCGACCTCATCGGCGCTCACACGAACGGGCTTGTCGGCTTCACGCTTGCGCTTACGCTCGCTGTGATACTGCAGGCCCGTACCAGCTGGAATCAGGCGACCCACGACTACGTTNTCCTTGAGACCGCGCAGATAATCGCGCTTGCCAGTAACGGCAGCCTCGGTCAGAACACGCGTTGTTTCCTGGAACGACGCCGCAGAAATGAACGACTCGGTCGACAACGATGCCTTGGTGATACCCAGAAGAACGCGGACGTACTTGGAGACGAACTTGTCGTCGTCGCTCAAACGCTCGTTTTCTTCCAATACCTGGGTCAGCTCCATCTGGTCACCCTTGATGAAGCTGGAATCGCCCGACTCACTGATCTCAACCTTGCGCAGCATTTGCCGCAGGATGGTCTCGATGTGCTTGTCGTTGATCTTCACGCCTTGCAGACGGTACACGTCCTGAATTTCATTGACGATGTACTTGGCCAGCGCACTGACACCCAAGAGACGAAGGATGTCATGCGGGTTGCTCGGGCCATCAGAGATGACCTCGCCCTTGTTCACCTGCTCGCCTTCGAAGACGTTCAGGTGACGCCACTTCGGAATCAGTTCCTCGTACGGATCGCTGCCGTCTGTAGGCGTGATCACCAGGCGGCGCTTGCCCTTGGTTTCCTTACCGAAGGAAATCGTACCGCTGATTTCCGCCAGGATGGACGGCTCCTTCGGACGACGTGCTTCGAACAAGTCAGCAACGCGCGGCAGACCACCGGTGATATCGCGGGTCTTCGANGTTTCCTGCGGGATACGTGCGATGACGTCACCCACGTTGATCTCGGCACCGTCAGCCACACCCACCAGGGCGTTAGCCGGCAGGAAGTACTGAGCAGGCACATCGGTACCCGGCAGCAGCAGCTCCTTACCATTGGCGTCGACCATCTTGATCGCTGGGCGAATGTCTTTGCCCGATGCCGGACGGTCCTTCGGATCCATCACTTCGATGTTGGTCAGACCGGTCAACTCGTCGGTCTGGCGCTTGATGGTGATGTTCTCTTCCATGCCGACGAAGGTCACGACACCCTTCATCTCGGTCACGATCGGGTGAGTGTGCGGGTCCCACTTGGCGACCACAGCACCCGCATCGACCTTGTCGCCTTCCTTGACGGAAATCACCGCGCCGTACGGCAGCTTGTAGCGCTCGCGCTCACGGCCGAAGTCGTCAGCCACCGCCAGCTCACCNGAGCGGGATACCGCCACCAGCGCACCATCGGCACGTTCAACGTGCTTCAGGTTATGCAGACGAATGGTGCCGCCGTTCTTCACCATGACGTTGTCGACAGCAGAAGTACGGCTGGCCGCACCACCGATGTGGAACGTACGCATGGTCAGCTGAGTACCCGGCTCACCGATGGACTGCGCAGCGATAACGCCCACTGCCTCACCGATGTTCACCTGATGCCCACGGGCCAGGTCGCGGCCGTAGCACTTGGCGCAGATACCGTAGCGGGTTTCGCAGGAAATCGGCGAACGCACGACCACTTCGTCGATGCTGTTCAGCTCGATGAAGTCNACCCACTGCTCGTCGACCAACGTACCAGCCGGNACCAGTACATCATCGGTGCCCGGCTTGAGCACGTCACGCGCGATCACGCGGCCAAGTACGCGCTCACCCAGCGGTTCGACGACGTCACCGCCTTCAATGTGCGGGGTCATGAACAGGCCCTGCTCGGTACCGCAATCCACTTCGGTAACGACCAGATCCTGCGCGACATCGACCAGACGACGGGTCAGGTAACCAGAGTTCGCGGTTTTCAGGGCGGTATCCGCCAGACCTTTACGCGCACCGTGAGTGGAGATGAAGTACTGGAGTACGTTCAGACCTTCACGGAAATTCGCGGTAATCGGCGTTTCGATGATCGAGCCGTCCGGCTTGGCCATCAGACCACGCATACCGGCGAGCTGACGAATCTGCGCAGCGGAACCCCGCGCGCCCGAGTCGGCCATCATGTACATCGAGTTGAACGAGTCCTGCTCGGCTTCGTTACCATCACGATCAATGACCTTCTCCTTGGAGAGGTTGGCCATCATCGCCTTGGAGACTTCATCGTTGGCCTTGGACCAAAGGTCGATCACCTTGTTGTACTTCTCGCCCTGGGTTACCAGGCCGGAAGCGTACTGGCTTTCGATCTCCTTAACTTCCTCGGTTGCCGCATCGATGATGCGTGCCTTCTCATCCGGAATGACGAAGTCATTCACGCCGATGGAAACACCGGAGATAGTCGAGTAGGCGAAACCGGTGTACATCAGCTGGTCGGCGAAGATCACAGTGTCCTTCAGGCCAACAGTGCGGTAGCACAGGTTGATCAGCTTGGAGATTGCCTTCTTCTTCATCGGCTGGTTGACCACGTCGAACGACAGGCCGGCCGGCACGATCTGGAACAACAGCGCGCGACCAACAGTGGTGTCGACGATACGGGTGTTCTTGGTGATGCTGCCGTCACGATCCTTGATGGTTTCGTTGATGCGCACCTTCACCCGGGCGTGCAGCGACGCTTCGCCGGCGCGGAAGACACGGTCGACTTCCTGCAGATCCGCGAAGACCCGGCCTTCACCCTTCGCGTTGATGGCTTCACGGGTCATGTAGTACAGACCCAGAACCACGTCCTGCGACGGAACGATGATCGGCTCGCCGTTCGCTGGCGAAAGGATGTTGTTGGTCGACATCATCAGCGCGCGCGCTTCGAGCTGGGCTTCCAGGGTCAGCGGCACGTGCACGGCCATCTGGTCACCGTCGAAGTCGGCGTTGTACGCGGCGCAGACCAGCGGGTGCAGCTGAATCGCCTTGCCTTCGATCAGCACCGGCTCAAACGCCTGGATACCCAGACGGTGCAGGGTCGGTGCGCGGTTGAGCAGCACGGGGTGTTCGCGAATGACTTCGGCGAGAACGTCCCAGACCTCGGGCAGCTCGCGCTCTACCATCTTCTTGGCCGCCTTGATGGTGGTGGCCATGCCACGCATTTCGAGCTTGCCGAAAATGAACGGCTTGAATAGCTCGAGAGCCATCTTCTTCGGCAGACCGCACTGATGCAGACGCAGAGTCGGGCCCACGGTGATCACGGAACGACCGGAGTAGTCCACGCGCTTACCGAGCAGGTTCTGACGGAAGCGACCCTGCTTACCCTTGATCATGTCAGCCAGGGACTTCAGCGGACGCTTGTTCGAGCCGGTGATGGCTCGACCGCGCCGGCCGTTATCCAGCAACGCATCGACGGCTTCCTGCAGCATGCGCTTCTCGTTGCGCACGATGATGTCCGGCGCCGACAGGTCGAGCAGACGCTTCAAACGGTTGTTACGGTTGATCACGCGGCGATACAGATCGTTGAGATCCGAAGTCGCGAAACGACCGCCATCCAGCGGAACCAACGGACGCAGATCCGGCGGCAGTACTGGCAGCACGGTGAGGATCATCCACTCCGGCAGGTTGCCCGAGCCGTGGAACGCTTCCATCAGCTTCAGCCGCTTGGAGAGCTTCTTGATCTTGGTTTCGGAGTTGGTCTGCGGGATTTCCTCGCGCAGGCGACCGATTTCGTGCTCCAGGTCGATCTGGATCAACAGCTCGCGCACAGCCTCGGCACCCATGCGGGCATCGAAGTCGTCACCGAACTCTTCCAGCGCTTCGAAGTACTGCTCGTCATTAAGCAGCTGACCCTTTTCCAGGGTAGTCATGCCCGGATCGATGACGACATAGCTTTCGAAATAGAGCACGCGCTCGATGTCGCGCAGAGTCATGTCCAGCAGCAGGCCGATACGGGACGGCAGCGACTTCAGGAACCAGATGTGGGCAACCGGCGAAGCCAGCTCAATGTGCGCCATGCGCTCGCGGCGTACCTTGGCCAGTGCGACTTCCACCCCACACTTCTCGCAGATGACACCGCGGTGCTTGAGGCGCTTGTACTTACCGCACAGGCACTCGTAGTCCTTTACCGGACCAAAGATCTTGGCGCAGAACAGACCGTCGCGCTCCGGCTTGAACGTACGGTAGTTGATGGTTTCCGGCTTCTTTACTTCACCGAAGGACCAGGAACGGATCATCTCGGGCGAAGCCAGGGCAATCTTGATGGCATCGAACTCTTCGATTTGACCCTGGTTTTTCAACAGATTCAGCAAGTCTTTCAAGGCCTTTCCTCCTCACGGACCTGCGACACCCGGCCAGTGCCGGGCGCCGCGCAGGCGGTGCGTGGTTATTCGGTTTCCAGATCGATATCGATACCGAGCGAGCGGATCTCTTTGATCAACACGTTGAAGGACTCCGGCATGCCGGCCTCCATACGGTGATCGCCGTCCACGATGTTCTTGTACATCTTGGTCCGCCCGTTCACGTCGTCCGACTTGACCGTGAGCATTTCCTGCAGGGTGTACGCGGCGCCATAGGCNTCCAGCGCCCAGACCTCCATCTCCCCGAAGCGCTGACCACCGAACTGCGCCTTACCACCCAGCGGCTGCTGGGTAACCAGGCTGTAGGAACCGGTGGAACGCGCGTGCATCTTGTCGTCGACCAGGTGGTTCAGCTTGAGCATGTACATGTAGCCGACCGTGGTGGTGCGCTCGAATTTGTTGCCGGTACGACCGTCGAACAGCTGCATCTGGCCGCTTTCTGGCAGATCAGCCAGCTTCAGCATGGCCTTGATCTCGCGCTCCTTGGCTCCGTCAAACACCGGAGTAGCCATCGGAACGCCCTTGCGCAGGTTGTTGGCCAGGTCCAGCACTTCCTGATCGCTCAGGTCGTCCAGATTTTCCTGACGGCCGCCGATCTCGTTATAGATCTCGTGCAGGAACTTGCGCAGCTCGGCGACCTTGCGCTGCTCTTCGAGCATCAGATTGATCTTCTCGCCCAGGCCCTTGGCGGCGAGGCCCAGGTGGGTTTCGAGGATCTGACCGACGTTCATACGCGACGGTACGCCAAGCGGGTTGAGCACGATGTCGACCGGCGTGCCGTTGGCGTCATGCGGCATGTCTTCGACCGGCATGATGACCGAGACGACACCTTTGTTACCGTGACGACCAGCCATCTTGTCGCCCGGCTGGATGCGACGCTTGATCGCCAGGTAGACCTTGACGATCTTCAGTACGCCCGGCGCCAGGTCGTCGCCCTGCTGCAACTTGCGCTTCTTGTCTTCGAACTTGTCGTCGAGCAGCTGACGGCGATCGGAGATGTAGGCCTGAGCCTTTTCCAATTGCTCGTTCAGCGCATCTTCGGCCATGCGCAGCTTGAACCACTGCCCATGCTCCANCCCGTCGAGGATCTCGTCAGTGATGACAGCACCTTTCTTGAGGCCGGCACCGCCCTCGGCAGTCGCGCCAACCAGAGCCGAGCGCAGGCGTTCGAAGGTAGCGCCCTCGACGATACGGAACTCCTCGTTGAGGTCCTTGCGGATCTCGTCGAGTTGCATCTTCTCGATAGCCAGCGCACGGGAGTCGCGCTCGACACCGTCGCGGATGAAGACCTGCACGTCGATAACGGTACCTTTGGTGCCAGTCGGCACACGCAGGGAGGTGTCCTTCACATCGGACGCCTTCTCACCGAAGATCGCGCGCAGNAGCTTCTCTTCCGGAGTCAGCTGGGTTTCGCCTTTCGGAGTCACCTTGCCGACCAGGATATCGCCCGGGCCGACTTCGGCACCAACGTAGACAATACCCGCCTCGTCCAGCTTGTTCAGCGCNGCTTCGCCCACGTTCGGGATGTCCGCGGTGATTTCCTCTGGNCCGAGCTTGGTGTCACGCGACACACAGGTCAGTTCCTGGATATGGATAGTGGTGAAACGATCTTCCTGAACCACACGCTCCGAGAGGAGGATGGAGTCTTCGAAGTTGTAGCCGTTCCAAGGCATGAACGCGACGCGCATGTTCTGCCCGAGCGCCAGCTCCCCCATATCAGTGGAAGGGCCGTCAGCCATGATGTCGCCACGCTCCACCACGTCACCCTTGCGAACCAGCGGACGCTGGTTGATGCAGGTGTTCTGGTTGGAACGGGTGTACTTGGTCAGGTTGTAGATGTCGACACCCGCTTCGCCGGTCTCGACCTCCCCATCATGAACACGTACGACTACACGGCTCGCGTCGACTGAATCGATCACACCGCCACGACGGGCAACCACGCAAACGCCGGAGTCGCGCGCCACGTTGCGCTCCATACCAGTACCGACCAGCGGCTTGTCCGAACGCAGAGTCGGCACCGCCTGACGCTGCATGTTCGAGCCCATCAGAGCGCGGTTGGCGTCGTCGTGCTCGAGGAACGGAATCAGCGAGGCAGCGACGGAAACGACCTGCTTGGGCGACACGTCCATCAGGGTCACGTCTTCCGGAGCCTTGACGGTAAATTCGTTCAAGTGACGTACAGCAACCAGTTCGTCGACCAGCTTGCGACCTTCCAGCTTGGCGCTGGCCTGAGCGATAACATGGTCGGCTTCTTCGATCGCCGAGAGGAACACGATCTCATCAGTGACCTCGCCTTCCTTGACCACGCGGTACGGGCTTTCCAGGAAGCCGTACTGGTTGGTGCGAGCATAGGCAGCCAGTGAGTTGATCAGGCCGATGTTCGGACCTTCAGGAGTCTCGATCGGGCATACGCGACCGTAGTGGGTCGGGTGTACGTCACGCACTTCGAAGCCGGCGCGCTCACGGGTCAGACCACCCGGGCCAAGTGCGGAGACACGGCGCTTGTGGGTGATTTCCGACAGCGGGTTGTTCTGGTCCATGAACTGCGAAAGCTGGCTGGAACCGAAGAACTCCTTGACCGCCGCCGCAACCGGCTTGGCATTGATCAGGTCCTGCGGCATCAGGCCTTCACTTTCGGCCATCGACAGACGCTCCTTGACGGCGCGCTCGACACGGACCAGACCAACGCGGAACTGGTTCTCGGCCATCTCGCCAACGCAACGAACACGACGGTTACCCAGGTGATCGATGTCGTCAACGATGCCCTTGCCGTTACGAATATCGACCAGGGTCTTGAGGACGGCGACGATGTCTTCGCGGCTCAGAACGCCCGAACCCTCGATCTCGGTACGACCGATACGACGGTTGAACTTCATCCGACCCACAGCGGACAGGTCGTAGCGCTCCGAGGCGAAGAACAGATTGTTGAACAACGTCTCGGCTGCATCCTTGGTTGGCGGCTCGCCAGGGCGCATCATGCGATAGATCTCGACCAGCGCTTCAAGCTGGTTGGTGGTCGAGTCGATCTTCAGCGTATCGGAAATGAACGGACCGCAGTCGATATCGTTGGTGTACAGGGTCTCGAAACGAACGACCTGAGCCTTGACGATCTTCGCCATGGCATCAACCGTCAGCTCGGTGTTGCACTCCGCGATGATTTCGCCGGTGGCCGGATGCACGATCGCCTTGGCAACGGTGCGCCCCAAGACGTAGTCCATCGGCATCTCAAGCTCTTTGATACCGGACTTATCGAGCTGATTGATGTGACGAGCCGTGATGCGACGCCCCTGCTCGACGATGACCTTGCCGTTCTCATCCTTGATGTCGAACGTGGCGATCTCGCCACGCAGACGCTGCGGCACCAGCTCCAACGCAAGGGTTTCGCCCTTCACATGGAAGATGTTGGTGTCGTAGAAGGCATCGAGAATTTCTTCGGTGCTGTAATTCAAAGCGCGCAGAAGTACCGAAGCGGGCAGCTTGCGGCGACGATCGATACGGACGAATACGGCATCCTTCGGATCGAATTCGAAGTCCAGCCAAGAGCCACGGTAAGG
>JGI25322J35698_1001937_pt1 | contig 11451 bp, 10 predicted proteins | sample AutmiccBRH37_all_FD_35698 | JGI IMG/M metagenome (IMG submission 35698) | reverse complement strand
CTGGAGGCGCACGCCATCCCGATCGAGCCGGCCAGGGCGCGGACCTGGATGGACCGCGCGGAAGCGGCCGATCGCAAGAACGCCCGCGTCCTGGACAAGGTCCGCCTCGCCCTCCCCCGCGAGCTGACTCCCGAGCAGCGCCAGGCGCTTGTCCGGGAGTTCTGCGAGGGGGTGACGGGCAACCGTGTCCCGTGGATGTTTGCCATCCACCAGGAGGGGAAAGACGCCCACAACCCGCACGCCCATGTCGTGATCCGCGATCGGGATCTGGACACCGGCAAGCGCGTCCTTCGGCTCTCAGATAGCGCGAAGGACCGCGCCGCCGCCGGCATGGAGCCCAAGGCCGTCGAATGGATCAGGGCGCAATGGGAAGACCACGCCAACCGCGCCCTGGAGCGTGCCGGCCAGGAAGCCCGGATCGACCGGCGCACCCTGGAAGCCCAGGGCATCGAGCGCGATCCCACGATCCACATCGGCCCTCGCGCCGCCCATATCGACGGCCAGGTGCAGCGACCCATCTCCAAGGTGGTGACGGATGGGCGCGGCCGTCAGATCGACTATCCGATGATCGACGCCGGCCGGACCCGGCGCGAGCGCCAGGGCGAGATCATCGACTTGAACCTGGAGCGCGGGGCACGTTCCCCCGACTTTGAAACGCGGGAATGGGCCAAGTTCGAGAAGGTCCAACGGGCCGCCGATCGCGTGCTGGAATCCCAGCTCACGGTCGAAGCTCGCCGGCGCACTCTGGAGGAGCGCCGGATCAAGGCCGAGTTCCGCGAGCAGGCCGGGAAGATCCGCACCAGCCGGGCGGCCGACTACCAGGCCGGCGTCCAGGCGCAGCGCGAAGCGCTGTCCCCTGCTCTCGCCGCCTTACGTGATCGGCAACGCCAGGAGCGCGAGCATCTGGCCCAACAGCAAAAGAGCCTCTGGGGCCGCTTCGCGGCGGCGATTGACATCACCGGCGGCACCCGTCGCCGGCAGGACGACGCCCGGCGCTCATTGAGCACGGCCCACAAGGCCGAACGGCACCACGCAGCCGAGCAGGCCGCGCTCGCCCGTGCGTCGCTCAGGGACGCCCTGGCGGCTCGTTATGGGCCGCAGGAGGCCCAGCTCCGCACGATGCGCCTGCAGGTGCTCTCTGCCCTACAGGAGGGCCACGCCCGCGCCGAGGCGTCGGCCGACGCGAAGCGCCAGCTCCGCGAGGCCGAGCGCGAACAGGAACGGCAACGCACAGCGGAGGGCATCCGCACCATGAAGGCGCTCAGTCGTCCCCGGCCCGATGACGATCAGCCGGCCGCCTCCCCTGCCCTGGCAAAGAACCAGGACCAGGCCCGCACTGGGTTCGAGGCGGTGCGCACGCCGGCCGAGGAAGCCCAGGAGCGCCGCCGGCAGGAGATGGTTCGCCGGCTGGAAGAAATGCGCCGTCAGCAGGGGCGCGGCCCCGGCCGGACCCGCTGATCCGAGGTCTGGGAATTTCTTCTTTCTGGTCTGTTAACCGAATCTCGCACACGCTTACATGTGAACATGTGGAGGCGTGAACATGCGAACGATCGCAATTTTGAGCCAGAAGGGCGGCGCGGGTAAAACGACCCTAGCCCTACATCTGGCAGCGGCCGGCGAAGCGGCCGGATTCGTGTCCCTGGTCGTGGACATGGACCCGCAGGCCACGGCCAGCAAATGGGCGGAGTGGCGTCAGGGCGTGGCCCCGGAGGTCATCGACAGCCCCCCTGCCCTCCTGCCCCGCAAACTTGCCGCCGCCGAGGGTCAGGGTGCGCAGCTCGTCGTTATCGACACCCCGCCGCACGCCGAAGCCGCCGCCTACGAGGCTGCGAAGCTCGCGGATTTGATTTTGATTCCCTGCCGGCCTCGCGCCTTTGACCTGGACGCGATCCAGATGACGGCCGCTCTGGCGAAGCGTGCAGGCAAGCCGGCCTTTGTCGTGTTTATGGCCGGTCCACCGAACGCCCCCAAGCTCTACGCCGAAGCCGCCGAGGTCGTCGCCGGCTACGGCATCGAGGCCGCGCCGGTTATCTTCCCCGAACGCGCCGCCTTCCACCACAGCACCGGCCAGGGTCGGGTCGCGGCCGAATTTGAGCCGGCCGGCAAAGCGGCCCAGGATGTCGCCGCCCTCTGGGTGTGGGTGAGCGAACATGTGAACATGTCCACAAGTAAGAAAGTGAGGGCTGCATGAGCCGCTTTGCCAACCTGGCCACCAAGGCCGCGAACGTCCCTGTTCCGCAGGCCGCGCCGGCTCATGTCGAGGAGCGGTCGGCCGCAGTCGTTGCGCCCAGCCGCGAGGGCCGCAAGGCCATCACGGGCTATTTCAATCCCGAGCTGTCCATGTCTCTGCACATCCTGGCCAGGAAGCAGGGCAAGAGCCTTCAGGCCCTAATGGGCGAGGCGTTCGACGATCTGTTGCGCAAGTACGGGGAACACCCGATCGGGGACAGGTGAGCATGTTCACACGTTCACAGGTGAGCTTGTCCGCATGAGTGCTGCTGCGCTTCAACAGATCGAGGCCGCGGCGCTTGATGATGACATCAAGGCAGCGTTGCGGGCTGAGGTCGCGTCTGGCCGCTTCCTTGGCTTGGCGTCGGCCGAGCTGGAGCAGCAGAAGCGCGACCGCCGCGCAGCGCTCACGCCTGTTGCCCGTCGCCGCCTGGACTACGTGGAGAACGAGGGCGCGATCGTCAAAAAGGAAGACATCCGCCTGGTTCACAGCATCGCGGCGCTGTGCGGCCTGCCCTACAAGGCCCCGCCGGCCGACCAGCGGATCTTCTCGCGCCAGAATGGCCCCTACAGCCTGGCCGTTCAGACCGGCCACCTTATGGACCCCAACACCGGGAAATGGGTGGAGCAGGGGATTCCCTACGGCCCGAAGGCCCGGCTTCTGTTTGTCCATATCTGCAACGAGGCCGTGCGGACCAATTCGGCGGAGATCGAGATCGCCGACAGCCTCACCGGCTTCATGAAAGAGCTTGGCCTGGCTGTCACCGGCGGGGCCAAGGGGTCGCTTCCGCAGTTCAAGGAACAACTCGCCCGCCTGGCCTCGTGCTCGATGCTCCTGGGCTATACGAACGGCGAGGGGAGGGCGGACACCAGTTTCCGCAAGCCGATCGAGCACGTCAGCCTGTGGCTCCCCCGGAAGGCGGACCAGCCCATGCTGTGGCAATCTACGCTCACGCTTGATCCGCAGTTCTATGACGGCCTGCGCCGGCACGCCCTGCCGGTCGATATTCGCGCCCTTCGCGCCGTCTCTCAGTCGGCCCGACAGATGGATATGGTGCTGTGGCTGACCTACCGCAGCCGCCAGATCGACAAGCCCCTGGGCATCTCCTGGGCGCAGCTCCAGAGCCAGTTCAGCGAGAAGACCGGCAACATCCGATCGTTCAAGCAGAAGTTCGCCGAGGACGTTACGGCCGTCTCGGAGCTGTTCGGCCGCCGGCTCAAGATCGCCTTGCACGAGGAGCGGGGCCTGGTGCTCTACCCGATGGAGCCCAACGGCAGCACGCCCAGCATCGACGGGCGTGGCCTGGTGCCGAAGAAGCGGATCGCCGAGCAAAACTCGGCCCGGAAGCCCTATCAATCGCGTTATGCAAAAAAGCCCATTAAAACAGGCGCTTAGTTACGCAGACTTGGGTACGGTGAGTCGCCTATCAACCCCTTATGAATCAAGGGGTTGAGCCCCCCTTACGCAGACCTGGATACGCTTCCACGCAGACTTGGATACGAACTTGGGGGTGTTTTGCGCAGACCTGGATACGCTTCCACGCAGACTTGGATACGCGAAGCGCCCGAAAAGCCTTATGGCGTAAGGGTTTGCGGACCCCCTCAAATACCCTTCAATTACCTTCTTACAATTAGCTTCAATTATTTGGGCAAACCGGCTGAATCCGCTCCCTGTGGATAACTGGTTCTTTCAGCGCGTCACCGAGCGCCCTTGAAAAGAGAAAGCGGTGTCGGCCGATGGCCGACAAGTTGAGCGAAGGGGAGGGCGCTTCGCGCCCTGGGGACGGTGTCGCCCTCACGGGCGACGAGTCTTTTCGCCCTATGCCGTCCAGCCTGCCGCCGTGCTCGGTCCTGGCAACGCGCTTAAGCGCGTCCGGCGCTTCGCTTGGCCCTTCGGGTGACAGGGCCTCCGCTCGGCGGATGATTGGAGGCGTCGGGACGAGGAACGTCTTTTAGAGTTTCGCCACGCCTGCGGCGCGTCGAACAAGGAACAGGGGCTTTTCGAGGGGTGCGTGGGGCGGCCGTGGAGCCTCACAGGGGCCTTGTCGCGGTTGCGGCCGGGCCAGAGGGCGGATTTTCGATCCGGGGCCTATACGGGCTTCCCTGGGGCGCTGTGGCCCTATCAGTCGTAGTCGGGTCGGGGGCGTCCTGCCAGGGGCGGTTCGATCCCCATGGCCGCGCACCAAATGCGAAATGCCCCCCTAGACGCCGGAATCAAATTTCCCGTAAAGTATAGCGGTGTATTCGAAGCAGCGTGGGAACATACTATTCCTGATATTGCTGGCCGTGATCCTTTTCGCGGCGCTTTCCTATGCAGTGATTGGCAACGAGCGTGGCCAGGTAAAGAGTGCAGCGGGCGAGAATAGCGAGGCAAAAGCCGCAGAGCTTTCTAACTACTTCATTCAGATTGACACTGCCGTTCAACGCATGATGTTGACGGGCGGAATCAAGGATTACGAGATAAATTTCTATTACGCTTTCGCCAGCAACTATGTGATTGGTTCTAACGACAACACTAATTGTACGGCTAGCGCGTGCCGCGTGTTTGATCCGGCCGGAGGCGGTGTTTCTGGCAGAAAGACGACGGCGTTTGCTACCGACGTTGTTAATAGCAGCAATCTACGTGTCTTTTATATTTCTGTTCCTGGTGTAGGAACCTCTTTCCCGGATGTCGTATTGGCGCAATACACAACACCATTAGGTATATGCGAAGCGCTGAATAAAAAAATTGGCCAAAGTGGGATAATATTCAACGTCCCTGCGCCAAATGAGACGAACGCGCTCATGTATTTCTTTTCCATTCCGATCGGACCAATTCCAAGCGTCACCCAGACCCTTTCAGGCATATCTCCACAAGTTGGATCTCAGGGCACATTTTGCACCTGTAGCGGCTCCGATCTAACAGCGTGCTTAGCCAGTAGTTGGATGCCCATCACCTACCATGTGGTTCTCGCCCGCTGACCTCCGATAGCCGCCAGGCGCGAAGACCGAGGTGCGGCAGCGACGAGCGCGGGTTCTCTGTCGGACGGGCAGAGGATCAAAACCGAACGGTTTTGGACCCCTCTTTGTGGACAAGCAAAATCAATGGCTTCCGGGGCTCAGAATTGCGGGTCAGAATCGAAGGATGCGAATCGGCTATGCCCGCGTGTCCCGAGGGGACCACCAGGATCTGACCGCGCAGCTGGAATCGCTGCGGGCGGCCGGCTGCGAAAAAATCTTCCAGGAGGAGCGCAGCGGGAGCGACGCCACCAGGCCCGAGCTGGCCAAGGCGATCGCCAGCCTGGGGCAGGGTGACGTGCTCGTGGTCTGGAAGCTGGACCGCCTGTCGCGGTCGCTGCGCGATCTGTTGTTCACCCTGGAGGCCATCAACGCCGCCGGCGCAGGATTCCTGTCGCTCACCAACGCGATCGACACGACCACGGCCATGGGTCGCCTGACGATGCAGATCGTTGGGGCGTTCGCCGAGTTCGAACGCGAGATGATCCGCGACCGCACGATGCACGGTCTGGAAACCGCCCGCCGGGCCGGCGTCATTGTTGGACGTAAGCCGAAATTGAAGCCTTCCCAAAAGGTCGAGGTTATCCGAATGATCGAGGAGGGGAGGGCCACCACGATGCATGCAGCGTCCGTTTTCAACGTGTCTAAGGCCACGATTAAGCGCGTGCTGCAGGCGCACCGAGCGCAGGCGGCATGACGCGGGCTCTTGCCCGTGTAGCGCCTGCCAAAGCCCCAGAGGCTCCGCAGACAGCCGTTGAGGCGATCCGCTACGAGTTGGCGCGTGCCCGTGTCATCGCCCGCGCCTGGGCTGATACCGTCAGCGAAGCCCGCCGGATCGACCAGGCGGCACTATTCGGCCGCTTGGCGATGGAAACCTTCGCCGGCGCAATCGCGCCAGGCGTGAAGCTGTCGAAGCCCTTCGCGCAGCCCTTTGGCAAACTGGATACCACGGCCAAGCAGCTGGCCCAGGCGATAGGCCGCCAAGCCGCCGGCCTGCCCGTCATCGAGGCCGCGCACTATTTGACAGGCCTCTACACGGCCCTTTTGCCGGGCCGTCATCGGAGTGATTTAGGGGCGTTCTACACGCCGCCGGCCCTGTCGATCCGGCTTCTCGATTTGGCCGAGGAGGAGGGCCTGGATTGGAGCAGCGCCCGCGTCCTCGATCCTGCATGTGGCGGAGGGGCCTTTTTGCTGCAGGCCGCCGCCAGGATCAGGACGGCGCTTGAAGGCAGCGAGCCGGCGTTCATTCTGTCTCACATGGCGAGCCGGCTATTGGGTTTGGAGCTGGACGCCCACGCCGCCGGCTTCGCCCAGGCCGCGCTCGAGGTCGCCCTCGCGGATCTGGCCATTGCAAGCGGTCGGCCGGTCCCATGTCTGGTCAAGGTCTGTGACACCCTGGAGGAGCCGCCGACTCCGACCTTCGATCTGGTGGTGGGAAACCCGCCTTATGGCCGGGTGGCGCTCACAGTCGAACAGCGCCGGCGCTATGCCCGCAGCTTGTACGGCCACGCCAATCTCTACGGCGTATTCACCGACATTGCCCTGCGTTGGGCCAAGCCGGGCGGATTCGTCGCCTACCTGACGCCGACCAGCGTCCTGGGTGGCCAGTATTACGCTGCCCTTCGCGGGCTTCTTGCACGTGAGGCCCCGCCGGTGGCGATCGACTTCGTGCACGCCCGCCGGGGCGTGTTTGAAGACGTGCTGCAGGAGACCTTGCTGGCCCTGTATCGGCCAGGCGGTGAAGCCGGCCGGGTGCAGGTCCATTACCTGCGCATCCCCAACGAGCGAGAGGCGGAGGTCCAGAGAAACGGGACCATCAAACTCCCCGAAGATCCTGCAGCGCCGTGGATGGCCCCGAGAGATCCAGCGCACAGCGCGTTGATCGCCCGCATTGAGGGCATGACCGGCAGGCTGGCGGATTGGGGTTACAGCGTTTCGACCGGCCCATTGGTTTGGAACCGCTTTAAGGACCAGCTGCGCGAGCGCCCCGCCAAAGGAGCGCACCCGCTGATCTGGGCCGAGGCGGTTACGGCCGACGGCCGGTTCGTGTTCCGTGCGCAAAAGCGGAACCATTCGCCCTATTTCAAGCTGGAGCGCGGGGACGCCTGGCTCTTGGTTGAGGAGCCCTGCGTCCTGCTGCAGCGAACCACGGCCAAGGAGCAGGCCCGGCGATTGATCGCGGCCGAACTGCCCGAAAGCTTCATCCGGGACCATGGCGGCGTCGTGGTGGAAAACCACCTCAACATGATCATCGCCGAAGGTGTGCCGAGCGTATCGCCGGCGGCCGTGGCGGCCATGTTGAACAGCGACATGGTGGACCAGGTGTTCCGCTGCATCAGCGGCAGCGTTGCCGTGTCTGCGTTCGAGCTGAAGTCGATCCCGTTTCCGCCGGCCGAAGCCATGAAGGAGATCGAGCGCCTGGTGGCCAAAAAGGCCAAGCGGGCGACGATCGAGAAGGCGGTGCGGGCGCTGTACGGAGAGGTTGACCAATGACCTTCCCGCCGCTCCTCCCATGGCCGGAGATCCACGGCCGCCTGCAGATCATCTTTCCGGCCGGGATGCAGAACCGCGAGCATTCGGTCTGGGAAATTTCAGCCCGGACCATCTTCGTGATGCTCTACGCCGGCGCGGTAGAGGGCGGCGATCAGTGGCTCCGCCCAGATCAGGTCACGCGCATGACCGATGGCCAGGCCGCCAGCACCGACGACCTCGCCCGCCTGGAGTGGATTAAGGAGTCCATGAAGGCCAGCAAGGGGGAGATGCCCGGCCGCTGGTACGCAGTGAACACCCGCGAATCCATCCGCGACGACACGATCAAGAACAGCCTTTTGCAGAACGGCGCGGTGATCGAGCGTCCGGGGTTGCCCACCACTTCGCCGGCGGGCCGCTATGCCCTCCAGGCCGAGTTTGCCACGCTCCTGGCTCCAGAGCTGGACGAGGCGACGTTCAAGGCCAAGGCCGAAGCCTGGCGCGAGAAGCACCTCAACGCCGGCGCTCTGGCGCGCATCGCCATTGTGCGCAAAGGCGCGGTCGCGGCTGGCGACTATGTGCTGGTCACGTTCCCCAACAGCGAGACGCGCCGGCTCACGCCAGGCCCGAGCGCCGACATATCCAAGTCGGTGATCGAGGACTTCGCGCCGCGCTTCCTGGAAGATCCGGGCGTCATTTTTCTCAGCGAGAGCGGCAACAAGGTCGTTGCCCGCGATGACGCCCTAGCCAAGGCGATCGGGCTCAATATCGCCTCCGACAAGAACCTGCCCGACATCGTGCTGGTGGACCTTGGCCCGAAGCATCCGCTCCTGGTGTTTGTCGAGGTGGTGGCCACCGATGGGCCGATCAACGAGATGCGAAAAGCCGCGCTTCTCCAGCTCGCCAAGGGCGCAGGATTTCCCCCTGACCATGTTGCGTTCGTGACGGCCTTCCTCGACCGTAGCGCCGCGCCGTTCCGCAAGACCGTCAACGGTCTGGCGTGGGGCAGCTATGCCTGGTTCGCCTCAGAGCCTGACCGGCTGGCGCTGTTCAGCGACAAGCCGATCCGCTTGCAGGGCGGCTGAGCTTACTTCGTGTCGCCGTTGCCGGGCTTGGGCATCCGCTCGACAATGAAGCGATCGGGGTTGGCCTTGGCCTTTTCGACCGGCACGAGGCGGCCGGTGCGAGCGTCGCGGCCGATGGGAAAGGTCTTGGTCGGTTTGGCCATGATGGCCCCCATGTTCACGGTTTGAGCTCCTGAGATAGGAAGCTTGGCCGGACGCGCAAGGGGTGGGTTATCCGGCCGCGCGTGTCTGCATCCGTTCCCAGTGCCGGCGGATCGCCGCCGGGCCGATCGACTTGCTGACGCCGCAGCGCTTGCCGTGGATCACTCCCTGGAACGAGGTGTAGCGGACGCCGTGTTTCTTCGCGTGGTTCGGGTGAATGCCCTTCGCCAGGTAGAGCCCGGCCTTGGTCGGTGTGTCGGCAGGGCGCACGTCGATCGCGTCCTCGTCCAGGAGCATCCCGCCGACCTTTACCAGCCAGGGGCGAAGCTTGGCGCGGAATGCCACCTGGAGGGCGGGCGGGACATAGACCAGCCAATGGACGTGGGTCAGGTTTGCCGCCTGCTCGACCACCCAGGCATAGATCGGCGGCCCGTAGTCGGGCGCACCGGGCCGCGTGGCCAGGTGGCGCAGCCAGCGGGTGAAGTGGTGATCGCGCAACTTTTCAAAGGCTGCCGAGACGTTTTCAGGCTCGCAGGCGGTCATCCCGAATTGCAGGGTCACGAACAGGTTCGGAGCGCGGCCGAGTTCCCCGGCAAACCGAAGGCCCCGGCGGAGGGTTTGCACCTGCCTGCGGTCGATGTGACGGCTCTGCCTTACCACCCAAACCAGCCCTAGATCCTGTGTCTGTATTGCGCCTGTATACTACTAATGTGGGGCCAGCCGTAAGGCCGGCGCTGGCCGTGCCGCCTTTCCCTGTGGGGATAGGGGTTTGCGGCCTGGCCAGGTCCGCGATCCGTGTCGCTGTTTTGCACGCGGATGTGTGCGGGACGTTCCGTGAACATGGCCCGGTTCGGCCGGGCCGTCCACCATCACGGCCGGGCCTCGGTCTTCGCGCTTGACGGCTATCGGTCGAGGTTAAGAACGCCACAGCCCCACAGGCTTAGCGGGTAAGAAGGACCATCCCCAGCGTGCACTGGTACCGACTGTTGTTTAAAGTACTGATGGCAAAAATCTCACCGTTCAAATTGGCAGGATCATCCCCGATGCGGTCTGTCCCGGTGATTGTGGGCGCTGCCTGCCCGGCCGACACCCCGCTTGAAAAATCTTCTGTCGGCAGGGCTGCCGGCGGGTTTGAAGGGGTCAGCATATAAGCGCAGACATCATACCGTAGACCGCTGACCACCATAACGACATCGCTGGCGCTTGTGCCTTCGTTGATGCGACTAGCCCAACGAAAGGCAAAATGGCCCGGTCGCCAGTTATTAATGTTGTTAACCGCATAATAATCTAGAAAGCCGGCTTCCTGGTATTGTTCAAATGTCTGCGGCGTTACAGGCCCCCCAGCGTCACTGAAAACTGCACATCCTGCTTTAGATGTTATCGGCCCCGCAAAATCTATCGGACCTCCATTTATTCGAACGAACTTGCTACTACGCCAGTCGAGATTATCGGTTGTGCAGCCATTAACCAGAATTAGGCGCTGCACCTCTGCCCTGACGAGAGTCATGTATTGTAGAACGGCGCTGCCTGCGCTTTGGGCCGACTCTTTCGAGGCGTTGTTACCGCCCCCGCGCATTCCCGATGTAACCGCATAAGAAAGCGCCGCGAACAACACCACGGCCAGCAATATCAGGAACAGTATATTTCCGCGTTGCTTCGAATACACCGCTATACTGTACGGGAAACTTGATTCCCGCGTCTAGCCCTCGTCGGCCGGCTTGCGGTGCGTTCGGCGGATCGCTTCTGCCTCATCCATGAGCTGCTGACGTCGAGCCTGGGCATCCTCGAAAATCTGCTGCCGCAGCGACCCGGAGGGCACGGTCACAGGTGCAGGTGTCGGCCTCGGGGCGCTTGAGGGGCGCGGGGGCGGCGGCGGCGTTTTCGGTGGCGGCGCAACAGGTGCGACGGCCGCGAGGCCCTTCAGCTCCTCGTCCTCGTACCACAGGGCCTTGTCGCCCAGGACCGGATCGGCGTTTTCGATCAGGAGGATCTGGGCGTTCCGGTCCATCCGCATCAGCTCGTCAGGGAACAGGAGCGGGCGCTGCGTCGGCGACCAGCTCGTGCTCGAACTGCCGCCGCCCTGCCCCGAGCTGTTGGACGTGCTGCGAACGCTGCGCGTCGTCACCCCGATCATTTTCGAGATGTATTCGGCCGTGTGCAGATCCCGCGTTCCGAAGATCTGGATCGCGCCGGCGTTGCCGATGAAGGTCTGCCAGCCCTTTTCGTACAAGCGCTCCATCTGGCTCAGATCCTGGACGATCGCATGGAGCTGGATACCGAGGCCGGCCATGAGCCCATAGGCGTCCTCGATGATCTTCAGCCGGCCGAGCTGCGCGAACTCGTCCAGCATGAACAGGACCGGTCGCGCCGGCTTGGCCGGGTTGCGGGCCAGGTCGGCGATCCCGAGGGCGATCAGCATCCGCAGCCAACGGTTATACGTCGTCAGCCGATCGACCGGCAGGACGATGTAGACCGACGCGGGGGTGTCGCCCTTGAGATCCGCGAAGCGGAAATCACTCGCCGCCAGGTT
>JGI25322J35698_1001928_pt1 | contig 11479 bp, 13 predicted proteins | sample AutmiccBRH37_all_FD_35698 | JGI IMG/M metagenome (IMG submission 35698) | reverse complement strand
AACCTTCAACTTCACCCATTGCGAGAAGAGCCACGACCTGTCCGACTTCGCTGCCGAGCGTAAGGAAATTCTCAGTCTGCTGGGTATCAAGACGGAGGTAGCGCATCCATGAGTCAGGCTCGCCGTCTTACTGGCCCAAAGAAGTACCTTGCGGTCGTTCTGGCCATCCTGTTCATTCTTCTGATCTGGCAGGCCGCAGCATGGAGTTTGCCGGCCTTTCTGATGCCAGGTATCCCGACCGTCTTCGAGCGTCTGTTCAGTACTATCCAGGAGCCAGAGTTCCGCGAAGGGCTTTACGGCAGCATGAGTCGCCTCGGCAGTGGCTACAGCTTCGCGCTGCTGTTCGGTATCGGTTTCGGCCTGGTGGGTGGGGTACTGTTCTTCTTTCGGGAGATCCTGCGCTCGGCCATCGTCATTCTGCAGTCGATTCCGTCGATCGCCTGGGTGCCGTTGTTTCTGATCGTGATGGGTTTCGGCAATCTGCCGATCATCGTGGTGGTCGCCCTGGCCGCTTTCTTCCCGATGGCGCTGTCGGTGATGAATGCCACCGAGAGCGTGCAGCCGGTGCACGTCGCCGCGGCGCGGGTCATGGGTGCCTCGCGCTGGCAGCTGCTGCGCCGCGTTTATCTGCCCGCCGTGATGCCAGAGCTGATCACCGGCGCGCAGCTGGCCTTCGGTAACGCCTGGCGTGCACTGATCTCCGCCGAAATGCTGATTGGTTTCGGCCAGGGGCTCGGGCGTTCGCTCGCGTACTCGGGCGAGATTGCTGACATGGTTGGCGTGATGATGAACATTCTGGTCATCGCCATTCTCGCCACGCTGATCGATCAGGTTGTACTGGAGAAGTTCAAGCAGCGGATGCTTCGCTATCAGTACGTCTGAGGCCATTGCATGTCTGTTCCCTCGCGCATTGCCATATGGCTCGTCCTGTTGATGCCGGTCGCGTCGATGGCCGAGTCGTTGCGGGTGCAACTGCCCGAACATCGGGTGTTGTCCAGCAGCGAAACGGAGAGTTTCGAGTCGGCGCTGATCGAGCAATTGGCCGAAGCGCTTGGGCGTTCCGGGTCTTCCGTGGTCAGCGCAGATGACGCTGAAGTGCGCTTGGTCGCAGGCGATCGGGTCGGCCCGGCCACTTACTATCATGCTGTGCCTGCCGCGCTAAGCGCGACGGAAGGTGAGTTGTTTGCCTGGTCCGATCTTCAGGGGCAGACGGTTTGCGTCAATCACGCGAGTCCATATGGAGCGTTGCTTAGCGAGCGCTTCGCGGCGGTGCCTCGGGAATATCCGAGCGCGGCGCATGCGCTGATCGGACTCAAGCTTGGTGAGTGCGCTGCGGTTGTCGAAGATGATGTGCTGCTGACGGAGATCGCCACCTTGCCCGAGTGGCGGCGCTACAAGCACCTGTTACCGTCGCTTTTCGATGCCGGGCTGGCAGCTAAGCCTGACGGTCGCCGATGACGCTAACCTGCAGCAGCAGATCAACGCACTCTTGGCGCAATGGTCGGCAGAAGGGCGGTTGGCGGGGCTGACTCAGCAATGGGTCGATGAGGTGGCATTTCAGGCATACGTGCTGGCCGACACCCTGGACTGCCACTGATTCGGTAATTCGGCTTCGATGGCCAGTTTCAGCGTTCGTTCTCGAGTATCTGCGGCAGCATCCGCTGCAAGCCCTCCAGTTTCAGCGGCGCACGAATATGCCCGCGCAGGCTGCCATCCGGTGCGACCAAAGCCAGATTTCCGCTGTGACTGACACTGTAGTCGCCTTCTGTTTCGCGCGCCGGAACGAAAGGGAGACCCAGCGCCCTGGATAGCCTTAGCAGTTGCTCCATGTCGCCGGTCAAGCCGCTGAAGCCGGCGCGGTAGTAGCTCAGGTAGGCCTTGAGTTGTTCCGGCGTGTCGCGCGCGGGATCGGCGCTGACCAATACCACCTGCAACTGCTCGCGAGTCTCGGGCGGTAGCTGGCTGAGCAGCCGACGCATGTCGCTCAGCGTGGTCGGGCAGATGTCGGGGCAGGCGGTAAAGCCGAAGAACAGGATGTGCCAGCGCCCCTGCAGCGACGTAGTACTGAAAGGCTGGCCGTCCTGGTCGATCAGCTCGAGCTGGGGAATGGGCCGTTCACGCGGCAGCAGCAGGATATTCGCCTGGTCCAGCAGTGTATCGCGATCGAGTGCGAACCCGGGAGGAGTACAGGCCAGAACTAGGATAAGCAGGCTGCGCCTTAACGTCATTAACACGGGCAGATCCTTTACCTAGCAGCGGCGCGGAGAATTCGCCGTCAGCGGTCGCTTAGGGCGAAGGCGGTCAGAGTGAACGTGGGAATGCCAATGTCCTGAAGTTTCTGCGATCCGCCCAGTTCGGGCAAATCGATGATGGCAGCGGCCTCATGAATGCTCGCGCGCATGCGTCGCACAAGCTGTGCGGCGGCTAGCAGCGTGCCACCGGTCGCAATCAGGTCATCGAACAACAGCACCGAATCGCCCTCGCAAAGGCTGTCGGCGTGAATCTCCAGATGCGCTTCGCCATATTCGGTGCTGTAGGCCTGCGACAGNACGTCGGCCGGCAGCTTGCCCTGCTTGCGAAACAGCACCAGAGGTTTGTTCAGCTCATAGGCGAGAATCGAGCCGACCAGGAACCCTCGNGCATCAAGCGCGCCGATATGTGTGAAGTCGGCCTCCACATAGCGCTGAATGAAGCTGTCAGCCACCATGCGTAGCGCCTTTGGCGACTGGAATAGCGGGGTGATGTCGCGAAACACCACACCCGGGCGGGGAAAGTCCTGCACCGGGCGGATCAGGGTCTTGATGCTGAACTCGTCGAAGATCATCGGATCTGCTACTCCAAACGCGCTGACTCAGACATCCATTGCGCCGCCGGCTAGGGCGCACAGTCCGATGGAATCCAGAATGCGTACTTCCTTGCCCTCGGCCTCGAGTAAGCCACTCTGCTGAAAACGGGTGAATACACGGGAAACGGTCTCGACCGCCAGGCCCAGGTAATTGCCGATCTCGTTGCGCGACATCGGCAGGCGGAACTGATTGGCCGAGAAGCCGCGTGCGCTGAAGCGTGCAGAAAGGTTGATGAGGAAAGGTCGCGATGCGCTCATCGGCGGTCTTTTTCGACAGCAACAGCATCATCTGCTGATCATCGCGGATTTCGCGGCTCATGATGCGCATGAGCTGGCGACGCAGCTGCGGCAGCAGGACGCTCAGTTCGTCGAGTCGTTCGAAGGAATTTCGCAAACCGAGGTGGTTTCCAATGCCTGCGCGGTGACTGGATAACTTTCGGTATCCATGCCGGAAAGACCGACCAGCTCGCTGGGCAGGTGGAAGCCGGTGATCTGCTCCTCGCCGCCATCGGTAACGCTGAAGGTCCGCAACGCGCCGGAGCGTACGGCGAATACGGAACTGAACACGTCGCCCTGGCGGAACAGGGTTTCGCCTTTCTTCAGGGGGCGGCCGCGTTTGACGATGTCGTCCAAAGCGTCCATGTCCTGCATGTTCAGCGACAGGGGCAGGCACAGCCCGGACAGGCTGCAATCCTTGCAATGAGCTTGCCGCTGCGCACGGACCTTGATCGATTCGGACATAGAGGGCTTCCTGGAAACCTAGTTATAGCGCGCAAGGTTAACTCAGGACGTCGGCGATGGCCAATCGGCTCAAGGGTCGCAGGCAATGATTTGGACGATAGTCTGAGGCGCTCTAGATCAGGCGCGACTGGCCTGGCTGACCTGCTCGGGGAGATAGTGGTCGAAGAGCATGCATATCGAGCGAACCAGTAGCCGGCCAGCAGGCTGAATCAGCAGATGGCTCTCGGTGATCTCGATCATCCCATCAGCGGCCATCTGCTCGAGCATCGGCCAGGCTTCGGCGAAGTACTGTCTGAACTCGATGTCATGCTCGCTCTCGATTTTCGTGAAGCTCAGCTCGAAATCGCAGATCAGAGACTGGATGACGGTGCGGCGGATATGGTCGTCCTGTTTGCAGCGTAAGCCTCTGGCGGTGGCTAGCTGATGCTGATCCAGCTGATATTGGTATTGTTCGATGTCGCTGGTGTTCTGGCAGTAGAGATCACCGATCTGGCTGATGGCCGAAACGCCGAGGCCCACCAGATCGCAATGGCCATGGGTGGTGTAGCCCTGGAAGTTGCGCTGCAAGCTGCCATCTTCTTGCGCCATGGCCAGTTCATCGTCCGGCAGGGCGAAGTGGTCCACGCCTATGTAGCGGTATCCCGCGTCGGTGAGCAAATGAATGCTCCGCTCCAGCATGGCCAGCTTTTCGGCGGGGGCCGGCAGGTCGTTGGCGTTGATACGGCGCTGCGGCGCGTATTGCTCAGGCAGATGAGCATAGTTGAACAGCGAGAGCCGGTCCGGCTGCAGGTCAATGATCGCCTCAACGGTTCTGGCGAAGCGTGTTGGCGTCTGCAGCGGCAGGCCGTATATCAGATCGATGCTCAGCGAGTGGTACTGCAGCGTGCGGGCCGCCTCGATGATGGTGCGTGTTTGCTCCAGGGTCTGCATGCGATTGATGGCGCGCTGGACGTCCGGGTCCAGATCCTGCACGCCGATGCTGATGCGGTTGAAACCTAGTTCGCGGAGCAGGCCGATGGTTGGCCAATCCGCTTCCCGGGGGTCGATCTCGATACTGAAGTCGCCATGATCATCGTCCTGCAGGTTGAAGTGCTGGCGCAGATGGCTCATCAGCCGACGCAGTTGATCATGGCTGAGAAAGGTAGGTGTGCCGCCGCCAAAGTGCAGCTGCTCGACCACCTGGTCCTTGCCCAGGTGGCAGGTGATCAGCTCGATTTCTTTCTCGAGGCGTTCCAGATAGGGCTGTGCGCGTGTCCGGTCGTTGGTCACCACCTTGTTGCGGCCGCAGTAGTAGCAGGCGTTGGCGCAGAATGGCAGATGGACGTACAGCGACAGCGGGCGTGACGCCTGGCGGCTGCCGCGCAATGCGTGCAGCAGGTCGAACGAGCCGACCTTTTCATTGAACTGGGCCGCGGTCGGGTACGACGTATAGCGCGGGCCGGCCTGATCGTAGCGACGGATCAGGTCGGAATCCCAGCGAATGGAGTCGAGCATGTGGCGTTCCCGGTCATGACGGCGGTCGCTGGATTCTAGGGGCAGGGCATTGCGGCGGACTTGACCTGTATCAAACTTGATCCGACCCTAGCGCGCTGGGCCAGATCGGCGCCGACATCCGAAAGGATCGGGCTGATTGGCGGTCAGATGATCACGTCAGCGTCTTATGCTTCAGCAGCGCCTTCATATCGCCAGAGGAGAGATTCATGCACAGCCGCCAGCAGGAAATCGCAACCGCGCTCAACGTCTGCGCACCATTTACCGGGCCGGAGTCGGTACAGGCCGAGATTGATCGTCGGGTGAGCTTCATCCAGACCTGCTTGCGCGAGTCGGGCCTGAAGACCTTGGTGCTCGGGATCAGTGGTGGCGTCGATTCGACCACGGCGGGTCTGCTGGCCCAGCGGGCGGTCGCCGGCATGCGCGAAGCAGGGGAAGGCGACGACTATCGCTTCATCGCCGTGCGCCTGCCTTATCAGGTGCAGCATGACGAGCATGAAGCGCAGCTGGCGGTGGATTCGATCAAGCCCGACGAGTGCCACACCGTGAACATCGGCACCGCGGTGCTGGGCCTGGCTGCCGCCACGCAGGCGCTTGATCCTTTGAGCCCGGCGCAGCGTGATTTCGTGCTGGGCAATACCAAGGCGCGGATGCGCATGGTNGCTCAGTACACGATCGCCAACGCGCGCCAGGGCCTGGTCATCGGTACCGACCATGCGGCAGAGGCGGTGATGGGCTTCTTCACCAAGTTCGGTGATGGCGCGTGCGACCTGACGCCGCTGGCGGGTCTGGTGAAGGATCAGGTTCGGCAGATAGCCGCGGCATTGGGCGCTCCCGATCAGTTGGTGCACAAGGTGCCAACCGCGGATCTCGAAGAGCTGTCACCTGGCAAGCCCGATGAGGCCGCTCATGGTGTCAGCTACCGCAACATCGATGATTTTCTGCAGGGTAAGCCGGTACCGGACGAGGCGGCCCGGATCATCATCGATACCTACGACAAGACTGCTCACAAGCGCCAGTTGCCCAAGGAGCCCTGAGCGCTCGCAAGCCTTCCGCTAGTGCGCGTGTGTCTCGTGAGATGGCGCTGAGCCATGCCCCATCAGCCACTGCTGATGAGGGCCTGGCAGCGTCCAGATACCGAACAGAATCACCATTACCCCGCCGACGACGCGCACGCCACGCTTGCGCAGCAACGTAGTCAATCGCTCGGCAGCAAGGCCGGTGGCAAGCAACACCGGCCAGGTGCCGATGCCGAACGCCAGCATCAGCAAAGCGCTATCCAGTGCATCGCCCTGGCTGGCTGACCACAACAGGGTGCTGTAGACCAGGCCGCACGGTAGCCAGCCCCACAGCGCCCCCAGTATCAGGGCGCGTGGAATGCTCGTTACCGGCATGAATTTGCTAGCGATAGGCTGGATATGACGCCAGAGTCCGCGTCCTAGCGACTCGATGCGTGTCAGCCCGCTCCACCAGCCGGCGAGGTACAGGCCCATGGTGATCAGCAGAAGTGCGGCGACGACTCGTAACGCCATGGCCGCTGGACTGTTGGCAACGGCCAAGCCCGCCAGGCCGATCAGGAATCCGGCAACGGCATAGCTTGATACGCGTCCGAGGTTGTAGGCGACCAGGAGGCGCAGGCGCCTGCCGCGCTGATCCGGTGGAATGGCCATGGTCAGTGCACCCATCAGGCCGCCGCACATGCCGAGGCAATGGCCGCCACCCAGTAGTCCCAAGACCAGTGCAGACAGCAGCAGGGGCAGCAGTTCAGTCACCTTTGCGTTGCTCCGGCTGATCTTCCGAGGATTCCGCTGCATCGGCTGCGGAAGGCTTCTGCGGCTCGTCGTCGTCGAACAGGATGCTGTGCGCCGGTCCGTCGAGATCGTCGAACTGCCCGCTGTCCACCGCCCAGAAGAACACCCAGATTGCGACGGCCACCAGGACCACGGCAACAGGGATGAGGATGTACAGAGCGGCCATTAGGACCTCCAGGATCCGAAGCGAAGCCTTTAGCTGCGTAAAGTGCGCCGCTGCGCCAATGACGTGCGTTGCAGCAGATTCAGCCGTGACTTGCCGGCTGACGTGTCAGCCGCAAGGCGTTCAAAACCACCAGCAGCGAGCTGAGCGACATCCCCAGCGCGGCCCATAGTGGGGTGACCCAGCCAAAGGCGGCGAAGGGCAGAATCAGGCCATTGTACAGGCTTGCCCAGGCCAGGTTCTCGATGATGATGCGGCGGCTGCGGCGTGCGACGTCGAATGCCTGCGCCAAGCTGCCTAGGCGGTTGGATAGCAGCACCGCATCAGCACTGGTCTTGGCCAGGTCGGTCGCCGAGCCCATAGCGACGCTGATATCCGCTGCGGCAAGCACCGGGACGTCGTTGACGCCGTCGCCGAGCATTAGCACCCGATGTCCGGCGGCCTGCAATGCCTGCAATCGGGAGAGCTTGGCGGCAGGGGTCATGCCGCCTTCGGCCTCATCGATGCCCAGTTCCCTGGCAATCTGGCCGACCATCGGTGAGCTGTCACCGGATAGCAGTAGCGTCTGCCAGCCACGGGCGCGGCAGGCCTCGAGGAGTGCCGGGGCATCGTCGCGAAGCCGATCGTCCAATACCAGCCAGGCCAGCGGGCCTTGATCGTCGCCCAACAACAGCCATTGCCCCTGGTCGCCGGGAATAGCGGGTGCCGGTTGGGCGAAGCCTTCGGCGACGAAACTGGGCTGGCCGATCCGCAGGTTGCGACCTTCAACGTTGCCTTGCAGGCCCAGGCCCGGCACCGTTTCGACCGATTCCGCCGCCAGCGGCGCACGTCCGAAGGCGCGGGCAATCGGGTGTTCGGAGCGGTTCTCCAGGGCTGCGGCCAGCGCCAGGCAGGCATCGGCATTCAAAGCTCCGAGCGGGTGCACGGCGCTAAGTGTCAGGCGGCCCTCGGTCAGGGTACCGGTCTTGTCGAACACCACGGTATCGATATGATTCAGGCCTTCGAGCACATGCCCGCGGGTCAGCAGCAGACCGAGCTTGTGCAGCGTACCGGTGGCCGTGGTAAGTGCTGTGGGTGTCGCCAGCGACAGCGCGCATGGGCAGGTCGCGACGAGCAATGCAAGAACGATCCAGAACGCGCGTTGCGGATCGATCTGCCACCAGACCACCCCGACGACGGTTGCAACGAGCAGCACCACCAGCAGAAACCACTGCGCGACGCGGTCGGCCAGCTCGGCAAGCTTCGGTTTGTCTGCCTGAGCACGCTCCAGCAGGCGGACAATGGCGGATAAACGGGTGTCGTCGCCCAAGGCCTGGACTTCCACGGTCAGCGGGCCTTCGACGTTCAGCGTGCCAGCGGTTACTGCATCGTCCACGCCGCGGGGCAGGGGCAGGTACTCACCGGTCAGTACCGATTCATCGACGCTGGACTGACCGCTGATGATGAGGCCGTCTGCCGGAATCAACGCACCGGGTTGCACCAGTACGCGGTCGCCGAGCTGCAGCTCGCTGAGCAGGATGCGATTGCTGTGACCGTCTGCGTCGAGTTTCAGGCAGGACGCAGGCAGCAAATTGACCAGTTGTGCGGTGGCGGCTGCGGTGCGTTCGCGCGCGCGCCGCTCCAGGTAGCGCCCGGCCAGCAGGAAAAGGGCAAACATGCCCACCGCGTCGAAATAGAGTTCACCCTGGCCGGTGATGGTGGACCAGATGCCAGCGACGTACGCACCGCCGATCGCCAGCGACACCGACACGTCCATGGTCAGGTGGCGGGTGCGCAAATCGCGCAGTGCTCCTTTGAAGAAGTCGGTGCAGCAGTAGAAGACGATCGGCGTGGTGAGCAGCAGGGCGGTCCAGCGAAGGGTGACGAAGAAGCTCTCCGACAGGTCCAGGTTGAACTCGGGCCAGGTGGCCATGGTGGCCATCATTACCTGCATCCACAGCAGCCCGGCTACGCCCAGCTGGCGCAGCGAACGGCGGTTCTCGCTGGCCAGGCGCTCGGCAGCCTGGTCGGCCTGGTAGGGGTGTGCTGCGTAGCCGATCCGTCGCAGCTCGCCGAGCAGCTCGCTGAGCGGCAGCTGTGCGTCGCTCCAGCGTACGTTCAGGCGATGATTGGACAGGTTGAGGCTGGCCTCGGCCACGCCGTGCAGGTTGCGCAAGTGGCGTTCGATCAGCCAGCCGCAGGCGGCGCAGCTGATCCCTTCGATCATCAGCGAAGTGCTTGCCAGATCGCCCTGGTGCTGTACGAACGGCTGTTGGACGTCCTCGCGGTCGTACAGCGCCATCTCTTCGCTCAGTTCCTGAGGGAGAGTCTGCGGGTTGATGGCGGTGTCGCTGCGGTGCTGGTAGTAGCTCTCCAGCCCGCCTTTGACGATGGCTTCGGCAACGGCCTGGCAGCCTGGGCAGCACAAGGCCCGCGTCTCACCCAGCACGCGGGCCTGGAACGGACTGCCGGCTGGCACCGGCAGGCCGCAGTGGTAGCAGGGGAGAGGCTTTGCCATCAGTGGCTCAAGGCTTCAGTTCGAGGGCGCGGCCGGTTTCGATGGTTTTTTCTCCGTACAGGCGCCAGTCCTGGTCACCTTCGCGACCGAGTAGCTCGATGAAGCGGCGGCCACTGATCGATTCCTGCATCTGGCCCTGATAGATGCCTTCGCCCTGCGGCTGCAGGATGATGCGGCGGTCGCGCTCGGGTTGGGTCGGAGAGATCAGGTTGAGCACCAGTTGTTGCGGGCGGCTTGCGCCGCTCAGCTGCACTTCGGCCAGGCCGCGTTCATCATTGAGGGCGATGCGTGCCTGCATCTCCAGGCGCTCTGCCAGTTTCTCGCGCTCCAGCGACTGGTTGATGCCCTTGCCGGCGTCGTAATAGTTGTCCGCGACCAGGGTGTCGGCATTCTTGATCGCCAACGTCAGCAGGGACAGACCCAGCACCACAGAGCTCAGCAGGATGGCGATGACAAACCAGGCCCAGAACTGGGTGTACCAACGCGTTTGTTCGTTATCAGAGCGCATGCATTACCTTACTTAGCGGATGCTCGGGCCGATGAAACGGCTGTCTGCATCGTCGTTTATCGAGTCGTCGTCTACCGAGCGAATGTGGAAGACGATTTCATTGGTGCTCGAGGGCAGCTTCTCGGCGGCGATGGACAACTCGACCGGGATCGTGACGAGCTCGCCGCCCTCGGCGCGGATCTCGCTACGGCCTTCGTAGACCAGACCGTCGAGGCCGGTCGCTTCGATCACGAAGGTCTGTTCTTGCTGAGCCTTGTTCATGACCTTGAGGGTGTAGACGTTCTCGATATTGCCCTGCTCGTTCTCGCGGTAGAGCACGCGATCCTTGAGCACGTCGAGTTTTACCAGCGGGCGATCATACACGGCGTAGGAGAACAGCCCCATCATGGCCAGGAGCGCGACGGCGTAACCGATCAGGCGCGGGCGCAGCAGATGGGTCTTCTGGCCGGACAGATTGTGTTCGGTGGTATAGCTGATCAGGCCGCGCGGGTAGTTCATCTTGTCCATGATGGCGTCGCAGGCGTCGATACAGGCGGCGCAGCCGATGCACTCGATCTGCAGGCCGTCGCGGATGTCGATACCGGTCGGACAGACCTGAACGCACATGGTGCAGTCGATGCAGTCGCCAAGGCCCATTGCCTTGTAGTCGGCATCTTTCTTGCGCGGGCCGCGCTTCTCGCCGCGACGCGGATCGTAGGAAACGATCAGGGTGTCCTTGTCGAACATCACGCTCTGGAAGCGCGCGTACGGGCACATGTAGATGCACACCTGCTCACGCAGGTAGCCAGCACTGCCGTAGGTGGCGAGGGTGAAGAAGCCGATCCAGAATGCCGCCCAGCCATTGACGTTCAGGGTGAGCAGGTCGGGCACCAGCTCGCGGATCGGGGTGAAGTAACCGACGAAGGTGATAGCCACCAGAATGCCGACCGCGATCCAGATGGCGTGTTTGGCGAGTTTGCGAAGGAACTTGTTGGCGCTCATCGGCGCCTTGTCGAGCTTCATCCGCTGATTGCGATCACCCTCGGTGATTTTCTCGGCCCACATGAACACCCAGGTGAACACGCTCTGCGGGCATGTGTAGCCACACCAGACGCGGCCGGCGAAGACGGTGATGAAGAACAGGCCGAAGGCACAGATGATCAGCAGCCACGACAACAGCATGAAATCCTGGGGCCAGAATGTCGCCCCGAAGATGTGGAATTTGCGCTCTGGCAGGTCCCACCAGACGGCTTGACGGCCGTTCCAGTTGAGCCAGACGGTTCCGAAGAAGAGGATGAAGAGTACTGCGCCGCCAACGCGTCGCAGGTTGCGGAACAGGCCGCTGAAGGCTCGGGTGTAGATTTTTTCACGCGCGGCGTAAAGGTCAGCTGACGCTCCGGCCTTGGACGGGGGGGTTACATCACGAACGGGGATCTGCTCAGTC
>JGI25322J35698_1001906_pt1 | contig 11644 bp, 13 predicted proteins | sample AutmiccBRH37_all_FD_35698 | JGI IMG/M metagenome (IMG submission 35698) | reverse complement strand
TTGACCCAGTTGTTCGGCCAGTTCGGCCGAGCGTTGTGCGGCCGCGTTCAACGCCTGCTGCACCAGTTGCTCGAAGCCGCCGGCCTGGAAGGCTTTGATCGCCGCTTCGGTGGTTCCGTTCGGTGAAGTGACGCGGCGACGCAGTTCGGCGGCATCGACGTCGCTCTCGCAGGCCATGCGTGCGGCGCCCAGCGCCGTCTGCATGGTCAGGCGTGCGGCCGTCTCGCGGGGCAGGCCGAGCTGCTCGCCGGCGGCGGTCATCGCTTCGATCAGCAGGAAGAAATAGGCCGGCCCGCTTCCAGAAACGGCAGTCACCGCGTCGATCAGGTGTTCCTCGTCGAGCCACAGGGCAATGCCGACGGCCGACAGTAGCTGTTCCGCCTGCTGCTTCTGCGCGTCGCTGACCTGCGCATTGGCGAACAGGCCGCTGACGCCCTGGCGCAACAGCGCCGGTGTGTTGGGCATGCAGCGCACGATCGCCTGCGGCCGTGGGCCCAGCCAGCGCTGCAGGCTGTCGCAGCTGATGCCGGCGGCGATCGAGACGATCAAGGGGGCGTGGTCCAGACAGGGCGCCAGATCCTGACAAACCGTCTGCATGACCTGCGGCTTGACCGACAGCACCACCACATCGGCGTTGGCCAATGCATCGGCATTCTGAGCGAAGGTCTGGATGCCATGCTCGGCGCTGATCTTCGCGCGCTGCTCGACGCCTGGATCGCTGGCGCGGATGGCATCGGCAGCGACGCCTTGAGCGCGCAGCCCGCCGATCAGGCTGGCGGCCATGTTGCCGGCGCCGATAAAGGCGATGCGGGGAGAGGTCATAGCGATTCCTTTATTGAGGGCGCCCGTAATCACGGGCGCCGAACAGTGCGGTGCCGATGCGGACCCAGGTCGCGCCTTCGGCAATTGCCGCTTCGAGGTCTTGGCTCATGCCCATGGACAGCGTATCCAGTGTCAGTGGCAGTTCATCGCGCAACGCGCGCAGGCGGGCAAAGGCGGCGCGCTGCTCGGCGGGGTCTTCGCTCGGTGCGGGAATGCACATCAGCCCACGCAAACGCAGGTGCGGCATCGCGGCGACGGCCTGCGCCAGTTGTGGCAATTCCTCTGGCGCGCAGCCGGACTTGCTCGCCTCGCCGCTGACATTCACCTGTAGGCATATATTCAGCGGCGGCAGTGCTGTGGGGCGCTGATCGGACAGGCGCTGGGCGATCTTCAGGCGGTCCACCGAGTGCACCCAGTCGAAGTGCTCGGCGATGGATTTGGTCTTGTTCGACTGGATCGGGCCGATGAAGTGCCAGGCCAGCGGCAGGTCGCTCAGTTCGGCCTGCTTGTCCAGCGCTTCCTGCAGATAGTTCTCGCCGAAATCGCGGATGCCGGCAGCCGCAGCCTCGCGAATGGCGGCGGCCGGCTGAGTCTTGCTCACCGCCAGCAGCCCTACCGTGGCTGGGTCGCGATCCACAGCTTGCGCCGCCTCACGGATGCGCGCTGCGACCTTTGCAATATTCTTCTCTATCGTGGACATTACTTGCGCCCGCCGCCTTGGGTCTGCGCGGCATTCTACCTGCTTGCTTGTAATTGGGGAGTCCCATGGATATCACAGAACTGCTGGCCTTCAGCGCCAAGCAGGGTGCGTCGGATTTGCACCTTTCCGCCGGCCTGCCGCCGATGATCCGCGTCGATGGCGACGTGCGGCGAATCAACCTGCCGGCCATGGACCACAAGCAGGTGCATGCGCTGATCTACGACATCATGAACGACAAGCAGCGCAAGGATTTCGAGGAATTCCTGGAAACCGACTTCTCGTTCGAAGTGCCGGGCGTGGCGCGTTTTCGCGTCAACGCGTTCAACCAGAATCGCGGTTCCGGCGCGGTGTTCCGGACCATTCCTTCCAAGGTGCTGACCATGGAAGACCTGGGGATGGGCGAGGTTTTCCGCAAGATTACCGATGTGCCGCGCGGGCTCGTGCTGGTCACCGGACCGACCGGCTCGGGCAAGTCGACCACCCTGGCGGCGATGCTTGATTACCTGAACAACACCAAGTACCACCACATCCTTACCATCGAGGACCCCATCGAATTCGTTCACGAATCGAAGAAGTGCCTGGTCAACCAGCGCGAGGTCCATCGTGACACCCTGGGCTTCTCCGAGGCACTGCGTTCGGCACTGCGTGAAGACCCGGACATCATTCTCGTCGGCGAAATGCGCGACCTGGAAACCATCCGCCTGGCGCTGACCGCTGCGGAAACCGGTCACCTGGTGTTCGGCACCCTGCACACCACCTCCGCCGCCAAGACCATCGACCGCGTGGTCGACGTGTTCCCGGCCGAAGAAAAGTCCATGGTCCGNTCGATGCTCTCCGAATCGCTGCAGGCGGTGATCTCGCAGACCCTGCTGAAGAAGGTTGGCGGCGGCCGTGTCGCGGCCCACGAGATCATGATCGGTACGCCGGCGATCCGTAACCTGATTCGCGAGGACAAGGTGGCGCAGATGTATTCCTCGATCCAGACCGGCGGCTCGCTGGGCATGCAGACCCTCGACTCGTGCCTCAAGGGGCTGCTCGCCAAAGGGCTGATCTCGCGAGACAGCGCCAAGGAAAAGGCCAAGCAGCCAGANAACTTCTAAACGCCTGANAACTACCGGGCGCCGCCTCATGCGGCGCTTGCCACGATTGCGAGTACGACGATGGAATTCGAGAAACTTCTGCGCCTGATGGTGGAAAAGGGCGGCTCCGATCTGTTCATCACGGCAGGCGTGCCGCCTTCGATGAAGGTCAACGGCAAGATCATGCCGGTCAGCAAGACGGCGATGTCGCCGGAAATGACCCGCGAGACCGTGCACGGCGTTATGAACGAGCAGCAGCGCCGCGAGTTCACCGAGAACCATGAGTGCAACTTCGCCATCAGCGCCCGCGGTATCGGCCGTTTCCGGGTCAGTGCGTTCTACCAGCGCAATCTCGCCGGCATGGTGCTGCGGCGTATCGAAACCAACATTCCGACCATCGAAGAACTCAAGCTGCCGGACGTCCTCAAGAAGCTGTCGATGACCAAGCGCGGGCTGGTGCTGTTCGTCGGGGCCACCGGTACCGGCAAGTCGACCTCATTGGCTTCGATGATCGGCTACCGCAACAAGAATTCCAGCGGGCACATCATCTCCATCGAAGACCCGATCGAATTCATCCACCAGCATCAGAACTGCATCGTTACCCAGCGCGAGGTCGGTATCGACACCAGCTCGTTCGAAGTGGCCCTGAAGAACACCCTGCGCCAGGCGCCGGACGTGATCCTCATCGGCGAGATCCGCACCCGTGAAACCATGGACTACGCCGTGGCCTTCGCCGAAACCGGCCACCTCTGCCTGGCGACCTGCACGCCAACAACGCCAACCAGGCGCTGGACCGCATCATCAACTTCTTCCCGCCCGACCGTCACAACCAGGTGTGGATGGATCTGTCGCTCAACCTCAAGGCCATCGTCGCCCAGCAGCTGGTGCCGACGCCTGACGGCAAGGGGCGGCGTGCGGTGATCGAGGTGCTGATCAATACGCCGCTGGCGGCCGACCTGATCCGCAAGGGCGAGGTGCATGAGCTCAAGTCGCTGATGAAGCGCTCCACCGAGCTGGGCATGCAGACCTTCGATCAGGCGCTGTACAACCTCTATGTGCAGGGTGAGATCACCTACGAAGATGCGTTGCTGCACGCCGATTCGGCCAACGATTTGCGTCTGCTGATCAAGCTGGGATCGGAAACCGATGGCGAGCATCTGACCAGCGTGTCNCANGGNCTGAGCCTTGAGGTCAGTGACGACGATCCAGGCCGCAGCTTCCGCTAGTCGGCCTGTTTTGCATCCCGGCCGATGCGCTTTCCGCTTCTCGCGGCGACGCGCTCGGCCTGGCCGTCACGCTGCGCACCGGCTCGTGCGCGGCTCATCAGCTGCGGGATCAACATGCCTTCGGGCAGATTCTTCCAGAAGCGCACAGGCAGGTTGCTTTCCAGTACGCCGCGGTTCAGCCGGGCCGGGTTGAACGTGCTTTCGTAATACGCCTTCCATAGCTCGCCGCCGGGGTCCGCTGCGTTCTGCGCCAGCTGCCGCCACGGTGGCGGGCAGGGGCGGGTGTAGTACATGTCTTGGCCATCCCAGCAAACCCCTTCTTCCGGCGTCGCGATCAGCCAGCTGTTGCCGCCCATCCGTTCGGCGAAGTGTCCCGCCGCCCAGGGCAGTATGTCGTGCGCAGGCTCGAACCAGGCGACGTGCCGCGGTCCATCACTGGTCTGCAGTGGGCTGAAGCGAAGAAAGGCATGCAGATGATGGGCCTCACGACGGACTGCCTTGATGCGTCCATGCAGTTCGCTGCCATCGATGTCGCCGACCATTCGCGCACTCGAATCGCCCTGGTTGACCCGCCAGAGCACGCGATACAGCAGGCTCCAGCGCTGCTCGGTGCGATAGCGCGCGGCCATTTCGAGTTCGTCCAGCAGTTGTCGGGGGACGCGAATGCGCGGTCCGCCTTCCGTTGAAGGTGCCGGCGAGGGATCGTCGAATAGCCCTGTCGATTCATCGTCGCTGGCCCAGTTCAGCTCATGTGGCGCGACGCAGCTCTGCAGCAGCGCGCGAGCCCGAACTCGCCACTCCTGGAAGCTTCCATCGAAACGCACCGTGACCATTACCAGAGCGCCAGTTGTGCGGGCGTGTCGCGCAGATGCTGGCGCAGCATGGCCGACTCCTGCCCTGCCAGGCTTGGCCGGTAATCCTGAGTGATGACGAAGGGTTTGGCTTTCTCGAGCGAGCAGCGCAGACGGGTCAGATCCTCGAAGCGGATGCGCTTCTGTCGGCGCAGATCCACCAGGCGTTTCGCGCTGAGCATGCCGATTCCGGGAATGCGGGCGATCATCGTCGGTTCGGCGCGGTTGAGGTCCACCGGAAACTGGTCGCGGTGCGCCAGCGCCCAGGCCAGCTTCGGATCGATATCCAGCGCGAGGTTGCCTGGCCCGCTGAGCAGTTCGTCGGCCTTGAAGCCGTAGCCACGCATGAGGAAGTCGGCCTGATACAGGCGATGCTCGCGCATCAGCGGTGGTGCCGCGAAAGGCACGGTGTTGGGGCTGTGCGGAATCGGGCTGAAGGCCGAGTAGTAGACCCGGCGCAGTCGATAGCTGCCGTATAACGATTGGGCGGTGTGCAATATGGTGCTGTCGTCGGTGTTGTCGGCGCCAATGATCATCTGCGTGCTCTGCCCGGCGGGTGCGAAGCGCGGCGCCCGCCGCTCGGCGCTGGCCTCGGTTTCGCCCTGGTGGATGGTGTGCATGGCCTGTTTGATGGTCACCACCTGCTTTTCCGGTGCCAGGCGGATCAGNCTGGTTTCGGTCGGCAGTTCGATGTTCACGCTGAGCCGGTCGGCATAGCGGCCGGCTTCGGCGATCAGCAGCGGGTCGGCGTCGGGAATGGTCTTGAGNTGGATGTAGCCGCGAAACTCGTGCTCCTCACGCAGCAGCCTGGCGACCCGCACCAGCTGTTCCATGGTGTAGTCCGCCGAGCGGATGATGCCGGAGCTGAGGAACAGGCCGCTGATGCAGTTGCGTCGGTAGAAGTCGAGCGTCAGGCTGACCACTTCTTCCGGCGTGAAGCGCGCCCGCGGCACATCGCTGGAGCGGCGATTGACGCAGTACTGGCAGTCGTACAGGCAGAAGTTGGTCAGCAGGATCTTCAGCAGCGCCACGCAGCGCCCATCCGGCGTGAAGCTGTGGCAGATGCCCATGCCATTGGTGGCGCCGAGTCCGCTCTTGCCCTTCGAACTGCGCTTCGGCGCGCCGCTGCTGGCGCAGGAAACATCGTACTTGGCCGCGTCGGCGAGCACGCTGAGTTTGTCGATCAATTGCATAGTGGTGACCGTGATACTGTTCGCATATACAGTATCACGGTTGCGCATGGCGACAAGGTCCGTCTGGCGGGGCGGTTCAGGCGCATTATCGGATAAGCTGGACGCCACTCATCAATCGCACATCGAGGTTCGGATGCAGCAGAACACCCATAGCACGCTGATCGGCTATCTCCTGTGGATATTCGGTTTTCTCGGCTCCCACCGCTTCTACTACGGCAAGCCCATCACCGGCACCATCTGGTTCTTTACCCTCGGCCTGTTCTTTGTCGGCTGGATCATCGACCTGTTTCTGATCCCATCGATGGATCGTGAAGCGGACATGCGCTTCCAGCCGGGGCCCATCGACTACACGGTCGGCTGGATACTGCTGACCTTTCTCGGCGTATTCGGTGTACACCGCATGTATCAGGGTAAGTGGATCACAGGAATCCTTTACCTGTTCACCGGTGGCTTGTTCTTTATCGGTGTGCTTTACGACTTCTGGACGCTGAACTCGCAGATATCCGAGCGCAATCTGGCGCGGAGCTGAACGAGTAGGGCAGGAAACACTTTAGAAATCTGGCAGGCATGGACGGGTTGATGTCCAGCCTGCGCAGATCTTTCGCATCAGCCTTCGAAGCTGATGTGGCCGTCGACGATGGTGTAGCGTACCGCGCCCGGCAGGCAGTGGCCCATGAACGGGCAGTTACGACCTTTGGAATACCAGCGCTCGCCGACCAGGGTCGAACTGTGTTGATCGAACAGCACCAGGTCCGCAGGTTGGCCGGCTTGCAGGGTGCTGGTCGGCAGGCGTAGTGCTGCAGCGGGCCCGCTGGTCAGGCGCGCCAGCAGGGTTGGCAGGTCGAGCAAGCCGTCATCCACCAATGTCAGCGCCAGTGGCAGCAGAATTTCGGCACTGCTGATGCCCGGTTCGGTTTCGCCGAACGGGGCCAGTTTGGCATCGGCCTCGTGTGGTTGGTGATGACTGGAAATCGCCGAGATGACGCCCGCCTTCACCGCCTCACGCAGGCCATCGCGATCCGCTGCGCTGCGCAGTGGCGGCTGCACGTGATACAGGCTGGAGAAACCGTGCAGCGCTTCATCGGTGAGGATCAGCTGATACATGGCCACGTCGGCCGTCACCGGCAGGCCGCGAGCCTGTGCCTGGGCAATCATTTCCGCGCCACGGGCGCTGGTCAGTTGGGCGAAATGCGCGCGAACGCCGGAGCGCTCGACTAGCAGCAGATTGCGCGCCAGTGCCACGGTTTCGGCGGTCTCCGGAATCCCCGACAGGCCGAGGAAGCTGGCGGCGGCTCCTTCGTGAGCAAGCCCGCCTTCGGCCAGATCGCGGTCCTGGGAGTGGAAGATCACCGTCAGATCGAAGGTGGCGGCGTATTCCAGCGCACGGCGCAGGTTGCGATTGCTGGCAAATTCGGTAAGCCCGTTGCCGAACGCGACACACCCGGCTTCACGCAACGCGACCAGCTCGGAAAGCTGCTCGCCGGCCAGGTTGCGCGTCAGCGCGCCGATGGGGAACACCTTGGCATGGCCCGACTCACGGGCGCGATCGAGGATCAGTTCGGTCACTGCCGCGGTATCCAGCACCGGTCGCGTTTGCGGCGGGCAGCACAGGCTGGTGATGCCGCCAGCGGCGGCGGCCAGGGTCTCGCTGGCAATGCTACCTTTGCGGCTGTAGCCGGGCTCGCGCAGGGCTACCGCAAGATCGACCAGGCCGGGTGCGGCGGTCAGACCCTGTGCGTCGATTGTCTGTTGTGCTTCGAAGCCGGCTGGCGCCTGGCCGATGGCGGCGATCTTGTTGTGCTGCAGGTAGATATCGGCGATTTCGTTGCGCCCGCTGACGGGGTCGATCACGTGTGCGCCGAGGATTCGGGTTGCCACCATCACTGCTGCTCCTCGGATACGGATTCAGAATCGATCTGGCGCTGGGCCGCCTGGCCGCTCATCGCCATGGACAGCACGGCCATGCGAATGGCGATGCCATAGGTGACCTGATTGAGGATCACCGATTGCGGGCCGTCGGCCACCGCCGACTCGATCTCCACGCCGCGGTTGATCGGGCCCGGGTGCATGACGATGGCGTCGGGCTTGGCCAGTGCGAGACGCTGGGTGTTCAGACCGTAGAGTTTGTAGAACTCCCCTTCGCTGGGAAGCAGGCCGCCCTGCATGCGCTCGCGCTGCAGGCGCAGCATGATCACCACGTCGACATCGCGCAGCCCCTCGTTCATGTCGTTGAACACGCGCACACCGTACTGCTCGATGCCCTCGGGCAGCAGGGTTTTCGGTGCGATCACGCGGATGTCCGGGCAGCCCAGTGTCTTCAGCGCCAGCATGTTCGAGCGCGCTACCCGCGAATGCAGAATGTCACCAACGATGGCGACCGAGAGATTCTCGAAGCTGCCTTTGTGGCGGCGGATGGTAAGCATGTCGAGCATGCCCTGGGTCGGGTGCGCATGGCGCCCGTCGCCGCCATTGATCACAGCGACCTCCGGGCTGACGTGCTCGGCGATGAAATGGGCGGCACCGGAGTCGGCGTGGCGCACCACGAACATGTCCGCGGCCATGGCTTCCAGGTTGCGCAGCGTGTCGGTCAGGGTCTCGCCCTTGCTCGTGGAGGAGGTCGAGACGTTCAGCGTGATGACGTCTGCCGACAACCGCTGCGCCGCCAGTTCGAAGGTCGTGCGGGTGCGTGTGGAGTTCTCGAAGAACACGTTGCAGACGGTTTTGCCGCGCAGCAGTGGAACCTTCTTCACCGCCCGGGCGCCGACTTCGAGGAATGAATCGGCAGTGTCCAGGATCTCGGTGAGCAACTCGCGCGGCAGGCCGTCGAGGGAGAGAAAATGGCGCAGCTGGCCTTGGTCGTTCANCTGTAGCGGGCGCTTGGCGTCGGTGGGCGTCATCGCAGGATCTCGGTTGGCGGGGCTGTGGGGCGGACTTGCCGGCTCGCTCAGGAGCCGCTGGTTTCCATCTGTTGTTCGAGGGCCAATGGCTCCGGTCCGATCAGCTTGATGCGCTGNTCGGGCGCCAGCGACAGNGTGGCGCCGACCACGTCNGGGCGAATCGGCAGCTCACGCGCGTTCAGGTCGAGCAGGCAGACCAGCGTTACGCTGGCAGGACGACCGTAGTCGAACAGTTCATTGAGCGCGGCGCGGATGGTGCGGCCGGTCATCAGCACGTCATCGATCAGCACNAGGTGCTGGCCTTCGATCTCGAAAGGCAGNTCCGACGGCTGCACCTGCGGGTGCAGGCCCTTCTGGGTGAAGTCGTCGCGATAGAAGGACACGTCGAGAATGCCGAGCGGTTCGTTCTGCGCGCGGGCTGCGAGCAGCGCCTGGGCCACCCAGACGCCGCCGGTACGGATACCGATGAAGCGCGGNTCCTGGATGTCGCGATCAATCAGGTGNTGCTTCAGTGTGGCGACCATCTCGGGCAGCAGCTGTTCGGGATTGGGCAGAATCATNGNGTCTCCTTACAGGTCTGGATCAGGCGGCAGGGTGATCGCTCAGCCAGCCTTCCAGTAATAGGGCTGCGGCCAGGGCATCCACCGGGCGATCGCGATAGCCGCCGTGCTGGCCCTGGCGCAGACGCTCGCCTTTGGCTTCGAACGTGGTCAGGCGTTCGTCGTGAGTGTGCACCGGCAGGTTGAAGCGACCGTTGAGTCGGCGGGCGAACTTTTCCGCCCGGGCACTCATGTCGCTGGGCGTGCCGTCCATGTTCAGCGGCAGGCCGACGACCAGCGCATCGGGCTGCCATTCGCGCATCAGCGCCTCGATCTGTTGCCAGTCCGGCACGCCGTTCTGTGCCTTGAGTACGCAGAGTTCACGTGCTTGCCCGGTAATGGCCTGGCCGACAGCGACGCCGATCTGCTTGGTGCCGTAGTCGAAGCCGAGCAGCAGTCGCGGCGCACTCATGCGTGGCCGACCTGGGTGCTGAGCAGGCGCAGGTCGACGCCGAGTGATGCTGCCGCGGCGTTCAGGCGTTGGTCATAAGGTAGGTCGAACAGGATCTCGGTATCCGCGGGGCAGCTGAGCCAGGCATTGTCGGCCAGTTCGGCTTCCAGCTGTCCCGCTTCCCAGCCGGCATAACCGAGGGCCGCGAAGTGCCGGGCAGGCCCCTGGCCGTCCGCAATGGCGAACAGGACGTCCTGCGATGTGGACATGCCCAGCGGGCCGAGGGAGAGGGTGGCCTGGAATTGCTGGTCGGGCGAATGCAGAACGAAGCCGCGATCGGTTTGCACTGGGCCGCCGGAGAATATCGGCAGGCTCTGGCAGAGTGGGGGGATCGGCTCGTCCGGGCGCAGCTGCTCCAGCACATCAGCCAGGCTCAGTCCGCTCGGGCGATTGACGATCAGGCCCATGGCGCCTTCTGCGCCGTGTTCGATCAGGTAGATCAGCGTCTGGGCAAAGTTCGGATCGGCCATCTGCGGCATGGCGATCAGGAAGTGATGCTTGAGGTAGCTGGGCGCGGTGCTTTTCATGCGCGTTAGCTTAAGCGTTGCACCGCGTTCCGGCTACAGGTGCGACGGTTCGCCCGGCTGCCGATTTCAGCGACTCGAAAGCCTGTCGCCGCGCTCGAAACGCCAGGTGCGGATGATCTCCACCTGGTCGAACTTCTGCGCCAGTTCGCCGGTGAAGGGCGCAAAAGGCGCTGCCAGTCGCACGATGCGCAGCGCGGCATCGTCCAGCACTGGCTTGCCGGATGACTCGATCACGCGCAGCTCCTGGATGGTGCCGTCGCGGTTGATGGTCACCAGCATGCGCAGGCTGCCGTAGATCTGCTGGCGGCGGGCCTCATCGGGATAGTTGAGGTTGCCGATGCGCTCGACCTTCTTGCGCCATTCGTCGCGATACCAGGCACTGATGTCGCGCATGGTGGCGGCGCTGTTCTGTCGGCTGACCCTGGGGCGCTTGGCATAGCGCTCGACATCCTGCGCCAGCTCGGCTTCGAGGCTGGCGATCTCGGCGCTCAGTTGTGAGCTGTCGAATGCCGGCGCTGCTTGCGGCTCAGGCTGCGGTGGCGTCTGTTGCTTGACGTCGGCCTTTTCGCGCTGTGGGCTGCGAGTGGTGACGACGGTCTTCGCCGGTTCCGGCCGGGTGCTGCGAGGCGGTGCTGCCGGTGGGGTCACCTTGCGTACCTCGGTATCCTGGAACTGCGCTTGCTCGGTGGTTTTCGGCGTGGCCTTGTGCTCCAGCGTGCCGCTGCCCTGCTGATTGTCTTGGGCGAGGAAGTCCGCTTCCTTGGGCTTCTCTTCGCTTTTGAAGGTCGACAGGGTGATTTCCAGCGTCTTGCTGATCTGCTTCGGCTCGGAGAGGGTAAAGCCAAGCCCGAGAATCAAGGCCAGATGCAATGCGGTAGCCAGAAAAAGCGTGAAGCCGAGCCTGTCCGCCGGGCGGACTCGGGTGGTTTCAGGCACGGGATGGCGGATAGCGGCGTTCATCGCAGGTCGGGTCGGCTCGAAGTGCCGCGCAGTCTGCCGGCTTTGAGCTTGGAGTCGCAAGCTCCAAGCTCAAAGCTGTTAGCTGGTTCAACCTTGCAGCTTCGCCGCAATCGCGTCCATGAGCCGTTCGCCGATGCGGGTATCAAAGGCATTGTCGATTTCGCGGATGCAGGTCGGGCTGGTGATGTTGATTTCGGTGAGGTAGTCGCCGATCACATCCAGGCCGACAAACAGCAAGCCGCGCTTGCGTAGTTCCGGGCCGACGATCGCTGCAATCTCGCGGTCGCGATCCGACAGCGGCTGTGCCACGCCGCGACCACCCGCGGCCAGATTGCCGCG
>JGI25322J35698_1001881_pt1 | contig 11805 bp, 11 predicted proteins | sample AutmiccBRH37_all_FD_35698 | JGI IMG/M metagenome (IMG submission 35698) | reverse complement strand
GCGCCGCCGCTTTGCGGGCCGGGAGTTCCGTCGTGATCGGGGAAAAGAATGGTCGGAGCGGCGGGATTCGAACCCACGACCCCCACACCCCCAGTGTGGTGCGCTACCAGGCTGCGCTACGCTCCGACTACGTTGTTGGCGCCGCGATCNTTTGCCTTGGGGAGGGCTCGCGGCCACCGGCAGGTACACCGAGGCAAAACCCCGGTGACGTGCGGGCCGGACTATACTGGCTGTGTTGGGTGGGGGCAACAACCCTGGCCGGGTCCGGGCGATTTTTCTGAGAAGGCCGTGGGCTTAGTTGAGAAGGGCCCGGATGTCCTTCAATTCGGCCAGCACGGCGGCCAGTTGCNCCGCCTGCCCGTCGTCCGCGCGGCCGGTGTCCGGGGCCGTGGCGGCGGGCGTGTCCTGGCTGTTGCCGTCGTCGTCGGTGACGCCGTCCTTCAACAGCTTCTGCACNCCCTTGATGGTGTAGCCGTCCTCGTACAGCCAGCGCCGGATGCGGTCGAGGAGGACGATGTCCTCGGGCCGGTAGTAGCGCCGGCCGCCGCCGCGCTTCATGGGCTTGATTTGCGGGAACTTGGTTTCCCAGAACCGCAGCACGTGCTGCGGCAGGTCGAGCTCGTCGGCGACTTCGCTGATCGTGCGGAAGGCACCCGCCGATTTCTTNACGGACCTGGCGTCATCGGCAGGCATCTCTACGCCACGCCTAGCCGTTGCTTATGGAACGATTGATTCGGCTCTTCAGAACCTGCGAGGGCCGGAACACCAGAACCTTCCNGGGAAGGATCGGCACTTCCTGTCCGGTCTTCGGGTTGCGTCCGATGCGCTGTCCCTTCTGGCGGACGGAGAAACTGCCGAACGACGAAATCTTCACGGTTTCGCCACGCGCCAGAGCGTCCGTCATATAGCCNAGGACGTTTTCCAAGAGGGCCGCGGATTCATTCCGCGACAGCCCGACTTCCTGATACACCGCCTCACCCAGCTGCGCACGGGTGATTGTTTTACCAGCCATTGCTTCCGGTCCCCCTTAGGTCCGCGACCGAGGCAAAGGGTATCCTCGCCGGAGAAAGCCGTCAACGTCAAAGGGTTGCGTGTAACAACCTAAAATCAGGCGGGAATTTACCAACGTACCAGGGCGGAGCCCCAGGTCAGCCCGCCGCCCATGGCTTCGAGCAGAAGCAGGTCGCCGCGTTTGATCCGGCCGTCCTTGACGGCGACGTCCAACGCCAGCGGAATGGACGCGGCCGAGGTGTTGGCNTGTCGGTCCACGGTCGTAACGACCCGGTCCGGCGACACGCCCAGCTTGCGCGCGGTCGAGTCGAGAATGCGCTTGTTGGCCTGATGCGGGACGATCCAGGTGATGTCGTCGCGCTCCAGGCCGTTGGCGTCCAGCGCCTCGTCGACCACGGCGGCCAGATTGGTCACCGCATGGCGGAAAACCTCGCGTCCGACCATGCGGACATGGCCCACGGTCTGGGTCGAGGACGGCCCGCCGTCGACATACAGGAGGTCGTTGAGCTTGCCGTCCGAATGCAGATGCGTGGACAGGATGCCGCGCTCGAGGTTGTGATGGGCACCGGCTTCGTCGCTTTCGGCAACACCNTTGGCGGATGCCTGCAGGACCACGGCTCCCGCCCCGTCGCCGAACAGCACGCAGGTCGAGCGGTCCTCCCAATCGAGAATTCGGGAAAACGTTTCGGCACCGATCAGCAGCACGGTCTTGGCCTGACCCGAGCGGATGAAGGCGTCGGCGGTGGAAATTCCGTACAGGAAGCCGGAGCACACGGCCTGAATATCGAAGGCGGCGCCGTTCGACATGCCGAGCCGGGCCTGTACTTTCGTCGCAGTCGAGGGAAAAGTCTGGTCCGGCGTCGTCGTTGCCAGGATCACCAGATCGATGTCGTCAACGTCAATTCCGGCATGGTCGATGGCCCGTTCCGCGGCGGCGACGGCGAGGTCGGAGGTGAATTGCCCGTCCTCGGCGATATGGCGCTGGCGGATGCCCGTGCGTTCGACGATCCATTCGTCGGTGGTATCGACGCGTTGCGCCAGTTCGTCGTTCGTGACGACACGCTCCGGCAGATAGGAGCCGCAGCCCAGGATGATTGAGCGGGGCATGGTCATCCGTTGGTCACCACTCCGGGCCCGCCGTTGCCGTCGGGGATGTCCTGACCGTTGGCGGAGACGTCGTCGTCGGTTTCCGTCAGGATGCTGGGATCGAAGGAGGCGCGGAACTGTTCATAGTCCTCCTTGATGCTTTCGTTGAAATTGTTGGAAATCAGCTCATAGGCGACGTGGATGGCGTTGGCGAAGCCGACCGCGTCGGTGCCGCCGTGGCTTTTCACGCAGATCCCGTTCAGGCCGACGAACATGGCGCCGTTGTAGCGCCGGGGATCGACCCGCATCTTGAAGGTCATGAGCGCGGATTTCGCCAGCATGGCGCCCAGCTTGGCCGGCAGGGAGCTGGTCAAGGCTTCCTTCAGGAACTGGCCGAACAGCTTGGCCGTGCCTTCGGCGGTCTTCAGCGCAATGTTGCCGGTGAAGCCGTCGGTGACGATCACGTCGACGGTGCCGGCGCCGATGTCGTCGCCTTCGACAAAACCGTGGAAGCGCAGCGGCAGCTTTGAATTCATCAGCCCCTTGGACGCGAGCTTGACCGCCTGATTGCCCTTCAGGTCCTCCTGGCCGACGTTGAGAATGCCGACCGTGGGATTTTCCAGGCCCAGCACGTTGCGCGCGAAGACCTCGCCCATCACCGCGAACTGGATCAGATTCTCGGCGTCGCATTCCACGTTGGCGCCCAGGTCNAGCATGACGCTTTCCCCGCGCCGTGTCGGGAAATAGGTCGCGATGGCCGGCCGGTCGATGCCCGGCAGGGTCTTGAGCACGAACTTGGCCATGGCCATGAGCGCGCCCGTGTTGCCGGCCGACACGATACCGGCGGCCGTACCGTCGCCGACGGCGTTGATGGCCAGGCGCATACTGGAATTGCGGCCCTGGCGGAGCGCCTGGGCCGGCTTGGCGTCGTTGGTCACGATATCGGCCGTATGGCGCACCTGACACACCGCGCGGGCCCGGGGAAACCGGTCCAGCAGCGGGTTCAGGCGGGCTTCGTCACCGAACAGGAGAAAGCTGACACCCGTCAGCCGCTCAAGAGCCGTGTCCACGCCTTCCACCACCATGTCCGGGGCGTTATCCCCGCCCATGGCGTCGATGGAGAGCGTCAGGTTATCCGACAAGGAAATGTCCTTTCCCGACTGCCTCGTTGTGTTAGCGCCTGGAGGNCAGGCTACGCGGCGTCGTCGGCTTCGATCACTTCGCGGTCATCGTAATGACCGCACGCCTGACACACATGGTGGGGGCGCTTAAGTTCACCGCACTTGGGGCATTCGTTGTACGAAGACGGCGACAAGCGGTGATGGGCTCGCCTCATGTCCCTTTTCGACTTCGAGATCTTCTTCTTTGGAACAGCCATGTTGACTACACCTTCATTCAAAAAACGCCCCGGCGGCGGACCGCCTGCGGCGCAAAGCCGGTTACTTAAACAATCTCGCTTTTACCTGCAAGCGCTAACCCACCATTATTTTTCAAGATCGCGCAGTTTCGCAAGGACCGCGAAGGGGTTGTTTTTCGGCGCCTCGGTCTCCCCGTCCCCGTTCGGGGCCGTGTTTTCGACCGCCGGCGCGTCTTTGGCGCGGGGATAAGGCTCCATTTCCAAGGCAGTGTACTCGCAAACCGCCGCCCCGGCATCAATCATGCCGCCCTCGATCAGGTCGGGGGCATCGTCGTCGAAGGGGTCGAGGTCAGCGTCCTCCTTGTCGGGGGGCGTATCGAGATAAACGCGGCGAATCGGTCCCTCGACATGGGTTTCGACCGGCTCCAGGGTGACCACGCAGGATTGCACGAGATCGGCGGCAACGGTTCCGTCCAGGACGAACCGGCGGCCCGGCTCGGCCCGCAGCTTGACGCGCGCCACCAAGGATTTGACCTCCGGAATGCCCAGGAAGTCGGCCAGCGCCCGGCGCTCGTCATCGTCGGCGTCGATGGTCAGGGACACAACATCGCCGCGCAGCAGGTCGCTCACCGGAACAGGCCGGCTCAAAGGGAAGGTGCCGACGGTCATTGCCCGTCCCCTGCCTGCGCCCATTCGGGAGCAGTGAAGGCGGCGCGCCCGGCAAGTAACTCCGCATCCCCCAGAGCCGCCAGGACCACTGTCTGCCCGCACGTAGGCGGCCAGGCGCGCCACGGCGGCATCCTCGGGCGTGGCGTTGCGGTACAGGTTGCGGCGTAAGGCGCCCTCCAGGGCCCCCTCGCCGCCCGTAAGGCCCTCACGGTAGGCGGTCATGCGGCCGTAGAAGCCTTCGACCATCTTCTGAATGCGCCGGCGCACGCCTTCGTCGCCGAATCCCATCTCGCGCAGATTGAGGTCCAGGTCCTCGAACAGCACGTCGAACAGGTCCTGCTTCAGCTTGGCAGGGTCCGGGGATATGCGGTTCAAGCGTTCCAGAACCAGGAACATGTGCAGCAGGATCAGATCGTAGCGACCATCTTCCGTGTCGGCCACGCCGCCGGCCCCGTAGAACGCGGGCTGGCGTGCCTGGCGCACGACATCGCCGTACAGGTTGCGCGCGGTCTTGGCGCCCGAAGAACGCTTGAAAAGGGATAGGATCATTACCGTTTGAACCGGATTTGGGGAAAAACCGCCATATGGGCCCTGGACATGCGCACTCGCGTGACTAATTATCAAGTCCGATTTACCGGGTCCGTTTAGCAAGTCGCGCCGGGCCTTGCACGCAAGAAGATCGCCGCCGGCTGAACATGACACGAAACCCCACGACCTACCGCAACCTCATCACCGCCCGCCCCTGGCTTGGCCTGACGGCCGCCGTGCTGGTGTCCGTGGCCGTTGCGGGCTGCGCCACGCGGGTCGCGGTACGCGGCAACCAGCCCGATTCCGAACGCCTGGCCGAAGTCGTGCCAGGCGACATGAGCCGCGAAGAAGTGGCGGAAATCCTGGGNTCTCCGTCCAGCGTCACGCCCTTCGATTCGCATCTGTGGCTCTATATCAGCGAAAAGACCGAGACCTTCGCCTTCATGGCGCCCAAGGTTCTGGAACGCAACGTGATCATGGTCCGCTTCAACGACAAGGGTCTGGTCAAGGAGATCAAGAAGCTCGACCTGTCCTCGGCCCAGGACATCAAGCATGTGGAGCGGATCACGCCGACATCCGGCAACGAGATCACGTTCTGGGACCAGCTGTTTAACAATATGGGCCGGTTCAACAAGGGCGACGGCGACGTTACGCCGGGGGGGCCGACCGGCGGCGGCGGCGTTCCTTAAGCCCGCTGGCNCCCGCCCTTTTTCTCGAAATCGACCAGGCAAGAAAAAGCCCCGGAGCAACCTGCCCCGGGGCTTTGTCGTCGTTGGTTTGCGGCGTTTCCGGCCTAGGCGAGAATCGCCAGCAGCAGGATCGCCACGATGTTGATGATCTTGATCATCGGGTTGACGGCGGGACCGGCGGTGTCCTTGTAGGGATCGCCGACCGTGTCGCCGGTCACCGCGGCATGGTGGGCGTCGGAGCCCTTGCCGCCGTGGTTGCCGTCTTCGATGTACTTCTTGGCATTATCCCACGCACCGCCGCCGGAGGTCATCGACAGGGCGACGAACAGGCCGGTCACGATGGTGCCCATCAGCATGGCGCCGAGGGCGGAGAACGCCGCCGACTGCCCGGCGATGGCATTGACCACGAAGTACATGACCGCGGGCGCGAACACCGGCAGCATGGACGGCAAGATCATTTCCTTGATCGCGGCCTTGGTCAAAATGTCCACGCACTTGCCGTATTCCGGCTTGCCGGTGCCTTCCATGATGCCCGGGATCTCGCGGAACTGGCGGCGCACCTCGACGACCACCGCACCGCCGGCGCGGCCCACGGCCATCATGCCCATGGAGCCGAACAGATAGGGCAGCATGCCGCCGATGAACAACCCGATGACCACATAGGGGTCNTGCAGCGAGAAGGTCACCGAGACGTCCGGGAAGTAGTGCTTGAGGTCCTCCGTATAGGCGGCGAACAGCACCAGGGCGGCCAGACCGGCGGAACCGATGGCATAGCCCTTGGTCACGGCCTTGGTGGTGTTGCCGACGGCGTCCAGGGCGTCCGTGGTCTTGCGCACGTCTTCCGGCAGGTTGGCCATTTCGGCGATGCCGCCGGCGTTGTCGGTGACCGGCCCGAAGGCGTCGAGCGCCACCACCATGCCGGCCAGCGCCAGCATGGTCGTCGCGGCGATGGCGATGCCGAACAAACCCGCGTTCAGGTAGGAGATGATGATGCCGGCACAGATCACGATGACCGGCATGGCCGTCGCTTCCATGGACACGGCGAGACCCTGGATGACGTTGGTGCCGTGGCCGGTTTCCGAGGCCGCGGCGACGCTCTTCACCGGGCGGTAGTCGGTGCCGGTGTAGTATTCGGTGATCCACACGATCAGGCCGGTCACGCCCAGGCCGGTCAGGGCCGTGATGAACAGCTGCGTGCCGGTCACCGTCTTGGCGCCCATCGGGATGACCGTTTCCCAACCGATGAACATGGACACGATGCCGCCGATCAGGGCGGCGGAGATCACGGCCGAGGCGATGAAGCCCTTGTAGAGCGCGCCCATGATGTTNTGGCTGGCNCCCAGCTTGACGAACCAGGTCGAGATCACCGAGGCGATGATGCACACGGCGCCGATGACCAGCGGGAACAGCATCATCTGTTCCTGGGCGGCACCCGTGAAGAAGATGGCGGCCAGCAGCATGGTGGCGACCATGGTCACGGCGTAGGTTTCGAACAGGTCGGCGGCCATGCCGGCGCAGTCGCCCACGTTGTCGCCCACGTTGTCGGCGATGACGCCGGCGTTGCGGGGGTCGTCCTCGGGGATGCCGGCTTCGATCTTGCCGACCAGATCGGAGCCGACGTCCGCACCCTTGGTGAAGATGCCGCCGCCGAGGCGCGCGAAGATGGAGATCAGCGACGCGCCGAAGCCCAGGGCCACCAGGGCCTCAAGGATATGACGCATGCCGGCGGCGCTGTTCGGGTCGATCATGTTGCGCAGCACGACGTAGTAGCCGGCGACGCCGAGCAGCGCCAGGCCGACCACCAGCATGCCGGTGACGGCGCCGGATTTGAAGGCGACGTCCAGGCCGCCGGCCAGGCCCTGCGATTGGGCGGCTTCGGCGGTGCGCACGTTGGCGCGGACGGAGACGTTCATGCCGATGTAGCCGGCCAGGCCGGACAGGATGGCGCCGATGAAGTAGCCGATGGCCACGGTCATGCCGAGCTTCAGGCCAAGCAGAATGCCGATCACGGCGCCGACGACGGCGACGGTCGTGTACTGGCGGTTCAAGTAGGCGGCCGCACCTTCCTGAATGGCGGCGGCGATTTCCTGCATACGTGCGTTGCCGGCGGGTGCCGACAGAACGGAGCGGATGGCATAGGCGCCGTACAGTAGCGCCAGGACACCGCAGGCGATGACCAAGGTGTAAAGCGACATTCTCGTTTATCCTTCATGCATGTGAATAGTGCCGCCGGGATAAACACTCCCCTACCCCAACATTCGGCGGCCCTTGTGATTATTATTCAGCCGACATCACAGCGTGCGATTCCGACCGGAAAGCCGCCGGGAACATACGCAAAGAGTATTCATAAAGCAACCGCCATGGGGATGGGCAGGCCCCCCGTCCGCCTCTGTCCGGGACCGCGAAAACCGACCGGCGGCAGGTTATTTCTGAGGGGTGTCGACGACCGACTGGATCAGCACGCTCTGCACCACGTCCTTGCCCAGGACGATGTCGGCGCGCAGCTGCAGGCGCTGCTGCAGGATGGCCAGGTTCAGCTGATCCTGTTCCTTCAGCATGCGCGGGATGAAGGTGTGCAAATCCTTGAAAAAGGCATCCTTCANGACCGGCGTCATCTTGCGGACTTCNGCGAAATGGTCGTCGTTCCAGACTTCCAGCTTGAGCTCGAACTGGAAATTTCCAAGCACCTTGCCGTTGCCGAAAACGTTGACCAGCAAGGGAGTCATCTCGACGAACTTGGCTTCGCCCTTGCTTGGGCGCTTGGGTTTTTCCACTTCCGCATTGGGGTTGGCGAAGGGGCCGAGCTCCATCCATTTCATGACGCCGACGGCGCCGCCCAGGATGCAGACCAGAACGATGAACCCGATAAAGATCTTTTTCATTGGCGTTGGCCGTCAGCCGTTCCGTCTGTGGTCAGGGAGATCGCGTGGCGCCATTATGCAGGTGGCAGCCGACCGCGCAATGCGGACGATCACCCTGCCCGGCCGTCAGAAATGCCGGTAGCCGCCGGGGCCAAGGTCCAGTACCGCCCCGCCGGGGCCGAGCAGGCGGACGTCCGGTTCCGCCGTCATGGTCCCGATACGGGTCACGGGCACGCCCGATTCGCGGGCCGCCGTGGCGACCGCGGCCGCCGATGACGGGGCGGCCGTGAACGCAAGTTCGTAATCGTCGCCGCCGGTCACCAGTGTTTCCAGCAGGCTGGGATCGGCGGCAAGCGCCGCCCGCGCCGCATCGGACAGCGGCAGATCCTGGACCCCGATCTCGGCTCCCACGCCCGATGTCTTGGCGATGTGACCGACATCGGCGGCAAGGCCGTCGGAAACGTCGATGCAGCTCGTGGCGATTTGCACCAGGCGCGGGCCGAGCGCCGTGCGTGGCCGCGGCCGATCGTAACGGTCGCGCAGGAACGCGTCGCCGTCGCTGCCGGCGAGCGTTCGCCCGTCGCGGGCGGCCAAAAGGCCGAGGGCGGCGTCGCCGATCGTTCCGGACAGATAAAGATCATCGCCGGCCTGCGCCCCTGACCGGAGAAGAGCCTGGCCCGCGGCGACCCAGCCGAGCGCCGTGATCGAGAGCGTGAGCGGCCCGTTCGTGGTCACCGTGTCGCCGCCCAGAAGGAAGATACCGTGTGTGGCCTGCATGTCCCCAAGACCGGAGGCGAAGGTCTGCAGCCAGCCGGGGATGATCGGCTTGGGCGCCGCCAGGGCCAGGGTATAGGCGGCGGGCGTGGCGCCCATGGCGGCCAGATCCGACAGGTTGACGCCCAGCGCCTTGACCGCCAGGCATTCAGGGTCGGTGTCGGCCAGGAAATGCTGGCCCGCGACCAGGGCGTCGGTGGTGACGACGAGCTGACTACCCGCAGGCGGCGTCAGCAGCCCGGCGTCGTCCTTGAGGTCGAGGGCTTCCGGCCGGCCCTCGGTCAGAGGGCGGAAATAGGCGGCGATCAGATCGAATTCGCCCAATTGGTCCGGTTTGTCGTTGTCGTTCATGCGGTTAGGTGCATCCGTCGTGTCCCCCATATANTGGGNGCCAATTGTGGCGACCTTAAGTGAACTCCGCCGGGCGGAGCTGGCGGCCCAGATGGTCGAGAAAACCGTTGACCAAGGCGGGTTCGCGCCCGTCGAAAAAGGCGTCGGCAACGTCCACGTATTCCTTGATGACGACCACGGCGGGAACCTGCGGGCGCTTGGCCATTTCGAAGGCCGCCGCGCGCAACACCGCGCGTAGCAGTGCTTCCAGGGAGTCCACCGTATGCGGGTGGTTGAGCGCCATCTTCAGATAACGGTCGACGCCCTCGAGATCGTTGCTGACCCCCGCGACCAATTCCTTCAACAGGTCCAGGTCCGGCGGCGTGAAGCCGTTTTCGCCGTCGTCGGCGCCGTCGGCGTCGAGGGCCGAGGGCGACCAGCGTTCGGCCATGATGGCTTCCAGCACCGGGTCGGCTCCGGCGCCGGTCAGGTCCATTTCATACAGNGCCTGCACGGCGGCCAGACGGGCGGAGCTCAGGGGGGCGGATCGGGTCGCGCTCATGATGGTCTTCAACCTCCGCCGAAACGTTGTTTGACGCCGATCATGGCAAGGCAGGCGCGGGCCGCCTCGGCGCCCTTGTTCTTGCCCTTGGGATCGGCGCGTACCCGGGCCTGGTCGCCATTCTCGCAGGTCAGCACCCCGAAACCGAGGGCCAGGCCGTCCCGCGTCGTCAGGTCCATGATGGCCCGGCTGGCTTCGGTGCAGATGTGGTCGTAGTGACTGGTCTCGCCGCGGATCACGCAGCCGAAGGCAAGAAACCCGGCGTACTTGCCGCCGAACGCCGCATGGCGGATGGCGGCGGGAATTTCGAATACGCCAGGGACTTCCAGCCGTTCGTGATGCAGGCCGGCCTCGGCCAGCAGCGGCAGGGCGCCGGCGATCAGGCCGTCGGCGATGTCCGGATAGTAGCGGGATTCGACGATCAGGACAGCGCCCTTGTGGGCCTCGGNGGCGTTCACTCGGCACCTCGGTCGATGGGCTGGCGGCCGACGATGGTCAGCCCGTGGCCGTCCAGGCCGACCACGGTCTTGGTCGAATTGGTCAAAAGGGTCATCTCCGTAATGCCGAGGTCGGTCAGGATCTGCGCACCCACGCCGTAATCGCGGAGNTGGCCNGACGGCTTTTCGCCCTCGCCCAGCTTGGCCTTGACCCGGTCGGACAGGCTGGTCGGCATGGGTTCGCGGATCAGCACGATGACGCCCCGGCCCATCTCGCCGATGATTTCCATGGAGCGCTGAAGAAGCCCGTCGGTATTGCGGGAATTGTCGCCCAGCACATCCTCCAGCACGTTCAGCGCGTGCATGCGCACGGGCACAGGCCCGCCTTGGGAAATGTCGCCCTTCACCAAGGCGATGTGTTCCGCATAGGCCACGGTGTTCTGATAGATCGCCATGGTGAAGGTGCCGCCGTGGCGGCTTTCGAACGGCGTTTCCAAAATGCGTTTGACCAGGCGGTCGTTCTGCCGCCGATAGGCGATCAGGTCGGCGATGGTCGCGATCTTCAGCCCATGGTGCTGGGCGAATTCGACCAGGTCCGGCATGCGCGCCATGGTGCCGTCGTCGTTCATGATCTCGCAGATCACGCCGGCCGGGCTAAGGCCGGCCAGACGCGCGACGTCGACGGCCGCTTCCGTATGGCCGGCACGCACCAGGGTGCCGCCGTCGCGGGCTTCCAGCGGGAAGATATGGCCCGGCGTGGCGATGTCGGCNGCCCCCCGCGCCGGGTCGATGGCGACGGAGATCGTGCGCGCCCGGTCCGAGGCGGAAATGCCCGTGGTGACGCCCTCGCGGGCCTCNATCGACACGGTGAAGGCCGTCTGATGGCGCGACGAATTGGTGCGGCTCATATGCGGCAGGTTGAGCTTTTCGACCCGTTCGCGGGTCAGCGCCAGGCAGATCAGCCCGCGCCCGAAGCGCGCCATGAAGTTGATGGCGTCCGGCGTCGCCATCTGGGCCGGAATGACGAGGTCGCCCTCGTTCTCGCGTTCCTCGTCGTCAACGAGGATGAACATGCGCCCGTTGCGCGCGTCCTCGATGATGTCCTCGATCGGCGACAGGGTGCTGTCGTAGGCGTTAACGTCTTGTAATTTCAAGGGGCTTCACCGTTCATCTGCATGAGCCGCGCAACATAGCGCGCCAGCATGTCGATTTCCAGGTTCACGGCGCCGCCGACGGCTAGGCCGCCGAGGGTCGTCTGTTCCTGGGTATGGGGGATGATGTTGACCGTGAAGTCGCGGCCCAGGGCGGTGTTCACGGTCAGCGACACGCCGTCCAGGGTGACCGAGCCCTTGGCGGCGATGAAGGGCGCCAGGGCANCGGGTGCGCGGAAGGTCAACTTCAGGGACCCCCCTTCCGGCGCCCGCGCCACCAATTCGGCCATGCCGTCGACATGGCCCGAAACGATATGCCCACCCAGCTCGTCCCCGGCCTTGAGCGCGCG
>JGI25322J35698_1001871_pt1 | contig 11856 bp, 11 predicted proteins | sample AutmiccBRH37_all_FD_35698 | JGI IMG/M metagenome (IMG submission 35698) | reverse complement strand
GGTGACCAGCTGGCTTGGTAAACCCCACCCGGAGCAAAGCCAAAAAGGAGGAGGAAGACGCTGCCCGCCGACTCCTCGGGTAGGCTGCTAGAGGTAGCAGGTAACTGCCACCCAAGATAGATGATCATCCAGCGGTCGACAAGGACCGCGGACAGAATCCGGCCTACAGGCCTGCTCGCTGGACTACATTTACAATGAGTGGAAAGGATAGGCCCAACCCAAAGTGGTTGGGCTTATCCTTGCAGCGTCCTGGAACACGCCCAAGCCCATCTGACTGTAGTCTCGGGCACATGTGGGGTCAATCTCGCTGGAAACGACAAAAGGTGGAACCCTCATTAAGGCGTTGCCTCCACTAATGATCTCCCTCTCCAGTTAGCAGAAAAACTACTACTTTTGTCTGAAGGAATCTGTACCCTCGCGGAGAACCTTCTATATGATGTTTAATATATTACGCAGAACATATTTCATTTAAGGTCTCGGAGAGAAGGTCTTTATAGAAGTAGGAAGGGGTTAGGTAGCTGTGAGACTAGGCAGGAACCGTTACTCGTTAGTAATTGCTCTAACACTTGCGCTAATGATAATGATCAGTTTGGCTGGGTGCAGGACTCCAGAAGATTCGAGCGGAGGTCCTACTGGGGGCGAACTGACACCGCAGGAAGGCGGAACACTGGTTGTTGCTTACTGGAGTGACCCGATTAGTTTCAACCCTGACATGAAGGTTGACGACGCTGGCTATGGGATCTACCCTAACATCTTCAATCAGTTAGTGACTTCAGATGCTGATTTCAATGTTATCCCAGACCTGGCCAAGGATTGGGAGGTCACGAATGAAGGTATGACCTACACCTTTTTCCTTAGGGAAGGTGTAACGTGGCATGATGGAGAACCCTTCACCTCTGCTGATGTCATGTGGACGTTAGCGACAATCATTGAAGAGGGCGGATCCGCCTCCGACAGTCTGTCGATAATCGACACAATCGACACTCCTGACGAGCACACAGTAGTCATCACATTGAAGGCGGCCAACGCCCCGTTCATGAGTTTCTTGGCTTATTATGGCACATACATCATGCCCAAGCACATCTATGAGGGTACTGATTGGGCTGAAAACCCAGCCAACCAGGACCCTGTTGGCACAGGCGCCTTTAAATTTGTCGAGTGGGTAAAGGGAGACCACATAACGCTAGAGGCCAATGAGGATTACTGGGGAGAAGGTCCCTACGTAGACAGGGTTGTCTACAAGATAATTCCTGACGCCAGTACCGCGCTGCAGTCATTCTTGGGTGGCGAAGTAGACATCAATAAGAACCGTGCGCCGTTAGCACAGATTCCCGCATTGCAGAACAACTCCAGTGTTACGGTAAATGTGACATCAACGCCTGCCCGCTACTATGCAGCCTTTAACTTGGCTGACAAGGATAGGCCGATGGCAGATCTAAAGGTGCGCAAGGCCATTGCTCTGGCTGTTGACAGGCACCGCATCGCTGAGCGGGGTTTGCAGGGATTTGGCAGCGCGGCTGAGGGCTTCTACACACCAGCCATTACCTGGGCCTACAATAACGAGTCAGTTCTACCGGATCAGGACCTAGAGGCAGCCAAATCCCTGCTGGATGAGGCTGGCTATCCCGCACAAAAGGACGGGATACGCTTCTCGATTGTCCTACCATACATGACAGGTCAGTCCTATGGAGACATGGCGGCCCTGATTAAGGATGACCTTGTAGCAATCGGAATTGATGTGGAACTACAGGAGTTGGAGATATCAGCCTGGATGTCTACGGTTCTGAGTAATAAGGATTTCGACCTCACGCTCCTCAATGGTACTCAGGGTCCCGATCCGGATAATCTGCGCCTGCGTATAGGCACTGGCGCCTATGTCAACGCCTCCTCTTACAGCAATGATGAAGTCGACCAGTTGCTGGAACAAGGAGCCATTCTGCCGGATCCGGCTGACCGCGCTACCTACTATAAGCAGGTACAAGAGATCATGGCCGAGGAACTGCCAATTCTGCCCCTGGCCGAGGCAATGTCAGTCTATGTCTATAAATCCTACGTGCACGGCACGCCTGACAACGAGGCAAGAGGCCAGGTGCCAGACAATAACTACAGTTTGGTCTGGTTAGAGGGTTTAGATAAGTAGAAGCTAGCTGAGAAAACGGAGGTACTCCCTTTCCGCTGCTATGTCAGGGGAACGGGAGTACCTTCACACCCCCATAGACTGCAGCCGGTGTGGTACTCGGGTAAGCAGCCCCCCCGTTTAAGATCGGACAGCAAAACCAGAATTCAGACTTTAGAAAGGGGGACTAGGATTGTTACAGTTCATTATTCGCCGCCTGATTGGGTTGGTTGTTATTGTATTCATCGTAGTTGTTCTTAATTTTATGTTGATGCACCTTGCGCCAGGAGACCCGATTTCTATCCTAGCTGGAGTTGATCACCCATCGCAGACCATGGTAAATCAGCTACGGGCTAAATACGGACTCGATCAACCGCTGTCAGTTCAGTTTAAGCGTTATGTTGGCAACTTGCTGCATGGGGACCTTGGGCGCTCAATAATCTACGACCAACCAGTAAGCAAGCTAATTGGCCAGCGTCTTCCTCCAACATTGTTGTTGACGCTGACTGCGGCAGTGGTAAGTTTGGTTCTTGGTATACTCTTGGGTACGTGGAGCGCGACGGAATTGGGCAGTCGGTTCGAGGGCGTCATTTCAACGGTATCCTACACGTTTTATGCCATGCCAGCTTTTTGGCTGGGCCTCATGTTAATGCTGGTCTTCTCTAGTATTCTCGATATATTGCCTACATCAGGTATGACTAGCTCGCGGCACAGTTACGTGGGCTTAATGCACTGGCTAGATGTGGCTAAGCACCTTGTTCTACCTGTCACGACCTTGATCCTGATTGAAACCCCTGTTTACTACCGGATTACAAGGACTAGTATCCTCCAGTCCATAAACTCAAACTTTGTCACCATGCTCACGGCCTCCGGCATGAAAGAGAGTACAATCTTCAACAAATATGTGCTCAAGAATGCCATCTTGCCAACTGTCACTATGTTTGGTTTGCGGCTTGGCTATGTGATCACTGGTGCCGCGCTGGTTGAGATCGTTTTTGCTTGGCCGGGGATGGGTCGGTTAACACTTGACGCAGTTTTCAGACGTGATTATACACTGCTCATGGGAGTCTATCTGGCTGTTAGCATCTCAGTAGGTCTAATGATTCTTATTACCGATGTTGTGTATGCTTACATTGATCCCCGCATTCGCTATGAGTAAGCGAGCCCAGAAACCCGGGTTGTATCTAGGAAAGGATGCATGATACGATGTCAAATTCGCGACTTCCACGTCGGGAGAGCGTGTCGACTCAAGAAGTGCGGCAGTCCCTGATGCGCCCACTCAATGAACGCTTCATTAAGACCTGGAGGATATTCTGGGGCCATCGCCTTGGACGGGTGGGATTTGTAGGGCTATGCATTCTGGTTCTGATTGCTGTTTTTGCCTCATGGCTGGCACCGTACGGCCAAAGCGAACTCACTGCTGATGCTCTGGCAGCACCAGGCGCCCAACACCTTCTGGGCACCGACCACCTCGGGAGAGACATCCTGAGCCAGCTACTCTATGGTTCGCGAATCTCCCTGATGGTAGGGTTCACCTCCGCTTTCATCTCTGCATTCATTGGCGTTATTATTGGGGCGACTGCTGGCTACTACGGGGGGTGGGCCGATGAATTGCTGAGCAAGGTCACCGATGTGGCTCTGATGATGCCAGTCTTCTTTCTGATCCTGCTGGTACTGACGCTATTCGGGTCTAGCCTGCTCTATGTCATGATCATTATTGGCTTTACGATTTGGCCGTCTAATGCGCGATTGATGCGCGCTCAGGCCTTGACCTTGCGCGAGAGGACCTTTGTCAAGGCCTCAAGGTTGCTGGGCGAAAGCAATCTAAATATTCTTTGGAGACATATCATCCCCAATGGTCTCCAGCCTGTGATTGCTAACACCACCCTACAGATGGCAGGCGCAATCCTTACTGAAGCCAGTCTGTCCTTCATTGGCCTTGGGGACCCAAATTTAAGCAGTTGGGGGCGGATGATATTTGAGGGTCGGGGCTATTTGACTATGGGTTGGTGGGCTACTCTGTTCCCCGGTTTTGCCATTGTCATTACTGTCCTAATATTGTACTTTGTTGGCGATGGCCTAAACTACATCATGCAGCCAGATAGACGTTCCGGGGGGCTATCATAGTGGGCGTACATGCAGATACCAGTCCTCTACTAGAGATCAATAACCTGTGTGTTGACTACCTGCTAGATCAAAGCCGGGATGGTAAAGAGAGGTTGCGCGCTGTTGACCATGTCGACCTTAGAGTTCGAGAAGGTGAGTCTTTAGGTATTGTAGGGGAGTCTGGGTCAGGAAAGAGTACCCTTGCTAAGGCCATCTTGAGGTTGCTTCCCACTAACGGGAGGGTTAGCGGTGGCGAGACCCTTTACAAAGGACGCAACATCTATGCTCTTACGCGTGAAGAGTTCAGACGGCTACGTTGGGCGGAATTGGCGGTGGTTTTCCAGCAAGCCATGAACAGTTTGAGTCCCGTACATACCATTGAGCAACACCTTGTAGACATCTATCGTGTGCATAACCCTGGCGCCAGTCGGGATGAGGTCAGGGAGCGGGGGTTGGAACTGTTATCTGTGGTAGGTCTTGACAAGCAGGCGCTTCAGAGCTACGCTCACGAGCTCAGTGGTGGTATGCTTCAGCGCACTATGATTATGCTAAGCCTCATTTGTGCCCCCAGTTTGCTTATTCTGGACGAGAGCACAACGGCGCTGGACGTAATAACGCAAAACCAGATTCTTGATGAGATTTCCCGTCTCAAGGAACAGTTTGGGCTGACCACAGTCATAATCAGTCACGATATCTCAACAGTTTCGGAAACCGTGGATAGAGTGGCGATAATGTATGGCGGGCGCCTGATGGAAGTGGGGTCAGTGGACCAAGTTCTGCGAAAGGGTGTCCATCCGTATTCACGAGCGCTGGTGCACTCGTTCCCATATCTTGGTGACACACGCCAGCGTATTGAGGGGATTCCCGGGGCACCGCCCGACCTTACCAAGGAGCATAGCGGTTGCATTTTTGTGGAGAGGTGTCTCGACAAGAGGGAAATCTGCCACCAAGAAGTGCCCCCTCGGGTTGACGTGCAGTCGGAGCACTATGCCTTTTGCCATTACCCTGTCGTATGTCAGCGGGAGGTACAATAACCTATCAAACCGGCACACAACATGAAATGCGAGGGATGGGTCATGAGTGACAATCTTTTGCTGAAAGCAGAAAACCTGAGAAAGTGGTATGCCGTAGAATCTGGGATCAACAAACTTCTACCGGGTGGCTACCGGTCATGGATTAAGGCCGTTGACGGGGTTGACCTGGAGTTGGGCCGTGGAGAAGTTCTCGGCCTGATTGGTGAGAGTGGCTGCGGGAAGTCAACTCTGGGTCGGCTGCTAATTCGCATGGAAGAACCCACAGAGGGGTTCCTTTCTTTTGCTGGTCGCGACATCAGTTCACTGGCAGGTGACGACTTAAAGCAGTTCCGGCGTCAGGTGCAGGCTATTTACCAGAATCCCTTTGAGGCTCTGGATGGCCGCTATACAATCGGACGTAGCCTGTTGGACCCCCTGCGTATCCACGGTATTGGCACCAGCTTTGCAGAACGATTTGACCGGATCCTTGAAATCTTGGAGCAAAACGCGCTGGTCCCGGCCGAGGATTTCACCGATCGTTACCCCCATGAACTTAGTGGCGGACAACTTCAAAGGGTCTGCCTGGCCCGGGCAATGCTGCTGGAACCACAGCTCACGATTGCTGACGAACCCGTGTCAATGCTCGATGTATCCGTGCGGGCTGGTGTACTAAACATGTTTCTTGAGCTTAAGCAGAGAGGTGTATCAACACTGTTCATAACCCACGATCTGGGGACCGCTCATTACTTGGCTGACCGGGTAATGGTCATGTACTTAGGGCGCATCGTAGAAGTTGGTGAAGCCAAGAATGTGCTGAACCATCCAATTCATCCATATACGCGTATCCTAGTATCTAACTCACCGAGCCTGCACGGGAAGGGAAACAAGCCGGCAATTCATGTAGTAGGGGAACCTCCGACACCACTAGACCCCATGCCCGGTTGTCGCTTCGAGCCGCGATGCCCGCTTTCAGAGGATATCTGTCGCAAGAAACACCCCCAGTTGCAGGAGATCAGACCTGGGCACATGTCAGCGTGCTGGGCCAATGAGGCAGGTTGGCAAGGGGAGGCAGTTGCAGCCCTAGCAGGGCTTGTGCGCTAGAAACCGTTAGACTCTACTGAAGCAACTGCGAATGACAGGGAAAGTTTTCGGTTTTACTTTGAACACCAGGCTTGGAGATAGGGGGAACAGAGTCGATGATAAAAAACGCCGCAACCGATATCAAGAAAGTTCTGTTTGAGAAGGCTATAGCTGCTGTCCCTGATTATCAGGAGTTTTTAACTGTTGATGAACTGAATGCTTCCAGCCGCCGGCTGGCCGAGGAGTACCCGGCAGTTGTCAAATATGAAGAGGCCGGACAGACGCGTGCAGGAGACCCCATTCCACTTCTTACCATTGGTGACGGGCACCACAGCGCACTGCTGTTTGGTTGCCCGCATCCCAACGAGCCCATCGGGGCGATGATGCTTGAGTTCCTTTCCTGGGAGCTTGCTGAGAATGATGCTTTACGGGAAGAACTGGACTTTACCTGGCATATAATCAAGGTAGCAGACCCTGACAGCACGCGCCTTAACGAGGGTTGGTTCAAGGGTCCCTTTACTCCTACGAATTATGCCAGGCATTACTACCGTCCGCCAGGCGAACAACAGGTTGAATGGACTTTTCCTATTAAGTACAAGAAGCTAGACTTTCAGTCTCCCATGCCTGAAACAGAGGCGCTGATGCGTATCATCGATCGGACCAAGCCACTGTTCTTGTACAGTTTGCATAATGCGGGCTTCGGCGGTGTGTATTTCTACCTGTCAGAAGCGGCCGCGCCAATGTATGATTTGCTTCACTCATTGCCTAGAGACAGAGATCTGCCGCTAAACCTTGGCGAACCGGAGATGCCTTACGCCAAGACCTTTGCGCCAGCCATTTACTGGATGCCTGAGTCGGAGCAGATCTATGACTATTACGAGGAGTATTCAGACAAGGACCCCCTAACCTTGATGCCTGTTGGCACTTCCAGTTACGATTATTCGCGGCGGGTTGCCGATACCTTCTGTATGGCCTGTGAGATGCCTTACTTCTATGATTCTCGCGTTGCAGACACATCAAAGACTCAGGTTACGCGGCGAGAGGCCCTCATGGAGAACATTGCCGCTAGCTATGACCGACAGGAGTTTCTCTACGACATGTGGGATAGGGTTGAGCCACTGTTATCACGGGATACCCCCTTCTCTGATTTCATGCGTTTCATGGCCAGTTTCATGCGGGGCAATTTAGAGGCCAAGGACAACTGGGTGCGTTCCGCAGACGGACTGGACCAGCACGCCACTGTAGCACAGCTGTTCGATAACCGAGAACTGCCGGCTTTCTACAACTTGTTGACGGTGGGGACATTCATTAGGATGGTTGAAGCTGAATTAGCATACCGTGGCCATGAAGAAGAACGCACTGCCGAGCCTTCAGAGCCGATAACTGACACAGACAGCGAGAGTCTACGTCAACTGCTTGAGTTGCGGTCTAAGCTGATGGCTTACTTCGATGAGCATTCTCAAGCCACTGAGGAGAGCTTTGACTATAAGGTCATACCCATTCAGAAATTGGTGCAAGTCCAGTTTGGCAGCGCTCTCTACATGATGGACTTTGCTCAGCGAAAACACTCAGACTCGTAAGGCTTAGGCCCGCGAGGTAACGGCGGAAGCTGCGATTGTAATGGTTTCGCCTTTGGCTGATGTCTTGGGCTCAGTGGAATGTGAGTGCCTTTGTGACGGCTTTGTTCTTACACATTAATGGAAAGGGGATCGGTATGTCGGATGACATAGCACTGCTTAAGCTGGAACAGGCAAGAGAAGTGCTCCAGGAGTTTGGGCTAGACTGCTGGTTAATGCTTGCCCGTGAGACCGGAATGCTAGGTGAGGGAGATCCTAGCTTGAATCTTTTAGTCCCTACGTCAGTGGTAGGGTTAAGCGCGTTTCTGGTAACCAGGACAGGCCAGTTCTACGCTATTTGCGCAAACTACGATGCCAGCATGCTCAAGGCAACGGGAGTATTTGATCGGGTTATTGATTATGAACTGGGAATTGACCCTTATTTGCATGATTTACTCGAGGAGATCAATCCGAGCCAGATTGGTGTTAACTACAGCCAGGACGATTTCAGTGTCGACGGTTTGTCCTATGGCCTCTATCTGAAACTCCAATCTATCTTGAAGGATACTCCGTATGGCCAGCGTCTTGTTTCTGCTGAGCCAGTAGCGGTCGCAGTTCGGGGGCGGAAGATTGAGCCCGAGATTCAGCGTCTTAGGGCTGCTTCCAGCACAACTCAGGCAATATGGAGCGAGCTAACAGATTTTTTACGGCCTGGTATCAGCGAACTCGAGATCATGGAGTTTGTTCACCAGCAGTGTGAAGAGCATGGCGTTGAGACAGCCTGGGATTCACAATGGTGCCCGGGAATAACGGCCGGTCCACACTCGGAAGGTGGTCACAACAAACCCAGGGCGGACATAAAGGTAGAAGCGGGCACCATAGTATCGATTGATTTTGGCGTAAAGCAGAATGGCTATGTGACAGATTTTCAGCGGACCTGGTATGTTCCATCAACGTCGCAACCCACCCCCCCCCAAGAAGCGGTAGTCGCAGGTGAAACTGTGCGGAAGTCGATTCGAAAAGCCAAGGAAGCGATTCAGCCTGGTATGCTGGGCTATGAGATTGACCAGATAGGACGCAACATCATAGTTGAAGGCGGATACAGGGAGTTTAAGCATGGGCTGGGACACCAAGTTGGGCGTTCTGCTCATGACGGTGCCACCCTGCTAGCGCCGAAGGACTGGCCGCGATATACCACTAGAGCTACAGGTGTACTTGAAGTCGGCAATGTATTTACCCTGGCGCCCAGCGTAGCCACAGAGCTAGGACATTATGGGGGAGAAGAAATGGTGTTGGTGACCGAAACTGGGGCAGAGTGGTTGTCTCCGCCGCAGAGGGAACTGTGGATCACAAGAGGCTGACTCGTTTTACACTATCCGGGGCCAGCCCTTCCCCCTGCCAGTGTCTACTGTGGGAAGGAGATTAGTAATGGTTAGCGAAGAGACGTATTATACATAATATGCCAACAGTAGTCCAAGTTGTAAGCAAGGTCCCTACGCTGACACAGCTTAAGACAATGGCTGCATTTGGCAGCCTTTTGTTTATCGTTGTTTGCAGGGGTTTGGAATCCGTAGGAAAGAACCGGAGGAGGGAAGATGATTGCCGGATAGTGGTGTATCGATTCAGCCAGTTAATAGAAACACACTACAAGATCAGGCTTACGAGGTACTAAAGACAGCCATCATCACAGGACAGCTGGCATCTAATACTATTTATTCGGTCAGATACCTAGCTGAGGAGTTGGGCATTTCAACTACACCGGTGCGCGAAGCGCTAGTCAGGTTGGCGGATAAGAACATGGTTGAGTTTGTTCCAAACAGGGGCTGTCGCATTATTAAGTTAAGCGACAAGAAGCTTGACGAGCTATTCACTTTGCGAAGCTTGCTTGAGTCTTGGGCGATGGCGACAGCAGCGGAAAACCTATCCCCAGAGGTAGCCAAGAAAGCCCAGGCCATTCTGAAGCAAATGGTCGAAGCTGCTCAGGAGTCGGACCTTACCAGCTTTCTGTCTGCTGATATGGATTTTCACCTGCTTATTATGGCAGAAGCGGGAAACGACACTCTGCTTGATATTGTGACTGGCCTGAGAGAACGGACGCACCTGCATGGTCTGGAGAAAATAAGAAGAGAAGGTCGGCTGGTAGAAGTGGCAAATGAGCACCACGATATTTTAGATGCGGTTGCGAAAGGCGAAAGAGAGCGTGCGCACGCGTTGACTTTGGATCATCTGGGCCACACCCGGACTGATTGGGCAGGGGAGTAGATGGCATGTTCAGAGTCCTTGACAGTTTAGATGGCTGATAGTTCACGTTTCACGGTAGTATCAGCAAATTCAGGGTCTCAGGGTCAGTTACATTGGGTACCGGTACCATCCGCGTTTGCTAGGAACACGACCCACCAGGATTATCGCTGGTCCCTTCTTGTGCCCCAGCGAGGCCAGAATCAGGCATAGAAGATAAACCCAACTTACCTTGGTTGGGCTTATCCTTTTATCCTCAGACATAGAGATCGCATGCGGCGGGAGAGCTTGTTTTTTAGCTGTGCATAGACACTAGCCAGTATACACCAGCCAGTATTACCCTTGCCAAGCGGCTCTTTTTGTGCCAAGATGGTCTAATAGCCATCAATCTGAGGAGTTGTGCATATTGAGCCGGAGCCTGGCGATTCTAGCAGCAGTTGTGGTGACTTTCCTGTGGTCGACTTCATACATTCTGAACAAGGCCGCATTTGACGCCGGCGTAGGTCCCCTTACTTTGGCCGGCCTTCGATATTTCGTAGCGGCAATCTCATTGGGATTAGCTCACCTATTACAGCAGAAGGGCCGCCGTGGTCAACAAGGGAGTGTTTCAAGGGGCTCCCACGTTGGTCAGAGTATCTGCTTCTTGGGGTTACTGGTTACATTACGGCACAGGGGCTGCAGTACATCGGGCAATGGTATGTGACTCCCACGCAGACCGGCCTTGTGCTATCCATTGGGAACACACTGTTTGTCATAGCGGTTAGTTCTGTTTGGCTGAGAGAATCCCCGTCATCGAGGGCAGTGGTTGGTATCGCAGTTGCTTTGAGCGCTGTTGTCCTATTCTACTACCCGTGGGCTATTGGCGACACTAATTTACTGGGAATTGCCTTCATCACTCTTTCTTCTGCCGGGTATGCCATTAACCTGACCGCCACTCGGAAGTTAATTGCTGGCCATCGCGCAACCACAGGAAGTTAGTGCTTATTCCAATGGTCATTGGCGCCGCTGGGATGCTTGGAGCTGGTCTCGTGTATGAGCCTCTTCCGGCACTTAATTGGACTATTGCCGTCATAGTGATGTGGCTTGGAGTACAAGTCACCATGCTTGATGTTCTAATCCTTGGTCGAGAGCTTGCGGTTACTCAGATTCTCGCGCTCATCGTTGTAACTATTTCCATAGCCATGGTCCAGCTGGCTCCGGGGCGGAGGCCAGATCTTGAGTCCACGAGATCTGAAACTACTGCAGCGGGAGTGGACTCCACCTAACAACCAGGGGTGGCAAGAAAGAGGTACATACGGGGGGAGGACTCAACATGTGCAGGGCCGCCGTGGGCGCTACAGCCAGGGCCCGTTTCAGCAATGGTTTGTTGGAGTACAGGGTCCAAACCACCAGATTAGTCGAAGGGGATAGGAGAGAATGAGGTGGCTCCTGGGGCGGAAAGCCCTTGGGTTTCTAATCAGTCTGGCCGTCGGTGCCTTTCTCGAGCACGTGAACTCGCATGTCAGTTCTGGTAGCATGCTCTTCGAGTTTCGTTACCCGGGTGTCCAGTTGAGTCACTTTGCCCCTCGTATCGACACCTTCAATCATCAGTTTAACCTCAGTTGTGAGACTCTCGAGAAGTACCCTTGTTTCACGGATTACACGCTCAAACCCTTCATGCATCTCTTGGCGAGTGGCGAACTTCTCATGCATTTCCTGGTGTAGTTTAGCAAACCCTTCATGCATCTCTTGGCGAGTGGCGAACTTC
>JGI25322J35698_1001864_pt1 | contig 11911 bp, 14 predicted proteins | sample AutmiccBRH37_all_FD_35698 | JGI IMG/M metagenome (IMG submission 35698) | reverse complement strand
CCCTGCTGCGCCTGCTTCAAGCGCGACTTGAACGCCGCTACGCCATCCAGATCGGCCTGCTCATGGAGCTCTTCAAGCTCCTCGCGCCAATGCATCTGCTGCATGAGGAACGCGGGATCCTGAACAGTCGCTTCCAGTGGAACCTCATGCCCCTCGATGGCCAACAGATACCTTGCCCGGCGGCTCGGACTCTTGAGCGTCTGGTAGGCCTCATTGAGGTTGGCGGAGCGCTCAAGGGCCTGACGCTGCTCGCTTTCGCCAGCGTCGGCAAAGCGATCAGGGTGAACCTGGCGAGCAAGCTCTCGATAGCGATCGGCAAGTGACGCGAGATCCAGCTCGAACTCGGGCTTCAACTCGAACAATGCAAAATGACAGGGAGTACCCACGGCGTCCTCAGATATTGAAGCTCTCGCCGCAGCCACACTCGCCACGAACGTTCGGGTTGTTGAACTTGAAGCCCTCGTTGAGCCCTTCGCGAACGAAGTCGAGTTCCGTGCCGTCGAGGTATACCAAGCTCTTGGGATCAATGATCACCTTGACCCCATGACTCTCGAACACCGAATCTTCGGCTGCCGTTTCGTCGACGAACTCAAGTACGTACGCCAAGCCGGAACAGCCGGTCGTACGCACCCCGAGTCGCACACCTACACCCTTGCCTCGCCCGTCCAGCGAACGGCGAACGTGCTGGGCTGCAGCGGGCGTCATGGTGATAGCCATCGCAACCTCCCTATTTAAAGCAGACCTTTCTTTTCGCGGTANTCACGCACAGCNGCCTTGATCGCNTCTTCGGCGAGCACGGAGCAGTGAATCTTCACCGGCGGCAGCGCCAGCTCTTCAGCCAGCTGCGTGTTCTTGATGGTTTCCGCTTCTTCCAGGGTCTTGCCCTTCATCCACTCGGTAGCAAGCGAGCTGGANGCGATGGCGGAGCCGCAACCATAGGTCTTGAACTTGGCATCTTCGATGACGCCCTGCTCGTTGACCTTGATCTGCAAACGCATCACGTCGCCACATGCCGGCGCACCTACCATGCCGGTACCGATGCTCGGGTCTTCAGCGTCGAACTTGCCGACGTTGCGCGGGTTTTCGTAGTGGTCGATGACCTTATCGCTGTATGCCATGGTGCAATCCTCTTAGATCAGGCTGTGCGGCGCTTGACGCCGGTCAGTGGGCTTGCCACTCGACCTTGGAAATGTCGACGCCGTCTTTGAACATGTCCCACAGGGGCGAAAGCTCGCGCAGCTTGGTGACGGCCTCGCAAACCTTCTGCGCTGCGTAGTCGATTTCCTCTTCAGTAGTGAACCGACCGAAGGTGAAACGAATGGAGCTATGCGCCAATTCGTCGTTACGACCCAGGGCACGCAGCACGTACGACGGCTCCAGCGAAGCGGACGTACAGGCGGAGCCAGACGATACCGCCAGATCCTTGAGCGCCATGATCAGCGACTCGCCCTCGACGTAGTTGAAGCTGAGGTTCAGATTGTGCGGTACACGGGCGGTCAGGCTACCGTTCACATAAAGCTCTTCGAGATGCTCGACCTGCTTGTAGAAGCGATCACGCAGGGAGCGGACGCGCTCGTTCTCCTGGGCCATTTCGTCTTTCGCGATACGAAAGGCCTCGCCCATGCCGACCAGCTGGTGCGTAGCCAGCGTACCGGAACGCATGCCACGCTCATGGCCACCGCCATGCATCTGTGCCTCAAGGCGGACGCGGGGCTTACGGCGAACATACAGCGCACCCACACCCTTCGGCCCATAGGTCTTATGAGCGGAGAAGGACATCAGATCGACCTTCATCTTCTCCAGATCGATTTCGACCTTGCCGGTCGACTGCGCCGCATCGACATGGAAAAGAATGCCGCGAGAACGGGTCAGCTCGCCGATGGCGGTGATGTCGTTGATAGTGCCGATCTCGTTGTTCACGTGCATGACCGACACAAGAATAGTGTCGTCGCGCAGCGCAGCTTCGACCATCGCCGGCGTGACGATGCCATCCTCGCCCGGTTCGAGATACGTAACCTCGAAGCCTTCGCGCTCGAGCTGGCGAGTGGTATCCAGTACCGCCTTGTGCTCGATCTTGGTGGTGACGATGTGCTTGCCCTTGGACGCATAGAAATGCGCGACGCCCTTGATGGCCAGGTTGTCCGACTCGGTTGCACCGGATGTCCAGACGATTTCACGGGGATCGGCGTTGACCAGCTCAGCAACCTGACGGCGCGCATTCTCCACGGCTTCCTCGGCTTTCCAGCCAAAGGCATGAGAGCGCGACGCCGGATTGCCGAAGTTGCCTTCGTTGGTGAGGCACTCGATCATCTTGGCGGCAACACGCGGATCCACAGGAGTGGTCGCAGAGTAGTCCAGGTAAATCGGCAATTTCATTCAGATATCTCCTATCAGGCAGTCGCCCTGCTCAATCGATGGCGGACGTTTCTATCTTGTCCATATGCGGCGAAGTGCCGCCAGCCTTGCGCATGTCTTGGCGCAGGGCGACCTGCTGCACGTCCTGGCGCTTGACCAGATCGGCCAGGCTGATGCCGCTGAGGAATTCATGAATCTGCTGGCTGAGGTCACACCACAGATGGTGAGTCAGGCAGGTATCGCCAGAGTGGCAGCCGCCTAGACCTTGGCAACGCGTGGCATCGACCGACTCGTTCACAGCGTCGATGACCTGGGCGACCTGAATGCCAGCCATGTCGCGAGAAAGCTGATAGCCGCCGCCGGGCCCTCGCACGCTGGTCACCAGGCTGCCGCGGCGCAGCTTCGCGAAGAGCTGCTCGAGATAGGAAAGGGAAATACCCTGCCGCTCGGAAATATCGGCCAGGGAGACCGGCCCATGCTGCGCATGCAGCGCCAAATCAAGCATGGCGGTCACGGCATAACGGCCTTTGGTGGTTAATCGCATCGGTCTGCACCAAGCATTACGGTTTGGCGCAATTATGCAATTCCCGAGTATTTGAGTCAACTATAAGACCTATTAATTCAGTAGGTCTTTAGTCTGGAACCAAGCCCGGCCGGAGGCAGCGGGCCGGCATGATACCAGCTGCTGCCAGCCCGCGCACTTCAGGTGCGGGCATCGCCAGCGTCGGACTTCACTTCAACGAAGTCTTCTTCTCGCAGCTCCGGAAGGTCCTTGGCGCAATAATCGCTGCCCAGCGCCTTGAGCGCGCCACACATGCCCTCCAAGCGCTCCTCTACGGCCTGAACATGATCCAGCAACTGCCCAATGGCTCGCGCGACGGGATCAGGCATATCCTCGCTGACGCCATAGGCGTCGAATCCGATCTTCTCGGCAATGGCCTTGCGCTTGGCTTCCTGCTCATCGCTGGATTTGACGATCACCCGCCCCGGAATCCCAACCGCCGTCGCTCCCGGCGGCACTTCACGGGTAACCACCGCATTAGAGCCGATCTTCGCGCCCGCGCCGACGGTGAACGGCCCAAGGATCTTCGCGCCGGCTCCCACGATTACACCGTCTTCAAGCGTCGGATGGCGCTTGCCCTTATTCCAGCTGGTGCCACCGAGTGTCACGCCGTGATAGAGCGTCACGTCATCGCCAATTTCCGCGGTCTCGCCAATGACGATGCCCATCCCGTGATCAATGAAGAATCGCCGGCCAATCCTCGCGCCCGGATGGATCTCGACCCCGGTCAGCCAGCGCCCCAGATTCGAGGACATCCGCGCAAGCCACTTGAATTCATGCACCCACAGCCAATGGGACAGGCGATGAATCCAGATGGCGTGCAGCCCCGGATAACAGGTCAGAACTTCGAACGCATTGCGTGCCGCCGGATCGCGATGGAAAACGCTCTGAATGTCTTCGCGCATGCGTTCGAACATCAATCACTTCTCCGCTTGTGAGGCTCGCCGCGGGCAGCCTTTTGTGTCTCGGTGAGAATACCGCGCAGGATATTCATTTCCAGCTTGCTGATACCGCTGCGCCCGTAGAGCCGACGCAATCGGGGCATCAGATGCCTGGGCTTGGTCGGATCGAGAAAGCCGATATCCACCAGAGTCTGCTCAAGATGACCGAAGTAATTCTCCAGCTCGTCGACAGTCACGGGCTGGGCATCCAGCATCGCCGTGGTTTCCAGTTTTTCGACCTTGGTTGGCCGCCCCTCGGCAGCCAACCAGGCCATGCGCACCTCGTAGGTAAGCACCTGCACNGCNGCAGCGAGATTCAATGAACTGAACTGTGGATCAGACGGGATATGGACGTGNTACTGGCAGCGCTGCAACTCCTCATTGGTCAGCCCCGCGTACTCGCGACCGAATACCAATGCGACTTCGCCGCCCCCGGCAGACTGCTCCACGGAAACCGACGCGCACTCCCGAGGATCGAGCAACGGCCAGGGAATGCGCCGATCACGAGCGCTGGTTCCGAGCACCAGACTGCAACCAGCCAGCGCCTCTTCCAGCGTTGCAACGACCCGTGCACTATCGAGAATGTCGGTTGCACCGGACGCCCTNGCCACAGCGTTGGGACTCGGGAAATCCTCGGGATCGACCAATANCAGGCGCGAAAGCCCCATGTTCTTCATGGCGCGAGCCGCACCACCGATGTTGCCGGCATGACTGGTATTGACCAGCACGACACGAATGTTCTGCAGCGACACAATAATTCTCTGCTTGAAAGCGAGCAGAAAGCTTACAGGAAGCGGCTCCCGATCCGCCATCTGCCGCCCCCTGCAACCACCACCGTGACGCTACATGCGCCGGCGCTTTCCTGATAGAATTTCGCGCTTTCTTTAACGACCAGGTAATTGATCCATGCAGCCCATGCTGAATATCGCGCTGCGCGCCGCCCGCAGCGCCGGCGAACTGATTGTCCGTTCCACCGATCGCCTGGATGCAATCTCGGTCAACGAGAAAGAAGCGAAGGATTACGTCACCGAAATCGACAAGGCCGCAGAGCAGAGCATCGTCAATGCGCTGCGCAAGGCCTACCCGAATCACGGCATCCTGGGCGAGGAAGGCGGACTNCTCGAAGGCAGCGGGGACGGCGCCGATTACCTGTGGATCATCGACCCGCTGGATGGAACCACCAATTTTGTCCGCGGCATTCCTCACTACGCCGTCAGCATCGCCTGCAAGTACCGCGGGCGCCTGGAACACGCGGTCGTGCTGGACCCGGTACGCCAGGAAGAATTCACCGCTAGCCGCGGCCGTGGCGCCGCCCTGAACGGCCGCCGCCTGCGCGTTAGCGCACGCAAGAGCCTGGACGGCGCACTGCTCGGCACCGGCTTTCCGTTCAAGGATGGCCAGATGGACAACCTGGACAGCTACTTGAAGATGTTCCGCAGCCTGGTCGGCCAGACCTCCGGCCTACGTCGTGCCGGCGCCGCAAGCCTCGACCTGGCTTATGTCGCTGCAGGCCGCTTCGATGCGTTCTGGGAGTTTGGCCTTTCCGAATGGGACATGGCGGCAGGCGCACTGCTGATCCAGGAAGCCGGCGGCTTGGTGAGCGATTTCAGCGGCGGCCATGACTTCCTTGAGAAGGGTCAGATCGTTGCCGGCAACACCAAATGCTTCAAGGCGGTACTGACCACCATCCAGCCGCACCTGACACCTTCTCTCAAGCGCTGAGAACGATAGCGGCATAAAAAAACGCCCCAACGGGGCGTTTTTTTGTTGCTGCACAATCGCTCAACTCACTGCTGCGNTAGCGANAACTGTCCATCCTGCACCGGGATCTGGCTACCCGGATCGCGATCCATGCGTACGCGACCCACNTTGCCGGCGAGGTNGTACTTCACGTCGTAGCCGACGATCTTGTCGTGCGNATCGGTTACCGTNCTGCAACGTGTTTCGGTAGTGGTATAGGTGCTGCTGGCCTGCATGCGGCCCTGCACCTGATTGCCTGCATAACCGCCACCGACCGCACCGGCGACCGTCGCAATTTTCTTGCCGGTACCGCCACCAACCTGATTGCCGAGCAGGCCACCAACCACCGCACCCACCGCTGTACCTGCGATGCGATGCTGATCCTGCACTGGTTTCTGCCGAGTCACCGCGACATCCTTGCAAACCTCTCGCGGAGTCCGAATGGTTTCCTTGATCGGCTCCACCGCCAGCACATCGGCGAATTTCGGCCCGCGATCAACCAGACTATAAGTAGCGAAAGCGCCGCCAGCCGTGGCGACCACCACTCCGAGCGCCGTACCGACCAACATGGACTTGTTCACTGTGACTTCCTCTTCCTTCGGGCTGCGCCCGTTCCGCAGCCTTGGACTCCTTTAGGCTGCGGAAGTTCGAAGAAGATCAGGGGCGCTCGTCCGCTTCCTCTTCCACCACTGGTGGAATCAGGTCGTCACGGGTGAGCTTCAGCCAGACGAGCAGCATGCCAGCAACATAGACCGACGAGTACGTGCCTGCCCCAACGCCGATCAACAGCGCCAACGAGAAGCCCCACAGATTCTCGCCACCAAAGACCATGAGCGCACCGACAGCCAGCAACGTGGATACCGAAGTTGCCATGGTGCGCAGCAAGGTTTGCGTCGTGGAGATATTGATGTTTTCCAGCAGCTCCGCCTTGCGCAGCATGCGGAAGTTCTCGCGGATCCGGTCAAAGATGACGATTGTGTCGTTCAGCGAATAGCCGATAACCGCCAGCACAGCGGCCAGCACGGTGAGATCGAACGATATCTGGAAAAAGGAGAACACCCCGAGAACGACGATCACATCGTGGAACAGCGACAGCACGGCACCGAGACCGAACTTCCACTGAAAGCGAAANGCCACGTAGACCAGAATACCACCCAGCGCGAGCAGCATGCCCAGNCCACCCTGGTCGCGCAGCTCCTCACCCACCGCAGGCCCGACGAACTCGACTCGCTTGACGCTCACCGAGTTGGCACTGTCAGCGCCGCGCAATGCATCAGCGATGCGCTCTCCCAGCTGAGGATCGTCGCCCGGCATGCGCACCAGCACGTCAGTAGTCGCACCGAAGCTCTGCACTACAGCGTCGCCAAAACCGGATTGCACCAGCTGCCCACGCACCTGCTCGAGTTCAACCGGGCGCTCATAGCCGAGCTCGATCAGTGTACCGCCAGTAAAGTCCAACCCGAAGTTGAGCCCCTTGACCACCAGGCTCGCCAGTGACGCAACGGTCAGCACCACGGTCAGGGCGAAGGCCACATGGCGGACACCCATGAAATTGATTACGCGTTTCATCGTGCTAGCCCCTTAAATCCACAGCTTCTTGAGATCGCGGCCACCGTAGATCAGGTTGACCATGGCGCGCGTCACGATGATTGCGGTAAACATCGACGTCAGGATGCCGATCGAAAGGGTGACCGCGAAGCCCTTGATCGGGCCGGTCCCCATGGCGAACAGGATGCCGCCGACCAGCAGAGTGGTCAGGTTGCCGTCGACGATCGCCGAGAAGGCCCGATCGAAGCCTTCATGGATGGCGCGCTGGATCGACATGCCATTGGCGATCTCCTCGCGGATTCGCGAGAAGATCAGCACGTTGGCATCCACCGCCATACCCATGGTCAACACGATACCGGCAATACCCGGAAGGGTCAGCGTGGCATTGAGCATCGACATCAGGGCTGTCAGCACGACCATATTGAACAGCAGCGCAATGGTCGCCAACACACCGAAGAACTTGTAGATCAGCACCATGAAGATGGCGACGAAGAGGAAGCCCCACATGGCTGCCTGGACGCCCAGCTTGATGTTNTCAGCGCCCANGCTCGGGCCGATGGTGCGCTCTTCTGCGAAGTACATCGGCGCCGCCAGACCACCGGCGCGCAGCAGCAACGCCAGCTCTGACGACTCGCCCTGGCCATCGAGGCCGGTGATGCGGAACTGGCTGCCGAGTGGCGACTGGATAGTTGCAAGGCTGATGATCTTCTTTTCTTCCTGGAAGGTCTCGACGCGCACTTCCTGCTCAACACCATCAACCGTCTGCCGCACATAGCGAGTCATCGGCCGCTGCTCGATGAAGATCACGGCCATGCTGCGCCCNACATTGTTGCGCGTGGCGCGATTCATCAGATCGCCGCCGTGGCCATCGAGCCGGATATTCACCTGCGGACGGCCATTCTCGTCGTAGCTGGCCTGGGCGTCGGTCACCTGATCACCTGTAATGATCAGTGTGCGNTCAAGCTGAACCGGCGGGCGGCCCTCTTCGCGGAACTCGAAGGTTTCGGTGGAAGCACGCGATGCATCTGAATCGGCAGCCAGGCGGAACTCAAGGTTCGCCGTTTTGCCGAGGATACGTTTGGCCTCGGCCGTATCCTGCACCCCCGGCAGCTCGACGACGATCCGATTGGCACCTTGACGCTGAACCAACGGCTCAGCCACGCCGAGTTCGTTGACGCGATTACGCACCGTGGTCAGGTTCTGCTTGATCGAGTACTCGCGAATTTCCGCCAGCTTGGCTTCGGTCAGCGTCAGACGCAGCACGTACTGGCCGTTGCGTTCTGCGGACGTCAGCTCGAAGTCGGTAAATTCCTTGCGGATGAGCGATTGGGCGGCATCCAAGGTAGCCTCATCGGCAAAGCCCAACTGCACCGAATCCTTCAGATTCGGCAGACTGCGGTATCGCACACGCTCTTTGCGCAGCAGACTCTTGACCTCACCCTCGGAGACGTTCAGGCGCGTTTCAATTGCCTTGTCCATGTCCACTTCCAGGAGGAAGTGCACACCACCGGAGAGATCCAGACCAAGCTTCATCGGGCTTGCGCCAAGATTGCGCAACCAGTCGGGAGTCGTAGGCGCCAGATTGAGCGCAACTACGTAGGCGTCGCCGAGCGCGCGGCGCACGATATCTTTTGCCGGCAACTGATCATCCTGACGCTCGAGACGCACAAGGCCACCTCGGCCCTGCTCGTCCAGGGACGCAGACTTGACCGCGATACCGCCATCCACGAGTGCTTTGCTGATGCGCTCGAGGTCTGCCTCGCCGATCTCCTGCGATGTGCTGGCACCGGTAACCTGAATCGCNGGGTCATCCGGATAGAGGTTGGGCGCAGAGTAAATAAAGGCGATCGCGAGCACTGCCAGAATCAGCAGGTATTTCCAGAGAGGGAATCTATTGAGCATGACGCAGCCCGTTTAATGAACGCGGGGCGCCTTGCGCGCCCCGTCGATATTGAATGAAGTCAGCTCAGATGGCTTTCAGTGTNCCCTTGGGCAACGTTGCGGCGATCGCNACTTTCTGGAACTTCAGCTCAACGTTGTCGGACACCTCGATCACCACGAAGTCATCGGCGACCTTGGTGACCTTGCCAGCGATACCGCCGGAAGTGACCACTTCGTCGCCCTTCTGCAGGCCGGCAATCAGGTTCTTGTGTTCCTTGGCACGCTTGGACTGGGGACGCCAGATCATCAGGTAGAAGATGACCAGAAAACCGACCAGAAAAACCCACTCGAAACCAGTACCAGCAGGACCAGCAGCAGCCTCCTGGGCATAGGCGGCGGGAATCAGAAAGCTCATGTAGCACTCCTGTTGCAGAAAGGATTGTTTTGTTCTGGCACGTCACGCAAGCGGCGGCGTTGGCAGACCGCGCTTGGCATAAAAGGCGTCGACAAAGGCCGCCAATGTACCCTGTTGAATGGCGTCGCGTAAACCAGCCATAACCCGCTGGTAATGCCGCAGGTTATGGATGGTATTCAACATGCTACCCAGCATTTCGCCGCATTTATCCAGATGATGCAGATAAGCGCGGGAGAAATGTTTGCAGGTGTAACAGTCACAGCTCGGATCCAGCGGAGAATCGTCGTGTTTGTGAACGGCGTTGCGGATCTTGATCACACCGCTATCAACGAAAAGATGCCCATTTCGCGCATTGCGCGTTGGCATCACGCAGTCGAACATATCGACGCCGCGCCGCACACCTTCGACCAGGTCCTCCGGCTTACCCACCCCCATCAGATAGCGTGGCTTATCCGCTGGCATCTGCGGCGGAAGGAAATCCAGCACACGGATCATCTCTTCCTTCGGCTCGCCAACCGACAGGCCGCCAATCGCCAGGCCGTCAAATCCGATCTCGCAAAGCCCTTCCAGCGAGCGCATGCGCAAAGATTCGTGCATACCGCCCTGAACAATGCCGAACAGCGCAGCCGGACTGTCGCCATGGGCGACCTTCGAGCGCTTGGCCCAGCGCAGCGACAGCTCCATCGAACGCCGCGCCACGTCCTCGTCAGCGGGATAAGGCGTGCATTCATCGAAGATCATCACGATATCCGAGCCCAGGTCACGCTGGACCTGCATCGACTCCTCCGGCCCCATGAAGACTTTTGCGCCATCTACCGGAGAGGCGAAGTAGACGCCCTCCTCCTTGATCTTGCGCATCGCCCCAGGCTGAACACCTGAAAGCCGCCCGAGTCGGTGAGGATAGGCCCCTGCCACTGCATGAAGTCGTGCAGGTCCCCATGGCGCTTGATCACTTCAGTGCCAGGGCGCAACCAGAGATGGAAGGTGTTGCCCAGAATGATCTGCGCGCCGATCGCCTCGATGTCACGTGGCAGCATGCCTTTGACGGTACCGTAAGTGCCCACTGGCATGAACGCCGGCGTCTCGACGGCGCCGCGCGGAAAGGTCAGACGTCCGCGGCGCGCCTTGCCATCGGTGGCAAGCAGCTCGAAGGACATATGGCAGGAGCGAGTCATTGGGTTTCCTCGGGGCCGCGCGGCGCGGGATTGCGGGTGATGAACATGGCATCGCCGTAACTGAAGAAGCGATAACGCTGAGCCACCGCTTCGGCGTAGGCCGCCATGGTCTCCGGATAACCGGCGAAGGCGGAAACCAGCATCAGCAGCGTGGATTCAGGCAGATGGAAATTGGTGACCAGTGCATCCACCACATGAAAGCTCTTGCCTGGGTAGATGAAGATATCGGTGTCGCCACTGAACGGCTTGAGTTCACCATCGCGCGCCGCCGTCTCCAGCGAACGCACGCTGGTGGTACCGACAGCGATCACGCGCCCACCACGGGAGCGACAGGCCGCCACCGCATCGACGACATCCTGGCCGACCTCCAGCCATTCGCGATGCATGTGATGCTCTTCGATACGCTCCACGCGCACCGGCTGAAAGGTGCCGGCGCCGACATGAAGGGTAACGTAGGCCGTTTCCACGCCAGACTCACGCAGCATCTGCAGCAGCGCCTCATCGAAGTGCAGTCCTGCGGTCGGCGCAGCCACGGCACCGGCGCGCTGCGCGTAGACGGTCTGGTAACGCTCGCGGTCGGCGGCGTCGTCAGGCCTGTCTATATAAGGAGGCAATGGCATGTGCCCGATGCGCTCGAGCAACGGCAGAACATCCTCGTCGAACTCGAGTTCGAACAGCGCATCATGCCGGGCGATCATTTCCGCTTCGCCGCCGCCATCGAGCAGGATCTTCGATCCGGCCTTGGGCGACTTGCTGGAACGGACATGCGCCAGAACGCTGCGATTGCCGACTACCCTTTCGACAAGGATTTCCAGCTTGCCGCCGGTAGCTTTCTGACCGAAAAGGCGCGCTGGGATCACCCGGGTATTGTTGAACACCATCAGATCGCCGGGCCGCACATGGTCCAGCAGATCGGCGAAGTTGCGATGCGAAAGCTTTCCCGTTTCGCCTTCGAGCACCAGCAGACGACTGGCGCGCCGCTCCGCCAGGGGATGTCGTGCGATCAGGGCATCGGGCAGCTGGAAGAAAAAATCGGCAACTTGCATGGATCGGAGNTCGGGACNCGGAAAGGGCGCAAATCTTATCCGAAACACGTCGACCTGACCACGCCAAGCGATTGACCACCCCGTCGCGCATCCCTATACTGCGCGCCCACTGTGCCTCGATGGCGGAATCGGTAGACGCAGCGGATTCAAAATCCGCCGTTGGTAACAACGTGAGAGTTCGAGTCTCTCTCGAGGCACCATCAGTGAATCGCTACAACGCAGCCAAGCTGCATGCTTAGCGAAACGGG
>JGI25322J35698_1001863_pt1 | contig 11935 bp, 10 predicted proteins | sample AutmiccBRH37_all_FD_35698 | JGI IMG/M metagenome (IMG submission 35698) | reverse complement strand
GAATGATCTGAAGCAATGAGGGCAGCCCAGGCTGCCCTCATGCTATGCGCAGCCTCCGCAGAGAGGCGCGTCGAGCCTGATGGGCCCATCAATTCGGACTGGCTGGAGCCCATGCATGTCCTTTACCCGTAGACAGATTCTCACCGGCCTGGCCGGTCTTGGTGTCGTCGGTCTCGCCGGCAGTGGCGCGCGCTACTGGCTCGGTCGCCCGGCCGACATCACCACTCATGACTACGAACTGATTGCCGCCCCGCTGGACGTGGNGCTGGTGCCCGGTCACGTCACGCCTGCCTGGGCCTATGGCGNGCAAGCGCCTGGCCTGGAGCTGCGTGGCCGTCAGGGCGACTGGCTGCGGGTGCGCTTCATCAACAATCTGCCCGAGCCCACCACCATCCATTGGCATGGCATTCGTCTGCCGCTGGAAATGGATGGCGTGCCCTACGTATCGCAGTTGCCGGTGTTGCCCGGCGAGTTCTTCGACTATCGCTTCCAGCTGCACGATGCCGGCAGCTTCTGGTATCACCCGCACACCAGCAGTGCCGCGCAGCTGGGTCGCGGGCTGGTCGGTCCGCTGATTGTCGAGGAGCGCGAACCAAGCGGTTTCAGGCACGAGCGCACGCTCAACCTGAAAAGCTGGCATGTCGACAAGCAGGGGGCGTTCACCGAATTCAGCGTGCCGCGCGAGGCGGCCCGTGGCGGCACGCCGGGCGTGCTGTCGACGGTGAATGGCACACATGCGCCCACGCTTGATCTGCCTGCCGGGCAGGTCGTGCGGCTGCGGCTGCTGAATCTCGACAACACCCTGACCTATCGGCTGAACCTGCCAGATAGCGAGGCGCGCATCTATGCGCTCGATGGACATCCGATCGCTCCGATGCCGCTGGGCAAGGAGTACTGGCTCGGTCCGGGCATGCGTATCGACCTGGCGCTGAAGGTGCCGGAGGCCGGCACGGAGCTGTCCTTGCGCAATGGTCCGCTACGGCTGGCGACGCTGCGCTCGGTGGCGCATGACGATGTCGCCGGCGACTGGCCGCCGGCGTTGCCGGCCAATCCCGTGGCGGAGCCGGATCTGCAGCGCGCGGAAACGCTGCGCTTCAACTTCGAGTGGGCCGGTACCTTGTCGACAGACGCCGCACAGGGCGGCGCCTATACCTTCTGGCAGATCAACGGCGAGGCCTGGGACATCAACGACAAGACCTGTGCCGATCGCCCGATTGCGACGCTGAAAAAGGATGGCCATTACATCTTCGAGCTGCGCAACCTCAGTCAGTACCAGCATCCGATTCATCTGCACGGTATGACCTTCAAGGTGATCTCGTCCAATCGCCGCAAGATCGATCCGTGGTTCACCGATACCTACCTGCTGGGCAAGAACGAGACGGCCCGTATCGCGCTGGTCGCCGATAATCCGGGTGTCTGGATGTTTCACTGTCATGTCATCGACCACATGGAAACCGGGTTGATGGCAGCGATCGAGGTGGTATGAGACAGGGCGGAGTAGGGCAGTGAGGAAGCCGCAGATCATCGACCGCAGCCAGGACGAGCGCTTCATGCGCGAAGCCCTGGCGCTGGCGGCGCAGGGCGCTGCGTTGGGAGAGGTGCCGGTCGGCGCTGTGCTGGTGCAGGATGGACAGATCATCGGGCGCGGCTTCAACTGCCCGATCTCCCGACGCGACCCCAGTGCGCATGCGGAAATGGTCGCGGTGCGGGATGCGGCGCAGGTGCTGCAGAACTATCGGCTACCCGGCGTGACGCTCTACGTCACGCTGGAGCCGTGCAGCATGTGCGCCGGTCTGATCGTGCATTCGCGGATCCAGCGCGTCGTCTATGGCGCCACCGAGCCGAAGGCCGGCGTGGTTGTCAGTCGCGGCCAGTTTTTCGATCAGGGCTTTCTCAACCACCGGGTGCTGGTCGAGGGTGGTGTGCTGGCCGAGGAGTGCGGGATGGTGCTCAGCGAGTTCTTCCGCCAGCGCCGGCAGAAGGGTTAGCGCGCCGCTGTTGTCGGCTGCAGCGTTTCATGGGCGGCGACGCTGCCCTGTGCCGGAAATACCACCAGATGGTCGGCGGCGATGGCGATGCCGACTTCCTGCCCGGTGGGGTAGTCCGCATGGCTGGTGAAGATCGCCACCAGTTGATTGCCGGTGGGCAGCTGCAGCCGGTACAGCGTCGACGCGCCGAGAAAGGTCTTGCCGACGATAAGCGCCCGCAGCGGGCTGTCCGGCTTGTAGACGATGTCATCCGGGCGCAGCAACACATCCACCGAGCTGCCTGCCGGCCAGGTGTAGGCGCGGTTGCCGCGAATCACACCGAGTTCGGTCTGCACGGTTTCCGGGTCTAGCAGCTGCCCTCGGATGAAATAGCCCTGGCCGATAAAGCTGGCCACGAAGGGCGTCAGCGGTTCGTGGTAAAGGTTGAACGGGGTGTCCCACTGCTCCAGGCGGCCGTCCTTGAACACGCCGACCTGATCGCTGACGGCGAAGGCTTCTTCCTGGTCGTGGGTAACCAGAATGGCGCTGGTGTTGCGTGCCTTGAGGATCTCGCGCACCTCATGGCTGAGGCGCCGACGCAGTTCGACGTCGAGGTTGGAGAACGGCTCGTCCAGCAGCAAAAGTGCAGGCTCGGGCGCCAGGGCGCGGGCCAGTGCGACGCGCTGCTGCTGTCCNCCGGAGAGCTCATGTGGATAACGTTTGCCAAGGGCGGCCAGGTGCACCAGTTCGAGCATCTCGGAGACGATTTGCGAGCAGTCAGGCTGCTTGCGAATCCCGAAGGCGATGTTCTCCGCCACGGTCAGATGGGGAAACAGCGCGTAGTCCTGAAAGACCATGCCGATGCGGCGCTTCTCCGGCGCCAGGGTGAAGCCCGAGCGGGAAATGACCGACTCCGCCAGGTGGATTTCGCCCTGGTGCACCGGCTCGAAGCCGGCGATNGCACGCAGCGTNGTGGTCTTGCCGCAACCGGACGGGCCGAGCAGGCAGCCGATGTCGCCGCGGTTCAGATGCAGGTTGAGGTGCTGGACGATGCTCTGCTCGCCGTAGCCGCAGGCCAGGTCACGCAGTTGCAGCAGCGGCGGCTCGTGTTTCATGCGTGGTGGTAGGCCGGCTCGACGAGAAACTCCAGCAGCGCCTTCTGTACATGCAGGCGGTTCTCGGCCTGATCCCAGGCNACGGANCGCGGATCGTCGAGCAGGTCGTGGCTGATCTCCTCGCCGCGGTGGGCCGGCAGGCAATGCATGAACAGCACGTCCTCGGCAGCGCAATCGAGCAGAGCGCGGTCCACCTGATAGGGGCGGAACGTGGCCAGGCGCGCNGCGGCNTCGTCTTCNTGGCCCATGGAGGCCCAGACGTCGGTGCTGATCAGGTGTGCGCCTGCAGCCGCTTCGCGCGGATCACGCATTACCTGCACGCGATCACCNNCGCGCGCCATCAGNTCGGCGTCGGGCTCGTAGCCCTCGGGGCAGGCGACCTTGAGCTGGAAGTCGAACTGGATGGCGGCTTCTATATAGGTATTGCACATGTTGTTGCCGTCGCCGATCCAGGCCACCGTCTTGCCGGCGATGCTGCCGCGGTGCTCATGGAAGGTCTGCATATCGGCCATCAGCTGGCAGGGGTGCAGGTCATCGGAAAGACCGTTGATGACCGGCACGCTCGAGTTGGCGGCAAAGTCGGTGAGGGTCGAGTGGGCGAACGTGCGGATCATCACCGCATCGAGCATGCGCGACATGACGATGGCCGAATCGCTGATCGGCTCGCCGCGCCCGAGCTGGGTGTCGCGCGGGGACAGGAAGATCGCNTGGCCGCCGAGCTGGATCATGCCGGCTTCGAACGACAGTCGGGTGCGGGTCGAGGCCTTCTCGAAGATCATGCCNAGCACGCGATTCTTCAGGGGTTCGAACAGGACGCCGCGCTCGCGCAGATCCTTCAGCTCGATGCCGCGGCGGACCAGGCTGTTCAGCTCCTGGGGCGTGCAGTCCATCAGTGAGAGAAAATGCCTTGCGCTCATATCAACTACCTTTATTGCCGCAGCGCGATCCAGTGCTTTTCGACAGAAAAAGGGGACCGACGACTGGGGGTCGCACGGGGAGCGACGAAACGGGAAAGGCGCGATCTTATCCAGAAAGCGAGCATAGGCGCAAATCCGCAGCCCACGGCCTCCGGTGGGCTGAATCGCCGTGCTGNCGGCCTTTGCGCCGCAACAAAGCCGAGTCCTCCGCTCGGCTTTCCCACGCTTTTTCCGTTACAATGCGCGGCAACCGTGTCTAGCCGAGGTACTCCATGGATATCATCGAAACCATCAAAGAACAGATCGCCAACAACCCGGTGCTGCTTTACATGAAGGGTTCGCCCAACGCCCCGCAGTGCGGNTTTTCCGCTCGCGCGACCCAGGCGGTAATGGGCTGTGGCGAGAAGTTCGCTTATGTCGACATCCTGCAGAACCCGGAAATTCGTGCCAGCCTGCCGACCTATGCCAACTGGCCGACCTTCCCGCAGCTGTGGGTGAATGGTGAGCTGGTCGGTGGCAGCGACATCATCCTCGAGATGTTCGAGAACGGCGAGCTGCAGACCCTGATCAAGTCCGCTGTCGGCAAGACCGAGGCNTAAGCCCGGTCTGACCGCGTAGGCTTTGCTGATGCCCGCATCGAAGGATGCGGGCATTTTTGTTTGTGCCGCNCTGCNGAATAACGCCGCTCGGCTGACGCGTTGATCTTTATGGTCTTTCCCGGGTCAGAGGTCGCGGTGAGGGNGTTTCCCTCTGTTCTGTTTGATCCCTTGAAGTGAGAGACGCCACCTGATGCCCTATATGCGAATGCTGCCCTTTCTGATCGTGCTGGCGGTCGTCCTGTTCAACGGCTTGAAGCCGGAACCGGTACCGCAGCTGTTCGATCAGCAAGACAAGCTGCATCATCTGCTGGGTTTCGCCGCGCTGGCGTTCACCCTTCGTCTGGCGTTCCCGCGGGTGCCATTCCTGTGGGGGCTGGGTCTGACAGTTATTGCGGCACTGTCGATCGAGATCGGGCAGGGCATGCTGCCTTATCGGACCGCCTCGCGCTGGGACATGCTGGCCAATGTGTTGGGCGTGCTGCTGGGCTGGGGCTGCTCGGTTGTGGCGCAGGGCTGGTGGCGTCAGCGGCTGGGCGANCCGCTGACCGAGTAGGAAGCGAATAACCTGGGACNCAGNCCCTGGTGAGAGTCCAGCGGCAATAAAAAAGCCCCGGTATCAACCGAGGCTTTGAAATTTGGCTCCGCGACCTGGACTCGACAGCGAAGCTGAACGCGCTTCAGCGCGGCCCCGAAGGGGTGAGCGAAGCGAATAACCTGGGACGCAGTCCCTGGTGAGAGTCCAGCGGCAATAAAAAAGCCCCGGTATCAACCGAGGCTTTGAAATTTGGCTCCGCGACCTGGACTCGAACCAGGGACCCAATGATTAACAGTCATTTGCTCTACCGACTGAGCTATCGCGGAACAACGGTGCGTATCCTACTGTTTGCAAAAGAGAAGTCAACCCTTTGCGCCGCTAGGAACGACGCCGCGCCCGGGGGCTGAGAGGGCCCCGGGCGGCTGGAGTCAGAGCACCTGAACGATGGCGTCAGTGACGTGACCGATGTTGTTGCGGTTCAGTGCGGCGGCGCAGATTCGACCGGTGCTGATGGCGTAGACGCCGAACTCGATACGCAGTCGCTCGACCTGCTCGGCCGTGAGGCCGGAGTAGGAGAACATGCCGCGCTGGGCGGCAACGAAGCTGAAGTCCGTCTTCGCGCCTTTGGCCGCCAATTGCTCGACCATGCTCAGGCGCAGCTCGCGGATGCGGCTGCGCATCTCGCCCAGCTCGGCTTCCCACATGGCGCACAGTTCCGGGCTGTTGAGCACCGCGGAGACGATCGTGGCGCCGTGGGTCGGCGGGTTGGAATAGTTGGTGCGGATCACGCGCTTGACCTGCGACAGTACGCGAGCCGACTCCTCGCGGCTCTGGGTGACCATCGACAGCGCGCCGACGCGTTCGCCGTACAGCGAGAAAGACTTGGAGAACGAGCTGGAAACGAAGAAGGTCATGCCCGACTCGGCGAAAAGGCGCACGGCGGCGGCGTCCTCTTCGATGCTGTCGCCGAAGCCCTGGTAGGCGATGTCGATGAACGGCACGTGATCCTGGGCACGCAGCACGTCGAGAATCTGCTTCCAGTCATCCAGGTTCAGATCGACGCCGGTCGGGTTGTGGCAGCAGGCGTGCAGCACGACGATGGAGCGGGGTGGCAGGTTCTTCAGGTCCTGCAGCAGGCCGGCGCGATCGATGCCGTGATTGCTCGCGTCATAGTAGCTGTAGCTCTGGACCGGGAAACCGGCCGACTCGAACAGCGCGCGATGGTTTTCCCAGCTCGGGTTGCTGATGGCTACCACGGCGTCCGGCAGCAGGCGCTTGAGGAAGTCTGCGCCGACTTTGAGTGCGCCGGTTCCGCCCAGCGCCTGGGTAGTCACCACCCGGCCTTCCGCGATCAGCGGAGAATCGTTGCCGAACAGCAGCTTCTGTACGGCAGCATCGTAAGCGGCAATGCCCTCGATCGGCAGATAGCCGCGGGGCGCGTGGGCAGCGATGCGGGCATGCTCCGCCTCGACCACGGCGCGCAGCAGTGGAATGCGACCTTCTTCGTTGTAGTAGACACCGACACCGAGGTTGACCTTGTTCGGCCGCGTGTCGGCGTTGAAGGCTTCATTGAGGCCGAGGATAGGATCGCGCGGCGCCATTTCGACAGCAGAGAACAAACTCATGGTGAGGGGGCTCGAAAGAGAAGAGTGACTAGATTCACCACCCTCGCGTCGGCGCGCAGGGTGATGCGCAAACGGGGCGGTAGTATAGCGGTCAAGCCTGTTGCCTGCGATATGCTACCGAGGTTTTCTGATCACTTTCGGTGCGTTTTGCGTACTGGAAAGATGGGCGGTTTCTCGGCTCTGCGCGCCCATCGCTGGTGGCGGAATTCAGGATCCGCTGGCTGTCGCGCCAAACCGCTGGATGGCTGTTCGAAAGTTCGGCTGCCAAGCTCGCACATGTTACCTAGAGAGGCGAAATGTCCAAGTTCGAACTGGTCACCCGTTTCAAGCCGGCCGGCGATCAACCGGAGGCCATTCGGCAGATGATCGAAGGCATCGAGGCGGGGTTGTCGCACCAGACGCTGCTGGGCGTTACGGGCTCGGGCAAGACCTTCAGTGTCGCCAACGTCATCGCCCATGTGCAGCGGCCTACGCTGGTGCTGGCGCCAAACAAGACGCTGGCCGCGCAGCTCTATGGTGAGTTCAAGGCGTTCTTCCCGAACAATGCGGTCGAGTATTTCGTTTCCTACTACGACTATTACCAGCCGGAAGCCTATGTGCCGTCGTCGGACACCTTCATCGAGAAGGATGCATCGATCAACGATCACATCGAGCAGATGCGTCTGTCGGCAACCAAGGCGCTGCTGGAGCGCCCGGATGCGATCATCGTCACCACTGTGTCGTGCATCTACGGTCTGGGTGATCCGCAGTCATACCTGAAGATGGTCCTGCACGTCGATCGTGGTGATCGGCTCGATCAGCGCGAGCTGCTGCGCCGGCTGACTGGCCTGCAGTACACCCGCAACGACATGGATTTCGCTCGTGCGACCTTCCGTGTGCGCGGCGACGTGATCGACATCTTCCCGGCGGAATCGGATCTCGAAGCGGTGCGCATCGAGCTGTTCGATGATGAGGTGGAGAGCCTGTCGGCCTTCGATCCGCTGACCGGGGAGGTGATCCGCAAGCTGCCGCGCTTCACCTTCTATCCCAAGAGCCACTACGTGACGCCGCGGGAAACCCTGCTCGACGCGATAGAGAAGATCAAGGACGAGCTGCGCGAGCGGCTCGATTACCTGCGCAGCCAGAACAAGCTGGTGGAGGCCCAGCGGCTCGAGCAGCGCACGCGTTTCGATCTGGAAATGATCATGGAGCTGGGTTACTGCAACGGCATCGAAAACTACTCGCGCTATCTGTCCGGGCGCGATGCTGGCGAGCCGCCACCGACGCTGTTCGACTACCTGCCGGCCGATGCGCTGCTGGTGATCGATGAGTCCCACGTGTCGGTGCCGCAGGTCGGCGCGATGTACAAGGGCGACCGCTCGCGCAAGGAAACCCTGGTGGAGTATGGCTTCCGTCTGCCATCGGCGCTGGATAACCGGCCGATGCGCTTCGACGAATGGGAGGCGATCTGCCCGCAGACCATCTTCGTCTCCGCGACACCCGGACCTTACGAGGCCGAACATGCTGGCCGCGTGGTGGAGCAGGTCGTGCGTCCGACGGGCCTGGTCGATCCACAGATCGAGGTGCGTCCTGCACTGACCCAGGTCGACGATCTGCTGTCGGAGATTCGCAAGTGCGTGGTCAAGGAGGAGCGGGTGCTGGTCACCACGCTGACCAAGCGCATGGCCGAGGACTTGACCGACTACCTGAGTGATCACGATGTGCGCGTGCGCTACCTGCATTCGGACATCGATACCGTGGAGCGGGTCGAGATCATCCGCGACCTGCGGCTGGGCACTTTCGATGTGCTGGTGGGCATCAACCTGCTGCGCGAAGGCCTGGATATGCCTGAGGTGTCGCTGGTGGCGATCCTCGATGCGGACAAGGAAGGCTTCCTGCGTTCAGAGCGCTCGCTGATCCAGACCATCGGCCGCGCGGCACGCAACCTCAACGGTCGCGCGATTTTGTATGCCGACAACATCACCGGGTCCATGCAGCGCGCCATGGACGAAACCGAGCGGCGGCGCAACAAGCAGATTGCCTTCAACGAGGCCAACGGTATCGTGCCCAAGGGCGTGAAGAAGGACGTGCAGGACATCCTCGAAGGCGCAACCGTGCCGGGCTCGCGCAGCAAGAAGCGGCGCGGAGAGGCGAAAGCGGCGGAGGAGAGTGCGCGTTACGAGAACGAACTGCGTTCGCCGAGCGAGATCACCAAGCGGATTCGTCAGCTGGAAGAGAAGATGCTGAGTCTGGCGCGCGATCTGGAGTTCGAGGCGGCCGCCGAGGCGCGCGACGAGATTCACAAGCTGCGCGAGCGCTTCCCGGTGTTCGGCTGGAGCCGGCTGCGCAGCGCCTGCTAACATTCGTCCCTTTCCGTATGTCCCTACCGTCCGAGAGCATTCATGACCACGGTTCGCACCCGCATCGCGCCATCTCCGACCGGCGATCCTCACGTCGGTACTGCCTACATCGCGCTGTTCAACCTCTGCTTCGCCCGACAGCACGGTGGCCAGTTCATCTTGCGCATCGAGGATACCGATCAGGTGCGCTCGACCCGTGAATCCGAGCAGCAGATCTACGATGCGCTGCGCTGGCTGGGCATCGAGTGGGACGAGGGTCCGGACGTTGGCGGTCCGCATGGCCCGTACCGGCAGAGCGAGCGCGGCGAGATCTACAGGAAGTACTCGGACGAGCTGGTCAGCAAGGGCCATGCGTTCCCGTGCTTCTGCAGCAGCGAGCGCCTGGATCAGGTGCGTGCCGAGCAGATGGCGAACAAGGAAACGCCGCGTTATGACGGCCATTGCATGCACCTCGATCCGGCCGAAGCTCAGCGTCGCATCGCTGCTGGTGAATCGCATGTGATCCGGATGAAGGTTCCGAGCGAAGGCGTGTGTCAGGTCAACGACATGCTGCGCGGCACCGTCGAGATCGGCTGGGACCGCATGGACATGCAGGTGCTGATGAAGGCCGATGGCCTGCCGACCTACTTCCTCGCCAACGTGGTCGATGACCACCTGATGGGCATCACTCATGTGCTGCGTGGCGAAGAGTGGCTGCCGTCGGCGCCCAAGCTGATCAAGCTGTACGAGTACTTCGGCTGGGAGCAGCCGCAGCTGTGCTACATGCCGCTGCTGCGCAATCCCGACAAGAGCAAGCTCTCCAAGCGCAAGAATCCGACTTCGGTGACCTTCTACGAGCGCATGGGTTTTCTGCCGCAGGCGATGCTCAACTATCTCGGGCGCATGGGTTGGTCGATGCCTGACGAGCGTGAGAAATTCACGCTGAACGAGATGATCGAGCACTTCGATATCAATCGCGTATCGCTCGGCGGACCGATCTTCGATCTGGAGAAGCTTTCCTGGCTGAACGGCCAGTGGTTGCGCGAACTGCCGGTCGAGCAGTTCGCTGCCGAAGTGCAGAAGTGGGCATTCAATCCGCAGTACATGATGCAGATCGCGCCGCACGTGCAGCAGCGCGTGGAAACCTTCAGCCAGATTGCGCCATTGGCAGGCTTCTTCTTCTCCGGTGCATTGCCGCTCGACCCCGCATTGTTCGCGCACAAGAAGCTCGATGCGACGCAGGTGCGCCAGGTCATGCAGCTAATTCTGTGGAAGTTGGAAGCACTGCGCCAGTGGGAAAAGGAGCGCATCACCGCGTGCATCACCCAGGTGGCGGAACATCTTGGCTTCAAGCTGCGCGATGTGATGCCGCTGATGTTCGCCGCCATCACCGGGCAGGCCAGTTCGGTATCGGTACTCGATGCCATGGAGATTCTCGGCCCGGATCTGACGCGCTTCCGCCTGCGCAACGCACTCGAGTTGCTCGGTGGCGCGTCGAAGAAGGAAGCCAAGGAGTGGGAGAAGCTCGCGGCGACGATTGTCTGAGTGCGGGGCAGGGGCGGTGCTTGTGACCAGCATCGCCCCGAGGTGGTGGCGTTACCATTCGTCGGTGGTAAGTAGTTGTTCCTAATGCCAAAAAAACTTCGGCCCGTTCGAAATTGTTGTTGACACTACTTGGGGGCGCCCCTAATATGCGCCCCGTCCTCGAGATGGGGCTATAGCTCAGCTGGGAGAGCGCTTGCATGGCATGCAAGAGGTCGACGGTTCGATCCCGTCTAGCTCCACCAATCTCGAAGAGCAGAATTTGCCACCAGCTTGTATTTGCCGCATAAGCGATACAGGTTGCGCTTGAAGGGTTTGCGTCCCCTTCGTCTAGTGGCCTAGGACACCGCCCTTTCACGGCGGTAACAGGGGTTCGAGTCCCCTAGGGGACGCCATTATTAAGCGATGTTCGGCATCGCGCGTCGAGAGACGATAAATCCGGGGCTATAGCTCAGCTGGGAGAGCGCTTGCATGGCATGCAAGAGGTCGACGGTTCGATCCCGTCTAGCTCCACCAATCACGGCTTGTCGATTGATTGTTCGGCAGGTTTGCGAAGGTTTCGTCCCCTTCGTCTAGTGGCCTAGGACACCGCCCTTTCACGGCGGTAACAGGGGTTCGAGTCCCCTAGGGGACGCCATTTTTATTGCCCGTTTTGGGCTTCAAGGGGTCATCTTTCATGAGATGGCCCTTTTTGTTTTGCGCGGTCGAAAAGTCGGTTGAGTCGCACTGCGCTGAATGTCTTGTCATTGCTCGCAGCAACAGGCGTGACTCGTCGCGGCGGCTGCGGTTTCATAGGTCATCGCAAACGGCCAACGAGGCTTGCAACGAATGAGCTGGGATCAGGCGGACGCGTTTACCATCGACCTGCAGGTGCAGTCCGAGCATATCGACGAGCTGGGCCATGCCAACAATGCGGTCTATGTAACCTGGCTGGAGCGGTGTGCCTGGCAGCATTCGCAGAGTCTGGGATTGGGCATCGACGACTACCGCCGCCTCGATCGGGCGATGGCAGTGCTGCGGCACGAGATCGATTATCTGGCCGCGGCTTATGACGGTGACTTGCTGCGGCTGGGGACCTGGATTTCCGAATCCGATCAGCGTTTGAAGATGAAACGCAATTTCCAGCTGATCCGACCGGCCGACGGCGCTACGCTGCTGCGCGCGCAGACGACTTTCGTTTGCATCGAGCTCTCCAGCGGGAAACCCAAGCGCATGCCGCCGGAGTTCATCGACGGCTACGGTAAAGCGCTGGTTCAGCCGTACCCGCTGGAGCTTTGACGAAGCTGGTTGCTCAGCCGCGCTGCTCGGGCTTCATGA
>JGI25322J35698_1001830_pt1 | contig 12117 bp, 9 predicted proteins | sample AutmiccBRH37_all_FD_35698 | JGI IMG/M metagenome (IMG submission 35698) | reverse complement strand
TGGGCGTGAGCCTCGACGAGACCTGCGACGAGCGTACCGTCGAGCAGCTGCTGGCGATCTTCCTCGGTGCTGATCACGGCCTCGATGTTGCCGCGCTGGATGCCGGTGAGCTGGCCGCGGGCATTCCCGCAGGGCTGCAACGCGAGAGCGGCTACCTGGAGCATCCGGTGTTCAACTCGCACCACAGCGAAACCGAGATGTTGCGCTACCTCAAGCAGCTGGAAAACAAGGATCTGGCGCTGAACCAGGCAATGATTCCGCTCGGCTCCTGCACCATGAAACTCAACGCCACTAGCGAAATGATTCCGATCACCTGGGCCGAATTCGCCAACCTGCATCCGTTCGTCCCGCGGGTCCAGGCCCAGGGTTACAAGCTGATGATCGAAGAGCTGGAAGCCTGGCTCTGTGCGATCACCGGCTTCGACGCGATCAGCATGCAGCCGAACTCCGGTGCCCAGGGCGAATACGCCGGCCTGGTCGCGATCCGCAAGTACCACGAGAGCCGTGGCGAAGGGCAGCGCGACATCTGCCTGATCCCGTCCTCGGCCCATGGCACCAACCCGCCTTCGGCGCAGATGGTCAGCATGCGTGTGGTCATCGTCGAGTGCGACAAGGGCGGCAACGTCGATCTGGAAGACCTCAAGCGCAAGGCCGCCGAAGCCGGTGACCGGCTGTCCTGCCTGATGATCACCTATCCGTCGACCCATGGCGTCTACGAAGAAAACGTGCGCGAGATCTGCGCGACGATCCACGACCAGGGCGGCCAGGTCTACATGGACGGCGCCAACCTCAACGCCCAGGTCGGCCTGGCGCGGCCGGCGGACATCGGCGCCGACGTCTCGCACATGAACCTGCACAAGACCTTTTGCATCCCCCATGGCGGCGGCGGCCCAGGCATGGGGCCGATCGGCGTGAAGGCGCACCTGGCGCCGTTCGTGGCCAATCACCCAGTGGTCGAACTGGAAGGCCCGCAGCCGGGCAACGGCGCGGTCAGCGCGGCGCCCTGGGGCAGCGCGAGCATCCTGCCGATCAGCTGGATGTACATCGTCATGATGGGCCCGCAGCTGCGCGACGCCACGGAAGTTGCGATTCTCGGCGCCAACTACCTGGCCAATCGCCTGGGCGACGCCTTCCCAGTGCTCTACGCCGGGCGCAACGGCCGCGTCGCCCACGAGTGCATCCTCGACCTGCGCCCGCTTAAGGCCGAGACCGGAATCAGCGAGGAAGACGTCGCCAAGCGCCTGATGGACTACGGCTTCCACGCGCCGACCATGTCCTTCCCGGTGCCCGGCACGTTGATGATCGAGCCCACCGAGAGCGAGTCGAAAGCCGAGCTGGATCGCTTCGTCGAAGCGATGCTGAGCATCCGCGCGGAGATCGCCAAGGTCCAGGGTGGTGAGTGGCCAACGGACAACAATCCGCTGGTGCGCGCGCCGCATACGTTGGCTGACGTGATCGGTGAGTGGGACCGGCCGTACAGCATCGCCGAAGCGGTAACGCCGAGCGCCCACGCTCGTGCCCACAAGTACTGGCCGGCGGTGAATCGGGTGGACAACGTCTACGGCGATCGCAACCTGTTCTGCGCCTGCGTGCCGGTGGATGCCTATCGCGACTGAGTTGCGCTGAGGGCCGGGTGGGCGTCGATTCTCGGCGCCTTTCCGGCTTCTGCGATGTGGTTGGTGGGGTGAAATTCGGGTGATTTCAGTGATTGGTGCCGGATTTCGTAGGGTGGATGTCGCTTTTTACATCCACCGGAGCTCCGGCCCAGGGCTGCGGGAATCGGCGACGCCTGACCCACTCTATGCCTCAGGCTCGTGCTCGTCTTCGGCTGCCTCGTCCAGCATTCCCAGCCAGTTCGCCAGCACCAGCTGCGCTTCCTCGACCCCCTGCCGCTTCGGTGCCGAGAACAGCTGGACGCTGACATCGGCGCCCCAGCCTTTGTGAATATCGCGCTGGATGGCCAGCAACGCGTTTTTCGCGGCGCCGAAGGCCAGCTTGTCGGACTTGGTCAACAGGATGTGCAAAGGCATCTGGCTGGCGCTCGCCCAGTCCAGCATCATGCGGTCGAACTCGGTCAGCGGATGGCGGATATCCATCATCAGGAACACGCCGGCCAGGCTCTCGCGGCTACCCAGGTAGGCTTCCAGGTGGCGCTGCCAGTGCTGCTTGAGCGGGATCGGCACCTTGGCGTAGCCGTAGCCGGGCAGGTCGACCANTCGGCGTTCGTCATCGAGGCGGAAGAAGTTGAGCAGCTGGGTGCGGCCCGGGGTCTTCGAAGTGCGCGCGAGGTTGGCATGGGTCAGGGTGTTCAGCGCGCTCGACTTGCCTGCGTTGGAACGGCCGGCAAAGGCTACTTCCAGACCCTCGTCGGCCGGGCACTGATCGACCTTGGCGGCGCTGATCATGAAGGTGGCCTGTTGGCAAAGGCCGAGAATCGGGTTTTTCGGTAGCATGGTCGTTCCGGTGAGTGCACGCGGGTGCGGCAATGGTTCGTTTCCGTTTCAGAAACGGGAGTATATAATGCCGCAGTTTTTATGTGCGCTTTGGCCTGATATCGGGCCACGTGTGGTGTTCAGCCTGATCCGGACGCCGGTGCGGCGGTAGTTGCCACCGCAATGCGGATGCCCAGCGTGCCACTATAACGAGCGTCGCCCCGGTTCGATGGCCGTGCGCGACCCGATGAATTCCTTTCAAACCCTTAGCCGTAGTTGGATTAGCTGATGAACAAAGTACTCGTGAGTCTGCTGTTGACCCTTGGCATCACCGGTATGGCCCACGCGGCTGGAGACGCCGAAGCTGGTCAGGGCAAAGTTGCAGTGTGTGGTGCGTGCCACGGTGTCGATGGCAACAGCCCGGCGCCGAATTTCCCGAAACTGGCTGGCCAGGGTGAGCGTTACCTGCTCAAGCAACTGCAGGACATCAAGGCTGGCAGCACACCGGGTGCCCCGGAAGGCGTAGGTCGCAAGGTGTTGGAAATGACCGGCATGCTGGACCCGCTGAGTGATCAGGATCTGGAAGACATCGCCGCCTACTTCTCAAGCCAGAAGGGCAGTGTTGGTTACGCCGATCCGGCTCTGGCAAAGCAGGGCGAGAAACTGTTCCGTGGTGGCAAGCTCGATCAGGGCATGCCGGCGTGCACCGGTTGCCACGCACCCAATGGCGTCGGTAACGACCTGGCTGGCTTCCCCAAGCTGGGTGGGCAGCACGCGGCGTACACCGCCAAGCAGCTGACCGACTTCCGCGAAGGCAATCGCACCAACGACGGCGACACCATGATCATGCGTGGCGTCGCCGCCAAGCTGAGCAACAAGGACATCGAAGCGCTGTCCAGCTACATCCAGGGCCTGCACTGATAACAGCGGCAGGTTGAACAGAAGGGCGTCGGGGCCGTTGGCTCCGGCGCCCTTTTGCGTTTTCACGCCTGGCTACACAATCTTCGTCACGGCTTTACACGCGCGGATGAAAAACGCTGGCGAGTCCTGACGTTTTGCTGCAGCCTGTTGCGCCATCGGTCCGTCGTAAACAGGAGTATTTCATGCGCAATTTCCTACTCACTGCCGTTTTTGCCGCTGCGAGCCTGTTCGGTGTCGCAGCCCAGGCAGCGGAGTTTCAGGCCGGCAAGGAATATGTCGAGCTGAGCAGCCCGGTCCCCGTTGCCGACCCGAGCAAGATCGAGGTGGTCGAGCTGTTCTGGTATGGCTGTCCGCACTGCTATCAGTTCGAACCGGTGATCAAGCCCTGGGCCGAACAGCTGCCGGATGACGTCCAGTTCAAGCGTATTCCGGCCATGTTCGGTGGCATCTGGAATGCGCATGGGCAGCTGTTCATCGCCCTGGAATCCATGGGTGTTGAGCCGAAGGTGCATGACGCGGTGTTCGCCGCCTATCACCAGGAGCGCAAGAAGCTCGCCACTCCCGAGGAAATGGCTGACTTCCTCGCCGGTCAGGGCATCGACAAGCAGGCGTTTCTCAAGGCCTACAACTCCTTTGGTGTACGTGGCCGGGTTGAGCAGGCGAAGAAGCTCGGCATGGCTTATCAGATCACCGGCGTACCGGTGATGATCGTCAACGGCAAGTACCGCTTCGACCTCGGCTCGTCTGGCGGCCCGGAGCGTACGCTGCAGGTGGCGGACTTCCTCATCGAAAAAGAACGCGCAGCGCGGTAACCCGCNATGCTGCGCCGTTGGAGCGCTCCGCGCCTTGCCGGCCCAGGCAAGGCGCGCGTCAATTCGCAGTGCCTGGCCAGTAGCGGGCTGCCCGCCGATGGGCGGCTAAGGCTGCTTAGCTTCAACATCCAGGTTGGCATCAGCACCGAGCGCTACCACCACTACCTGACGCGCAGCTGGCAGCATTTGCTGCCGCATCCCGGTCGCGCCAGCAACCTGCAGCGCATCGGCGAAGTACTGGGTAACTATGANNTGGTCGCCCTGCAGGAAGCCGACGGTGGCAGCCTGCGCTCCGGTTACGTCAATCAGGTCGAGCACCTCGCCCATCTGGGCGCCTTTCCCTACTGGTATCAGCAGCTCAATCGCAATCTCGGGCGTTTCGCCCAGCACAGCAACGGCGTCCTCAGCCGGCTCGAACCACAAGGCCTGGAAGATCACCCGCTGCCTGGCCCTTCGGGGCGCGGGGCGATTCTGTTGCGTTTCGGCGAGGGACCGGACGCGCTGGTGGTGGTGATGATGCACCTGGCCNTGGGAGGNGGGGCGCGGACGCGCCAGCTGGCCTATATCCGCGAGCTGATTGGCGGCTATCGGCATCAGGTGTTGATGGGCGACATGAATACCCACGCCAATGATCTGCTGGAAAATTCGCCGCTGCGNGATCTCGGCCTGCTCGCGCCGCAGATCGAAGCGACCTTCCCGAGCTGGCGACCGCAACGCTGTCTGGACCATATTCTGCTAAGCCCGAGCCTGACGCTGGAACGCGTCGATGTGCTGGCGCTGCCGATCTCCGACCATCTGCCGGTGGCAGTGGAGATCCGTTTGCCGGACTCGCTTCAGGCCGATTCCCTGCCGGTACAGGTACAAGAAACGAAATGAGCGAAGAAGTCGAACGCTGGAAGGAAAAGTATCTTCAGCTCGCCGAGCGGCAGGAGCAGCTCGAAGCGCGCTGGGAGCAGCGCGTCGATCTGCTGCGGCGCAGCCTGGTGCGTAGCAGCCTGGCGGTGGAGGGTGCCGATCCCGCGGTCGAGCGCTGCCTGCANGAAATGCGAGAGATCCTCCGCGACGGCGATCTGGATGAGGGGCTCAGCCAGCTGGTGCCGCGCCTGGAGAAGGCTGTGCTGGAATCCGAACGCCACCGCCAGGAACGGGCCGTTCGCCTGACCGAGGCTTTGCATCGGCTGGTCTCCCAGCTACTGGGCATGTCGGTTCCGGCGGAGCTGCGCAAGCCGCTCAAGCGATTTGCCAAGGAGCTGGACCAGCGTGCCGCCAGGCTGCGTGAGCTGCCGGTGCTGCTCGGCGAGCTGAGTGACCTGCAGGGCCAGGTGCTGGATCTGCAGGGGCTGGCGGCGCCGCAGCAGAGCGGTTTTCTGAAGCGCCTGTTTGGNGGGCGGGACANGCCGCTGGCGCCGCCTGCAGCCGAGCGGGGTGAGGAAACCCCGCCGCCCGCCGCAGTCAATGAGGTCGACGCTGGCCCGGTAGTAGTGGAAGCGCTAGGGCTGCCCAAGCCTGCCGTTCAGGCTGCCCCGCTGCTCGAGGACATGCCGCTTGCCGAGGCNCCGGCCGACGAAGAAGCTATCGCGGAAACCGAGGCGGAGCAGAACGCTGCTGCGTATGCCCTGCCGGATTCGCCGGAGCCCGCGTTCAGCGTCGTCGCGGACCGCGTGGAGGCGACCCTCGGCAGCCTGCTGGACAGCCTTCATCTGCCGGAACAGCACCAGCCGCAACTGCAGACCCTGCGGGCGCGCATCCAGCACGGCTTGAACTGGTATGAACTGGTGCCGGTGCTGGACGATCTCGCGATGCTGATGATCGCCTTTAGCGACCAGGGTCAGCGAGATTTCGAAAACTACCTGCAGACGCTCAACGAGCGCCTGACTGCGATGCAGGAAAATCTCCTCGCCGCGCACCAGGGGCATAACGAAGGACGCGACGCCGCTCAGGCGCTGGATGCGGAGTTGCGTGAACAGGTTGGCGGGTTGCAGGACAGCATGCGCCAAGCCAAGGATCTGACCAGCCTGAAGCAGGTGGTCGAGGCGCGCCTGGATGGCCTGCTGACCACGGTGGACACCTACCGGCAACAGCGCAGTGAGCAGGAACAGAAGCTCGGTGAGCGCCTGCAGCAGCTGGTCAGCCGGGTCGGCAGCCTCGAACAGGCAGCACGCGGCCTGCGTGGGCACCTGGAGGAGCAGCGTCAGAAAGCGCTGCAGGATCCGCTGACCGGCCTACCCAACCGGGCGGCATGGAACGAGCGCCTGGAGCTCGAGTTCGCCCGCTGGCAACGTTACGGCGGCGACCTGCTGCTGGCCGTGCTGGACGTCGACCACTTCAAGCGGGTCAACGATGGCTACGGTCACCTGGCTGGTGATCGGGTGCTGAAGATCATTGGCACCGAGCTGCACAAGCGTCTGCGCAAGACCGATTTCATCGCCCGCTTCGGTGGCGAGGAGTTCGTCGTGCTGCTGCCCAACACGCCCTATGAGGCAGGCCTGCAGCTGATGGAGTCGCTGCGTGAGTCGATCGGCAGCTGTCCGTTCCACTTCAAGGGCGAGCGCGTTGCCATCACGCTCTCGGCCGGCCTGACCGCGTTCAGCGAAGGTGACAGCACCGAGCGCGCTTTCGAGCGTGCCGACAGCGCGCTCTACCGGGCCAAGGATTCGGGGCGCAATCGCGTCGAGGCGGCCTGACCGGCTGCCCTGGCCCGGACCCGATCGGCCGGTATAATCATGCCCCTCACCGCACCGACATGAGCGGAGCCCCGCGCAACGGGCTGCTGCTCATCTGCGTCATTTCGCCGTCGACACAGAGGTCGTCCCGATGAAAACCATCCCCGCCGTCCTGATGCTCCTGCTGCTGGCCGGTTGCGCCAGTGGTCCGCGCATCGATACCAGCTACAGCTCGACCGGCCACGATAGCCGCGCCCAGTTCATCATCCTGCATTACACCTCGACCGACCTGCCCCGCTCGCTGCAGCTGCTCAGCGGCCGCGACGTCAGCAGCCACTACCTGATCGGCGAATCGCCGGCGACCATCTACCGGTTGGTGGATGAAAACCGCCGCGCCTGGCATGCCGGCGAGAGTGAGTGGAACGGGCGCACCTGGCTCAACGCCACATCGATCGGCATCGAGCTGGTCAACCGCGGCTACGTGGAAAGCGCTGACGGGCGCCGGCTCTGGTATCCGTACTCCGAAGAGCAGATCGACGCGCTGGTGGTGTTGCTCAAGGACATCATGGCGCGTCACGACCTCAAGCCGGGCGCCATCATCGGCCACAGCGACATCGCTCCGCAGCGCAAGGTCGATCCGGGGCCGCTGTTCCCCTGGAAACGCCTGGCCGAGGAGGGGCTGCTGCCCTGGCCCGACGCCGATGCGGTGGCGGCCGAGCGGATGCGCTATGCATCGGCCGGGCTGCCGACGATCACCTGGTTCCAGGATGCATTGGCNGCGCAGGGTTACCGGGTGCCGCGCCACGGCCATCTGGACGACGAGACGCGNAACGTGATCGCTGCGTTCCAGATGAAATACCGCCCGGCTCGCTTCGACGGCGAGCCCGATGCCGAGACCGCCGCGATGCTGCAGGTGCTCGGCAANCAGGCGGGGCGCTGACTCAGTAGCGGGTGGTGCCGATCAGTCTCGAGTCGGCCAGCGCGGCGCNACGGTGCTCGGCTGCAGCCTGATAGTCGCTGTCGCCGATCATCGCCAGGAAGGCTTCCTTGGATGGATAGCTGACCAGCAGTATGTCGTCCCACTGCTCGTCCGGCGGGGCGATCAGCGCGGCATGGGCCTTGGTCCTGACTTCCACCGCGCCACCGCTGGCCTGCACCTTGGCCAGTGCCACGCGGCTGTAGCGGGCGTAGGCCTCGCGACCACTGCACGGACTGTGCTGACTACCTGACGGATAGGTCGCCTGGTCGTTATAGCGCAGCAGGTTGAGCATCAGGATCGGCACGCCCGAAGGCATCGACGCCGCGAAGTCGGCGAGCTGTTCGGGGCTGGGGTTCAGGCTCGGCATGTGGCCTCCTCGATGGCGCTGTCAGATCGGCAGCGCAACGTAGAAGATGGTGCCGTGGCCGATCCGTGAATGCACGCCGATACGCCCACCATGCAGCTGAGCGATTTCCTTGCATAAGGCAAGGCCCAGTCCGGCACCGCCGCGGCGGCGACCGATCTGCACGAACGGCTCGAAGATGCGCGCCTGCTGGCTGTAGGGAATGCCTTCGCCGTTATCCTCGACGCTGAGGATCATCCGCTCGCCGTGGTGCCGCGCCAGCAGCCGAACCTCGCCGCCCTTGGGTGTGTGGCGCAGGGCATTGCTCAGCAGGTTGTCCATCACCCGCTCGATCTGCTGGCGGTCGAGCATCAGCGTTGGCAGTGGCTGCTGCAACTCCAGCTTGAGCTGAACCTCCTGTTCGGCGGCGTTGACCTCGAAGCGTTGACGCGCGGCCTCGAGCAGCTCGGGGATGTGGCACTGCTCCAGCTCCAGCTTCTGCTGGCCACTCTGATAGCGCGAGAAGTTGAGCAGGTCATTGATCAGCCGGACCAGTCGCTGCATTTCCTCGTGTACGGTGTCGAACAGGTCCGACTCGCGGCTGCCGGCCGGGTAGCGCAGGCGTTCGCGCAGCAGGCTGAAGGCCATCTGCATGCCTGTGACCGGCGTGCGCAGCTCATGGGAGGCCCGCAGCACGAACTCGTTGCGCACCCGTTCGAAGGTTCGCTGATCGGTGACGTCGTGCAGCACCATGACCGCACCGCTGATGCTGCCGTCGTGGTGGCTCACCGGGCTGATGCGCCAGGCCAGCAGGCGGCGTTCGCCGTCCGCCTCGATGATCAGGTCTTCGGGTGGGTCGGACAGTGGTTTGTCGTCCAGCACCTGCCGAGCCGCATTGTCCAGGTCCGGGTAGCCGAGCGCTTCGCCGAGGGTCGAGCCGAGGTGCTCGTTCTCCCAGGCCAGCTGCCGCTGGGCGACCGGGTTGGCGTGCTCCAGGCGTCCGTCGCGGTCNACGATCAGCAGGCCGTCGTCGATGCTATCGAGCAGTGCCTGCAGACGCTGCTGGCCGTTGACCAGCGCCTCCACGTTGGTCTGCTTGAACTCGTGCAGCGCCTGAGCCATCAGGCCGAAGCGGCGGCTCAGCGAGGACAGCTCCGCGATGTGCGGCGTCGGCAGGGAAATGTTGAAGTCGCCGCGTCCGATCTGGTCGGCGGCGGCGGACAGCCGTTCGATCGGTTCGCCGAAGCGGCGGGCGAAGCTGTGTGCGGTGATGAAGCCGATCAGCAGTACCGCGATCGCCGTCAGGCCCAGCAGCCCGGCGAGCAGCGACGCCCGGTCACGGCTGCGCAGCTCGGTATCGCGGATCTTGTCGTACGCCGTGCGCTGCATGTCGGTCATCAGGCTGCGCACCTGATTGAAGGCCTGGCTGAGCGGATTGTCCTCCAGCAGCGTCAGGTTCTGGTTGCTGGCGGAATCGACTTGCTGCAGGAAGCTGGCGTAGGCGCTGGCGACGGCCTGGAATGCCTGCCGATCGGCCTCGTCGCTGGCTTCGGCGATGCCGCGTTCGAGCGTCTGCTGAAACGATTGGCTCAGCGGTTCCAGCGCTTCACTGCGACCGCTGTCGGTGAGCATCACGATCAGGTGGTTGCCCAGCGTCTGACGCAGCTGCTGGTTGATCTCGATGATGGCGAAGTTGTTGCGGATCAGCTGTTCCTGGCTCTTGGCCATCTGCATGACGCTGACCAGCGCCAGCAGCAGGCCCAGCAGCGCAACCGTCATCAGCGCGGAGAAGCCGAGAAACAGGCGGGTCCGCAGCTTCATCTGGAGTTTCATAGGCCGTACTGCTTGCGTTTTCGGTAGAGGGTCGAGGCGTCGATACCCAGAATGCGCGCGGCCTGCTCGAGGGTGTCGCTGGTGCTCAGCACGCCGGCGATATGGGCTTTCTCCAGCGCCTCCAGGCTGAGCGGCTCACCGATGCGTGGCGCGTTGCTGCCTACCTGTTCGCCCAGCCCGAGGTGGCTGACCTCGATCATCTGCTGCGGGCAAATGATGCTCGCCCGTTCCACCACGTTGCGCAGTTCACGCACGTTGCCCGGCCAGCGGTAGGTCTTCAGTGCGGCAACCGCCGCATCGCTGAAACCGCGCGCAGGGCGGCCATAGTTCTTCACGAACGAGGCAAGGAAGCGTTCGGCCAGGGTCAGCACATCCTCGGGGCGCTCGCGCATGGGCGGCAGGTTGAGGGTGATGACATTGAGGCGATACAGCAGGTCCTCGCGGAACTTGCCCTCGCGCACCATCTCTTCGAGGTTCAGGTTGGTCGCCGCGAGGATGCGCACATCGGCGCGGCGGGTGACCGGGTCGCCGACCCGCTCGTACTCCTTGTCCTGGATGAAGCGCAGCAGCTTGGGTTGCAGCGCCAGCGGGAAGTCACCGATCTCGTCGAGGAACAGCGTGCCGCCGTCGGCCTGGTTGACCCGGCCCAGCGTGCTCTCCGTCGCGCCGGTGAAGGCGCCGCGGTTGTGTCCGAACAGCTCGCTCTCCATCAGGTCGGCGGACAGCGACGGGCAGTTGATGGTGACGAAGGCCTTCTTCGAGCGCCGGCTCCAGGTGTGGATGGCACGCGCCAGTTCGCCCTTGCCGGTACCCGATTCGCCAAGGATGAGAATATTGGCGTCGGTGTCTGCCACCTGCCGCGCGGTTTCCAGCACGGCCATCATCGCCGGGCTGTGCGAGCCGAGGGCGTCGCTGCGTTGCTTCATCTCGCCTTCCAGCGCTTCCAGTCGGGCCGCCATCTGGCGGACTTCCAGCTGCTTGGCGGCGGACAGGCGAAGCTGTTCCGGGCTGCATGGCTTGAGCAGGTANTCCGCGGCGCCGGCCTGCATGGCGTCCACGGCGGTGTCCACGGCCGAATGGGCGGTGACGATCACCACGCGCATCCAGGGCGCGAGCAGGCGCATCTGCTGCAGCACGTCCAGGCCATTGTCTTCGCCGAGTCTCAGGTCGAGGAAGCACAGGTCGAATACCTGACGCTGCAGAATGGCCTCGGCCTGCGCCGCACTGGCTGCAGTCATGACCGTGTAGCCGCGGTCCTCCAGGCAGTAACGAAAGGTACGCAGGATCGCCGCTTCGTCATCCACCAGGAGGATGCGCCCGCCGTTGTCCGTCGTTTGGTCCATGGATGCTCCCCATCAAAAGGCGTATCGGTCGCTGAATTGCTCGGATTATGTGTGTCNAGCGCCGGGCGGCGCCGTTGCGTTGCTGGCGAGACCTTAGTCTATGAAANGTCTTGCAAGTTGCACGGTGTCAGCACGGCTTTCCTGCATGCTGCACTCCGACGCCTGCAATGGCATCGCCCAAGTGGCTGATTTGGTTACCGCTGGCGCTTGCGCCGGCCTGGCATGGGGCTTGCGACCCTGAACACAGGGCGTCACTTCCCGCCGAGCGGGCGTGTGGCGAATCTGTCGCAACCATGCAGGAGGTGTCATGAATCAGTCCATGAATCAGCTCAATGAGCTCATCGAGATCACCCGCGACGGGCAGCGTTTCTACCAGCATGCCGCCGACGAAGTAAAGGACGTCGAGCTGCAGCACCTGTTTCGCGATCTGGCGCAGGCCAAGACGCAGATCATCCAGGCCCTTAGCGTGAAGGTTGCAGCCAACCATGAGCACCCGTCGCAGGGCGGGACGCTGACCGGCCGGATGCGCGAGCTCTATGCCGACGCCCGATCACGCATCGGCGACCACGACACCGCCTATGTCGACCAGCTGGAGCAGACCGAAGCGAACATTCTGCACGCCTTCGAGGATGCTGTAGGAGACGCCGAGCCGGATATCAGAGCACTGCTCGCCATCGAGCTGCCGAAGCTGCGTGCCTGTCACGAGCGCATGTGCCACCTCAAGCAAGCCAGGCATTAAGCGTTCGTGCAAAACGCCCGGCATTGCTGGGGTGCTCATGCAAATTGAGTTG
>JGI25322J35698_1001805_pt1 | contig 12324 bp, 14 predicted proteins | sample AutmiccBRH37_all_FD_35698 | JGI IMG/M metagenome (IMG submission 35698) | reverse complement strand
CTGACCGATTGTACTCATCTTGATTATCATCAAAGGTCACAAGACGGTCGCTCGAGTCTGGATTTAACAGCACAACATCAATCACGGACCAGTCGAAATTTGGTCCAACATTTATCAAATCCAAGCTGAAAAGATGAAAGTTAACCTCAGTAAGATTGGGAACATCAACAACCATGACTCGATTAGCACCGACAATCGAGTCTGCTCCAGAACCGCCCCAGAAAACTGTCGGAAGAGTGCTTAGACCTAATTCATAGCGATCGTTCCCAGAGCCACCTGCTATCATCAATGGTGCGGTTGTGCCGAAGACACCGCCTCCAATGAATTTATCGCTCGCATCCGTACCGATGAAAACCTCAACATTGTCGTATGTATCGCCTTCCGCGTCGCCGCCGGAACCCGAGCCGCGGATGTTGCCGAAAGCAGGGTCAAGCAACGGCAGGTCAATTCTAACGCTCCCGCTCGTTGGATCAAACCGGACGACATCTATTCCAGCACCGCCATCAATCATATCCGCACCGGATCCGCCATCGAGAATATTCGCCTGATCATTGCCAATAATGAAATCGTTCTGATCGGTACCGATAACGTTCTCAAAACCCGTGATGATGGTTACGCCGAAGCCATTGTCATTCGACTGCATGAACTCTTGCAGCAGATCTATCATCACGCCGGACTCATCCGTCACGTCGCTCAGATCCAGCGTATCTCCTGATGCGGAATTTCCGAGTGCATCTATCAGGACCAGATCGGACGTAGCAACCGCCAGGCTTCCAGAAATTGCGAAAATGTCGTTGAATTCCGTACCAACGATCCCTTCGATATTCAAAAGCGTGTCTGTATCGCCCCAAGGGTCCGTGACCTGGGCAAAAAAGGTGTTCTGCCCTGCCTCCGGATTTTCCACAGCTATGAGGGCTGCGGCGATGCCAGACTGCACCGGCGCGTCCATGTCACCTTCCAAACCCGAGTAATCGACAAGGTCAGAACCACCCTCGCCATTCAACAGGTCATTCCCGGTGCCGCCTACAAGCGTGTCATTTCCATCGCCGCCCAAAAGCTGATCGTCACCACCGGCACCTATCAAACGGTCATTGCCGATGCCCGTTAACATGACATCCCCATTGCCGCCTCCGACGAGATCAAAATTTAGGCTAAGATCGTCAAGTGGATTGTAGGTGAAACCGGGAAAATCCACAACCGTGTCGATGCTGGAAATCAGACTGGCGACCTCGTCTGCACCATCAATCCCCAGCATGGAAAGCAAGGTTCCGATATAGGAGTTGGAATTCTGCGAATAGCTATAGTGAATGTTCGCTTGCGCTTGAAACTGGGCGTGAATTTGTGCCCATAGCGCCCAGACATCATCTTCTGTCCGGTCAGAACCTGCGAAAGAGATGTCGAGTGTAACAATTCCATAGCGATCTGTGACCTGGTAGTTTGGGGTGTTATCGAGATCGTCGTGTAAACGGTCCAACCCGGTAATACCGGTCGAAGGAAATTGCCAAGTACCGAACGTGTAGCCTGCCAGTGCTCCTGCCGTAAGTCCAAGCGGCCCGCCGAGAAGGCCTAACCCCACCGCTGTTGTCCAAAACGTAGTGGGGGCTTGAACCTCGATCTCACCGTCGCCGTTTACCAACTGCAAGTGTCCCCAACCGAGAGTCTCTGAGTTCTGATCGGGAACCAAAAAATCCGTTGCGTCGATGAAGTTTCCTGCCAATGCAATTGTTGCCATGTCCCACCCCTAAAATAAAACCACTACTTTGATGTTTGCCCGTATGCCGTTCCCCACAGTTGCCCATCCTCGTTCCAGCTTGCGGAGAAGGTTTCTGCGTGCACGACCTTAGAGCACAGAAAATTGCTGGAAAAATTACGTGAGACGTAGCATTTTTCTGTCTCGCTCAGAAGATTCCCTGCCTTAACGCTGGTTGTGGCAACTTCAACCTGTCTGCCGTCGCGTACCGCCCGCCCCGAGCTGGTGTAGAGTTCCACTCTCCGCAACCCTTGCACCTCAAACCAACGTTTTGCAGCCATGGGGTTTCCGAGGCTCGAGAAAATTCGGAAAAGGCAGACCTCGATGACGGCTTCGGATCGCATCTTGCGCCAGTCGATCTGCGTCAGGTCTGGAGCGTCGTTCCGTTTCTCGGCAGGCAACAGACAATCCCGAACATCATCAAACCGCGCTGCTGCCCAACGGTCAGCATGTTTGATCGGTGGGTTGCCGTAAACCTTGTAAGGATCAGAATTCTCTGTGGCCAGATGGTCGTACTTGATCGTGCAACTGCCCGTGGATCGACATTCCGCCCTGGTGTCCTCTTCTGAGGCGTCCGCAAATGCGACCGTCGCGGTCAGGAGCGCGAGTGCTGTGGCGGGCAGAACAAAAACACCAGTTTTCATCACTTATTCCCAAACAACGATCAACACTCTGACGTCCTCCGTCCGGACAATCGAGGGTTGAACAACCCGGCTTGTAAAGTACGGAAATCCTTACCGCCACGCAAATGCGCAGGATGATTGATGACTGGAACGCGCCGGTATGGTGACATCATACCCGCCATGAAACTGAAAAAGGCTGCGTAATGTTGATTTTCGTGTCGGATTGACCCATTGGGGGTGCGCACGAAAAGTTGGACTGTTTTCACGTCATAAGTCCTAGGCTTTTACGGTATTCNATTGGGCTTCGACCGCCGAGAGACATCTTGATGCGCGTTTCGTTATACCAGCGGATGTAGGCGTCAACCTCGTCAATAAACTGGGCCGCGGTGAGAGCCGGCCAATCACGAGGATAGAAGAACTCAGTCTTCAATCGCCCGAAGAAGCCTTCACATGCGGCATTGTCCTGCGAGCTCGCCTTTCGTGACATCGAACGAACGAGCTTTGCTGCATCTATACGTTCCAGCCAGCCAGGCCAGCGGTAGTGGCCTCCGCGATCGCTGTGGATTGGCCGCGCTTCGCTGTCCGCGATGGTCTCCGGCAAACACGGAGCGATTCAGTCAGCCTTGCGATTTTCATCTGCAATCATGCCTCTCGCCGCCGTCTACGCCGAGCGGCTGGTTGCCCCAGTCTTTCTTCGCGGATACGGGCGAGGAGGGTTTCGGCGGGCTCATCCGTGGGGTCTTGGGGGACGAGGTCGCCTGCGAAGGCGCGTGCCAGAATGCGCTGTTCGAGGCGGCCCAGCAGTTTCAGGGCCTTTGTGGCCTCGGCGGCAAGGCGGTCGATCTTGGCGAAGGCGGTTTCGATACGGCGGACGATTTCGTGATGTTCATCGAAAGAGGGCAGCGGAACAGGAGTGTCGCGGCAGATTTCCAAGGTAAGATTGCGCTGACCCGCTGTAGCTTTGGAGNGCGATAGAACCCAAGCAAGGAACCATTCACTCGACAGCCAGNTGAGCTACCCCCCGAAATTCGGACACTGACGTAAGCTGCAATTTGTTGTCTGCTGATCTTCAACATGAAGGAGATCAGGAATGTCTAAACGGAAGCAACATCACCCGGAGTTCAAGGCAAAGGTCGCTTTGGAGGCGCTGAAAGGCGAGGAGACGGTCAGCGAGCTGGCAAGTCGGTTCGGTGTACACCCTACGATGATCCATCAATGGAAGCGGGCATTGCTCGCAGGTGCGTCTGGCGTATTTGAACGAGGGGGGCAGAAGACACTGGAGGTCGATGAAGAGCAGGTAAAGGACCTGCATGCCAAGATCGGGGAGTTGGCCGTCGCCAACGATTTTTTGGCCAGCAAGCTCAAACCCTGGACCGGCAAGTGAGGCGCAAGATGATTGCACCGCATCTAGCGGNCCTGTCGGTTGGCAAGCAATGCGCGTTGCTGTCGATCCCGCGGTCGTCGTTTTACTACGAGCCCAAGGGCGAAAGTGAGATGAACCTCGACCTGATGCGCGTGATCGACAAGCAGTTCCTGGAGACGCCGTTTTATGGCGTGCGTCAGATGACTTGGCCCTTGCGGAATGAAGGTCATCTGGTGAATGAGAAACGGATCCGGCGCTTGATGCGGCTGATGGGTCTCATGCCGATCTACCAGAAGCCCAACACCAGCAAGGCGGCCAAAGCGCACAAGATTTATCCCTATCTGCTGCGCGGCCTTCGCGTGGGTCGACCCAACCAAGTCTGGTGCGCAGACATCACGTATCTGCCGATGCGTCGAGGCTTTCTGTATTTGGTCGCCATTATGGACTGGCACACCCGCAAGGTGCTGGCGTGGCGCATCTCAAATACTTTGGAAGCAGAGTTCTGCGTTGATGCGCTGAACGAAGCCATTCACAAGTTCGGCTTGCCAGAGATCATGAATACCGATCAGGGCTCACAGTTGACATCCTTTGCCTGGACAGATCGCCTACGGCGATCTGGTGTGCGTATCTCAATGGACGGCAAGGGCCGCTATCTCGACAACATCTTCGTCGAGCGCCTTTGGCGATCCATGAAATACGAATGCGTCTATCTGCACGCTTGGGAGACCGGATCAGAAGCGAAGGCAGGCGTCAGAAAATGGGTGGAGTTCTACAACCACAAGCGTCCGCATTCTGCCCTTGGCGGCAATCCACCTGCTGTGATCTACTGGCAGCGAAATGGAACAAACAAACCCGATCAGCAGGTGCAAAGAGTAGCTTAATCTACACCAGAACCTGTCCAACAATTGGGGAGTAGCTCAGACATCCGCAACCGCTTGCCTGCTGCGGAGCTTCTGAAAACCTTTACGCCAGGCCAGATCAATGCAGCTTTCGCGGCTCCGACGACGCTTTTGGTCGCAGATCGGCTTGCGGAAACTGCTCGGAAAATGACGCGCAAGAAAACCGAATTGACGCTGGATCATGTGTATGGTTTGGACAGCGTGCGGCAGTCTCTGGACCGAATGTTGAATGATCTCAAAGCGTGGCGGGCGGGAGAGGTATCTTGGGCTGAAGTGACATCCAGCGGCGTATTTCATGGCCCTCCAGGAACCGGGAAAACCACATTGGCGCGAGCGTTTGCTGGCTCCGCGGGTATCGCGATCATTGAAACGTCATATTCTGATTGTCAGAAACACGGCCATCAAGGGGATATGCTTGCTGCTCTGGACAGGAGCTTTGCTGCNGCGAAAGAGGCTGCCCCAGCTGTACTATTCATTGATGAACTCGACAGTTTCTCGCAGCGTGACGCCGCAAGTTTAAATNCAGGCTATATGCGCGGGGTCGTCAATGGCCTGCTCGAACAGATCAACCGAGCGAAAGAAGTTGAGGGGCTAATTCTCCTTGGGGCGACGAATTCACTTGATGCGGTTGATCCGGCAGTCATTCGTAGCGGTCGGTTCGATCTCAAGCTGCATGTGCCGCACCCTGACAAGAAGGGGCTTGAGGCTATCCTTGCTGCGAAACTTGGGTCTGCGACTGCCAAAAGGCTCGATCTCGCCAGTCTTGCCGCCAGACTACTGGGTCAGTCCGGAGCTGTGGCGGAGGCAATCGTTCGTGATGCTTTGGGAAGAGCGCGGGAGGACCGAACAACCGTTCGACAAAAACACCTCGAGAACGCAGCAGATCAGATTGTGCCCAAATTGGACCAGGATATCCTGTGCCGGGCGGCAGTGCATGAGGCCGGTCACGCGGTGGCAATGATGCGTTTGGGTTGACCCCTTCCAAAACGGGTGTGTCTAACGGCACAAGGTGGGCAAGTCGAGCACATGCCGTTTCAGATACTGACACCAAAAACGGCACGACAGCGTGTCCAGGTCTTGCTGTCGGGCAGGGCCGCCGAAATTTGCATCTTTGGCGACCCGAGCTCTGGAGCGGGCATCGGTGCAGAAAGTGATCTTGCACAGGCAACAAACTTGGCCCTCGCAATCGAGCGAAAGTGGGGGTTCGGCGAGAGTGGTCTCATCTGGGATTCCGGGACCGCGNATGAGATGTGGCGCTTGCCGGAAAAAGAAAGACGCCGAGTGGAACGGCATTTGCAAGATGCGTCCAGCAGGGCTCTTGTAGTAGTCACAGAGAATAAAGCGCAGATCGTCGATTTGGCGGAGCATCTCTTTCGTGTCAGAGAGATGTCGACGCGCGACATCATCACGTTTGCAAAGCAAATCACAGGCGAAATGACTGTCGGCAAAGCCTCGTGAAGAGACGTGCGCGCGATNTAGTGGTGTGTGACTGGGCTCAGTTTTCCGCAGCAAATCGTCACGCCACTCCACTGCAAAAGCCCACCGGGTGCAAACTGCAACCGGCGGGCTTTTTGATGATCTGATTGAAGTTCAGACCTCTGGCCGGTTCGCCAGCCAATCGAGGATGACGCTGGCTCGCCATCCAATGAGACGATCGGTAAACTTTATCGGGGGCGGAAATGTCCCCGCATGGACCTGTCTGTAAATTGTTGAACGGCTCAGTCCGATAATACTTTGCAAATCTTTCTGTCTTAAAATTTTGTCCGTCATTTAGATCCTCTTCTTATGCGACACGACAAAACTAACAGAAGAAGGTTAAAGCCACGTTTACGTTTTGTTCATGATTTTCCGCTCACGTAAGCGGCCCAGTCTTGCATGTAGGGAATGCGCTGCGCCAGGTAGCTTGTACGATTGTAAGCGTCGATCGCGGCATCACCTTTGCGCACATGCCCGATGCAAGCCTCGGCGACTTCAAACGGGCATTGCGCTTGATCTGAAAGCCAAGTCCGGAGCGAAGATCGAAAGCCATGGGGACGGGCTGCTACCTTGTGATCAACGAGGTAGTTGCGCATCGCCATTTTATTCAACGGACCTCCGGTGGCACTAGGGAAGAGATAGCCGTTGCGTTCATAGTTTTTGGCAAGTTCGATCACATTCAGGGCCTCTGGGCTCAAAGGCACGTCGAAGCCGGTCGTGTTGGACAGTCGCCCTTTTGCGTACAGCGCGGGGAGTTTCCAGATTGATCCGTTGATCTGATTGATCTGCATATTGATGACAGAATCTGCGCGAACGCCGGTCAGGATCAACATGCGCAGCGCGAGTTGCGTTGGGTCGTTGTCTCAGAGTGTCTGATAAAATGCGGGCACTTCTAACCACGGCAGGGCGAGGCTCGGTTTTGCAGGTTTCTTGTTTTCCCCGAGGATGATGATAGCTTCATCAATTATTTCGCGGTTTACGAGAAAGCCCTTCGCTCTGGCGTATTTGAACACGATCCGAAGCCGCGAGATTGCTTTTTTTCCCGTGACGGTTTTTTGATGCCATATGGGGGCGAAGGCCCGCGCAATGTCATCCTGATCGATTTTGACGATTGGCATTTAGCCAATCTTTGGCAAGACATGCACACGAAGTGGACCCAGCCATGCGCCGTTTGCGTTCGCACCCTTGAGGCTCGGCTTTTGAGCCTCAAAAGTTGCCGTGGCCAGAGCTTCCAGACGACCATCCCGCGCATTGGCTTGCTGACGTTGCAGGCGGCGCTCTTTGACGGGATCGATACCCTCGTGGACTTGTTTGCGAGCCATGTCAGTTTTTCTACGGGCGTCCGCCAGGCTGACAGTTTTCAGCGAGCCGAGGCCCATTTCCCTTTGCCGACCCCAGAGGCAAAAGCGGAATACCCACTGCCCCCCGCCGTCTGCGCGCTTGTGAAGCCACAATCCTTGCCCATCGCAATACTTGCCCGAGGGCAGGGATTTGAGTTCTGCAACCGTAAATTCATTTGATTTTGCCATGAGGGCACCTCGATTTTTGACTTTTCCCGCTCGTTCTGAGCGGGCTTGACGGCTTGAGGCGGGGATGATGCCGACAGACAGGATTGTCGCGCGTTGCGGGGCGTCCGGTTCGGGGCCTTTAGCGCGTTGGGTTTCATGCCTCGCGGCGTGATTTCAGCGATCCGCGGTCACGCCGGGCACGGGTTGATGCGGCGTAACTGGACGAGGCGGCGCATGTTGTAGGCGAGGTTCTTCATGCCGATCTTGGCCTTCGCCCGCACCATGCCGATCGTGCGCACCAGCGTGCCGCCCATGTCATTGGCCTGCGCGCCGAAGACATGCTCGACCCGAACCCGCACCGAGGATTTGGTCCGGTTGCTACCCTTGGCCTGTTCGGTCAGCGGCTTGCCCCGTTTCCCCTTGCGGTGGATGCGGCTCTTGAGGTTCCGGTCTCGCAGCTTGGCCTCCATCTCCTCTGACCGATACGCCGCATCTGCCCAGACGCCCGCGCCGGTGTTGCCTTTCATCAGCAGGTGATCCACCGCCTGGCTGTCGTGCAGGGCGGCATCGCTGACATGGTAACGACGGACCAGCTTGTGCTTGCGGTCCACGTTGACGCGGTTCTTGTAGCCGTAATGCGACTTCCCATGCTTCTTGGTCCAACGGGCGTCGGTATCCTTCTGCGATCGCTTGGCGGGCTTGTCGGCCCAGCCCTCGGGCACGTCGCCGCCCTTGATCGCCTTGTNTTCATCACGGGTGTTGTGATTGCGCGGCACCGGCACGATGGACGCGTCCAGGATCTGCCCACCCCGCGCGATGTAGCCCTNCCGCGCCAGATAGCCGTCGAATTGCCCAAACAGCGCCTCAACCAGCCCCGCCTTGGCCAGCCCCTCGCGATAGAGCCACACCGTCTTGGCGTCGGGCACCCGGTCCTCGAGACCCAGACCAAGGAGTCGCATGAACGAGAGCCGGTCGCGGACCTGATACTCGATCTGGTCGTCGGACAGGTTGTGGAGCGCGCTCAAGACCAGCGTCTTGAACATCAAAACCGCATCCCAAGGCCTGCGCCCGGCCCGCGACTTGCGCTCCGCATCCGGCTTGCGCCAGACCCCTTCCAGCACCGACCGAAACTCCTCCCACGGCACGACCGCGTCGATCTCCACCAGCGGGTCACGCTTNGCGTCCAGGTTCGCGTAGCGGTCCGAAAGATCAAAGAAACCCATCTGCGCCATCGTCAAACCCCAAGCCATGGAACNTCCCGGCCATCATACCGACGTGGTCAGGTCAGGGCAATTTTTCGAGGTGCCCATGAGAATATCCTCCAAGTTATCTACATTCTGACGCAACACTGCCCGAGCTGCCCCGGGANGCCTTGACACACTAAAGCATTGTGATTTAAGGAAGATTAATTCCTGTGACACACAGTGAACACGCCTGACACGATAACGATACGCCTCCGGCGGGAGTATTTCGGCCAAGAAAAAGCACAACACGCCNGGTCNGCCCTGAAATTGGCAAGTTTCAGGGTTATGTCGGTGCAAGAGGCAGCAAGNGGAGCGGTGCTATGAACGCCAATCAGATGATCAACATGGTGGTTCGCATGATCCTGCAACGGGTGATGCGCGGCGGCATGACGGCGGTGAGCAAGAGAATGAGCGGCGGCGATGACGCGGCGGCACGCAAGACCGTGCAGCGCGGGCGGCAGGTGATGAAGATCGGCCGCAAGATGGGGCGCTTTTAAGCCTTGAAATGCTTGGAGAGTTTCAGGCCCTGACCCTGATAGTTTGACGCTATGCCCGCGCCGTAGAGCTGATCGGGCACGCGGTCCATGTGTTCATAGACCAAGCGTCCGACAATCTGGCCATGTTCCAACACGAAAGGTGCCTCGTGGCAGCGCACTTCGAGCACGCCGCGAGAGCCGGTGCCGCCTGCGGCAGCATGGCCAAAGCCGGGATCGAAGAAGCCTGCGTAATGCACCCGGAATTCGCCCACCATGGCCACATAGGGGGCCATTTCGGCGGCGCATTCGGGGGGGATATGCACCGCCTCGCGGCTCACCAAAATGTAAAAGGCACCGGGATCGAGGATGATCTGGCCGTTGTCGGAATGCACCTCTTCCCAATAGGCGGCGGGATCGTAATGGCCGATCCGGTCAAGGTCGATCACGCCGGTGTGCGGCTTGGCGCGGTAACCGACCAGCGTGCCGGTGGCAGGGCGCAGATCGACGGAAAAGCCAAGCCCTTCGTCGATCATGGCGGCACCATCCACCAGCGGCGTTTGGGCGTGGAGCGCGCGCAGGGCGTCATCCGAGAGCACGGCCTGACCTGCGCGAAAGCGGATCTGGTTGAGACGCATGCCGGGGCGCACCAGCACGGAAAAGGAGCGCGGGCAAATCTCGGCATAGAGGGGACCGGCATAGCCGGGGGTCACACGGTCAAACTCGACCCCGCTGTCGGTGATGAGGCGGGTCAAGAGATCGAGCCGACCGGTCGAGGATTTGGCATTGGCAACGGCCTGCACGCCCAGGGGAAGGGCCAGCGATTCCATCAAAGGGACCACGTAAACGCAGCCTTTTTCCAGCACCGCCCCGGCGTCGAGGTCGATGCGGTGCATTTCAAACTCGGCCAGCCTATCGGCGACGGTGCGCCCGGTCCCGGTGAGAAACGATGCCCGCACACGGTAGGCCATCTGACCGAGACGCANGTCAAGGCTGGCAGGCTGNATCTGTTCGGNCNGGATCGCGGGTGTGCCGGACAGGGTGCCCGTGTCGATCATGGCGCGGATTTGTTGGCTGGAAAGAACCCCGGTCATCTCTGCCCCCTCTTTTTGCGCCCCGCATTCTGGTCAGGGTGCCCGAGGGGCCGAGGCGGGCGGAATCGTCGGTAAATTTGGTCGGGCTAGCAGGACTTGAACCTGCGACCTTCCGTCCCCCAGACGGACGCGCTACCAGGCTGCGCTATAGCCCGACGATGGGCTGTTCATAGCGATTTTGTCCGCAGGGGCAAGAGGGAAATCCCGAAATCGCGCAGGGATTTACCGGTCTTTGGCGTGAGAGGCNGCNTGNGCCCGGAGTGCTGCGACGAGCGGGGCAAAGCGGCGGGCCAATTCCGGGGACACGGGCCGGGGCAGGGTGCTGAGCGCGGTCAGAAGACCGGGGGCTGCGGCGAGGGTGTCGCTCGGATCTGCGGGGAGATCGGGCTCTGCGAAGGGCTCTGGCGGGGGGGTGGTCTCGGCCGCCACATAGTCTGTGGTCTCCGGCGTCTGGACCGGGACGGGAGTGGAGAGTAGGAGGTCATCCGGCTCGGCAGCGGGTTCTGGTTCGAGTGCTGATAGGGGTTCGTCCTCAGCAGTGTCAGCCTCTGGCTCCGGGTCACGGGCGGCAGAGTGCGTGGTCGGTGCGGCCCGCGCGTGGTCTGCTGCCTGGGAGATATCGCTCTCGTCTTTGGCCGTGTCCGCCAGATTATCAGTTGCGTCCGCAGTCCCGGAGTCCGGTTCAGGCTCTTGCCCGGGATGTGCGAAGGTCAGCACGTCGGCGGGGCGCGCGGGTGCTGTTTCGACATCGAGTGCAATGCCGCTGATCTCGCCCGTGGACTCGTCGTCCAAGGGCGGCGACATCCCGCATACGTGTTGAATACCGTTCTCGCGGAGATATTTTTGCGCGCCCTTGATGGTCATGCCCTGATCATGCAGGAGCGCTTTGATGCCACCAATCAGCGTCATGTCTGCGGGGCGGTAATAGCGTCGTCCACCGGCGCGCTTGACCGGCTTGATCTGGGTGAACTTGCTTTCCCAGAACCGCAGCACATGCGCCGGAACCTCAAGCCAATCCGCGACTTCGCTGATGGTTCTAAAGGCGTCGGCGGCTTTGCCCATGGGCGGCGATATCCTCAGCTCTTGGTGCCGTCGGCGACGCGGTCTTTCATCAGGTGAGAGGGGCGAAAGGTCAGCACCCGGCGTGGGTTGATCGGCACTTCTTCGCCAGTTTTNGGATTGCGGCCGACGCGGGCCGTCTTGTCNCGCACCGAGAAGGTGCCGAAAGATGAGATCTTGACCTGTTCTCCGCGCACAAGGGCGTCGGACATATGGTCCAGAACGCTCTCGACCAATTGCGCCGCGTCATTGCGCGACAGCCCAACCTCGCGGAAAACGGCCTCGCTCAAATCCATCCGTGTTAATGTCTTGTCGGTCATCACATCCCCGCGATTTTTTTCATTACATTGCGGCGAAGAGATTTCCGAGTCAATCTCAACCACTTACAGGCAGCGGTTAACCTGCGCCTTTTCGCGCATTTTGGTGAGATTCACCAGCGTAGGGCCACGGCGCCCCACGCCAGACCCCCGCCAATAGCCTCGGCAAGCAGCAAATCGCCCTGTTTGATCTTGCCGGAGGCCACCCCGACCGAGAGCGCCAAGGGGATCGAGGCGGCAGAGGTGTTGCCATGATCCTGCACGGTGACGATGACGCGGTCCATCGGCAGGCCCAGTTTCTTGGCCGTGCCCTGAATGATGCGGATATTGGCCTGATGCGGGACGATCCAATCGACATCGGCACCGGTCAGCCCGATTTTCTCGAGTGCGGCCTCGGCGGTCGACGCGAGCTTCTCGACCGCCTGACGGAAGAGGGGGTTGCCCTGCATGCGCAGTTTGCCCGCCTCGCCGGTGGTTGAAACACCGCCATCGACATAGAGCATATCGCGATAGCGACC
>JGI25322J35698_1001802_pt1 | contig 12344 bp, 9 predicted proteins | sample AutmiccBRH37_all_FD_35698 | JGI IMG/M metagenome (IMG submission 35698) | reverse complement strand
GTCGATCGGGCAATTCTGCAGGCACAAAGGTTCTTATCGCCAACGTATATGACTGAATCACTTTACACCTCTTCCGATAAGATTGGCCTTCCACCCGGCTCCATCATTCATGTGGGGGATGTCCATCAAGCTGAAACGAGAATATCGGTAATTGATTTCAGTAGGGATCATGTCGAAGAGCGGCGGATAGAATCACTGGGCGACATCCTCAAGTACAAAGAGAGCGAGTCGGTCACATGGGTGATCGTTGAGGGGTTGGTTGATGCCGAAGTGGTAGGAAATATAGGAGAGATATTTGACATACATCCCCTCGTGGTTGAGGATATCCTCACCGCCCACCAGCGGCCGAAGTTCGAGGAGTATGAACATTACCTGTACATCGTCATGAAGAGCCTGCTGTCGGAAAACGAACAATTTGAAGTGGAGGATGAACAGGTCAGTATTGTGCTTCTGGAAAAATTCGTGCTGGTCTTCAAGGAAAAAACCGATGAGCTCTTTCGCCCTCTCATGCAACGCATAGCAACGAGCAAGGGGCGCTTCAGAACCATGGGGGCGGATTACCTTGCCTATGCCATTCTCGATATCATAGTCGACCGGCTCTTTATCCTGGTCGATTCCCTCGATGATGCAATCAATGCCATCGAAGATACTCTGATAACCACCGAACCCACCAAAGAAATATTGTTGACGATTCAGCGGCTGAAAAAGGAGCTCATCCATATCCGACGCTATGTTTCACCGATCCGCGAAGTGATGGCGGCAATGCTCCGCAGCGAGTCGGAGTTGATACGCGAAAAGACCCAAATCTATCTGAGAGACGTCTCGGATCACGCTATACGCATTATCGAATCGATCGAGTCATATAAAGATATCCTGTCGAGCCTGATGGATATCTACATCTCCAGCGTCAGCAACAAAATGAACGAGGTNATGAAGGTGTTGACCGTCTTTGCTTCAATCTTCATACCCTTGACTTTTCTGGCNGGCATCTACGGGATGAACTTCGAATATATGCCCGAGCTCAAATGGAAGTTTGCCTATCCGTTTNTATGGGGAATTTTTATTGCCGTTCCTGTTTTATTGCTGGCCTACTTCAAAAAGAAAAAATGGCTGTAGCGGTTAAAAGCACCAACCAGACAAGAGGGGGACTATAGGATGTCCCCTGCGCCACCCCATCTCCAACATTTCATTTTTATCTAATTTCTTGGATCCCCAGTGCTGGTCATATATGGCCATCGGTTGCATATGACCATTGCGAGATGGCTGCAACCCGGTTGGAACAGCAACGTTTNGTGCTGCTAATTATCAAATAATTATCAAATGGNAGATACTATCCTGGCAAGCCAAAGGNACCTGGTACAGAGCTTGCTTACTCTACTTGAAACCAAACGACCCGACCTTCAACAATCTACATGAAAAAGGAGCTCACAATGAACAAACAATTCCTGATCGTCTCCGCCCTGGCCACTGCCATATTTCTGCACGCGGGATTTGCGTTGGCAGCCACCGATCCATCGCCAACCCAAAAAAAAATGTGCAGACACAAGACAGCGATCAAATCTATGGCAGCCGACTGATGACGCTACCGGAAGGCACTGAATTTCGCGCTCAAATGCAGGCTGCAAAAAGTGTCGCGGAGCGGGAGCAGCTCCGTAACGAACATCACAAGGCTATGCAGGAACGGGCCGCATCTCGTGGCATAACCCTGCCCGACCAGCCTCCTGCCGGTGGACAAGGTATGGGTCCGGGAAGTGGTATGATGGGCCAGGGTGGCGGAATGGGAGCCGGCAAAGGGCGCAGCCAGTGATCCGGGTGAGGTTCCCGCATTGCCTCAGTATTTCATGCTGCCGGTTGGCTCCGGAGAGACCGGGAACGAGCTGGAAGGAAACCTTTTAATGGGTGACCCTAAAGTCATGCGAACCTGCTGCACACTCGGTTTGCAAAACACAGGAGACCAAGAGCGCTTCTTCCCGGCAATGGGCATATCATACTCTTTCATCAAAAGGAACACTCTACTATGAATACGAAATCAAGGGCATATCTCGTGGGTGGTGGCATCGGGTCTCTGGCCGCTGCTGCCTTCATGATCCGAGACGGAAACCTGCCGGGCGAAAATATTATAATCCTTGAAGCTGCGTCCAACATGGGTGGAAGTCTGGATGGAGCAGGCGATCCGGATCGGGGCTATTCCATGCGCGGCGGAAGGATGATGACCACCGACAACTACGAATGTACCTGGGATCTTTTCAAGTCGATCCCTTCACTCAGCGATGTAGGCAAGACGGTTTTTGACGAGACCGTGGAATTCAATGATCGGCACAAATCCCATTCATCGGCGAGGCTGGTTGACCGCTGGCGCGCCAAGGTGCCGGTGACGTCGATGGGGTTCTCCATGCATGACCGTACCGAACTCCTGAAACTCAGCCAGGCCGACGAAGAGGACCTGGCCGCAAGCCGTATCACCGACTGGCTCTCCCCAGGATTCTTCGAAACTGAATTCTGGTATTTATGGTCAACCACATTCGCCTTCCAGCCTTGGCACAGCGCCGTTGAATTCAAGCGTTACCTCCTCCGGTTCATGCTCGAATTTTCCCGAATCGATACGCTCGCGGGTGTCAAACGCACAATTTACAACCAGTACGACTCTCTGGTTCTGCCCTTACAAGCCTGGCTCAAAGACCATGGCGTCCAGATTTTTACGGATCGCACGGTGACAGACCTCGATCACAAGCTTGAAAACGGCCTTTTTGTCGTTACCGGCATCCGCTGCCAGGGGCAGGGCAAGAGCGAAGTCATCACCGTTGGTGACGGCGACTTTGTNTTTGTGCAAAATGGCTCCATGACCGANGCCTCAAGTGTGGGTTCGATGACGTCTGCACCCAAGAAGTTGACCAAAGCAGACAGCGGCGGGTGGGCGCTCTGGGAAAAACTGGCGANNGGTCAATCTNATTTCGGCAGGCCGGCGGTCTTTAGCAGCTGCATCGCGCAGTCGTGGTGGGAGTCGTTTACCGTTACCATGCAAGATACCGCATTCTTCGATAAGATGTATCAGTTCACCGGCAACGAATCCGGCATCGGCGGGCTGGTAACATTCAAAGATTCGAACTGGCTGATGTCGATAGTCCTGGCTCATCAACCGCATTTTCTCAACCAACCGGATGGAATCCAGGTGTTCTGGGGATATGCATTGTTTCCGGACCGGATCGGCAATTTTGTTGCCAAACCGATGGCTGACTGCAATGGCTCGGAAATTCTCACAGAACTCTGCGGTCACCTTCGCTTCGATTTGGAAACCATTGCATCGGCCAATTGCATTCCCTGCCGAATGCCCTACATAACCAGCATGTTCATGCCCCGGATGCGGGATGACCGACCTTTGCCGGTGCCTCCCGGCGTAAAGAACCTGGGGTTTATCAGCCAGTTCGTCGAGATTCCGGACGATGTTGTCTTCACGGTGGAATATTCAATACGGGCAGCCCAGATGGCAGTCTACCAATTGCTGGGTATCGAGCGTAAGATCCCGCCCGTCACGCAACACGCCAAGTCGCTGCACGTGCAGTTCGAGGCACTGAAGAAGGCGTTTGCGTGAGAGGTGAGGCAGTGATTCCCATGACAACCGCCAAAACGTCGCCGGAAATTGAAATCCATCCGCAAACTGCTCTGAAGGCAAAATTTATGAGTTTAAGACTGTATTTTCTGAGGCACGGGGAAACAACTGCCAGTCAGACCGGTGGTTACTGTGGCACCCTTGACCCGGAGCGTTGCCGCGATCGTATATGGGGTCATTATGTTGAGAGATAACCGTCAGCACTCCCTCTGGAGCATTGAAAACAGCTGCCACTATATCCTTGACTGGAATTACGATGAGGATCGATGTAGAATCTCCAAAGGTTGCGTGGTCGCCCGCACGTCTGCGGGCGACTTTGCGAAATTGATAAAATTCCGATCGGCGGCTAGAGAAAAGAGAGTTGCAGCCATTAAGAACTGCCATGAATAAAGAAATGATCGAGAAGTACCTGTCGAGCTTGAAAGGATCGGAATCAAGTCTTCCCTTTGGTCCTGAAGCCCTGGTTTTCAAGGTAATGGGGAAGATGTTCGCCCTGGTATCGCAAGGTGAGGAGATTCCCCGGGTAACGCTCAAGTGCGATCCTGTCGATGGCGCACATCTGGTCGGCCAGTTTGCCTCGGTTGTTCCGGGCTACTACATGAACAAAAAACACTGGATAACCATATCTCTTACCGGGGAATTGTCTAAAGAGATGCTCACCGACCTTGCCCGTGGCTCGTATGATCTGGTTGTGCGGGCGCTCACCAAAACGGATCGGAAAGAACTGGAGACCCGGCAGTAGGCGGGCACCGCTCAGCTGACCTTGCATTTTTCGATCACGATCCGGCTGTCGATGACATAAATGTCCGGCCGCCGATCCATAAGGGGCCGGACATTGCCCACTTCCCGTTCGATTTCCAGGGCTCCGAGATCGATGTCGCAGATCACGACGGTCTGGGTGTTGATGATTCCTTCGGCGGCAATGGCGTTCATCGGGAAGGCAAAATCCGAGGGAGTCAGAACCGCCGCCTGGCCGAAATTGAGCGACATCGCCGGGCTGCGTGGCAGAGTACCGACATTGCCCGCCAGCACCACATAGATGGTATTCTCCACCGCTCGAGCCTGGGCACAGTAGCGAACGCGCTGATACGATTTGCGTTCGTCGGTGGCAAAGGGTACCACGATCAGATCGACACCGGCATCGACCAGCATTCTCGAGAGTTCGGGGAATTCAATGTCATAACAGATGAGGATGGCAATCCGGCCGAGAGGGGTGTTGAACACCTTCAGGCCTTCGCCCCGGGAGAGACCCCAGTAGGAGGTTTCGGCCGGAGTGAGATGCAGTTTTTCCTGGGTATAGACGTTGCCCATCGGCGAGAAAAGATGGGCGACATTTCTGATGGTCCCATCTTCCTGACGGACCGGCACGGAGCCGGCGACGATCAGTATCTGCCTGCTTGTCGCAAGACCGGTAAAGAGCTCGATATACCGGCCATGCAGGTCGGCAAGCTGTCCAACCAGTTCCGGAAGAGGCGTGTTGCGATCGAAAGTCGAGAGCATCTGAGCGATAAACAGCTCAGGAAAAACGACGAGGTGGGAGTCGTATAAGTCGGCGGTGTCGACGAAATACTCCACCTGTTCGCACAACTCTTCCCAGGATTTGATCTTCCTCATTTCGTANTGCACCGCACAGATCCGGGCGCGGCGGAGCGTTCTCTTGATCGGCTGCCCGGCAACCGCCCTTTTNTTGGCATTGTGTTTGGTGTTGGGCATTACCAGATGNGTCGAATAGCCGAGAGACTGTTCGTCATCCATATAGCCAAAATGNACNCTCCGAATTTCATAACCCGCCCGGATATGAGCATTGAGGGCCTTATCGTACAGCTCCCCCTTAAGAACCTTGGCGACATACTCCTCGGCGCTCATTTTCCCGCGATATTCGCTGTAGCCCGGGATGCGCCCGCCGGCAATCATCTGCTTGAGGTTATGCCGCCGCAACAGGGCCTTTCGGGCGGCATAGAGTTTTTTTGAGATGCCTTGTCGCTGGCATTCCGGATCGACTGCAATGTCGGCACCGTACAAAGTGTTTCCCGAAGGATCGTGGGTTGAGAAGCTGCCGAAACCGGTGATTTCGCCATGGTCATACCAGGGCGAATCGTCATCGAGATAGACGATCAGGCTGGAGCAATAGCCGACGATTCTGTCGTCTTTCACGGCGACAAATTGTCCTTCGGGAAAGGCGGTTATCTGCATCTGGTAGTTTCGTTCATTTGCCAGTTGCCGTCTGGACCAGTTGGAATAGGCTTTGGCGGCCACTTCGACAATGCCGGGAACGTCGGCAAGAGTTGCGTTGCGAATAATAACTGTCTTTTTTCTCATGGATTTCTTCAAAGGAGAGGGATATGATCAGGACCTCTTGAACCAGGGCACATTACCCAGGGGAGGAACATGGGAAAGTAGGAGAATGTACGTACTTTCTTCATACTATATGCTACCTCCTTCAGGAGATTCAAGGGGAAGATCCTTGTGTCGTCAACATTGCACCTGGTATTCTCACGTATCGGCCTTTTGCAGGGCTAGAGAAAAAATATTGCCGACGGGAGCAGACATGCAGGTTGTCGCCACCATCATACCTATTTTTTTCGTTATCTTTCTTGGCTGGGTGGCGAGAAAGAGAAGCTTCATTACCCCTGAGTTCCTTGGCCCGGCGAACCGGCTGGTCTATTTCCTGTCCATGCCCGCACTGATCTTCAGCTCGATCGCCAAGGCCTCCTTCAATGAACAGTTCGACGCCCTGGTCCTCTTTCTCACACTGTTGGCGGCGGTTCTTCTCTACGCCGGCGCGCATCTTTTCGCCGGAATTTCGAAAATGGCGCCTGCCCGGGCCGGAGCCTTCGTGCAAAGCTCGGGACACGGCAATCTCGGCTATATCGGCTTGCCCATCGCCCTGTACTATCTGGGCGAATCCGGCCTTGCCAGGGCAGGTATTATCTGTGGTTTTTTGATGATTCTGCAGAATCTGCTTTCGGTGATCAGCCTGCAGCTGTATGACCGTACCGATAAAAAAGCGCCGGGCTTCAAATCCCTCATTAAAAAGATCGTCGGTAATCCGGTTATCGTCGGCGCCATGGCCGGAATAGTGGTTTCAGCCCTGGAAATCTCCCTGCCGAGGGTAATCCGGCAAAGTATCGATATACTCGGAGGCCTCGCGCCGCCGATGGCGCTGCTGCTGATTGGTGCCTCATTGTCGATGCAGCTTATCCGCACATATCTTGTCCCCAGCCTTATCGCGGTCACCTTCAAATTGATTGTGCTCCCCGCCGCAGGCCTGCTGCTCTTCTCTCTTTTTCACGTGCCGGCGACCTCCTATCTGCCGGCCCTGATTCTGCTCTGTTCGCCGACCGCGACCATTGCCTACGTAATGGCCAAGGAGATGCACGGAGATGCCGATTTTACGGTCGCGACAATCTCGGCCGGAACCCTCCTTTCGGCGGTAACATTTATTGTCTGGCTGACGCTGGTTTCCTTTTATGGCATGCCGCGCTGACGGTATTCTCGGCTGCTTTTTTATCTGGCAATCAGGTGGTCGGGGATGTCGATTCCCTGTTCCCGGTAAAAGCGGGCGGCGCCGGGATGCAGCGGGACCGGCAGGCCGGCGATGGCCTTGTCGAGTGACATGGCTTCGCTGGCCGAATGAATGAGATGGAGGAAGGGCAGGTTGGCGTAGATGGTTTTGACGATCAGGTAGACCGCTTCTTCATCGACGTCTTGGCGAACCGCCAGGAAATTCGGCTGGGCAATGGTGGCAATTTCCCTGTCCTGGCCGGGATAGGTGCCGGGAGCGATGATGAAACGATGCCACAAGGGATAGCCGCCGTTGACGGCATTCAACTGCTCGTCGGTAAAATTGAGGATGGTCAAGTCCTTGCCAAGGGATGTATACGCCTCGGTGACGGCGCTGACAGGCGGCCCCCCTGGAATATTCATGCCGTCGATGGAGCTGTTCCGGATGGCGGAGGCGTTGCTGCCGTAGTCGATGGAGGTAATCTGAAAATCGTCGTAGGGAGCAAAGCCAAGCCGTTCGAGAATATACAGGCCGGAACCCTCGGAGCCGGAATTCCGCTGCCCCAGGGAAAACCATTTGTCTTTCAGGGCGGCGAGGTCCGACATGTCCCCGTTTTTAACAAAATCCGATTTAACGGCAAAGTGTTCGACATTCTGCCAGAGCATGGTAATGGAGCGCAGGTACGTTTGCGGGCCGTCCTGGCGCAGCTTGCCGGTTCCGTTCCAGGCCCAGGCCCCGTAAAGCCCCTGGAGGATGGCAAATTGGGCAGTCCGGTCGCGGAGCATTGCGATGTTTTCTCCCGAGCCGGCAGAACTGACGGCGGAAAGGGCGATGTGGTGGCTCGGTTCCAGTTTCACCTTGGTCAAAGTCGCCAGGGCGACCCCGACGGGATAATAGGTGCCTCCGGTATTGGCCGTGGCAAAGATATAGTGACGGGGGCCGGCGGTCTCTGCTTCCCGGCAGCCAAGCGCCAAAATGACCAGGGCAAGCACAAGAATTCCGGCCGATGCCGGCCAAAGCGCGGCGAAACGGCAGTACCACGAAAATAGAATGCGCATGTCAGGTTCTCCCTTCGAGAAAGTCGTTGCGGGCCAGTCCGTGGCTCAGCATTTTCTGGTTCAGGGTTCGGCGTGGCAGGTCGAGTTCCTTCATCACCGCCAGGATATTGCCTTTGTGCCGATGTAATGAGCGTTCCAGAACACACCTCTCGAAAAGTCCTGTCTGATCGGCAAGTGTCGCATCATGGCCGCACGCCATCGGCGTTTGCGAATGCTGCAGGATCGAGGCGATCCGGCCTTCTTCGGGCAGTGAGGAAAGGACGTATCGTTCCGCGGTGTTCTTTAACTCCCTGACGTTGCCCGGCCAGCCATAGGCCATGAGGGTGGTGATCGCTTCTCCTGCAAGGGGCGGGGCTTTACGCCGGTACTTTTCTGCCGCTCGCAGGGCAAAATACTCAAAGAGCAGCAGGATATCGGGGCCACGCAAACGCAACGGCGGAATGTGGATTTCGGCAAGATTCAGCCGATAGTAGAGATCTTCGCGGAAAAGTCCTCCGCTGCAGGCTTTGCGCGGATCTTTGTTGCCGGCACTGATGACCCGGATATCGATGGGCAGCGGCCCGGTTCCGCCCAGACGCTCAATCTCCCGTTCCTGCAAGACCCTCAAAACCTTGACCTGGAGGTTGATCGGCATCGAGGTGACTTCATCAAGAAACAGCGTCCCGCCGCCGGCCTGCTCGAATTTTCCAATACGTCTTGCCTGGGCTCCGGTGAAGGCGCCCGCCTCATGACCGAAAAGCTCGCTTTCGAAAAGACTCTCCGGAATGGCGCCGCAGTTGATGGCGATAAAAGGACCGTTCCTCCTGTGGCTGACCTGGTGCAGGCAGCGGGCCACGACCTCTTTGCCGCAGCCGGTTTCACCGACCAGGAAGACACTTGCATCGGTCGGGCCGAGATCGGCTATTTCCCGGTGGACCATCTGGATGGCCTGGCTGTTGCCGAGCAGTTGGCTGTCGATACCGGAGACTTTCTGCAACTCCTCTTTCAGCCGGCGGTTTTCCATGATCAGGCCCCGTTTCTCTCCGGCCCGCCGGATAGTCTCAAGCAGGATTTCAGGATCGAAGGGTTTTTCGATAAAATCATAGGCGCCCGCCCGCATTGCCGAGACGGCCATGGGGATATCGCCGTGGCCGGTAAAGAGGACTACGGGGATCTCCGGATCCCTTTGCCGCACAGCCTGCAGCAGCTCGAAACCGTCCATGCCGGGCATGCGGATGTCGCTGACCACTACTCCCTCAAAGCCGGTATCGATTCCATGGAGGGCGGAACCTGCGTCGCCAAAACAGGCTACCCGGTAGTCGGCCAGGGAGAGCCACTGGGAAACGGACACCCGCACACTCTCTTCGTCGTCGATAAGAAAGATGGTTGCTGTTGTCATGAGCCTGGATTTCCTGTGTTCTCGGTTGTCGGGAAGGTCGTTGCCAAGGGCAGCTGCAGGGTGAACAGCGCGCCGCCCTCCGAATGATTTTCGGCCTTGATAGTACCACCCATTTCCTGGATTATGCCATAGCTTATTGACAGCCCGAGCCCCAATCCCAGGCCGATGTCCTTGGTGGTAAAGAACGGGTCGAAGAGCAAAGCCTTCGCCTCCTCCGTTATTCCGGCCCCGCTGTCACGGCAGCAAAGGATAATGGAGTGATTCGTCGTTGTCAGGCTGATGCGGAGATTTTTCCGGCTGCCGTCCTTCATGGCATCAAGACTGTTGCGGAGGAGATTGTTCATTACCTGCTCAAGCTGCAGTTCGTCGGCCAGGACCATCGCGACCCCTTTTTCCGGCAGTTCCAGGGCAAGGGCCACCGTCTGCTGCTCAAGCTGGGGAGTGAAAAAGGCAACCACATGGTCGACCACATCGCGGAGGTCGACCGGTACTCTCCGGCCCTTGTTTTTCCGGGCGAAGGTTTTGAGCTGGCCGGTTATCCCGGTCATTCTCTCGGTGAGGCGGTCGATCAGCAGCAGATTCTCCGCCACCATGTCGGGTTGCTGCCGGTCAAGGAAAATCCGGCAACTGGCGATGAAGGTGCGAATGGCGGTGACCGGTTGGTTCAGTTCATGGGCGATGGCTGCCGACATCCGGCCAAGCGCCGCGAGCTTTCCCGCCTGAATGAGTTCAGCCTGGGTAATGCGCAGGGTGCTCACCGTCTCTTTGTGCTGGGCGATTTCCTCTTGCAGCCGTTCGTTCAGCTGCCTGATCGCTTCGGCTTCCCTCGCTTCCCGGCGCGACTGCAGCTTCTGGCGGCGTTCGCGAAGATAGAGCAGGATGAGCAGCAGGGCCAGGACAACCGTCGCAGTGACGGCCATGGCCAGTCTGACGCCGGCGGCAACAGGGGCGAGATCGGAAAGAGAGTGAATGCGCCAGCCGTAATCGAGGAGCTGCCGGGACTGTTCGAGANANGAGCTGCCCTCCAGCTGCATGATATTGCCGCCGATTGCCGGCTGCCTGGTAATGGCGAGAGGGGTCAGCGGTTGATCCAGGTATTGCACTTTTCGCAGCCGGTCGACGGTGTCTTCGGGAAGGGGACGGAGCGACCGGTATTGCCACTCGGGGCGGCTGCTGAGAAAGAGTACGCCGCCGGCATCGCTGACAATAAGGGTCTCGCCGCTCTCCCGCCAGCCTTCCTGCAGTTTTCCCAGATCGACCTTGACGACCACAACGCCGAGCAATCTGCCGGTTTCAAGAACCGGATACGAGATAAAAAAACCCGGTTTCCTGGTCTTCACCCCGACCGCGTAATAGCTGCCCGACTTTCCTTGCAGGGCGTCCTGAAAATAGGGGCGAAAGGCGAAGTTGATGCCCATGAGATTTTCCGCCGTTCGCCAGTTNGAGGTGGCAACGGTTTGACCGGTTTTATCCATGACGAAGATCAGGGTCTCGGCGGCAAGGGCGAAGTCGTCGAGGTGGGGATTGACATGTACCGGTGCGAGGTCGCCCTTCAAAAGACTGCGGATACGCGTGTCTCTTGCGAGGATGTACGGGATGTGGCGGTATTTTTCCAGAGTATCCAGCAGCGAGGCGGTGTGCAGGGTGATTCGTGCTTCGCCGGTCCGGCGCAGACGTTCAAGCCCCCACTCTTCGGTAAACGCTGCAACGCGCCAGATAGCGAGGGCAGCGAGCAAAAGTGTGGTTGCGATACCGAACTTCGGACTTTTAAGGACTCTCTTGAAAAATGGGGAACGTGGTTCCGGCATCGATCGGCGGCTCTACCGGCTCTTTTTTACCACCAGACTGGCGTTGCCGATGAAGGCCACGGTTGCACCATCGGGTAGACCGGCGAGATGGGCCTGGACCTCGCCGTGGGTCCAGTGCGTTACGCCGATTGCGTCGCAGGTGCTGTCGTCCAGGCTGGTAATCAAGCCGATGCGAATGCGCTGCAGTTTGGTCATCATTGCCAGGGCCGTGCCGCCGTTACCCTCGTAACGATCGGCCAGTTCGATAAAGGCGGCGGCGAAGGAGCCCTTGGTAAACCACGGGAGAAAGGTCGTCGAGCCCACNCCGTCGCGGCATTCGCAGTATACCAGGAGNAGTCCGCCGTCTTCGACGAACATCGCCGCATTATGGACCGCCTTATGNCTCTGGATGAAATTGATGTCTTTCGGGGAACCGCCGCAAGAGGCGATAACGGTCGAAAAACGGGGAGAGTCGATCTCGCAGGCCTGGCCATGTCTGGCGCAGGCCTGGAGAAAAGACTCGCGGCCGCGACCGATAAGGAGATCGCAGAGATGTCCGTGGGCATCGAGGATGCCATGGATCGCCAGATGTGCCGGCAGTTTTTCCTCTATTTCGAAGAGGTCCTCGGCAAGAGGATTGCCATCCATTACGCCGGGCCGGCAACCTGGCGAAAGAGTTCCCCCACGTGAGTCGAGAAACAGACTGTGGTTGGCGTAGATGGACTCTTTTTCGCCGCAGCCGGGAAAGACCAGTTTCCGGCCGCCGCCGTAGCCGGCAAAATAGTGGTGGGTGATCGCCCCCATGGTGATGATCGAGCTGGCCCCGGCAAGGTCCTTGCGGAAACGGACCGGTGTATTTCTTGCCGTGACGCCAAGGTCGACAAAGGCGTGTTCCTCCCGGCAGTCATGGTGGATGAAGGTGTGGCGGCCGTATACCTCGCCATAGGCTCCCATGCATTCCGCATCGCTCTGCCGGGGATGGGTGCCGTAGGCGATGACGATTTTCAAC
>JGI25322J35698_1001779_pt1 | contig 12430 bp, 12 predicted proteins | sample AutmiccBRH37_all_FD_35698 | JGI IMG/M metagenome (IMG submission 35698) | reverse complement strand
CTGCTCTTCACGATTCGCTCCGGCTTCGTCCAGTTCCGTTATTTCGGCAACATGTTCAGCATCTTCGGCCACGCCTTCGAGCGTCAGCCGGGACAGCTCTCTTCCTTCCAGGCCCTGATGCTCTCGGTCGCCGGCCGCGTCGGCGCCGGCAACATCGCNGGCGTCTCGGTGGCAATCATGCTCGGCGGCCCGGGNGCNATCTTCTGGATGTGGGTGGTGGCNCTGGTGGGCATGGCGACCAGCTACTTCGAGTGCTCGCTGGCGCAGCTGTACAAGCGTCGCGAGCCGGACGGCACCTACCGCGGCGGCCCGGCCTTCTACATCCAGCACGGACTCGGCCAGCGCTGGCTGGGCATCGTCGTCTCGATCCTGCTGCTGATGACCTTCGGCTTCGGCTTCAACGCCGTGCAGTCGTTCACCGTCGCCAGCTCGCTGCATGACACCTTTGGCGTGCCGACTGTAGCCAGCGGCATCGCGCTGACCCTGGTCATCGGCGGCATCATCTTCGGCGGCATCCGCCGTATCGCCAAGTGGGCCGACGTACTGGTGCCGGTCATGGCCTTCTCCTACCTGGGCATGGCGCTGTTCGTCATCGGCAGCAACTTCGGTGCCGTACCGGAAACCTTCGGCCTGATCTTCCGCAGCGCCTTCGGTCTGGAGCAGGCCTTCGCCGGCGGCATCGGCGCGGCGATCCTGATGGGCGTCAAGCGCGGCCTGTTCTCCAACGAGGCCGGCCTGGGCAGTGCGCCGAACGTCGCCGCGGTCGCCGAGGTCAAGCACCCGGTGGCGCAGGGCATCGTGCAGTCGCTCTCGGTGTTCATCGACACCATCATCCTGTGCAGCTGCACCGCGCTGATCATCCTGCTCTCGGGCGTCTACGAGCCGGGTATGGACCAGGCCGGTGTGGTGCTGACGCAGAACGCCATGGCCGCCGTCGTCGGCGAGTGGGGTCGGGTGTTCGTCAGCGTCGCGCTGCTGCTGTTCGTCTTCACCACGCTGATCTACAACTACTACCTGGGTGAAAACGCGCTGGGCTTCTTCACCGAGAAGCGCATGCCGGTGGTGATCTATCGCATCCTCGTGGTCATCCTTGTGCTCTGGGGTTCGGTGCAGGATCTGGGCACCGTGTTTGCCTTCGCCGACGTGACCATGGGTCTGCTGGCCATCGCCAACCTGATCGCCGTGGCCCTGCTGTTCAAGGTCGGCCTGCGCCTGATGCGCGACTACGACCGCCAGATCCGCGCCGGCATCGAGCAACCCGTGCTCGATCCGAAGGACTTCGCCGACCTGGATCTCGACCCGGCCGTGTGGAAGGCGAACATGCCCGCCACACCCGACACCACCGAGCGCCGCTAAGCGCTCCGACGCGACCGGCCAGCCCTCTGCGCAACCGCGCACGGGGCTGGCCCCATCCGCCTGTTTCCCTGATGGCCTGCGCCGAACGAGCGAGGAGCGCGTGTGAATCAATCAATCGAACGCCTGCTGGTGCTCTACACCGGTGGCACCATCGGCATGCAACAGAGCGCCGCCGGGTTGATGCCAGCCTCCGGCTTCGAAGCTCGCCTGCGGGCGCAGCAGGCGCTGGAAGCCGGGCCGCTGCCGAGCTGGACCTTCCGCGAACTGCAACCGCTGCTGGACAGCGCCAACATGCAGCCGACCCACTGGCTGCAGATGGCGTCCGCCGTCCGCGATGCCGTGGCGCAGGGCGACTGCGATGCGGTGCTGTTGCTGCACGGCACCGACACTCTGGCCTACAGCGCCGCTGCGCTGTCCTTCCTGCTGCTGGATCTTGAGATCCCCGTGCTGCTCACCGGCGCCATGCTGCCGGCGGGAAGCCCGGGCAGCGATGCCTGGCCCAACCTGTTCGGCGCCATGCGCGCCCTGCAGGCCGGGCAGGTGCACGGCGTGCAACTGTTCTTCAACGGCGTGCTGCTGCACGGCGCGCGGGTCAGCAAACTGCGCAGCGACGCCTTCGACGCCTTTGCCGAGGCGCCGCGCAAACGCCTCGCCGCAGCGGCCAGCGAACGTCCGCCGGCGCTGTTGCCGCAGCGACCGGCACAGGTCGTGGTGCTGCCGTTGTACCCCGGCGTCGGCGCCGCGCAGGTCCGGGCACTGGTCGCCAGCGGCGCTCAGGCGCTACTGCTCGAGTGCTATGGCAGCGGCACCGGCCCGGCGAACGACGTCCCGTTCATCGAAGCGCTGCGCCAGGCGCATCGACAGGGCGTGGTGCTGGCGGCGATCAGCCAGTGCCCGGGCGGCCATGTCGATTTCGACGTCTATGCCACCGGCAGCGGCTTGCGCGATGCCGGTCTGGTCTCCGGCGGCGGCATGACCCGTGAAGCAGCGCTGGGCAAGTTGTTCGCCCTGCTCGCCGCCGGGCTCGACCACGCCGAGGTGGAACACTGGTTCTGCCGCGACCTCTGCGGCGAAATGGCCGACTGAAAACGACACCGGCAAAAATGCGCGCTGCCCCGCAGGGCAGCGCGGCCGGCTGGCGATGTACCTGCAGCACCGCTACCCTTGCTCACGCCAACAACAAGAAAAGCGTCAAGGAGCCGATGCCATGGCCAGATCCCGAACTGCCGGGGCGCTGTTCGCCCTGCTCATCAGCGCTGCATGCGCCGCCCAGGCCGAACTGCCTGCCAACTATCAGATCACCCTGCAAACCGACAGCTTCCCGCCATTCAACATGGGCCCCAACAGCAAGGGCTTCGCCCGCGGCGACGATGTGCAGGGCATCGATGCCGATACCGTGCGCGACATCTTTCGCCGCGCCGGCATCGCCTACAACCTGACCCTGCGCGGCCCCTGGAGCCGGCTCTACGAGCAGACCCGGCAGCAGCCCGCCCACGGGCTGTTCTCGGTGGCGCGCACGCCGCAGAACGCCGGACAGTTCAAGTGGGTCGGGCCGCTGGCCCATCACGCCAGCGTGCTGCTGACGCCGGCCGACAGTGGCCTGAAGTTCGACAGCCTGGCACAGGCGCAGGGCTACCAGATCGGCGGCCACGCGAACGGCAGTGTCAGCCTGTTCCTGGAAAGCCAGGGCATCCGCACCAGCAACAGCCTCAACGACGCTGAAAACCTGCGCAAACTGCTGACCGGGCGCATCGACCTGTGGGCGGTGGCCGACCCGGTGTGGCGTCATTACGCGCGGCTGCAGGGCGTCGACGAGAGCCAGCTGCGCATCGCGCTGAGCTATCGCAGCGAACCGCTGTATCTGGCACTGAGCCCTGATACGCCGGACGAAGTGGTCAATCGCCTGCAGAAGGCGCTCGAGGAAGTGATCGCCGAAGGCTACGCCGGCTGCAGCAAGACCCCTGACCTGTGCTACCTGATTCAGGAGCGCGGCACGACGCTGGCCGGCGGTCGCTGACCCCGCGCCTCGTCAGCAGACCGAAACCGCCCGGAAGCGCTTCAGCTCACCTGATAGCGCGCCCGCGGCGTGGCCATCGGCAGCGGGCCGTCGCCGACCAGGCGGAACTCGCCCTTCTCGGCATCGTAGGCGCGAATCTCGCTGGTCCCGATGTTGTACACCCAGCCGTGGATGAACAGCTGACCGCTGGCCAGCCGCGCTGCCACCGAGGGATGCGTGCGCAGGTGGTCGAGCTGGGCCACCACGTTCTCCTCGGTAAGGATGCCGAGGGTGTTGTGGTCGGCGCAGCCACAGTTCTGCTCGACGACGATCTTCGCCACCTCGGCATGCCGCAGCCAGCCCTTGACCGTCGGCATGCGTTCCAGCTGAGCCGGGTTGAGCACCGCCTTCATCGCGCCGCAGTCGGAGTGGCCGCAGACGATGATGTGCTGCACGCCAAGCGCCATCACGGCGAACTCGATGGCGGTCGACACGCCACCATTCATCTGCCCGTAGGGTGGCACCACGTTGCCGACGTTGCGGGTGACGAACAGGTCGCCGGGCGAACTCTGCGTGATCAGCTCGGGGATGATTCGCGAGTCGGCACAGGTGATGAACATCGCCCGCGGTGTCTGCTCGTAGGCGAGCTTCTCGAACAGCTCGCGCTGCTCGGGATAGACCTCTTCACGGAAGCGCTTGACGCCCGAGACGATGTGTTCGAGGGCCTCCTGGGCGGTTTCGCTCTTCTTGCCGTCATTCATGCTTGGTTCTCTCCAGAGGAATTCGAAGGGTAGGCGCCGCCGCGACGGCGCGTCAGAAGATGGACCAGCCGATACGCTGCGACAGCGCCTCGAGGGCGGCCATGCCGATCAGCGAATTGCCCGCGGCGTTGAGCTCCGGCGACCAGACGCAGACGGTGAAGCGGCCCGGCACCACCGCGACGATGCCGCCGCCCACCCCGCTCTTGCCGGGCAGGCCGACGCGATAGGCGAAGTTGCCCGCCTCGTCGTATAGCCCGCTGGTGGCCATGATCGCGTTGACCTGTTTGGCCTGGCGCGGCGCCAGCACCGTCTCGCCGCTTTGCGGGCAGGCACCATCGCGGGCGAGAAAGGCGAACGCGCGGGCCAGGTCGACGCAGTTCATGCGCAGCGCACAGTGATGAAAATAGCTGCGCAATACCGCTTCGACATCGTTGTGGAAGTTGCCGAAGGCCTGCATCAGGTAAGCCATGGCCGCATTGCGCGCGCGGTGCTGGTATTCGGATTCGGCGACGCGGGTGTCGGAGACGATCTGCCGGTTGCCGGACAGGTGCCGGACGAAATCGCGCATCGACAGCTCCGGGGTGGCGAAGCGCGACTGGTTGACGTCGCAGATCACCAGCGCCCCGGCGTTGATGAACGGATTGCGCGGGCGGCCGCGTTCGAACTCGAGCTGCACCAGTGAATTGAACGGCTGCCCCGAAGGCTCGTGGCCCAGCCGCTCCCACAACGACTCGCCGCGATGAGCGATGGCCTGCACCAGGCTGAACACTTTCGAAATGCTCTGGATCGAGAACGGCGTCTGCGCGTCGCCGGCTTCGAAAATCTCGCCCTCGGCACTGCACACGGCAATACCCAACTGGTTGGGCGGCACGTCGGCCAGCGCCGGGATGTAACTGGCCACGCGACCTTGCCCGAGCAGCGGGCGTACATCGTCGAGAATTTCCTGCAGCAGGGCGTGCATCGAAGGCTCCATCGGTCCTGAGTCCAGGGTGGACGCCCGCCGGCCGAGGGGCATCACAGCGCGCGGTCAGAACTTCTCGGGCCGCAGCACTTCCACCTCGGCCAGGTAGCAGACCATGGCGAAGTTCTCGTAGTAGCGCGCCTGCAGGTGCTCGGCGATACGCTCGGCGATCTCGCGGCTGCAGATCACCTCCAGGCGGATATTGCCGTCGGTATCCCAGCCGGCGCTGCGCACCCCGCGGCTGCCGCTGCCACGGGCGTCCGACAGGGTCCAGCCCGGAGCGCCCAGGTTTTTCAGGTCGGCTTCCAGCTTGTGTTCCAGCGCTGCCTCGCAGATCACGGTCAGCAGCGTACGATTGTGCGCGTTCATCTCAGAACCCCCAGGCGATCAGCCGCTCGGCCAGGGCCAGGTAGAGCGGAATGCCGATCAGGATGTTGAACGGAAAGGTGATGCCCAGCGACGCGGTCAGCGACAGCGACGGATTGGCTTCTGGCACCGCCAGGCGCATCGCCGCTGGCACCGCAATGTACGAGGCACTCGCCGCCAGCGTGGCGAGCATCGCCGTACCGCCTAGCGACAGGCCCATGAAGCGCGCCAGCAGGGCGCCGATCAGCGCACCGATCAGCGGCATCAGCAGCGCAAAGGCAGCGAGCTTGAAGCCGTAGCGCTTGAGCGAGCCCAGCTGGCCGGAGGCGATCAGGCCCATCTCCAGTAGGAAGAACGCCAGCACCGGCTTGAACATGCTGGTGTACAGCGGTTCGAGCGGTTTGATCGCCTCCTTGCCGGCGATCGCACCGATCAGCAGGCCACCGAGCAGCAGCATGATGCTTTTGCCAAGGAAGATCTCGCGGCCCAGTTCCTTCCAGTCGGTATCGCGCGAAACTCCCTTGGCCAGCAGAATGCCGACCAGGATCGCCGGGATTTCGAGAATCGCCACGAACAGCGGCATGTAGCTTTCGAAGAAGATTTCCCGCGCCGCCAGATAGGCCACCACGACGGCGAAGGTACCGGCGCTCACCGAACCGTAGTGCGCCGCCACCGCCGCCGCGTTGACCCTGTCGAAACGCAGGCCGCGCAGCAGGATGAAGGCCAGGATCGGCAGCAACACGCCCAGCCCCAGCACCAGCAGCGACTGGCCCAGAAGCGCCGCACTGGCCTGTTCGGCCAGCTCCACACCACCGTGCAGACCGATCGCCAGCAGCAGGATGATCGACAGCGTCTCGTAGAGCGCCGGCGGCAACTTCAACTCGCTCTTCACCAGGCCCGCAAACAGGCCGAACACGAAGAACAGCACTACTGGGTCGATACCCATCTACAGTCTCCACAGCTTGGATAATGGACCGATCCCTGGCAGGCATTGGCTCGAAAAAAAGGAGCCGCAAGGGCTCCCAAAGGGGACATACTGCCCGCGCCGTCCGTTCCGCTGGCTGCCGCGCATGCTTGCGCAGCGCGGCCAAAACAGTCGAAACGACGCTGGCGTGGCGTGATCAGACCGCCACGCCACCCTTCACTCAGCCCTCGATCTCTATCAAGACATCGCCCGGGTTCACCCGGTCACCTTTGGCGACATGCACGGCCTTGACCGTACCGCTCATGGGCGCCTGAATCTCGGTTTCCATCTTCATCGCTTCGCTGATCAGTACGGCCTGGCCAGCCTTGACCACGTCGCCTTCCTTGACCAGCACGTCGACCACGTTGCCCGGCATGCTGGTGCTGACGTCGCCCGGACCGCTGGCCTGCTTGCGCTGGCTGCCGCCGCTGCCGCCGACGAAGTTGTTCAATGGCTCGAACACCACCTCTTCCGGCATGCCGTCGATGGAAAGGAAGAAGTGCCGCTTGCCTTCGCCCTTGACGCCGACACCGGTGATATCCACGCGGTAGGTTTCGCCATGCACGTCGATGACGAACTCGGTCGGCACGCCCTGCCCGCCTGCAGCGGTCGCGGTGCTGCCGTCAGGGATCGGCAGCAGTGTTTCCGGTACCAGCGTACCGGCCTCACGCTCCTCGAGGAACTTGCGGCCGATGTCGGGAAACATGGCGTAGGTCAGCACGTCTTCTTCGGATTTGGCCAGCGCACCGACTTCCTGGCGCAGCTTGTCCAGCTCCGGCTTGATCAGGTCGGCCGGGCGCACGTCGATGATCTCTTCACCGCCAATGGCCTGGCGCTGCAGCTTGGCGTCGATGGTGCCCGGCGCCTTGCCGTAGCGGCCCTGCAGGTAGAGCTTCACCTCGTTGGTAATGGTCTTGTAGCGTTCGCCGGCGAGCACGTTGAAGAACGCCTGGGTGCCGACGATCTGCGAGGTCGGGGTTACCAGCGGCGGGTAGCCGAGGTCCTTGCGCACGCGCGGAATCTCGGCGAGCACTTCATCCATGCGGTTGAGCGCACCCTGCTCCTTCAGCTGGTTGGCCAGGTTGGAAATCATCCCGCCCGGCACCTGGTTGACCTGCACACGGGTATCGACGCCGGTGAATTCGCTTTCGAACTGGTGGTACTTCTTGCGCACCGCGTAGAAGTACAGGCCGATCTCCTGCAGCAGCTCCAGATCGAGNCCGGTGTCNTANGGCGTGCCACGCANCGCNGCGACCATGGATTCGGTGCCGGGATGACTGGTGCCCCAGGCCATGGAGGAAATGGCGGTGTCGATGTGGTCGGCGCCGTTCTCGATGGCTTTCANCTGGCACATGCTGGCGACGCCAGCCGTGTCGTGGGAGTGAATGAACACCGGCAGGTCGATCTCGGCCTTCAGCGCGCGCACCAGCTCGCCGGTGGCGAACGGCGTGAGCAGGCCGGCCATATCCTTGATGGCGATGGAATCGACGCCCATGTCGCGCATCGCCCGACCCTGCTCGACGAACAACTCGACGGTATGCACCGGGCTGGTGGTGTAGGCGATGGTGCCCTGGGCGTGCTTGCCGGTCTTCTTCACGGCCTTGATCGCGGTTTCCAGGTTTCGCACGTCGTTCATCGCGTCGAAGATGCGGAACACGTCGATGCCGTTCTGCGCCGCCTTGGCGCAGAACGCTTCGACCACATCATCGCTGTAATGGCGGTAGCCGAGCAGGTTCTGCCCGCGCAGCAGCATCTGCAGTCGGGTGTTGGGCAGCGCGGCCTTGAGCTGGCGTAGGCGCTCCCAGGGGTCTTCCTTGAGGAAGCGCACGCAGGCGTCGAACGTGGCGCCGCCCCAGACTTCCAGCGACCAGTAGCCGACACGATCGAGCTTTTCGCAGATCGGCAGCATGTCTTCAGTGCGCATGCGGGTGGCCAGCAGCGACTGATGGGCGTCACGCAGGATGGTGTCGGTAACGGTGATTTTCTTCTGAGCAGTCATGGTTCGTTCCTCACAGTCCTGCGTGGGCGGCGATGGCGGCAGCGATGGCCAGGGCCAGCTCGCCCGGCTTGCGTTTGATCGAGTAGTTCAGCAGTTCCGGATGGTTCTCGACGAAGCTGGTGTTGAACTGACCGCTACGAAAATCCGGACTGGCGAGAATCTGCTGGTAATAGGTGGCGGTGGTCTTCACGCCCTGCACGCGCATGTCGTCCAGTGCCCGCGAACCGCGGGCCAGCGCCTCTTCCCAGGTCAGCGCCCAGACGATCAGCTTCAGGCACATGGAGTCGTAATACGGCGGAATGGTGTAGCCGGTATAGATCGCCGTGTCGGTGCGCACACCGGGGCCGCCCGGCGCGTAATAACGGGTGATCTTGCCGAAGCAGGGCAGGAAGTCGTTGCGCGGCTCCTCGGCGTTGATGCGGAACTGCAGGGCGAAGCCGCGATACTGGATGTCCTCCTGCTTGACCGACAGTGGCTGGCCGGAGGCGATGCGGATCTGCTCGCGGACGATATCGATCCCGGTGATTTCCTCGGTGATGGTGTGTTCCACCTGCACCCGGGTGTTCATTTCCATGAAGTACACCTCGCCATCGGCGAGCAGGAACTCCACGGTGCCGGCGTTCTCGTAACCCACCGCCTTGGCCGCACGCACGGCCAGGTCGCCGATATAGGCGCGCTGCTCGGGGGTGAGCTGCGGGCTCGGGGCGATCTCGATGAGCTTCTGGTTGCGGCGCTGGATCGAGCAGTCGCGCTCGAACAGGTGCACGGTGTTGCCGAACGAATCGGCGAGGATCTGCGCCTCGATATGCTTGGGTTCGACGATGCACTTTTCCAGGAAGACTTCAGCGCTGCCGAAGGCCTTGGTCGCTTCGGAAATCACTCGCGGAAAGGCCGATTCCAGCTCTGCCTGCGAGTTGCAGCGGCGAATGCCACGACCGCCACCACCGGAGGTGGCCTTGAGCATCACCGGATAGCCGATACGCTCGGCTTCGCGCAGCGCCTCGGCAAGATCGGCGACGTTGCCCTCGGTGCCCGGCGTGACCGGCACGCCGGCCTTGATCATGCTGCGCGCGCTTCGGTCTTGTCGCCCATGCGGCGGATGACTTCGGCGCTGGGGCCTACGAAGCGGATGCCACGTTCGGCGCAGATCTCCGCCAGTTCGGCATTCTCGGAAAGAAATCCATAGCCTGGATGCAGCGCATCGCAGCCGGTTTCCACAGCCAGGTTCACCAGCTTGCGCGGGTTCAGGTAGCCGGCCAGCGGGTCTTCGCCAATGAAATGCGCCTCGTCGGCACGCTTGACGTGCAGCGCGTGGCGGTCGGCTTCGGAGAATACCGCCACCGAGCGGACACCCATTTCGGCACAGGCGCGGACGATGCGCACCGCGATTTCCCCGCGGTTTGCGATCAGCAGCTTCTTGATCACGCTGTCTTCCCTCGGATCGTTGAGCAGGCGACCCGCGTGCGGGTCATGATCACTCGCATTTGCAACGAGCCGTTTCACCCTACGCCCGCTGGGGGGATTACTGAAAATGAATAATTGTTTGCTTGAGAATAAGTAATTACTTATAGATACACCCTGAGCAGCATTAATCTGGCCGAACGGTCAGCGCTGCCGGCAACGGTGCAACGGGGCTGCGCTTCAATAATTTTGCGGAGAACGTGATGCGAAAATCGCTGATGCGCATGACATTGCGCCAGCTTCAGGTATTTCGCGCCGTGTGCGAAACGCACTCGTATAGCCGTGCGGCGGAGGAAATGGCGCTGACCCAGCCCGCCGTCAGTTTGCAGATTCGGCAGCTCGAGGAACTGGTCGGTCAACCGCTTTTCGAGTACCTCGGCAAGAAGCTCTACCTGACCGATGCGGCCGAAGCGCTACAGCGCGCCAGTACCGACATCTTCGGTCGCCTGGACAGCCTCGACATGCAGCTCTCGGATCTGCAGGGCTCGTTGCAGGGCCAGCTCAACCTGGCGGTTGAATCCAGCGCCAAGTACGTCACGCCGCACCTGTTCGCCGCATTCAAGCGCCTGCACCCTGAGGTCAGCCTGCAACTGGTGGTGGTCAACCATGCCCAGGCGGTCAAGCGCCTGTCGGTGAGCCGTGACGACCTGCTGATCATGTCTCAGGTGCCTACCGACATGGACCTGGAGTTCATGCCCTTCCTGAACAACCCGATCATCGCCGTGGCGCCACCCGAGCATCCGCTGTGCAACGCCGCCACGCTGTCCCTGCAGGACCTCACGGACTATCCCCTGCTGGTGCGGGAGCCCGGCTCGGGCACGCGACGGGCCGGCGAGGACTACCTGCGCCAGAAGCGCGCGCATTTCGCCCAGACCATTCAGGTCGCCTCGCTGGATGCGCTGCGCGAATGCGTGGTGGCGGGGCTCGGCCTGGCGCTGCTGCCGCGCCATGCGGTGCATCTGGAGCTGGCCAGCGGGCTGCTACGCGAGCTGCCGGTCGAGGAATTGCCGCTGTATCGCAGCTGGTGCGTGGTGCATTCGCGCGGCAAGCGCCTGAGTCCAGTGGCCCAGGCGTTCTTCGCCTTCCTCCGTGAAGAGCGCGCGCAGATCAGTGCGCTGGCGGAGCGCTTCGCCGGCTCGCCGACGACGAGCGCAGCGAGCTGATCACCAGCGCATCGGCGTAGTCGTTCAGCTCGGCATGCAGCTGACGCTGCTCGGTATAGCTTTCGATGGCGCGGCGAAACGCATGCGCCGCTCATCCTGCTGTTTGCGACGGGACTTGCTGTCGAGCTGGCTGCTGTCGTCGGTGTGCCGGAGCATGAGGCGATCTCCCAGAACAGGTAAGGAGAGATCAGCATCGACGTCATGGATGACAAACTGAAGTCAGGGCGATTACGCGACCGTGAAGGTGCCGCGGCGCCTCAGTCGTCGTGCGTTTTGACCTTCTGCGGCGACAGGCGAAGGCTGCGCAGGCTGCGCTTCACGCTCTTGAGGTGATTGACCAGACTCGGTCCACGGGCCATGGCAACACCCATCGCCAACACGTCGATCACTACCAGGTGAGCGATACGCGAGGTCAGCGGGGTGTAGATCTCGGTGTCTTCCTGTACGTCGATTGCCAGGTTGATGGTGGCCAACTCGGCCAGCGGCGTCTGGCTCGGGCACAGGGTGATGAGCGTCGCGCCGGATTCACGCACCACGTTGGCGGTGATCAGCAGATCCTTCGAGCGACCGGACTGCGAGATGCAGATCGCCACGTCGGTGGGCTTGAGTGTCACCGCCGACATGGCCTGCATGTGCGGATCGGAATAGGCGGCAGCTGACAGCAGCAGGCGGAAGAATTTGTGCTGGGCGTCGGTGGCCACCGCGCCGGATGCGCCGAAACCGTAGAACTCCACGCGCTCGGCCTTGGCCATGGCAGCGATGGCGCGCTGCAGCGCTTCGGGGTCGAGCCGCTCGCGCACTTCCATCAGCGTGTGCAGCGTNGTGTCGAAGATCTTCAAGGCGAAGTCGGCCACCGAATCGTTCTCGCTGATGGCGAACTGACCGAAGCTGGCGCCAGCCGCCAGGCTCTGCGCCAGTCTGAGCTTGAGATCCTGAAAACCCAGGCAACCGATGGCGCGGCAGAAGCGCACGATGGTGGGTTCGCTGACACCGACCACGTGAGCCAGGTCGGCCATGGAACTGTGCATCACCGACGCCGGATCGAGCAGGACATGGTCGGCCACTTTCAGCTCCGACTTCCGTAGCAGGCTTCTGGATTGGGCGATGTGCTGCAGCAGATTCACGTTCCGGACTCGCTATGCTCTCGTCTGATGGCTTTGCTCGGGCGCGATCGGCGCCACTCAGCCGTCAACGGGTTGTAGTGGGGCGGTAGTTATACTACAAGCCTCGCCACGACGCCCATTTTTTGGCCCTGGGAGAGAATCGATGTCGATATCCTGTGACATGCTCGTGTTCGGCGGGACCGGTGACCTGACGCTGCACAAACTGCTTCCGGCGCTCTACCACCTGCACCGTGACGGGCGCCTGCACGCCGACGTACGGATACTCGCCCTGGCGCGCAA
>JGI25322J35698_1001737_pt1 | contig 12655 bp, 8 predicted proteins | sample AutmiccBRH37_all_FD_35698 | JGI IMG/M metagenome (IMG submission 35698) | reverse complement strand
GTGCTGGTGGATACCCGCGGCGACATCGTCATGGTCAATCGCCAGACCGAGCTGCTGTTCGGCTATGAGCGCCAGGAGCTGGTCGGGCATCCCGTGGAACTGCTGTTGCCCGAAGCCTTGCGCGAAGCGCATCGCGGTCTGCGCCAGGGTTATGCCGAGAATCCGGAACCACGTCGCATGGGCGGCAACCGCGAGCTGTTCGGCCGCCACCGCGATGGCAGCGCGTTGCCTGTGGAAATCGGCCTGTCGCCCTTGCGCAGTGGCGACGAGCAGCTGGTGCAGGCGGTGATCATCGATATCAGTCACCGCAAGGCGGCCGAGCGTCGCTTGCGCGAGCAGGCCGACCAGCTGGCAGTAGCCAATCGCTACAAATCCGAGTTCCTCGCCAATATGTCCCACGAGCTGCGCACGCCGCTCAACAGCATTCTCATCCTCAGCGATCAGCTGCGTCAGAACGGCTCGGGCAACCTCAACGACAAGCAGGTCCGGCATGCCGACATCATTCATCGCGCCGGTCATGAGCTGCTGCAGTTGATCAACGATGTGCTGGATCTCGCCAAGATCGAGTCCGGCCATATGCAACTCAAGCTGGAGCCGCTGAACCTGCGTGAGTTGCTGACCGAACTGGAAACCTCGCTGACGCCGATGGCCGAGCAGAAGGGCTTGGCGCTGAAGGTGGTGGTCGACGCCGCGTACCGCCTGCGCTGAATTCGGACCGGGCGCGGCTGCAGCAGATTCTGCGCAACCTGTTGACCAACGCCTTGAAGTTCACCGAGCAGGGGCAGGTGGAGTTACTGGCGAGCTACCCGCCGGAGGACGCTGACGGACAAATCCTGCAGCTGCAGGTACGTGACAGTGGCATCGGCATCGCCAAGGACCAGCAGGAGCGGATCTTCCAGGCGTTCCAGCAGATCGATGGTTCGATCAGCCGTCACTACGGCGGCACCGGTCTGGGCCTGGCGATCACTCGCCAGTTGGTGGAGGTGCTCGGGGGGCACGTCACGGTTGATAGCGAACTCGGCAACGGCGCCACCTTCACTGTGCGATTGCCGGTGGAGTCGACGTCGGGCGCATCAGCGCAGGCGCTGTTGCCGCGCCAACCGCAGCGCCGTGGGCGTGGTCCGGGGCTGTTGATCATCGAGGACGATGCCGATTTCGCATCGGTAGTGGCGGAGGTCGGGCAGAGCCACGGCTTTACCAGCCTGATCTGCAGCACCGGCCAGCAGGGGCTGGAAGCCCTGCGGCGCGAGCACTTTGCCGCAGTGATCCTTGACATCCTGCTGCCGGACATCAGTGGTTGGCAGGTGCACCGGGAATTGCGTGGCGACGAGCGTCATCAGGGCATGCCGGTGCTGATCATTTCCTGCGTGCCGCAGCCTCACGACTGGCATGACGATGGTTCGCGCTATCTGGTCAAGCCGGTAGCGCAGGCCGAACTGGAGCGCATCTTCATCGAACTGGCGCGCCACGAACAGAATTCGCTGCGCCTGCTGCTGGTGGAGACCGATCCCCGTCGCCGCGAACTGATCCGTGAGTACTTCGAGCGGCTCGGCTATAGCGTCACGCTGGCAGGGGGCGCCGAAGCGGCCCGGCTGGCGTATGCCGAACAGAATTTCACCGTGGTGGTGGTCGAGCAGGAACTGGCTGACGGCAGCGGGCTGGATCTGCTGGATGCGCTGGAGCGCCTGCGTTCGCTTCGCGGCGTCACGGTGTTGGTGAACAGTCGTGAAAAGCTGTCGGATACAGACCTGCAACACTTGCGCCGTTATTCGGCTTCAGCACTGTCCAAGGAGGATGATGTGAAACGTATGGGAGAACTGGTGCGCCGAGGGCCAACGGTGTCGTCGCCAAGCGCCGCGGCTTCGCTGCAGGTGGCGGCGTCGGGCCGGCGCGTGCTGCTGGTGGATGAGGATGTACGGCTGATCTATTCGCTGACCGCCCAGCTCGATGAGCTCGGGCTGCTGGTGGTCCCGGCCACAAGTGCCGACGAAGCGGTCGAGCGTTTCGATGAGGATGCCTTCGATCTGGTACTGCTGGACATGAGCCAGCCTGGGGCGGAAGGTCCTGATTTGGCGCAGCGGCTTAAGCAGGCGCATGACTGTCAGGCCCCCATCGTTGCGCTGGTGACAACGACTGGTGGGGTTGAGCGCGAGCGTTGCATGGCGGCTGGTGCCGACGACGTTCTGCTCAAACCCGTCGAGGCCACGGCGCTGGCGGCACTGTTGCAGCAATGGCTGGGTCTGGAGAGCGGTGCGGCCGAGGCTGAAGAGGAGTAAGCAAGTCGTGCGTGTTGAACATGCCTGTGGTGATGCGTTGATCGAACGATATGACACCTGGTGCGCGAATTCCCCGTGGGACGATTGTTGTCGGCAGTTTGGCAACGGATTGCTCGGAGGTTGGCGATGACGCAGACGCAGCTCAAGGCCAAGCCACGCAGTCGTACGCTGCTGGTGGTGGACGACCGGGAAGCGAATCTGGTGGCCATGGAAGCGTTGCTGGGCGATGGTGACTGGCAGGTGCACACGGTCAACTCCGGCGAGGCTGCGCTGCGGGCATTGCTGGAGCTGGACGTCGAGCTGGTGTTGCTGGACGTGCAGATGCCCGGCATGGATGGCTTCGAGGTCGCCCGGCTGATGCGTGGCAGCCCGCATACCCGCTACACGCCGATCATCTTCGTTTCGGCCATCGCGCATACCCGCGACTCCGTGCTGCGCGGTTACGCCACCGGTGCGGTGGACTTCATCCTCAAGCCGTTCGATCCACAGGTGCTCAAGCACAAGATCAACACCTTGCTGGCCCACGAACACAACCGCCGTGATCTGCAACTGCTCACACAGCAACTGGACAGCGCCCGTGCATTCAATGCCTCGGTCCTGAGCAACGCGGCCGAGGGCATTCTGGTGGTCGCCGAGGACGGCTATATCAGCTTCGCCAATCCGGCGATCGCCGGCATGCTGCACACNCGNGTCGAGGACCTGCAGGGCACGCCGCTGCTCTCNCATCTGGCGGCGCCGGAGATGCCGGCCAACTGGCAGGAGTCGGACTTCTACCGTTACTGGCGCAGCGGCTCGACCTATCGTCTGCACGAGGCGCAGCTGCACACCGCCACCGGTACGCCGTTGCCCGTCGCGTTGTCCAGCTCGCCGCTGCCGCGCCAGCAGCGCTCCATGGTGGTCATCGCGTTGGACATGTCGGTGGTGCGCAACCTTCACGTTCAGCTGGAGACCCAGGCGGTCACCGACTCGCTGACCGGGCTGCTGAACCGGCGTGGCTTCCATCAGGCGCTGGAATCGTCGCTGGCGCGGGTCGATCGCAACGGCAAGCGCATGGCCATCCTTTATATCGATCTGGACGGCTTCAAGCGCATCAACGATTCGCTCGGCCACGATGCCGGCGACGAAATTCTGTGCAAGGTGGCGCGCCTGCTGGAGACCTGCATGCGTCCCTACGACATCATCGCGCGCATGGGCGGCGACGAGTTCACCGCGCTGCTGGATTCCCTCGATCACCCGGAGGATGCAGCACGGGTAGCGGAGAAGCTGATCGAGCTGATCTCGGTACGGCACAGGATCGACGGTACCGAGGTGACCCTTGGTGCCAGTATCGGCATCGCTCACTTTCCCGACTGCGGGGTCAGCGTCGATCAGCTGCTGCGCTCGGCAGACATGGCGATGTACGAGGCCAAGCGTGCCGGTCGCCGCCAATACCGATTNTTCTCCAGCGACATGAACGAACGCGCGCATGCGCGGCTGATGATGGAGGAAAACCTGCGCAGCGCCACCGAGCGCAACGACTTCGAGCTGCTGTACCAACCGCAGATCATGCTGGCGACCGGTAAGCTGAGGGGGTTCGAGGGTTTATTGCGCTGGCCCCAGGGTGATGCAGAGGAAAACCAGCCGGGCAACTTCATCCCATTGCTGGAAGAAACCCGGTTGATCGAGCGGGTCGGCGACTGGGTGCTGCGCGAAGGCATGAATCAGTACTGTCAGTGGCTGCCGTCATTCGGCAGCGATCTGATTCTCAGCCTGAACGTCAGCCCGGTGCAGTTCAGCCGGGCTGGGCTGTTCGATTCGCTTCGCCGTCTGCTGGATGAATATCAGCTCCACCCTGCGCAACTGGAGCTGGAGGTCACTGAAGGCACGCTGATGCAGGATCTCGAGCAGAGCTGCGAGAAACTACGGCAATTGCGCAAGCTCGGCGTGCGCGTGGCCATCGACGATTTCGGCACCGGTTATTCGTCGCTGGCTTATCTGCGGCACTTCGAGCTGGATACGCTGAAGATCGACCGGCTTTTCATCGCCAACATGCTGGATTCCCCCCGCGATGCGGCGGTGGTCAGCACCATCATCGATCTGGGCCGCAACCTCAACCTGGAAGTGGTGGCCGAGGGCGTGGAAACCCGGGCGCAGCTTGACTGGCTGGTGGAGAACGGCTGCGACGTCATGCAGGGCTTTCTCGTCTCACCGGCATTGAGCGCCGAGCAGGCGCGGGCCTTTCCCACTCAGGTCGCCTGGGACGCGCTCTGAGCGAGCTGGTCAGGGCTGCACCGGAAACTGCTGGTGCAGTTGCTCCAGTTGCAGATCCTTTTCACTCCAGAGCCCGTTGACCCATTGCTGGAATGCCAGCCGATACGACTCGTCCTGGTCGTAGTTGCGGCGGAGGAATTCGGCGGGTATCGGCTGTGCCTGGAGGCGCACGATTACCTGATGGATATTGCCGGCGAGCAGGTCCCAGAAACTCGGACGACCGTCGGGGTAATGGATGGTGATGTTGATCAGCGCCGTCAGTTGCTCGCCCATGGCGTCGATGACGAAGGCGATGCCGCCAGCCCTTGGCTTGAGCAGATAGCGATAGGGTGAGGCTTGTTCGGTGTGCTTGTCCTCGGTGAAGCGTGTGCCTTCGAGGAAGTTGAACACCGACACCGGATTGGTCCGATAGCGCTCGCAGGCTTTGCGTGTGGTCGCCAGGTCCTCGCCACGCTTCTCCGGGTACTTGGCCAGATACTCCTTGCTGAAGCGCTTCATGAAGGGAAACTCCAGCGCCCACCAGCACAGGCCGATCACCGGGACCCAGATCAGCTCCTGCTTGAGAAAGAACTTGAGGAACGGCATGCGCCGGTTGAGCTGGTACTGCAGCACGAGGATGTCCGCCCAGCTCTGGTGGTTGCTGGTGACCAGGTAGGAGTGATGCATGTCAACCTGATCCAGACCCTGCACGTCCCAGCGGATCGGGCGAACCAGATCCATCCAGAAGCTGTTCATCGCGATCCAGGACTCGGCGATCCAGTGCATGCCGAAGCGCAGGCTGCGTTGTATCGAAGGGATTGGAAACAGCAGCTTGAGCAGCGAGAGCGCAACAGCGGCCAGCACCAGAACAGGGTATTGAGCGCAAGCAGCAGGGCGGCGAGCGTGCCGCGGAGTGGAGCGGGGAGAAAGCTCAGCATGAAGTTCTCGTCGATACGGCTGATTCGAGGCGCCAAGAGTAGCGATTAAGCGCTGAACTGCAACTATCGAGAGGGGTGAAGCACTGGCGCCGCCTGCCGGAGGGCGAGGCGGCGCCAGTCGGAAGCGGCCGTCAGGCCTTCTGGTTGGCAGCCTGCAGAGCGGTCAGGGCGATGGTGAAGACGATGTCATCCACCAGGGCGCCGCGGGACAGGTCGTTGACCGGCTTGGCCAGGCCTTGCAGCATCGGGCCGACGCTGAGGCAGTTGGCGTTGCGCTGAACCGCTTTGTAGGTGGTGTTGCCGGTGTTCAGGTCGGGGAAGATGAACACCGTGGCTTGGCCGGCGACCTTGCTGTTAGGGGCCTTCTGCTTGCCGACGCTGAGCACGGAGGCGGCGTCGTACTGCAGCGGGCCGTCGATCGGCAGCTCGGGCGCACGACCCTGGGCGATGCGGGTGGCTTCGGCGACCTTCTCGACTTCTGCACCGCTGCCGGAGCTGCCGGTCGAGTAGCTGATCATCGCCACGCGCGGGTTGACGCCCAGGGCCACGGCGGACTCGGCGCTCTGCAGGGCGATCTCCGCCAGCTCGGTGGCGCTCGGATTCGGGTTGACCGCGCAATCGCCGTAGACCAGAACCTGATCCGGCAGCAGCATGAAGAACACCGAGGACACCAGGCTGTAGCCCGGTGCGGTCTTGATCAGCTGCAGGGCAGGGCGGATGGTGTTGGCGGTGGTGTGCACGGCGCCGGAAACCAGGCCGTCCACTTCGTCCAGCGCCAGCATCATGGTGCCGAGGACCACGGTGTCCTTCAGCTGCTCGCGGGCATCGTCCGGGGTCAGGCCCTTGGCCTTGCGCATTTCGCACATCGGCTCGACGTAGCGGTTGGCGATGTTGTCCGGATCGAGAATTTCCAGGCTGGCGGGCAGTGTGATGCCTTGCTCGCGAGCGACCTGCTGGACTTCTTCCGGCTTGGCCAGCAGCACGCAGCGGGCGATGCCACGCTCCTGGCAGATGGCGGCGGCGCGGATGGTGCGCGGCTCGTTGCCTTCGGGCAGCACGATGCGCTTGTTGGCATCCTGCGCGCGCTTGACCAGCTGGTAGCGGAAGGCTGCCGGCGACATGCGCAGCTCGCCGCGCGGCACGCTGTAGCGGGTGTGCAGGAACTCGGGGTGCAGGTGCTTGGCGATGAAATCGGTGACCCGTGTGGCACGTTCGATGTCGTCCGACGGGGTTTCCTTGTTCAGGCCGAACAGGTTGTTCGCCGTGTCGTAGGAGTTGGTTTCCACGGTCATCACCGGCAGGCCGCCGTCCAGTGCGGCCTTGCACAGCTCGAGGATGCGCGGGTCCGGCGCGAAGTCGCTGCACAGCAACAGGCCGGCGAGTTTTTCGCCGTTGAGCGAGGCCAGGCTGGCGGCCAGGATGATGTCGTCGCGGTCGCCTGGCGTCACTACCAGCACGCCGGACCGCAGCAGCTGTACGGTGTTCGGAACGGCGCGCGCGCACAGCACGATCTTGTTGACGCGACGCTGGTCGGCTTCACCGGCGTTCAGTACCTGAGCGCCGAGCAGCTCGGCGATGTCTCGGGTGCGCAGTGCGTTGAGCTCTTCGGAGAAGGGGATCGCGCCGAGCAGCTGGAAGTCGGCGCTGCCCAGCAGCGGCAGGTGCTGCTTGAGGCTGTCGACGAAAGCCGGCAGGCCTTCTTCGGTCTTGACCTTGTTGAGGATGACACCAAGCACCTTGGGGTCCTTCGCGCCGCCGTACAGCTGCGCCTGGATCTCGATGCGTTCGGCCAGGCGCTTGAGGCTGTCGCTGCCCTGGGCGCCGATCAGGATAACCTCGGCGTCCAGGCTCTTGGCCAGCTGGGTGTTGATGCGCTGGGTGTAGTTGGACTCGCGGGTGGGCACCATGCCTTCGACGATGACCACGTCCTTGCCGGCAGCGACTTCCTGGTAGCGGCTGATGACATCTTCGAGCAGCAGGTCGATCTCGCCATCGGCGAGCTGACGCTCTACCTGCTCCAGCGGCAGCGGCTCGGGCGAGGTCAGGTTAAGGGTGCGCTCGACCAGGATGCAGGAGCGCTCACGGCCCTGATCGACCGGAAAGGGCTGGGCGATCGGCTTGAAGAAACCGACCTTCAGTCCGGCGTTTTCCAGGGCGCGAATCAGGCCGAGGCTGATGGAATTGAGGCCGCCGCCGAAACCGGTAGGGGCTAGAAAGATTGTGTGCATGGCATCTCCTTGAGGGCAGGGTGCTCGGGGTAACGGTGCTGGGCGCCGGCAAGGCTAGGGCAGTTGCCACGGGACGGAAACTGCCGGATTGCCGCGGCGCTGATGTGCAAAGACCCGACCGCCAGGGGCTGTCGGGTCTCGGAATCGCTACATGGCTACTGCGCTCAGGCGTCCAGCAGGGCCAGCGTATCGAGGGCAATCTGGCGCTCCTCGTTGGTCGGGACGACCATGACGCGCGGGCTGCCTTCAGCCTGGATTTCGCCGGCAACGCCGCGGGTGCAGCGGGCGTTGGCTTCGGCGTCGAGCTTGAAGCCGAACAGCTTGAGGTGTTCCAGTGTCCGCTCGCGCACTGCCGAGGAGTTCTCGCCGATACCACCGGTGAATACCAGGCCGTCCAGCTGCGGCAGGGCGCAGGACATGGCGGCCAGCGACTTGGCCAGGCGGTAGCAGAATACCTCGAAGGCCAGCACCGCGCCTGGATGACCGGCGTTGCGGGCATCGGCCAGGGTGCGCATGTCGTTGGACAGGCCGGAGAGGCCCTTCAGGCCGCTTTCCTTGTTGAGCATGTTGTCGATCTTGGCCAGGTCCCAGCCCAGCGTCTTGCTCAGGAAGTTGTGCAGGCTCGGATCGACGTCACCGCTGCGGGTGCCCATCACCAGGCCTTCGAGCGGCGTCAGGCCCATGCTGGTGTCGCGGCTTTCACCGTTGACTACCGCGCAGGTGGAGCAGCCGTTGCCCAGGTGAGCGACCAGCCAGCTGCTGTTCTCGACCGGTACGCCGGCCAGTTCGGCGGCGCGCTTGCTGACGTAGCGGTGGCTGGTGCCATGGAAGCCGTAGCGGCGTACACCATGATCCTTGTACAGCACATCCGGCACGGCATAGCGGTAAGCATGCTCGGGCATGGTCTGGTGGAAAGCGGTGTCGAACACGCCAACCTGCGGCAGCTCGGGGAACAGATTGATGGCGGCGTGGATGCCGCTCAAGTTGGCCGGGTTGTGCAGCGGCGCCAGCTGAATGTTGGCTTCGATGCCGGCCAGGGTTTCATCGGTGAGCAGCGAGGAGGCGAAGAACTTTTCGCCGCCGTGCACTACGCGGTGGCCGATGCCATCCAGATGTCCGCCAGCGGCGTCTTCCACGCGCGGCAGGATCTGGGCCAGAGCAGCCTGATGATCGGCATTCGGCACCTTGACGCTTTCCTTGCCGGCTGCGCTCTCGAAGTGGATGACGGCTTCCGGGCTGCCGATGCATTCGGCCAGGCCTTGTAGCGGGAAGGTCGCTTGCGCTTCGTTGACCAGGGCGAACTTGATCGACGAGCTGCCACAGTTAATCACCAGGATGTTACGAGCCGACATCGGTGCTCCTTGGTTCTCTAATGTTATTGATATGGGTGCCAAAGATACTTTCCGCCGATTCTTGCACATCGGCCATGAAAGCGATGCCATCCAAAGGTTGTAGTCCCATGTTCAATGGCACTACATGCGGGGCGAGGGCGACGAACGGCATTGGCCCGTTCATCCAAGGTCGGTTCGCAATCGGCGCGGTGGATGGTTAAACTTCGACATCCATTCTCTAAAGCAAAGGTTCTGCCCCATGCTGATTGCCGCTAACAAGGCTGTCTCCATCGACTACACACTCACCAACGACGCCGGTGAGGTGATCGACAGCTCGGCCGGCGGCGCGCCGCTGGTCTACCTGCACGGCGCAGGCAACATCATCCCGGGNCTGGAAAAGGCCCTCGAGGGCAAGCAGGGCGGTGACCAGATCCAGGTCGCNATCGAGCCGCAGGACGCTTACGGCGAGTACAGCGCGGAGCTGGTCGCTACCCTCAATCGCGCCATGTTCGAAGGCGTCGACGAGCTGGAAGTGGGCATGCAGTTCCACGCTTCCGGTCCGGACGGCGGCATGCAGATCGTCACCATTCGTGACGTGGAAGGCGACGACGTGATCGTCGACGGCAACCACCCGCTGGCCGGCCAGCGCCTGAACTTCGACGTCAAGGTCGTCAGCGTGCGTGACGCCAGCGAAGAAGAAGTTGCCCACGGCCACGTCCACGGCGAAGGTGGCCACCACCACTGATCCGGGTCGCCGCATAGGCGTCCGCAGGCACGGCGGCAGGAACCGCTGTCGTGCGGATCGAAAAGAAGAGCGCTCCGGTCGTTGCCGGGGCGTTTTTTCGTTAGGAGAGATGAGATGAGCGCATTCCACCAATTGGTGTTGCCAGGCCTGGGCAGCGAGGAGCTGCCGTTGGCGCAGTTCGGCGATCGGATCACGCTGGTGGTCAACGTCGCGTCGCAGTGCGGGCTGACCCCGCAGTACGCCGGCCTGGAGCGGCTGCAGCAGCAATACGCTGCCCGCGGCTTCAGCGTGCTGGGCGTGCCATGCAATCAGTTCGCTGCGCAGGAGCCGGGCAGCGATGAGGAAATCCGCTCGTTCTGCACACTCAACTATGGTGTGAGCTTTCCTCTGAGCGGCAAGCTCGAGGTGAACGGTCCGCAGCGCCATCCGCTGTATCGTNTGCTGGCTGGCGAAGGTGCCGATTTTCCGGGGGACATCACCTGGAACTTCGAGAAGTTCCTGGTGGGCAAGGACGGCCGTGTGCTGGCCCGTTTCTCACCGCGCACCACGCCCGACGACCCCGCCCTGATCCAGGCGATCGAAACCGCCCTGGCCTGATCTGCAGATCTGCGACCGTACGCGCGGTCGCGTTCTCTTTCTTGAGTCCTGGATATACCGGCCATGCTTGCCGTGGTTGCCGCTGAATAAGCGTGATGGATGATGCTGTGCCGGCGAGACGACCGGTCATATTCTCGCTGCATGACCAATCCAGCACGCAACGACAAGCGCGACCTGATCCTGTCCAAGGGTGCCCGGGTGATGACCCGCCGCGGCTATCACGGCACCGGTGTCCAGGAAATCGTCCAGGCGGCCGGTATTCCCAAGGGGTCGTTCTATCACTACTTCGCCAGCAAGGAAGACTTCGCCCTGCAGGCGCTGGACTATATCTATGCGCCCCGGCTGGAGCGCTATCAGGCGGCGCTGAGCAACTCAGCAGTCTCGCCCCGGCAGCGCATCCTCGACTACTACGCCGATCTCGTTGCGCACTTCGCCCGCCAGGAAAAGCCCGAATATCACTGCTTCATCGGCAGCNTNAGCTTCGAGATGGCCGAGCTGTGCCCGGCCATCGCCAAACGGCTCAGCGCGATACTGACGCAATCGGTCGAGTTGCTTACGGCCTGCCTCGAACAGNCGCGTGNCGCNGGAGAGATCGCGGCCGATTGCGATTGNGCAGTGCAGGCGGAATTCATAAGCAACGCCTGGGAAGGTGCGCTGCTGCGCATGAAAGTGAGCGGCAGCGTTGCGCCTTTGCAGGTGTTTTTCCAGCAGCTCGAACGCCTGTTGGCGCCGGCTGCAATAACTTCGCCGGGGCATGAGCGCCCGGCTGCCTTGACCAATGCCACAGGAGTCGATCGATGACCGCCAGCGTACAAGCCTTGTTTCAGCCCTTTGAGTTGGGTGCTCTCCGTTTGCCGACCCGTGTGGTCATGGCGCCGATGACCCGTTCGTTCTCGCCTAACGGCGTACCCACTGCCGATGTGGTCGAGTACTACCGCCGTCGTGCCGCCTCCGGGGTCGGGCTGATCATCACCGAGGGCACCACGGTCGGCCACGCCGCGGCGAACGGTTATCCCCATGTGCCGCGTTTCTACGGTGAAGATGCGCTGGCTGGCTGGAAGGCTGTGGTCGATGCGGTGCACACCGCTGGTGGCAAGATCGTCCCGCAGCTCTGGCACGTCGGTAACGTGCGCCGCAAGGGCACCGAGCCGGAGCCGGAGGTCGTCGGTTACGGCCCGATGGAGAAGCAGAAGGACGGCCAGGTCGTCGTTCATGGCATGACCAAGCAGGACATCCAGGATGTGATCGAAGCATTCGCTCAGGCTGCCCGCGATGCTCAGGCGATCGGCATGGACGGCGTGGAAATCCACGGTGCCCACGGCTACCTCATTGACCAGTTCTTCTGGGAAGGCAGCAATCAGCGCACCGATGAGTACGGCGGCAGCCTGGCCAACCGCTCGCGCTTCGCCATCGAGCTGGTGCAGGCCGTACGTGCAGCGGTCGGCCCTGATTTCCCGATCATCTTCCGCTTCTCGCAGTGGAAGCAGCAGGACTACACGGCGCGCCTGGTGCAGTCGCCCGAAGAGCTTGGCGAGTTCCTGGCACCGTTGTCGGCGGCCGGCGTGGACATCTTCCATTGCTCGACGCGCCGTTTCTGGGAACCGGAGTTCGAAGGCTCCGATCTCAACCTGGCCGGTTGGACCCGCCAACTGACCGGCAAGCCAACCATCACCGTCGGCAGTGTCGGCCTGGATGGCGAATTCCTGCAGTTCATGGTCAAGACCGACAAGGTGGCGCAGCCGGCCAACATCGAGGGATTGCTGGAGCGTCTGAACAAGCAGGAGTTCGATCTGGTGGCGGTGGGGCGTGCGCTGATCTGCGATCCGGATTGGGCGGTCAAGGTGCGTGAAGGGCGGATGGAAGAGATTCTGCCGTTCAGTCGTGAGGCGTTGAAGACGCTGGCGTGAGTGAGGGCGGCAGCCAGGGTGATCTGGCTGCCGATTTCCCCTTGCCCGGCAGCATCCGATCTCGCCAGGCAGCTGTCAGCATGTGACGTGGTGCGGACGGAGAGACTCGAACTCTCACACCTTGCAGCGCTAGAACCCTGACCGCCGAGTTCCGCGCCTGACGTCTACGCTGGTCGGTCCAGCTGCCGACTCGGCCCGCCTTCCCTTACCCAGAACAGCGTCGCTCCCGCCACGGCCGCCGGCATGATCAGCAGGTTCAGGACCGGCACCAGCAACGCCGCATAAGTCACCGCACCAAAGCTCAGGCTCTGCCAGCGTCGCTGGCGCAACCAGCCCATCATGTCCGCCCAGCTCAGCTTGTTGTTGTCCGCCGGGTAGTCGATGTATTGCACTGCCATCATCCA